>Ga0123336_10000192_pt1 | contig 63391 bp, 60 predicted proteins | sample SSSSmetaG_FD_96466 | JGI IMG/M metagenome (GOLD analysis project Ga0123336, IMG submission 96466) | Glacier valley bacterial and archeal communities from Borup Fiord, Nunavut, Canada, to study Microbial Dark Matter (Phase II) - ​SSSS metaG | ecosystem: Environmental > Aquatic > Freshwater > Ice...
CCGATCCCATGGAAGCCGAACGACTGAACCAGATTGCAGCCACCATCGCCGATCTGCGCGCCCGCGCAGACGAAGCGCGGAGGTATCTTTGACTTCGATTCCAAGGCGAATCGGCTGAACGAAGTCAACGGCGCGCTCGAGGACCCGAAGGTCTGGGACGACGCCAAGCGCGCGCAGGAGCTGGGCCGCGAGAAGAAGTCGCTCGAGGACATCGTGACGACGATCGGCAAGCTCGACACCGATCTCGTCGATGCCGACGATCTCTTCGCGATGGCGAAGGACGAAGGCGACGACGCCACGCTGGAGTCGGTCGAGACCGACACGGCTGCGCTGCGCAGGATCGTCGAGGGCATGGAGTTCCGCCGCATGTTCTCGAACGAGGCGGACAAGTTCAACTGCTTCCTCGACATCCAGGCCGGCGCCGGCGGCACGGAGGCGCAGGACTGGGCGCAGATGCTCGAGCGCCAGTACCTCAAGTACGCTGAGCGCAAGGGGTTCAAGGCCGAGCTGCTGGAAGAGTCCGAAGGCGAGACTGCCGGCATCAAGAGCGCGACGCTCAAGATCGAGGGCGAGTACGCCTACGGCTACCTGCGGACCGAGACCGGCGTGCACCGGCTGGTGCGCAAGAGTCCGTTCGATTCGTCGGGCGGTCGCCACACGTCGTTCGCGAGCGTGTTCGTGTATCCCGAGGTCGACGACTCGATCGAGGTCGAGATCAATCCGGCGGACCTGCGCATCGATACCTTCCGCGCGTCCGGTGCCGGCGGTCAGCACATCAACAAGACCGACTCGGCGATTCGCATCACGCACAACCCGACCGGTATCGTGGTCCAGTGCCAGAACGACCGCAGCCAGCACCGCAACCGCGCGGAGGCGATGGCGATGCTGAAGTCGCGGCTCTACGAGGCCGAGCTGCGCAAGCGCCAGGTCGAGCAGGACAAGCTCGAGGCATCGAAGACCGATGTCGGCTGGGGTCACCAGATCCGCTCGTACGTGCTCGACCAGTCGCGCATCAAGGACCTGCGGACCAACGTCGAGGTCAGCGCGACCCAGAAGGTTCTCGACGGCGACCTCGACGTGTTCATCGAGGCGAGTCTCAAGCAGGGCGTGTGAGGGCGCGATGACCTGGACCCTCCGGGCCATCGAAGCCCACGAGATCGAGGCGGTGCGGCAACTCCTGCTGGCCAACGGCTGGGAGGGCGCACGCTTCGCGCCCGATCGCTTTCCGGCGCTGATCCACGAGGCGCGCGAGGCGCTGGTCGCGGTCGACGGCGCGCGCGTCGTCGGCTTCGCGCGCACGCTCGGCGACGGCGTCTCGAACGGCTACCTGTGCACGCTGGTGGTGGACGTCGACTACCGCAAGCGCGGCATCGCGCGGGCCCTCGTCGCGCGCGCGCTCGGCGACAACCTCGACATGACCTGGGTGCTGCGCGCCGAACGCCCCGGCCTGCAGGCCTTCTACGAGAAGCTCGGCTGGCGCGCGTCGACCGTCGCGATGGAGCGCGTGCGCAGGCCCGCGGTGGCGAGCAAGGAGTCGTGATGAAGCATCGGCCGATCAACCGCGAGCAGCAGCGGTCGCTGTTCACCGAGCACACCGACGATGCGACGCTCACCGCACCGCAGGACGTGTGGATCTGATGGAACACCGGACCGTCGACGCGAACGGCGCACGCTTTCATGTCGTGACGGCGGGCGAGGGGCTGCCGCTGCTGCTGCTGCACGGCTGGCCCGAGTTCTGGCTGACGTGGAAGCCCGTGATGGAGCGCCTCGCCGACCGGTACACGCTGATCGCGCCCGACCTGCGCGGCTTCGGCGACAGCGACAAGCCCGGCCGACCCTTCGGCGCGGCCGAGCACGCGCAGGATCTCGTCGCGCTGCTCGATGCGCTCGGAGTCGAGCGCGTCGGCGTCGTGGGACACGACGTCGGCGGCGCGATCATGCAGTCGCTGGCGCGCGCGGCGCCGCAGCGACTGACGGGCCTCTTCTTCTTCGACTTCGTGTACCCCGGTATCGGCGCGCGGATGGGGGCGCCGGACCGTCTCAACGAGATCTGGTACCAGTCCTTCCACCAGACCGACCTCGCCATCGCGCTGGTGGGAGAAACCCGCGCGTCGTGCCGCGCCTACTTCGAACACATCGTCGAGCGCTGGGCGCATCGCCCGCAGCCGTTCGGCGACGACTTCGAGGCTCTGGTCGACAACTTCATGAAGCCCGGAAACCTCGCCGGCGGCTTCGACTACTACCGCGCGGCCCATGCCGGCCGCGTGGCGATGATGAGCGGCAGCGCGCCGGTCCTGCCGCCGATCGACGTGCCCGCCTGCGTGCGCTGGGCCGAGCACGACGTGCTGTTCCCCTACGCGTGGACCGACCGGCTCGGCGAGACCTTCAGCGACCTCGACCTCGCGCGCTTCGACGGCGTGGGGCACTTCCCGCATCGCGAGGATCCGGATCGGGCAGCGCGCGAGATCGACGCATTCTTCGGACGATCGACATGAAATCCCTTCTCGTCACCGGCGCCGGTCGCGGCATCGGCCGCAGCGTCGCGCGGCTGGCCGCCGAGGCCGGCTGGTTCGTCACGATCAACTACCGCAGCGACGTCGCGGCCGCCGAAGCGACGCTGGCCGCGGTGAAGGCAACCGGGGGCGACGGCGTCCTGGCGCCGGGCGACGTCGCCGTCGAGGCCGACGTGCTGCGGATGTTCGACGTCGCGTGCGCCGACGGCCGCGGGCTCGACGGCGTGGTCGTCAACGCCGGCATCGTGGCGCCGTCGATGCGGCTGGCCGACATGGGCATCGAGCGCCTGCGCCGGATGTTCGACGTCAACGTCCTCGGCGCCTACCTGTGCGCGCGGGAGGCGGCGCGCCGGATGCCGCGATCGCGGGGCGGTCGCGGCGGCTCGATCGTGATGGTCTCTTCGGCGGCCGCGCGTCTCGGCTCGCCGTTCGAGTACGTCGACTACGCCGGCACGAAGGGGGCGATCGACACGCTGACGATCGGCCTGTCGAAGGAACTCGGCGGCGACGGCGTGCGCGTCAACGCCGTCCGCCCGGGACTCATCCGCACTGACATCCACGGGTCGGGCGGGCAGCCCGATCGGGCCGAGCGCCTCGGCGCCTCCGCGCCCCTCGGTCGACCGGGCGAGGCCGACGAGGTCGGCGCCGCGATCGTCTGGCTGCTCGGAGACAGCGCGTCCTACTGCACCGGGGCGCTCCTGGACGTCTCCGGCGGCCGTTGACCGGCGCCGGGGCGGTCACGGGGTGCCGCGACGCGCGCGATCCGGCGATACTCGCGGCACCGGCCCGACGCCCGAAGGAGACCCCGATCATGAAACGCGAAGACCTGCTCGACCTCTGGGATCGCGCGAGACGCGTCGTCGACGGCAGCGAGAAGCAGCGCGGGGACGGCGTCCGCATCCCCGTCGACGACTACCTCGACCCGGCGCGCCTCTCGCGCGAGCTCGACACGTTGCGCCGATGGCCGCAGCTCGCCTGCGCGGCCGCGAAGCTGCGCGAGCCCGGCGACTGGATCGCCGTGGAGATCCTCGGCGTGCCGCTGCTCGTCTCCCGCGGCATGGACGGCGCGCTGCGGGCATTCCTCAACGTGTGCCGGCACCGGGGCGCGGTCCTGGCCGACGGCTGCGGCGAGGGACGACGCGCCTTCACGTGCCCGTATCACAGCTGGACCTACGACACGACCGGCGCGCTGATCGGCCGCCCGCACGAGGACGACTTCCCACACGTGCCGCGCGACACGGCGTCGCTCGTGCCCGTCCCGGTGGCCTCGCGGTGCGGGGCCATCTGGGTCGTGCCGTCGCAGGCCGAGTCCTTCGACTGGGACGGCTACTTCGGGCCGATGGCCGAGTCCCTCGAGCAGATCGGCTACGACGCGCGCTGCGTGTCGGGCCACCAGCGCGCGTTCCCGCACCCGGCCAACTGGAAGCTGCTCGTCGAGGGTGCGCTGGAGGTTTATCACTTCCAGTACGCGCACCGGGGCACGATCGCGCCCTACTTCAGCGACAACGCCGTGCAGGTCGAGACTTTCGGCAGGCATCAGCGCGTGGTGCTGCAACGGCGGTCGCTGCTCGAGGCCGCGGCCGCCCATCCGCAGCCGACGATCGCCCAGTTCGGCCGGCACGCGAGCCTGCTCAACTTCTTCTTCCCGTGCACCTTCCTGCTCTGGAACGGCGACCACCTGACCGCGTTCGCGATGCGGCCGAAGACCGTCGACACGGCGGAGACCGACAGCTTCATGCTGGTCCCGCCCGACGCGCACGCGGGGCGCGATGCGGCGCACTGGGACACGAACTGGGATCGTTTCTGGGCGCCGCTGGACGAGGACTATGCCCTCGGCGCGTCGATCCAGCGCGGGCTGCGCAGCGGCGCCAACCGTGACCTGGTCTACGGCACGAACGAGTTCCCCGGTCCGCAGTTCCACCGCGCGCTCGAGGAATGCCTCGAAGGCGGACCGTCCGACGGTGCGTACCGGACCGTGGCGATCGTTCCGTCGCAGTCGAAGTAGACAAGGGGCGACGACCCGGCACGCGCGCCGTCAAGGCGTTCAGTCCTTGTCCGACTGAACGCCGCGGGCGAATCGGCCAGCATGCAGTCTCCCGAATGCATGCGACACGAGGACGCCATGGTCGACGTGAAGTTTGCTGGTTCCGAGCGACAGCCTGCCGACGACCCGGCCTACGTGGCCTCGATCAACGCGCGATGCGCGGAGTTCGGCATCACCAGCGAGCAGCTGTGGCGCCTCGCCGACCGGACCGGTGCGACGCCGGTCGAGATCATCTCGGCACTCGCGCGGAACGCGCCGTCGCGCGACTGATCGTCGGCCTTCACCCGGCCGACGAAGTGCCCGAGGTCTCGAGCGCCATCCGCTCCCGCAGCACCCGATGCAGCACCTTTCCCGTGGGTGTGCGCGGTAACGCGTCCGGCTCGACGATGCGGACGGTGCGCGGCCGCTTGTAGCCCGCCAGCCGTTGCCTGCACCATTCGAGCAGTTCGAACTCGGTCGCTTCCTGGCCGTCGTGCAGCACCACCACCGCCAGCACGGCTTCTCCCCATTTCGCGTCGGGGATGCCGACCACCGCCACGTCCTTGACGCGCGGATGCGCACCCAGCACGGTCTCGACCTCGAACGGATAGACGTTCTCGCCGCCGCTGATGATCATGTTGCTCTTGCGGTCGACGAGGTGGATATAGCCGTCGGCGTCGCGCCGGCCCATGTCGCCGACCGAGCACCACTCGCCGCGGAACGCCTCGCGCGTCTTCTGCGGATCCTTCCAGTAGCCGTCGAAGACGTAGGGCGTGCGCGAGTACAGCTCGCCGACCTCGCCGTCCGGCACTTCGCGATCGTTGGCGCCGAGCATCCGGATGGCGCCGGTGCCGCCCCATTCGCGGCCCACCGAACCGATGCGCGCGAGCTGCTCGTCCGGCCGCAGCAGCGTGACCCAGCCCGCCTCGGTCGAGCCGTACAGCTCGAACAGCGCGGCGTTGGGGAAGTGCGCGAGGATCGCGACCTTCGTGTCCTTGCGCGCGGGCGCCGACGACACCAGCAGCTTGGCCACGGCGCTCACGTCGTAGCGGGCGCGGGTCGCCGCGGGGAGGCCGAGCATCATGATGAAGTGGGTCGGGACCAGCGACGTGAACGTGACCTTCCCGGTCGCCAGCGTGGCCAGCAAGGCCTCGGGGTCGAAGCTGCGCCGGTCGTCGATGATGCAGCTCGCGCCGCGGTGCGTGAACGTGTGGCTGAAGTACAGCGAGTTCGCATGGCACATCGGCATCACCAGCAGCGCGGTGTCGTCGCGCTCGAAGCCCATCTCGAGCGCGGTCGCCATCGATACCAGCGTGTTGGCCTCGTGGCTGCGCATCGCGCCCTTGGGCTTGCCGGTCGTGCCCGACGTGTACATCAGCGCGCACAGGTCGTCGGGCCGGACCGTCACCGCGCAGTCGTGGTCGGCGGCGCTCGCCAGCGTCTCGTAGGCGAGCCAGTCGCCGTCCGGTCGATCGCCCAGGCAGACGTACCGATCCGCAGCGATGGTCAGTTCGCCGCGGATCGGCGCGACATTGGAGACCAGCGCGTCCTGCACGATCAGCGCGGCCGACTCGCTGTGCTCGACGATGTAGCGGATCTCCGGCGCGGTCAGCCGGAAGTTGATCGGCACCGCGACGAGGCCGGCTCGTGCCAGTGCCGCGTAGATCTCCATCCACTCGACGCAGTTGTAGGCCAGCACCGCGACCCGGTCGCCTCTCGCGAGGCCGATCCCGAGCAGGCCGTTGGCGAGGCGAGTCGCGCGGCGGTCCCATTCGGCGAAGGTCAGTGCGCGGCGCGAATCGCGGGCGCCGAGCTTGTTCGGGGTCAGCCGCGCGTGCGCGGCGACGGCGTCGGCGAAGGTCAGCAGGTGGTTCATCGGCAGGGGCGATCGAAGGACGTCACGCACGCGAGGACCGCGCGCATGCGCATTCTGCAAGAAGACGTCCGCTGCGGGGTGGCGAGCGGCCTGTCATCATCGGGTGGCGTCGTGGCTTCGACGACCCGTTCCGTATCACGAGAGGAAGTCGTGCGATGAATCCCCCGTCGATGTCCGACCGATCCGCCGCCGCGCTGATCGCCCGGTTCCTGAAGGCCCACGGCATCGATCGCGTGTTCGGTCTCTGCGGCGGCCACATCATGCCGATCTGGATGGCGCTCGACGCCGCGGGCATCCGCATCGTCGACGTGCGCGACGAGCGCGCCGCGGTCTACATGGCGCACGCCCATGCGGACCTGACCGGCGGCCTCGGGGTCGCGCTGATCACGGCAGGCCCGGGCGTCACCAACGCGATGACCGGCATCGCCAATGCGCACGTGGCGCGCGCGTCGGTCCTGGTGCTGTCGGGGCTGCCGCCGATGCCGCAAGAGAATCGCGGCGCGCTGCAGGACATGAACCATCTCGACTTCGTGCGGCCGCTGACGCGCTATGCGCGCACCGTACGGCTGGCCGACCTCGTGCTGCCGGAACTCGCCGAGGCCGTCGCCCGTGCGTTCGGCGAAGGCGGCGAGCCGGGTCCGGTCTATCTCGACTTTCCGGTGGATAGGCTGCGCGCCGAGGTTTCCGCGGCAACCGAACTGCCGGAGTTCTTCGAAGCCCGGCGGAGGCCTCGTTCGCATCCCGATCCCGAGACCGTGGCGCGCGCAGTCGACCTGCTGTGGTCCGCGAAGCGGCCGCTGGTGATCACCGGACGCGGCGCACGGGGTGCGTCGGCGCCGCTGCTGAAGCTGCTCGAACGCCTCGACGCGCTGTACCTCGACACCGGCGAGAGCCGCGGCCTGGTGCCCGACGATCATCCGTCGGTGGTGGCCGCGATGCGCGGTTCGGTGATGAGCGAGGCCGACGTCGTGGTGACGATCGGCCGCAAGCTCGACTTCCAGCTCGCGTACGGATCGCCGGCCGTGTTCGGCGACGCGCGCTTCCTGCGCATCGCGGAAAACGCCGCCGAACTGCGCGACAACCGCCGCGGCGACGTGTCGCTGCTCGGGTCGGCGCACGCGACCCTCGACGCGCTGCTCGCCTCAGCTGGCGAGCGCACGGCTGCGACCGATCCGCAGTGGACCGCGCGGGTGCGCGCGAAGCATGTCGCGCGCTCCGCGAAGCTGCGCACGTCGATGCGCGAGGCGGCGCCCGGCAGCGACGGACTGATGCATCCGAACCGGCTGCTCGCGGCGCTGCGCGATGCCTTGCCGCCGGACGCCATCGTGGTCGCTGACGGCGGCGACTTCCTGAGCTTCGCGCGCGTGGGCCTGCCGGCGACGACCTATCTCGATCCCGGGCCGCTCGGCTGCATCGGCATCGGCACGCCGTTCGGTGTCGCCGCCGCGCTCGCCTACCCCGACCGCGTCGTGGTGGTCGCGACCGGCGACGGGGCGTTCGGCTTCAACGCGATGGAGATGGACACGGCCGTGCGCCACCAGGCCCCGGTCCTGATCGTCGTGGCCAACAACGGGTCGTGGGGGATCGAGGTCCGCGACCAGATCGAGAGCCATGGACGCGTCGTCGGCACGCGTTTGCGGTTCAGCGACTACGCGGCGATGGCGCGCGGCCTCGGACTGCATGCCGAACGCGTCGAGCGTGCCGAAGATCTGCCGGCGGCGATCGAGCGGGCGCTGGCCCACCGGCCGGCGCTGCTCGACGTGCTGGTGACGCCCGAGGCGATCTCGTCGGACGCGAAGTCCGGCCTCGCCTGGGTGCCGGACCTGCAGGCGCTGGCCGCCTGGGACGAGGCGGAGCGTCAGTGGCGCGCGGGTTGATCCGCGGCGACTGACCGCTACGGCCGCGTGCGTCTCACGACATCCTGCAGCGCGGTCTGCACCACGCCGCCAGGCCGGCCGTACCGGCGCCGATGACGACGACGATGTCTGTCTTGCGCTGCTTGACGGGCTTCGCCGAGTGGGGGAGGACCGCAGCGAGGGGCCCGGGGGTGCGGAAGGTTTGGCGCTTCGCTATGATCCGCCGCCGGACTGCTGCCGCCAGTCGGAAATTCACGGAGCTTGGAAACGCATGGAAGTCGTGATCGTCACCGGAGCATCGAAGGGCCTCGGGGCCGCCATGGTCGAACAGCTGCTGTCGCCCGACCGCCAGGTCATCGGGATCGCGCGCTCCCCCAACGAGGCGCTCGCCGCCGCCGCACGCAGCCGGGGCGGCTGGCTCGACTGGTACCTACAGGACCTGGCCGACGTCGACGCGAGCGATCGCCTCGCTGCGTCGATCTGCGCGTCGATGCCGCGCGACGCGACGCGCTACGCGCTCGTCAACAACGCGGCGCTGATCGAGCCGGTCGGCGCCGTGGCGACGCTGGAGCCCGGATCGATCGTGGCGGCGTTGAACGTGAACGTCGCGGCGCCGATGCTGTTCAGCGCGCGTTTCCTCGCCGCCACCGACGACCGCGACGTCGACCGCCGCATCCTCAACATCTCGTCGGGCTCGGGCCGTCGACCGATGGACGGCAACGGCGTGTACTCGGCCACCAAGGCCGCACTCGACATGTTCACGCGCTGCATGAAGGCGGAGCAGCTCGAGCGCCCCGAACGCCGTCGGGCCCGCGTGGTGTCGCTGGCGCCGGGGGTGATCGACACCGACATGCAGTTCCACGCGCGCACCCAGAATCCGGCGCGCTTTCCCCAGGCCGCCTATTTCGTGAAGATGAAGGAGGACGGCGTACTCGTGTCGCCCGCCGATGCGGCGCGCAGGATCCTCGGATACCTGATGCGCGACGATTTCGGCGACACCGAGATCGACGACATCCGCAACGTCTGAGCGCCTTCGCCGGCTTCGGCGGCGCGTCACGCGTTGTCTGCCTCGGCCGACTGTGACACAATTCGTCCCGTGTGACACATTCGTAACGATGGAGGATCGAATGCGCGAGTTCAGTGTGCGGGAGATGCGTGCGGGCTACGGGGCGATCGCCGCTGCGCTGGAGAGCGACGGCGAGGTGGTGCTGACGCATCACGGCAAGCCCTTCGCGAAGGTCACCGCCTTCACCGGTGAACCCACCGCGGCCGAGGTCGAGGCGGAACGTCGGCGGCGCAGCCGCGCCTGGGCCGATGCGCGTCGCGAGGCACTCGCCAGGATGCCGATGCTGGCGCCGTTCGACTGGGATGCGTTCCGGGCGGATCGCTGAGGCGTCGCATCCCCCGTCCATGGACTACATCGACACCTCGGTCCTGCTCAAGGCCTACGTCCCGGAACCCGACAGCGAACGCTTCGTGACCTGGGCGGACGCGGTCGCCACGCGTTGCATCAGTCCGCTGTCGGCCGTCGAGCTGCATTGCGCGATCCATCGCCGCCAGCGCATGGGCTTGCTGAGCCTGAAGCAGCGGACGTCGGCGATCGAGGCATTCGATGCCGAAGTCGACGCGGACCTCTATCGCGTCCTGCCCTGGCCCGCGCGGGGATTCGACGAAGGACGCGCGGCGCTCGAAAACTGCCGGCCGATCGCGCTGCGCGCGCTCGACGCTCTTCACCTCGCCGTCGCGCTCCATCACCGCTGTACCGGCTTCGCCACCGCCGATCGCGTACAGGCCCAGGCGGCCCGACGTCTCGGCTTCAAGGTCCAAACCTTCTTCCTCTCCGCATGAACACTCCCGCCAACGCAGCACCCGTCGAGCCGGCCCCGGTCGATCCGACGTCGATCAACGAGAACCAGATCATCGCGGAGCGTCGCGCGAAGCTCGGCGAGATCCGTGCGGCCGGCGTCGCGTTCCCGAACGACTTCGTGCCGACGCACAAGGCCGCGGCGCTGCACGCCGACCACGACACGCGCGACACCGCCGACTTCGAGCACGACGCGACCGTCGTGTCGATCGCCGGCCGCATGATGTTGAAGCGCGTGATGGGCAAGGCTAGCTTCGCGACCGTCAAGGACGGCAGCGGCACGATCCAGATCTACGTGCAGACCGATGCGATCGGGCCGGAGGTCTACACGGCCTTCAAGCACTGGGACCTGGGCGACATCGTCGCGGCCACCGGCACGCTGTTCAAGACGCGCACCGGCGAGCTGTCGATCAAGGCCACGTCCCTCCGCATGCTGACCAAGGCGCTGCGGCCGCTGCCGGACAAGTTCCACGGGCTCGCCGACCAGGAGGTGAAGTACCGCCAGCGGTATGTCGACCTGATCACGAACGACGAGACCCGAAAGACGTTCGTCGCGCGCAGCACGACGCTGTCGGCGATCCGCGGCTTCATGACCGGCCACGACTTCCTCGAGGTCGAGACGCCGATGCTGCATCCGATCCCCGGCGGTGCGGCCGCCAAGCCGTTCGCGACGCATCACAACGCGCTCGACATGCAGATGTTCCTGCGCATCGCGCCGGAGCTGTATCTCAAGCGGCTGATCGTCGGCGGCTTCGAGCGCGTGTTCGAGGTCAATCGCAACTTCCGCAACGAAGGCGTCAGTCCGCGGCACAACCCCGAGTTCACGATGCTCGAGTTCTATGCCGCCTATGCCGAGTACCAGTGGCTGATGGGCTTCACCGAGGCGCTGATCCGCGACGCCGCGGTCGCGGCAACCGGCAGCGCGACGCTGACCTACCAGGGACGGCCGCTCGACCTGTCGAAGCCCTTCGAGCGCCTGACCATCACCGGCGCGATCCGCAAGTTCTTCCCCGACTACCGCGACGACGATCTCGCGGACATCGCCTACCTGCGCGCGGAGCTGAAGAAGAAGGGCGCCGCGATCGACCACGCGCCCCTGAAGAACGCCGGACTCGGCGCGCTGCAGCTGGCGCTCTTCGAGGAGACCGCCGAGAGCCTGCTGTGGGAGCCGACCTACATCGTCGACTATCCGATCGAGGTGTCGCCGCTCGCCCGCGAGTCCGACACGCGGCCCGGCATCACCGAGCGCTTCGAGCTCTTCATCACCGGCCGCGAGGTCGCCAACGGGTTCTCGGAACTGAACGACGCCGAGGACCAGGCGGCGCGCTTTCGCAGCCAGGTCGCAGCGAAGGAGGCGGGCGACGAGGAGGCGATGTACTACGACGCCGACTACATCCGCGCGCTGGAGTACGGCATGCCGCCGACGGGCGGCTGCGGCATCGGCATCGACCGCCTGGTGATGCTGCTGACCGATTCGCCCAACATCCGTGACGTGATCCTGTTCCCGCACATGCGCAAGGAAGACTGACCGGCGCGTAAGCTTTTTCGAGGTCCGCCGACCAACGCTGGCGGATCGCAGAGATCCGCGTGGCGTATCCGGGGAGGCGAGTCGCGATGCGATCGGACGGTTGGATCCTGAGGGTGAAGCTCATCGCGCAGCGCTTCTGGCAGCCGACCACCGCCTGCCTGACCTGCATGCCCGGCAGCCTGGGCAACTTCGTCAGCGCGGCGCACTGGGAGATCGCGCTGAGCACCGGTCTCGTGACCGGCACGCTCGTGCTGCTGCTCAGCCTGACGCGCTTCGTCTCGGTGCTGCGCAACCGCTACGGCAACTGCATCACCGTCGGGGGCCTGACGGCGCTCGGCGACGCGTACGCGCACGAGAACCATTACGGGATGCTGCATGCCGAGGCGCTGCTGACCGGGCTCGTGTCGGGGATCCTGGCGCTGGCCGGCAGTTTCCTGCTCGAGGATCGCGCCCGCCGGCCGCGCGCCGCGTGGCGGCGGCTGACGGGGTCGCGCGCGTCCTGACCGCGTGCCTCGCAGCGGGCGCTCGTGAGCGTCCGCACCGGTCTATCCTTCCGCCCAGCCGTGATGCCGCGAACCCCGAGTCGCTGCGTCGAACGGCGCCTCGCGACGTCCGTCGCGATTCACAGGGAGACAGACCTCATGGACCGTTCGACGCTGCGTACCGCCGCCTGCGCCATCGCCTTGTTCGCACTCGGTGCGACCACCACCCTGGTCGCCCAGACCCTCACCGATTCGCCGCTGCGCAAGGAGCAGAAGCGCGCCGACCTGAGCGGCGCGCCCGGCATGGAGGTGATCGAGTCGATCACCGAGTACCAAAAGGGCGATCGCGTCGAGCTGCATCTGCATCACGGCCTCGAGGCGGCCTACATCGTGCAGGGTTCGATGGTGCAGCCCGACGGCAAGAGTCCTGTGATGCAGGCCACCGGCACCGTGCTGCTCAACCTGCGGGACGCCAAGCACGGCGGCTACACGGTGGTCGGCGACACGCCGTTGACGATCTTCACCGTGCACATCGTCGACAAGGGCGCGCCGTTGTACGACTACCAGAAGTAGGGGCAAGCCTTCCGATGACCCTGGATGCGCTGTTGCAGCATCAGGCTGCGCTTCTCGCGCTTGCCGAGCTCGGACCGGAAGCCATGCGCGCCACGGTCGACCGCGCGCTCGACGAAGGGATCTATCAGGACGACTTCATCGATGCGATGTATCCGGGCCCCTACCCGCCGTCCGATCGGCCGAGGAAGGCGTCCGTCGCGCTGCTCGCCGCGCGGGGCTTCGCCGTGCCCGATCGGCACGCGGCGATGTGGCGGGTCATCGCGTCGCACATGCATCGCATCGCGGACGGACGCTGCGATGCGCGGCGTGAACTCACGGCGCTGATCGACGTGATCGACCACCGGCCCGAGCTGGGCGAGAAGGTGACGACCCATCTCGGCGATGCATTCGGCATCGAGTGGCTGATCGGCCATCACTGGCGCTTCCACGAGCTCGAGGAGAGTCCGGACCGCGTCTCGTGTGGTGGCTTCTACGGCGTCGAGGCGATCGACCACCTGAAGCACCTGACCCGCGTGGAAGCGTTGCGCTGGCTGGACGTGCACGGCGCTTGAGTCCGCACACACACGTGTCGGCTGCGGTGCCGCTGCGACGCGCCGACGTCCTCGTCGTCGGAGCGGGCATCGCCGGGCTCTCCGCGGCCCATGCGGCCATGCGCGCGGGCCGCGACGTGACGATCGTCGACGAGGAGGCCCATCGCGCGAGCGACCTGCCGATCGCGCTGGTCAATCCGCTGCGCGGCCGCACCGGCCGGCTGGTGGCCGACGGCGTCGACGGCATGCGCGCGACCTTCGCGCTGATCGATGCGCTGCGAGCGGCCGGGCACCCGATCGAAGCCGGCCGCGGCCTGCATCGTCCGTTGATCGGAGTCGCCCCCGAGGCGATGACGGAGGGTTACTGGCGATCGAGGCTCGACGGGAAACTGGCCTTCGACTGGCTCGATCGCGCGCCGGCGTCGCTCGGTCTCGTCGACGCAGTGCCGTGCCTGCGGCTGCACGAGGCCGGCTGGGTCGCGCCCCGCACGCTGCTCGATGCGCTGCAGGCTGCGAGCGGCGCGCGCGTCGTGGTCGACCGGGTGACGCGCATCGCGCGCGATGGCGACGCCTTCGTCGTCACGCTCGCGAGCGGCGCCCCGATCGCAGCCGCGTCGGTCCTGTGGTGCGGTGGCGCGTGGGGCGCTGCGTTGCTGGATCGGGAAACGCCATCGCGCGCCGACGACGCGCTGTACAAGCCCGGCAGCCTGCTGGCGGTCGATGCCCGCCTCGTCGGGGCGCCGCTGTCGTTCGGACTCTACGCCGCGCCGTCCGGCGACGGCACCGTGATCGGACCGACGCGCGAGGGGTCTGGCGCCGTGTTCCCCGACCACGGCCTGCCGTCCGAAGCCCTCGCCCATCTGGCCGATCGCATCGCCCGCGTGTTCGGGTCGACGATGCCGGTGCGCGAAGCCTGGCGTGGCGTGCGGCTCACTCGCCTGTCGTCGTCGGCCGCGGCCACGCTCGGCGGCATCCCGCACCTGACCGCGCTGGGTTCGCGCGGCTTCCTCGTGAGCCCGCTGCAGGCGGCGCGCTGGGCGCGGTCGCTATGATGCGCACGCCTCGCGACGACGGTCGTCGCGCGCCTTCCTTCGAAAGATCCGCGTGACGTCCGCCCTGCTCAAGAAACCCGCCGTCTGGATCGTCCTGCTGATCGCCTCGGCTTTGTGCTTGTTCACGGTCCTGCACTATTTCGGCGACGCGTTCTCGGTGCTCGACCTCGACGTGAAGATGTCGCGCGATCAGGCGATCGACGACGCGCGCCGTCTCGCGGCGCAGCAGCAGCTCACGACCGCCGCGCTCACCGAAGCGGCCGCGAGCTTCGGCAGCGACTCGAACGCCCAGACCTTCATCGAGCTCGAAGGGGGCGGCAAGCCCGCGCTCAAGCCGCTGATCGCCGCGGGCGCCGACGCGTTCACGCTCTACAAGTGGCGCGTTCGTCTCTACTCGCCGAGCGTCGATCGCGAGGTGCAGGTCGCGTTCACGCCCGATGGCCGGCCGTCCGGCTTCTTCAGCAAGCTTCCCGAGGCCGAGCCGGGCGCGGCGCTGACGGCGGACGCTGCGCGCGCGATCGCGATGGCGCGCGCGACGCGCGACTGGCAGGTCGATTTCTCGCGCTACCGGCCGCTGACGGCGTCCGCCACGACCCGGCCCGGCCAGCGCGTCGATCACGAGTTCGTCTACGAACGCAGGCTAGCCGACGCGCCGCCGATCGGCGACGGGCGGCTGCGCCTGCGCATGGTGGTGTCCGGCGATCGCCTCACGCAGCTGCAACGCTTCATCTACGTGCCCGATGCGTTCGAGCGGCGCTACGGGACGCTGCGCTCGGTCAACGACAACATCGCGGCCGCAGCCAGCATCGCCGCGGGGCTGCTGTACGGCCTGGGCGGCTGCCTGATCGGGCTGATCTGGCTGATGCGACGCCACGCGGTGCGCTGGGCGCCCGCGTCGAAGTGGGCGGGCGTCGTCGCGGCGCTGATCGCAGGCGCGGCGCTCGCGTCGATCTCCGACAGCTGGTTCGGCTACGACACCGCGACGTCGGCATCGACCCACCTGGTCACGCGCATCGGCGGTGCGATCGCGGGCGGTGTGGTGACGTGGCTGCTGCTGACGGTGGTGTTCGCGACGGCCGAGGGACTGGGACGCGAAGCATTCGGCTCGCATCCGCAGTTGTGGCGCACCTGGCGCACGCCGTCCGCGAACTCGCGCGCGATCTGGGGTCGCACGCTGGCCGGCTACGCGTGGATCGGCTTCGACCTCGCGTTCATCGCGACCTTCTACTTCCTCGTGCAGCGCTACCTCGGCTGGTGGTCGCCGTCCGACGCGCTGATCGATCCGAACATCCTCGGTACGCCGCAGCCGTGGCTGTCGCCGGTGTCGAAGGCGTTGCAGGCCGGGATGATGGAGGAGGCGCTGTTCCGCGCGGTGCCGCTCGCCGGCGCCGCGCTGCTCGGGCGCCACTTCGGGCGCGAGAAGACGTTCATCGTCGTCGCGCTGGTGCTGCAGGCCGTCGTCTTCGGCTGCGCGCATGCCAACTATCCCGGCCAGCCGGCCTATTCGCGCCCCATCGAACTGTTCCTGCCGTCGCTCGTGTGGGGGCTGGTGTACCTGCGCTACGGCCTCGTGCCGGGCATGCTGTTCCACTTCGGCTTCGACCTCGTGCTGATGTCGATCCCGCTGTTCGTGACCGACGCGCCGGGCATCGTGTTCGATCGCGCGATGGTGATCGGCATCCTGGCGTTGCCGCTGATCGTGCTGACGGTCCAGCGCATCCGCGCGGGCCGCCTGATCGACCTGCCCGACAGCGAGCGCAACGCGGCTGCACGCCACGCGTCCGCCGCGACGACCGGCGAGGCTGCCGTGCTCGACGTGGTCGACGAGGTGAAGGCCCGCCTCGGGGATCCCAACCCTTCGGCATCGCCGATCGTCCCGTACCGGCTGCGCACGCGGCGCGAGAACGCGCTGCTGTTCGTGCTCGGCGCCATCGGCATCGTCGGCATCGGCCTGCGCCTCGCGCAGCCCTACGACGCGCCGGGCCTGACGATCTCGCGCGACGAGGCCCTCGCGATCGCCGAACGCCGGCTCGCCGAGCGCGGCGTGACGCTCGACGCGCGCTGGCACCGCACCGCGAAGGCCTTCGGCATCGGCGACGGGACCGGGGGCTACTTCGTCTGGCACGAGGGCGGCGGCGACCTGTTCCGCAAGCTCGTCGGCAACGTCCTGTCGCCGCCGCACTGGGAGGTGCGCTTCGCGCGCTTCGACGGCGACGTCGCGGATCGCGATACCTGGCGCGTCGCGGTGGTCGACGCCCGACCCGCACCGGACGGAACGCGGCTGATCGATCACGACGTTCCCGAGGCACGCCCCGGCAAGCGCCTCACCGAAGCCGAGGCGCGGCCCCTCGCCGAGGCCGCGATCGCGTCGTGGCTGAAGGTCTCCGCAGCGGCGATGCGACCCGTCTCGGCGCAGGCCACCGAACAGCCGGCGCGTGTCGACTGGCTGTTCCGCTACGCCGATCCGTCGGTCGTGCTGCCGGCGGGCGGCGAGGCGCGCGTCGCGGTCGCGATCGACGGCGACGAGGTCGCCGGCGTCGGCCGCTCGATCTTCGTGCCCGACGCGTGGTCGCGCGAGCAGCGGCGCCGCAACGAGCACCTGATCATCCCGAAGGCGCTGCTCGGGCTGCTCGTCACGGCCTTCGGCATCGTGACGATCGTCTCCCTCGTGCGCCGCCTCGCGCGAGGCGAAGCGTCGAAGCGCGCAGCGTGGGTCACCGCGGCTCTCGTCGTCGTGGCCCTGCTGACCGGGTCGCTGCTCGATTTCAACGCGACGGAGTTCGGCTTCACGGTGGCCGAGCCGTTCAACAACCAGTTGCTGCGGCTGGCGCTGCAATGGGTCGGCGTGGCGGCCGGCGGCGCGCTGGTCGGCGCACTGGTCGCCGCGGTCGGCGTGCGCATCGCCAGCCGCACCGAGGACCCGGCCCCGCCGTCCGCGACGCGCTGGCATCGCTGGGGGCCTGCGGTCGCGATGGCGCTGCTGATCGCGGGCGCCGGTGGCTACGGCGCGCTGTTCGGGCCGCCGGGCAGCGCACGCATCCCGCCGGTGGGCGCCGCCGATTCGTTCTCCCCGCCGCTCGGTGCGTTCGTCGGCGATCTCGACTTCACCGGCACGGCCGCGGCCGTGCTGCTGGTGGCCGCCGTCCTGGCGACCCGCCGTCGCCGGGTCGAGATCGCCATCGCCGCCGGCTTCGTCGTCGCGGCGATGCTCGGTCGCGCGTCGTCGCCGGACACCGGCGTGGCCGCGATCGTCGCGGCGGGCGTCGCCGGACTCGTCGCTTGGTGGCTCTATCGCACGCAACTGCGCGACCGGCCGGGCGTGCTCGCACCGATGCTGCTGTGCCTGGCGCTGCTGGGCGTCCTGCCAACGCTGGTGCGCCCGATGTTTCCCGGCGCCCTGATCGCGGCCGTCGCGGGGATGGTGGGGACGCTGGTCGGCTATGTGATCTGGCGCTGGCTGGTCAAGCGCGACGAAATGGCCGCGTGATCCCCGATCGCGCTCAGATCGGGAACACCAGGCACGTCGTCGTCGCGAATGCGAGCAGCTTGCCGGTACTGTCGGTGAGCCGACCCTCGGCCGTGGCGACCTGGCCGCCGACCGAGATCGTCTTGCCCTCGGCCCGCACCGGTCCCGTTCGGTCGGTCATCGCGCGGAGGTAGTTGATCTTCAGCTCCAGTGTGGTGTAGCCCTTGCCCGCGGGCAGCATCGTGTGGATCGCGCAGCCCACGCACGAGTCGAGCAGCGTCGCCGCGTAGCCGCCGTGCACGCTGCCGAGCGGGTTGTAATGGTCCTTGCGCGGCGTGCCCTGGAACACCATGCGGCCCGGCTCGAACTCGATCGCGATGAAGTCGAGCAGGCGGCCGATGGGTGGCGTCGGCAGCCGGCCGTCGCGGATGGCGGCGAAGATCTCCATGCCGGACATCGTCTTCATCGTCGCGAGGGGGATCACGCCGGGCTCGCCCCACTGGGCGCGGACGGCGGCTTCCTGGTCGCGCCAGCGCGCGGCGATGTCGGCAGGGGACGGATCGGTGGTCACGGTCATGCGGGCTCCAGCGTCGAGGGACGCGCGTCGTGAGGATCGCGCGGATTGCGGAATAGGTGTATGTACACTATATTCGATCGCACCAGCCATCGCGATCGTGCATGCCTGCCACCACTTCCTTCGATTCCCTCTTGTCTCCCACCGTCCCGACCCGCGACCACTACGACGGTATCGATGCCCGAGGCGGGACGCGCGCGTCCGGCGATCGCGCGGCGGCCGCGCAGGTCCGCGGCTGCACCTGCTTTCGCGTGCGCCGGCTCGCGCGGCGCGTGACGCAGATCTACGACCGGACGCTCGCGCCGAGCGGACTGCGCGTCACCCAGTTCTCGCTGCTGTCGCGCCTGGCGTGGATGGACGGCATGGCGATGGGGCTGCTCGCGGACTCGCTGGACATGGACCGCACGACGCTCACGCGCAACCTCAAGCCGCTGCTCGATGCCGGCCTCGTGGTGCTGCATCGCTCGCGCGCCGACGCGCGGCAGCGCGAGGTGCGCCTGACCGCGCTCGGGCGCGCGCGCCAGGTCGACGCGAAGAAGCTGTGGCGGCTCGCGCAGACGGAGATCAACGAGATCCTCGGAGCGCGGGAGACGGCGGAGCTGCATCGCCTCTTCGACGGTCTGATCGACACGCTCAACGAACACGAACGGGCGACCGTGGCCTGAGCGGCCCCGTCGCACTTCCACACCGGGACAAAATCACCATGAACGCGCAGACCGCGGCACCCAAGGCCTCCACCTGGCCGCTGATGATCGCGGCCGCCGCCATCCTGATGATCACGATGGGCGCGCGGCAGACGACCGGGCTCTTCATCTCGCCGATCAACACCGCGACCGGCCTGGGCATCGTGTCGATCAGCTTCGCGCTGGCGATCGGCCAGTTCGTGTGGGGCGCCGCGCAGCCGATCTTCGGGGCGGTCGCCGACAAGTACGGCGCATCGCGCGTGATCGTGTTCGGCGCGTTCCTGCTGGCCGGCGGCATGGCGCTGACCCCGTTCATGCACTCGCAGGTCGGGCTGATCGTCGCGATGGGCCTGCTCACCGCCGCCGGTGCGGGCGCGGGGAGCTTCTCGATCCTGATCGGCGCGACGGCCCAGCGGTTGCCGGCCGAGAAGCGTTCGTTCGCGGCCGGCTTCATCAACGCCGGGGGCTCGTTCGGACAGTTCGTCTTCGCGCCGCTGATGCAGGCGATCATCGGCGCCGCGGGCTGGGTGACGGCGATGCTGTCGATGGCCGCGATCACGCTCGCGACCATCCCGCTGACCTGGCCGCTGCGCCAGCGACGCGACCTGCTGCCGAAGGGCGTCAGGGCCGCCGATGCAACGCCCGCGTCCGTCGTCGACGATATCGGCCTCAAGCGCCAGCTCAGGCTGGCGCTGCGCAACCCCAGCTACCTGTACCTGCACGCCGGCTTCTTCACCTGCGGCTTCCACATCGCGTTTCTCGTCACGCACCTGCCCGGCGAGGTCGCGCTGTGCAGCCTGTCGCCGCAGGTGGCAGCCAACTCGCTGGCGCTGATCGGCCTGTTCAACATCGCGGGCAGCCTGACGATCGGCTGGCTCGGGCAGCGCTTTCGCATGAAGTACCTGCTGGCGCTGATGTACGCGAGCCGCGCGGTGCTGATCGCGGTCTACCTCGTCGCGCCGAAGACGTCGCTGACCTTCTATGTCTTCGCGGCCGCCCTCGGCTTCACGTGGCTCGCGACGGTGCCGCCGACCGCCGGGCTGGTCGGCAAGCTGTTCGGCACGCGCTACCTGGGCACGCTGTTCGGCCTCACGCTGCTGTCGCACCAGATCGGTGGTTTCCTCGGTGCGTATCTCGGCGGCCTGGCGCTGGCGCGCGACGGCAACTACCTGTGGATGTGGTACGCCGACATCGCGCTGGCCGCGGCGGCCGCGCTGATCAACCTGCCGATCCAGGAGAAGAAGCCGTTGCGCCTCGCACCGGCTGCTGCCTGACGGGACTTCGGCAGGGCGGCCCGGGCACGCCCCTTGCCTATAATTCGCGGATGATCCGCCCAGCGACTGCCTCGTCCTTCTCCATCGGCCGTCGAACGCGCGACACGGTGTCCGGATGAACGGGTCCGATCCCGCCGACGAGGACGAACAGAGAGCCCGCGTGATCGATGCGCTGGTCGATCACCTCGACCCGCCCGACGCGCAGGTGGTCCGCAAGGCCTGGGACTTCGCGGCCGCGCTCTACGGCACCGGCAAACTGTCCAGCGGCGAGGAGATCGTGGCGCACGCGCTCGGCCTCGCCCGCATCCTCGACGCGGTGCGCGCCGACCCGGCGGCCCGCGCCGCCGGCCTGCTGTTCGCGGCGGCCGAACGCCTCGCGAAGCCCGAGGAACAGCTCAAGGACAATTTCGGCGACGAGATCGCGACCATCGCGATCGGCGTGCGGCAGCTCGCGCGCCTGGGCAACGCGACCCGGCCGGCGTATCGGCACGCGGCTCCGCTGATGCCCGGCGCGGCCGGTGACACGAAGGCCACCGACCAGAAGGCGATCGAGCGCCAGGCCGAGACGCTGCGCAAGATGCTGCTCGCGTTCTCGACCGACATCCGCGTGGTGCTGGTGCGTCTCGCATCGCGCCTGCAGACGCTGCGCTGGTACGCCGAGGTCAAGACGCCGCTGGCCGAGTGGGCCGATCCCGACATCGCGCGCGAGTCGCTCGAGCTCTACGCGCCGCTCGCCAACCGGCTCGGCGTCTGGCAGATCAAGTGGGAGATCGAGGACCTCGCGTTCCGCTTCCTCGACCCCGACGCGTACAAGAAGGCCGCGCGCATGCTCGACGAGAAGCGCATCGAGCGCGAGTCGTTCATCCTGCGCAAGACCCGCGAGCTGCAGGCGCAGCTCCAGGCGGCCGGCATCGAGTCGGTGGTCACCGGCCGGCCCAAGCACCTGTACAGCATCGTCAGCAAGATGCACGCGAAGAAGCTGTCGTTCGCCAACCTCTACGACGTGCGCGCGCTGCGCGTGATCGTCGCCGACGAGGCGGCCTGCTACGCGGCGCTGAGCATCGTCCACGGCCGCTGGCAGCCGCTGCCGACCGAGTTCGACGACTACATCGCGAAGCCGAAGTCGAACGGCTATCGGTCGATCCACACGGTGCTCAAGGACGAGGAGGGACGCCCCTTCGAGGTCCAGATCCGCACGCGCGAGATGCATCGCTTTGCCGAGTACGGCGTGGCCGCGCACTGGCGCTACAAGGAAGGCGGCGCGTCGACGAAGACGGCCGAGAAGTTCGACCAGCGCATCGCGTGGCTGCGCCAGCTCTTCGCGTGGCGTTCCGAGATCACCGGCGAGCAGCCGCGCGAGGGCCAGCTCCTGCCGCAGGTCGGCGACGCGCCGCCGGACGACCGCATCTACGTGCTCACGCCCGAGGCGCGGGTGATCGAGCTGCCGGTCGGCTCGACCCCGATCGACTTCGCGTACCACGTCCACTCGGAGCTCGGCCACCGCTGCCGTGGCGCGCGCGTCGACGGTGCGCTGGTCGGGCTCAACACGCCGCTGCAGACCGGTCAGACGATCGAGATCATCACGGCCAAGCCGTCGCCGACCACGACGATCGACGCGCTCGGTCCGTCGCGCGACTGGCTCAATCCGCAGCTCGGCTTCCTGCAGAGCCAGCGCGGGCGCGCGAAGGTGCGCCAGTGGTTCAACGCGCGCGAGCTCGAGGCGACGCTCGCGGCCGGCCGCGCCCTGGTCGAGAAGGCGATGCAGCAGACCGCGCGCGCGAGCGGCAAGGCGATGCCGGGCTTCGACACGATCGCGGCCAAGCTCGGCTTCGCGCGGGCGGACGAACTGTTCGCGGCGGCCGCGAAGGACGAGGTGAGCATGCGGCAGGTCGCCGACGCGATCGCCTTCGACGGCGACGGCGTCGTCGCGGACCGGCATGCCGACGACATCCTGCGCGCCCGACTCACGGGGGGCGCGTCGGCCAACGACGGGCAGCGCGGTGGCGTGCTGGTGGTGGGCGTCGACGCGCTGATGACGCAGCTCGCGAAATGCTGCAAGCCGGCACCGCCGGATCCGATCGCCGGCTTCGTGACGCGCGGACGCGGCGTGTCGATCCACCGTACCGACTGCAGCAACCTCGCGGCGATGCGCGCGCGCGACCCCGAGCGGATGATCGACGTCGAGTGGGGCGAGGCCGTCAGTCGCAGCGAGGCCGTCTACCCGGTCGACGTGCAGGTCGTCGCGCAGGACCGCCAGGGCCTGCTGCGCGACATCTCCGAGGTCTTCTCGCGAGAGAAGATCAACGTCGTGGGCGTGCAGACCGAGAGCCGCAAGGGAATGGCGCGGATGGGCTTCACGGCGGAGGTCGGCGATGCGCGACAGCTCGCCAAGGCGCTGACGGCGATCGCGACCGTCGAGGGCGTGATCGAGGCGCGGCGGAAGTAGGTTCCGGCGTCAGCCCACCTGCGAGACGTGCAGCGGCGGGACGCGATCCTTCCACGGCATCGCTTCCTCGAGCCGCGCTGCGAGCTGCAGCACCACGTGCTCCTGCGCGGGCCCGGCCGCGAGCTGCACGCCGATCGGCAGGCCGCTCGAATGCATCACCAGCGGCAGCGAGATCGCCGGCGTGCCCATGATGTTGTGCGGCAGCGAGTACTGGCAGACGGGTCGCATCGTCGCCTCGGGCATCTCGTCGATCGACAGGTCGTCGCGTCCGAGGTGGTAGAGGCCCCATGGTTCGGCGACGCGCGGCGTGCTCGGCGTGAGCCAGATGTCGAATCCGCTGAACACCGTCGATAGTTGACGACGCAACGTGTTCAGGGACGCCATCGCCGCGAGGAACTGCGCCGCGGTCATCGTGCGCGCGTATTCGTAGACCTTGAGGATCGTGGGCTCGAGCGTGTCGGGGCCGATGGCGTGCCCGCTGCGCTTCGAGAACCCCGCGAGCCGCAGGTCGAAGCCGAAGAACCACACGTCGAGCATGCTGCGCATCGCCGCCAGTCCGTCGAACGCGGGCGTGAAGGGCTCGACGTGATGACCCATGTCGGCGAGCATGCGCGCGGTCTTCTCGACGGCCGCCGCGACTTCCGGATCGGTGGGAAAGCCCATCAGCGGAGCGGTCGACCAGCCGATGCGCAGCTTCGGTGCGGTCAGGCCGATCAGCTCCGCGTAGGGCAGCGGCGGACGCGGGATCGCGAACGGATCGCCGACCTGGGGCACCGCGAGGCAGTCGAGCATCGTCGCGGCATCGCGCACGGTGCGCGTCTGGACGAAGTTCTGTCCGAGCCCGTAGCCGTTCTCGTCGCCCATCGGGCCGAACGACACCCGGCCGCGCGACGGCTTCAGACCCACGCCGCCGCAGAACGACGCCGGGATGCGGATCGATCCGGCGATGTCCGAGCCGTGCGCGATCGGCACGATGCCCGCCATCACCGCGGCCATCGCGCCGCCGCTCGATCCGCCCGCGCTGTAGCCCTTCTTCCACGGCGTCGACGTGTTGCCGTACAGCGCGGTCTCGGTCGTGCCGGCCATGGAGTATTCCGGCGCGGCGGAGCGGCCGAGGACGTTGACGCCCGCGGCCTTGACGAGCGTGCAGTAGGCGGTGTCCTGTTCGGCCATCATGCCGCGGCACAACCGGCTGCCGAACTCGATGGTGCGGCCGGCCTCATGGCCGAACACGTCCTTCATCAGGAACGGGACGCCGCGGAACGGACCGTGGCCCAGCGACGATTCGTCGAGGCCGCCGATGCGGTCGGGATAGGTCTCGACCACGGCGTTGACGTCCCCGTTGACGGCATCGATCGCACGGGCGGCGGTCTGGGCCAGCTCCTGCGGGCTGACCTGCTTGTCGCGGACCAGGGCCGCCAGGCCGAGCGCGTCGTAGCGGGCGTATTCGTCGAGATTCATCGGGCAGGATCCTGGCAGGCCACGGACCTCGCAGGATAAGTCATGCGCGACCGCGCGACCGCCGTCAGGACGCGATCGCCGCTTCCAGCAGGTTCTGCTGCCCCGAGAAGCGGGCCTTGCGATGGCGCTTGCGGTGATAGACCCCGCCGCTGTCCATCACCCACGCGAGCGCGTTGTCCTTCAGGTGGATGCGCAGGCCCTCGTCGATCACGCGCTTCTTCAGACGCAGCTCGCGGATCGGGAACGCGACCTCGATGCGGCGAAAGAAGTTGCGGTCCATCCAGTCGGCGCTCGACAGGTACACGTCGTCGGCGCCGTCGTTGCGGAAGTAGAAGATCCGGCTGTGCTCGAGGAAGCGGCCGACGATCGAACGCACCGTGATGTTCTCCGACAGCCCCTTCACGCCGGGCCGCAGCGCGCACACGCCGCGCACGATCAGGTCGATCTTCACGCCGGCATTACTGGCCGCATACAGCTCCTGGATCACGCCGGGCTCGAGCAGCGAGTTCATGCGCGCCATGATGCGGCCGGGCTTGCCGGCCAGAGCCAGCTGCGTCTCGTTGCGGATCGCCGCGATGGTGTTGCCGTGCATGCTGAACGGCGACTGCCAGATGCACTTCATCTTCTTCGCGCTGCCGAGGCCGGTGAGCTGCTGGAAGACCTCGTGCACATCGCTGCACAGGTCAGTGTCGGCGGTGAACAGGCCGAAGTCGGTGTAGACCCGTGCCGTGCCCGAGTGATAGTTGCCGGTGCCCAGGTGTGCGTAGCGACGCAGGATCACGGTGCCTTCCTTGGCGTGTTCGCGCCGCACGACCAGCACCATCTTCGCGTGCGTCTTGTGGCCCACCACGCCGTAGACCACGTGCGCGCCGACTTCCTCGAGACGCGACGCCCAGTTGATGTTGGTCTCCTCGTCGAAGCGGGCCATCAGCTCGACGACCACCGTCACTTCCTTGCCGGTGCGCGCGGCCAGCAGCAGCGATTCCATCAGCGCCGAGTCGCTGCCGGTGCGGTAGATCGTCTGCTTGATGGCGACGACGTCGGGATCGGTGGCGGCCGCGTGCAGGAAGTCGAGGACCGGCAGGAACGACTGGTACGGGTGGTGGACCAGGATGTCGCGCTTGGCGATGGTGCGAAACAGGTCGGCGCCCTTGATGTTCGCCTTGCGGATCTCCGCGGGCAGCGCGGGGTGGAACGGCACGAACTTGAGGTCGGGCCGCGCGATCATGTCGGGCATCTGCATGAGCCGCACGAGGTTGACCGGCCCGGCCACGCGGTAGACGTCCTCCGCGTCGAGCGCGAACTCGCGTTGCAGCAACTGGGCGATGGCCTCGGAACAGTTCTCGTCGATCTCGAGGCGTACCGCGTCGCCGTAGTGCCGCTGCGGCAGCTCGCCCTGCAGCGCGACGCGCAGGTTGGTGATCTCCTCGTCGTCGACGAACAGGTCCGAGTTGCGCGTGACGCGAAACGGATGGCAGCCGTGGACCTCCATGCCGGCGAACAGCTCGGACACGTAGGCCTGCATGATCGTCGTCAGCATCACGATCCCGTACGGATGATTGGACAGGTCGTCCGGCAGCCGGATCAGCCGCGGCAGCGCCCGGGGGGCCTGCACGATCGCCACGCCCGACTTGCGGCCGAACGCGTCGTGGCCGCCGAGCTCGACGGCGAAGTTCAGGCTCTTGTTGAGCACGCGCGGGAACGGATGGGCGGGGTCGAGTCCGATCGGCGTGAGCACCGGCAGAATCTCCTGCTGGAAATAGGCACGCGCCCACGCACCCACTTCCGCGTTCCAGTTGGTCGCGAGCTGCAGGTCGATCCCTTCCCGGCCGAGCAGCGGCAGCAGCGTGTCGTTGAGTAGCGCGTACTGCCGGGCCACGAGGACGTGCACCCGCGAGGCGACGCGCCTGAGCGTCTCGACCGCCGGGAGCCCGTCGACGTCCGCGTGCGACGGGTTGAGCCGCATCTGCGCCTTGAGCCCGGCGACGCGCACCTCGAAGAACTCGTCGAGGTTGCTGCTGGTGATGCACAGGAAGCGCAGGCGCTCGAGCAGCGGCAGCGACGCGTCTTCCGCCTGCGCGAGGACGCGCTCGTTGAACGCGAGCAGCGAAAGCTCGCGGTTGATGAAGTCTTGGGCGGGCACGCGTCTGTTCACGGGAAGGCAAGGCGGCCGAGGATGGTCAACGAATATGGCAAGGGTACGACAGGGATTCTCATGAAATGGTGCGCCCGCTGACTCGTGCGACGGGGGTGATTGGGTACCATCCGACGCGATCACCCGAATTTCCACGCTTGCTTCGGTCCCCCTTCATGCCTGTTCCCGAACTGCTCGCCGCCGTCGACCTCGGGTCGAACAGCTTTCGTCTGCTGATCGGCCGCGTCGTCAAGACTCCCGCGGGGACGCAAGTCTATCCACTCGACAGTCTCAAGGAAACGGTGCGGCTGGCGTCCGGCCTGACGAAGGAGAAGAAGCTCGACGCCGATTCGCAGCATCGCGCGCTGGTGGTGCTCGAACGTTTCGGCGACCGCCTGCGGTCCTTCGCCCCGCACACGGTCCGGGCGGTCGCCACCAACACGCTGCGGGTCGCCAAGAACGCCCGCGAGTTCCTGTCCAAGGCCGAGGCCGCGCTTGGTTTCGACATCGAGGTCATCGCGGGTCGAGAGGAAGCGCGGCTGATCTACACGGGCGTCGCCAACACCGCGGCACTCGGCAGCGGCTCGACGCTGGTCGTCGACATCGGCGGCGGGTCGACGGAGTTCATCATCGGCGAAGGCCACGAGCCCAGGCTGATGGAGTCGCTGTTCATGGGATGCGTGAGCTACAGCCTGCGCTTCTTCCCGAACGGAGAGATCGACAAGCAGAACCTGAAGCAGGCCGAGCTCGCGGCGCAGAAGGAACTGGAAGTGATCGCGCGCGACTACCTCGATGCGGGATGGCAGAACGCGATCGGGTCGTCGGGCACGGCCCGGGCGCTGGGCGAGATCCTGGAGCAGAACGGCCTGGCCGCGCAGGGCATCACCCGCGACGGACTGGCGGGGCTGCGCGAGCTGCTGCTGCGTGCCGGCAACGCGGACCGTCTCAAGCTCGAAGCGCTCAAGCCCGACCGCATCCCCGTGCTGCCCGGCGGCTTCGCGATCATGTCGGCCGTCTTCAAGATGCTCGACCTCGAGGCGCTCGCGGTGACCGACGGGGCGCTGCGCCAGGGGGTGCTCTACGACCTGCTCGGGCGCAGCGAGCACCACGACATGCGCGACGTCACCATCGGACAGTTCACGCATCGCTACGGCGTCGATCGCGCGCAGGCCCGGCGCGTGGCGGCGCTGGCGCACGACCTGCTGCATCCGCTGATCGACCCGACCTCGGAGGACGACGTCGAAGTCGATAGACGCCTTCACTGGGCGGCGATGCTGCACGAGATCGGCCTGTCGATCTCGCACGCGGGCTACCACAAGCACTCGGCCTACATCCTGTCCTATGCGGACATGCCGGGCTTCTCGAAGATGGACCAGTCGAAGATCGCGCTGATGGCGCTCGGTCACACCGGCAAGCTCAACAAGCTCTCGGGCACGATCGAGGACCCCAACGAGTGGCTCGCGGTGCTGTGCCTGCGCATCGCTGCGCTGGTCCATCGTCGGCGCACCGACCTCGATGTCTCGCGGCTCGCGCTCGAACGCGATGGCGCGGGCTATCGGCTGCGTACCGATGCAGCATGGCTCGCCGACCATCCGCTGACGGAATTCAACCTGCGCCAGGAAGCCGCCGAGTGGTCGCGCGTCGGGATCGCGCTCGATTTGGCCTGACGCGATCCGTCAGGCCGCGCGACGCTCTTCGAAAGGCATCCCGTCGGCCGCGATGCCGAAGTGCTTCGCGTAGCGCGGATTCATCCTCGACAACGACAGCAGCATGAAGAAGTCCGCGGTGTTGAAGTCCGCGTCCCAGGCCGGGTCTCCGCACACCTCGGCGCCGATGCGCAGGTAGCCCTTCACCAGGGGGGGTGCATCGACGACGAGCGTGCGGACCAGCCCCTCCATCGGCAGCGGGTTGCGGGGAAAGACCTGGAACTCGGGGCTGGTCGGATGATCCTGCTGCAGGCGCTGGAAGAGGCTCGCCGCCTGGTGGCCGCCGTCCAGCATGCTGACGCTCGCACAGCCCATCACGTGCTCGTAGCCGCCGTCGACCATGTAGCGCGCAAGCGCGGTCCACAGCAGCATGATGACGGGTCCGCTGCGGAAATCGGGATGAATGCACGAGCGCCCGAACTCCAGCAGGTTCGGCTTGATGGCGGCGAGGCGGTTCGTGAAGAACTCGGTGTCGGCGTAGTAGCCGAGGCGTGCGGCGACCTCGGGTCGCACGATGCGATAGGTGCCGACCACCTGCCGGCTGGGCTTGTCTCGCACGATCAGGTGGTCGCACCACGCGTCATAGATATCCTCGTCGATGCCGCCCGCCGGTCCCGACAGATGCGCGCCGTATTCGCCGGTGAAGACATCGTGACGCAGCCGCTGCGCTTCGCGGATCTCGGGCTCGACGATCGGCCCGCCGCGACCGCCGGTGGTCAGGATCCGGATACTGAACTGGTCGGTCTCGAAAGCCAGGACGACACCGCGACCGCCGACACGGAAACGGGACTCGCCGCCGGCGTGGCGCTGCGATGCGGGAAATGCGGAAAGGGAAGACAGCATGCGGGCTCCGTGGACGAACGACACCCGATGGTAGGAAGCCCAGGTGACCGACCGGTGACGCGCGGATGACGGTTCATCGCGCGGCACCGGTCGCCGGTCAGACCAGTTCCGGGTCGAGGACCGAGCGCATCGTCCACTCGGTGCTGCCGTCGCGCGAGCGGCGCACCAGCCACCACGCCGACGCCTTCTTCACGCTCCAGTCGCCGGGTCCGTTGGTGAGCAGGCGCCGCGCCACCTGGCCGACCCACGGCTGGTGCCCTACCAGGACCAGCGACGGCGAGTCGCCGGTGCACGACGCGATCGCCGCCTCGAGGGCGTCGAGCACGTCGCCGAGCCGGGCACCCGGTGCGAGACGCGGATCGACTTCGAGCGGCAACGAGGCCTTTGCGATCAGCGGCGCCACCGTTTCGCGGGTGCGCAGGGCGGGGCTGATGACGACACGGGTGTTGGCGTCGAGCTGCTTGGCCAGCGCGCGCGCCACGCGCGTCGCATCGCGGTGACCCTTTGTCGTCAGCGGTCGATCGATGTCCGGCCAGCTGTCCTCTGCTTCGGCATGGCGCCAAAGAAAGAGATTGAATGTGTGCATGGCTGCGAGATTGAGCGAACGGATCGGCGGAAGCAAGAGACTGCCGAGTTCGACGGGCGCCCGGCCTGGTGTGCGCAGCAGTTGCACGGGGATCAGACCAGATGGCCGATGCGGCTGATCAGGACCGGACCGGCCACGAGCACCCAGGTGAGCAGGCACAGCACCAGCGCGAGGAACACCGCGGCGCTGCCGAGGTCCTTCGCGCGGCCGGACAGGCGGTGATGCGCGAGCGAGATGCGGTCGACGGCGGCCTCGATGCTCGAGTTGACCAGTTCGACGATCAGCACCATGAAGATCGAGCCGATCAGCGCGAGCGTCTCCAGTGCCGGAAGGGCGAGGACGATGGCGGTGGGCACCAGCACCGCAGCGAGGATCAGTTCCTGGCGGAAGGCGCTCTCGACACGCAGCGCCAGCGCGAGGCCGCGCATCGAGTACTTCAGCGCGTTCCAGATGCGGCCCGGTCCGCCGAGGCTCTTGTACGGGCTCTCGACCTCGATCGGCTCGCTCGGCGCGGGCGCGGGCTCGACGTGGCCGTCGACGATCGCGGGCCGCACGCGTTCGCCGAGCGTCACAGCGGAGGACCCTGGTCGCCCGCCAGTGCGCCCGGCCGCGCGCGCGTCGCGCCGCCGCTGCGCACCTCGTCGATCGGATGCAGGTGCTGGAGGAACTGGCGCGTGCAGGCCTCCCACGAATAGCGCTCGGCGTGCCGACGCGCCGCCAGGCGATCGATCGTCAGCGCCCGCAGCGCCGCCGTGCGCAGGTCGTCGTCGAGCGCGCCGGCGGGCGCATCGCCGATCACGTCGATCGGGCCGGTGACCGGATACGCCGCGACGGGGCAGCCGCAGGCCAGTGCCTCGAGCAGCACCAGGCCGAAGGTGTCGGTGCGGCTCGGGAAGACGAACACGTCGGCCGCGTTGTACAGCGACGCGAGCTCGGCCTGGCCGAGGACGCCGGTGAAGCGCACGCCGGGATGCTCTGCCTTGAGCCGCGCGAGCTGCGGCCCTTCGCCGGCCACCCACTTGCTGCCCGGCAGGTCGAGCTTCAGGAAGGCCTCGATGTTCTTCTCGACGGCGACCCGGCCGACGTAGAGGAAGATCGGTTTCTTCAGGTCGTGCGGCATCGTCGCGCCGGGCTTGAAGATGTCGAGCTCCACGCCGCGCGACCACAGCACGACCCGCTCGGGCGCGAAGCCGAAGGCCTCCAGGTCGGCCTTCACGACGCGGGTCGGCACGAGTACCGCCTGTGCGCTGCCGTGGAACCAGCGCAGGAAGCGGTAGGTCCACGCCAGCGGGATGCCCACGCGGGCCTTCACGTATTCGGGAAAGCGCGTGTGATACGCGGTGGTGAACGGCAGGCCGTTGCGCAATGCGTAGCCGCGCGCAGCCATGCCGAGCGGGCCTTCGGTGGCGATGTGGATCGCCTGCGGCGCGCTGTCGCGGATGCGCTGCGCGACGAACCGCTTCGGTCGCAGCGACAGCCGGATCTCGGGGTACGTGGGGCAGGGGATGGTCCTGAATTCGAGCGGCGTCAGCAGGTCGACGACGTGGCCCATCTTCTCGAGCTCGCGACGGGTCGACTTCAGCGTGCGCACGACGCCGTTGACCTGCGGATCCCAGGCATCGGTGACGATCAGGATCTTCATGCGGCCACCGCTTCGGCGTGCAGCCTTCGCGGCGCGCCGATCGACTTCCACTCGACGATCTCGAGCCGGCCCGCGTGGTCCTCGACGAGCGCGGTGAGGCTCTCGACCCAGTCGCCGTCGTTGCAATAGAGCATGCCGTCGATCATGCGTATCTCCGCCTTGTGGATGTGGCCGCAGACCACGCCGTCGAAGCCGCGTCGCCGCGCCTCGTTGATCAGCGCGTGTTCGTAGTCGGCGATGAAGCTCACCGCGTTCTTGACCTTGTGCTTCAGGTATTGCGACAGCGACCAGTAGCCGAAGCCCATGCGCACGCGGGCCCGATTGACCCAGTGGTTGAGCGCGAGGACGAACGTGTAGAGCGAGTCGCCGAGGTAGGCGAGCCACTTCGCGTGCTGGATCACGCCGTCGAACAGGTCGCCGTGGGTGACCAGCAGTCGCTTGCCGTCGGCCGTCACGTGCGCGGCCTCGTAGACGACGTCGATGCCGCCGAACGCGTGTTCCACGTAGCTGCGGGCGAACTCGTCGTGGTTGCCCGGCACGTAGATCACCCGCGTGCCCTTGCGCGCCTTGCGCAGGATCTTCTGCACGACGTCGTTGTGCGACTGGCGCCAGGTCCAGCCCTTCTTCAGCTGCCAGCCGTCGATGATGTCGCCGACCAGGTACAGCGTGTCCGAGTCGTTCCACTTCAGGAAGTCGAGCAGGAAGTCGGCCTTGCAGCCGGCCGTGCCGAGGTGGACGTCGGAGATCCAGATCGTGCGGTGATGCGTGGCGGGGCCGTCGTCCGCGAGCGCTTCCGCGGAGGGAGGGGGGGCCGGCAGGGAGGGAAGGAGGAGGTCGCGACGGCCGACGAATTCGGGGGCGTTCATGCTGGCCCGGATTGAATCGGTGCCCGGTGACAGGCCGGTGATGCTTTCGCGACGGTTCGGTGACTTCCGCACAGGCGGCGCCGCGAGCCGGCCGTTCGTTGCTTATCTGCACCGACCCTCTGGCCAGCCGTCGACCGCGTGCTACACTCTCGCCTCTTTTTTAGGCGCGTAGCTCAGCTGGTTAGAGCACCACCTTGACATGGTGGGGGTCGTTGGTTCGAGTCCAATCGCGCCTACCAGCATCTGGTAGAGCATGTCTCCGGCTCGAAGAGCCCGGGAATTCAGGCAACAAGGCAGTCAGCAAACAGGCGCGCGAAAGGGCCGGGCACAAGCCGAACATGGTTATGTCACCGCGAACGCAGGCAACACACATCGACTGAGCAGCCGCTTGCCGGCGCCGATCGTCCCGATCGCGCGCATCGATGAAAAGCGCGGTTGCCCGCGCTTTTTGCATTGTGCGACCCGACCGCCACTTTCCCGACCCCCATGCCGAACATCAAGCTCCCCGACGGCTCCGTCCGCTCCTTCGATCACTCCGTCACCGTCGCCGATGTCGCGGCGTCGATCGGCCCGGGTCTGGCCAAGGCCGCTCTGGGCGGCAAGATCTCGAACGGCGCCGAGGCGAAGCTGGTCGACACCTCGTCGGTCATCGATCACGACGTGAACCTGTCGATCGTCACGGCGAAGGATGCGGACGGCCTCGACTTGATCCGCCACTCCACAGCTCACTTGCTGGCCGACGCCGTCAAGGAGCTGTTTCCCGACGCGCAGGTCACGATCGGCCCGGTGATCGACAACGGTTTCTACTACGACTTCTCGTACAAGCGTCCCTTCACGCCCGAGGACCTCGCGGCCATCGAGAAGCGCATGGCCGAGATCGTCAAGCGCGACCTGCCGGTCAGGCGCGAGGAGTGGAAGCGCGACGACGCCGTCGCTTTCTTCCATTCCATCGGCGAGGCCTACAAGGCCGAGATCATCGGCGCCATCCCGGCCGACCAGACGATCTCGCTGTATCGCCAGGGCGACTTCATCGACCTCTGCCGCGGGCCGCACGTGCCGTCGACCGGCAAGCTCAAGGTCTTCAAGCTGATGAAGGTCGCCGGCGCCTACTGGCGCGGCGACTCGCACAACGAGATGCTCCAGCGCATCTACGGCACGGCGTGGGCGACGAAGGAGGAGCAGGACCAGTATCTTTTCATGCTCGAGGAGGCCGAAAAGCGCGACCACCGCAAGCTCGGCAAGCAGCTCGACCTGTTCCACATGCAGGACGAGGCGCCGGGCCTGATCTTCTGGCATCCGAAGGGCTGGGCGATCTGGCAGCAGGTCGAGGCCTACATGCGCCACGTCTACCAGGACAACGGCTACCAGGAAGTGAAGGGTCCGCAGATTCTCGACCGCGCGCTGTGGGAGAAGACCGGCCACTGGGAGAACTACAAGGACGCGATGTTCACGACCGAGTCCGAGAACCGGTCGTACGCTCTCAAGCCGATGAACTGCCCGGGCCACGTGCAGATCTTCAACACCGGCATCCGCAGCTACCGCGACCTGCCACTGCGCTACGGCGAGTTCGGCCAGTGCCATCGCAACGAGCCGTCGGGCAGCCTCCACGGGATCATGCGGGTGCGCGGCTTCACGCAGGACGACGGCCACATCTTCTGCACCGAGGACCAGATCCTCGAGGAATGCGTCGCGTACACGGCGCTGCTGAAGAAGGTTTATTCGGACTTCGGCTTCACCGACATCATCTACAAGGTGGCGCTGCGCCCGGCCAAGCGCATCGGATCCGACGAAGTGTGGGACAAGGCCGAGCATGCGCTGATGGAGTCGCTGCGCACGTCCGGCTGCGAATTCACGCTGTCGCCGGGCGACGGCGCCTTCTACGGCCCCAAGATCGAATACACGCTGAAGGACTCCCTCGGGCGCCAGTGGCAGTGCGGCACGATGCAGGTCGACTTCTCGATGCCCGGGCGCCTCGGTGCCGAGTACGTGGCCGAGGACAACACGCGCCGCGTACCGGTCATGCTGCACCGGGCGATCGTCGGTTCGCTCGAGCGATTCATCGGCATGCTGATCGAGGAATTCGGCGGCGCGATGCCGGCGTGGCTCGCTCCGGTGCAGGTAGTCGTCTGCAATATCTCGGACGCGCAATCCGCCTACGCCCAGAGTGTGGCTTTAACGTTGCAAAAACAAGGCTTTAGGGTTCACGCAGATTTGCGTAACGAGAAGATCACGTATAAAATCCGCGAGCACAGCGTGCAGAAGGTTCCGTACATCCTGGTCATCGGGGACAAGGAATCGCAGGCTGGCACAGTGGCCGTGCGGGCCCGCGGGGGCGTGGATATGGGAGTGATGTCCCATTCCGACTTCAGCCAGCGACTTCTCGAAGAGGTCGCTACGAAGAACAACAGCCCCGTCGCGTAACCGCACGGCTTTTCATTCAGCAACGGAGATCACCAATCGCTACAGACAAATCGCAGCATCGCTTGAACGGCGAAATCACTGCTCCTGAAATACGCCTGGTCGGCATCAACAACGAACCGCTAGGCGTCGTCAAACTGGCCGACGCGGTCCGCATGTCGGAAGAAGCCGAAGTCGATCTGGTCGAGATCGCCCCGCAGGCCGATCCCCCGGTCTGCAGGTTGATGGACTACGGCAAGTTCAAATACCAGGAACAGAAGAAGGCGCACGACGCCCGCCTCAAGCAGAAGATCATCCAGGTCAAGGAAGTGAAGTTCAGGCCGGGCACCGACGATGGGGACTACCACATCAAGGTGCGCAACTTGACGCGCTTCCTCGAAGAGGGCGACAAGACCAAGGTCACGTTGCGCTTCCGGGGTCGCGAGATGGCCCACCAGGAGATCGGACTGCGATTGCTAGAGCGCGTGAAGGCGGAACTGGAACCGGTCGGCATCGTCGAGCAGTTCCCGAAGATGGAAGGGCGCCAGATGATCATGGTCATCGGGCCGAAGAAGAAGAAGTGATTTGAAGCGGCGCAAGCCGTTCCATTCGCGCAGCAGTACGACGGTTGCATGCCGTCATAACAAGTGTCGTCAGGTTTCAAGCGCCACGTGCCGTGGCCACCTTCCGACATCCAACAATGGAGTAGTCATGCCTAAGATGAAGACCAAGAAGAGCGCTGCGAAGCGCTTCGTGGTGCGGGCTGGCGGGACCGTGAAACGCGGCCAAGCCTTCAAGCGCCACATCCTGACCAAGAAAACCACCAAGACCAAGCGCCAGCTTCGTGGCTCCGCGGCCGTTCATGAATCCAACATGAACAGTGTTCGCGCCATGATGCCGTACGCCTGATCCCACACTGACCAAAGGAGAAAACACATGCCTCGCGTCAAACGTGGAGTCACGGCGCACGCGCGCCACAAGAAGGTCCTCGACGCTGCCAAGGGTTTCCGCGGCCGTCGCAGTACCGTGTTCCGCATTGCCAAGGAAGCGGTCATGCGCGCCGGGCAATACGCCTATCGCGATCGTCGCAACAAGAAGCGCACGTTCCGCGCGTTGTGGATCACGCGCATTAACGCGGCCTGCCGCGAGCACGACATGACCTACAGCGTGTTCATCAATGGCCTCAAGAGGGCGTCGATCGAACTCGACCGCAAGGTCCTGGCCGACATGGCCGTGATGGACAAGCCGGCGTTCGCGGCGATCGTCAGCCAGGTCAAGTCGGTGGTCGACACGCCCGTCGCAAGCTGATTGAATCGGTGACGTAGCAAGGGACGGGGCCTCATCGGCCCCGTTCTTCTTTCCTCTTCGGCAATGCAATGCTCGACACGAATACTGCGATCACAGGTCCGTTGGATTTGACAGAAGGCCCCGATTCACTGGTGGCCGATGCGCAAGTGCGTTTTGCTGCTGCGACGGATATCACGACCCTCGAGAACGAGAAGGCGCGCTTCCTCGGCAAGACCGGCGCCATCACCGAACTGCTCAAGGGCCTCGGCAAGCTCGATCCGGCTCTGAAGAAGTCGGAGGGCGCGCGCATCAACGTCGCGAAGGCCGCCATCGAGGCGCTGCTCACGGCGCGTCGCGAGGCGCTCGCCCGCGCGCAGCTCGACGCGAAGCTGTCGGCCGAAGCCATCGACGTGACGCTGCCCGGCCGCGGCCTGTGGACCGGCGGCATCCATCCGGTGATGCGAACGTGGCGCCGCATCGAGGAGATCTTCCGCTCGATCGGCTTCGACGTTGCCGACGGGCCCGAGATCGAGACCGACTGGATGAGCTTCACCGCGCTGAACAATCCGGAGAACCATCCGGCGCGTTCGATGCAGGACACGTTCTACGTCGACATCGATGACGCCGAAGGCCGCCCGCTGAACCTGCGGCCGCACACGAGCCCGATGCAGGTGCGCTACGCGCGCATGCATGCCGAACGGATGCGTGCGGACTCGTCGTCGGGCATGACCGACATCAAGGTCATCGCTCCGGGCCGCACCTATCGCATCGACAGCGACGCGACGCACTCGCCGATGTTCCATCAGGTCGAGGGCCTGTGGCTCGGCGAGAACATCTCGTTCGCGGACCTCAAGGGCGTGTACACGGCGTTTCTCAACGCGTTCTTCGAGACCGACGCGCTGTCGGTGCGCTTCCGTCCGTCGTACTTTCCGTTCACCGAGCCGTCGGCCGAGATCGACATGCGCTTCGAGACCGGCCCGCTCGCGGGTCGCTGGCTCGAGATCTCCGGTTCGGGCCAGGTGCATCCGACCGTCGTCGCCAACTTCGGCCTCGATCCGCAGAAGCACATCGGCTTCGCATTCGGCAGCGGCATCGAGCGCCTCGCGATGCTGCGCTATGGCATCGACGACCTTCGCCTGTTCTACGAAGGCGACCTGCGGTTCCTCGAACAATTCCAGTGACCTGCCGGCGCGGCTGAGCGAGCCGCGTCGCGCACGGTCCGCACCGGCGCCTCCCATGCAACTCTCCGAATCCTGGCTGCGCAGCTTCGTCGATCCCGCCCTCACGACCGACGAACTGGCGCACGAACTCACGATGCGCGGCCTCGAGGTCGAGGACGTGCACCCGGTCGCCCCGCCGTTCGCCGGCATCGTCGTCGGCGAGGTGCTCGAGGTCGCGAAGCATCCGAACGCGGACCGGCTGTCGGTCTGCCAGGTCCGCGTCTCGGCCGATGGCGCACCGCTCAACATCGTCTGCGGTGCGCCGAACGTGGCACCCGGCATCAAGGTGCCGTGCGCGATGGTCGGTGCGGTACTGCCCCCGCCGAAGGACGGCGACGCGCCGTTCGAGATCAGGAGCGCCACGATGCGCGGCGTCGCGTCCGAAGGGATGCTGTGCTCGGCGCGCGAACTCAAGCTCTCCGACGATCACGCCGGCCTGCTGATCCTCTCGAGCGAGGCGCCGGTCGGTGCGCCGATCCGCGAGGTCCTCGACCTCGACGACCACGTCTTCACGCTCAAGCTGACACCGAACAAGGGTGACTGCCTGTCGACGCTCGGCGTCGCCCGCGAAGTCGCCGCGTTGTCCGGTAAGCCGCTGGCAGAGCCGGTCTACGCACCTGTCGCGGCGACCTTCGACGAGACGCTGCCGGTGACGATCGAGGCCACCGACCTGTGCGGCCGTTTCTCGGGTCGCATCGTCCGCGGCCTCGACGCGCGCGCCGCCACGCCGACGTGGATGAAGGACCGACTTGCGCGCGGCGGCCAGCGCAGCGTGTCGGCGCTGGTCGACATCTCCAACTACGTGATGCTCGAGGTCGGTCGTCCGACCCACGTGTTCGACCTCGCGAAGATCCACGGCGGCCTGTCGGTGCGCTGGGCGCGCGACGGTGAGACGCTCAAGCTGCTCAACGGCGACACCGTCACGCTCGCGAAGGATGTCGGTGTGATTGCGGACGCGCACGCGATCGAGAGCCTCGCCGGGATCATGGGCGGCGACGCCACGGCGGTCTCGCTCGACACGACCGACATCTATCTCGAGGCGGCCTTCTGGTGGCCCGACGCGATCCGCGGTCGCGCACGCCGCTACGGCTTCTCGACCGATGCGGCCCATCGCTTCGAGCGCGGCGTCGATCCGTCGACGACGGTCGCGCACATCGAGCACATCACGCGCCTGCTGATCGACATCTGCGGGACCGACGCGACGCGCGTGGGTCCGATCGACGACCACGTCGTCAACCTGCCACGGCCGGCGTCGGTGCGCATGCGCGTCGCGCGCGCGAACCAGGTCATCGGGCTGCCGATCTCGGCCGACGAGATGGCCACGATCTTTACCGGCTTCGGCTTCGCGTTCACGCGCGAAGGCAGCGCGCAGACCGAGACCTTCGTGGTGACCGCGCCGACCTATCGCTTCGACATCGAGATCGAGGAAGACCTGATCGAGGAGGTCGCACGCGGCTACGGCTTCGAGAAGATCCCTGCGCACCTGCCGGTCGCCCGTCACGGCATGCGCGCACAGCCGGAAGCGCGCCGCAGCCTGCACGTGCTCGCCGATACGCTGGCCGCGCGCGACTACCGCGAGGCGATCAACTACAGCTTCGTCGAGGCCGACTGGGAGCGCGACTTCGCCGGCAACGAGAATCCGATCCGGCTGCTGAACCCGATCGCGGCCCCGCTCGCGGTGATGCGTTCGTCGCTGATCGGCAGCCTGGTCGCCAACGTGCGCTTCAACGCGAACCGCAAGGCGACGCGCGTGCGGATGTTCGAGATCGCGAAGGTGTATCGCCGCGACGCGTCGGTCGTCGACGGACCCGTCGCGGTCGCCGGCATCGCGCAGCCGTTGCACGTCGGTGCCATCGCGTGGGGCGGCGCGACCGACGAGCAGTGGGGCACGACGCATCGCCCGGTCGACTACTTCGACATGAAGTCGGACGTCGAGGCGCTGTTCGCCGCACTCGGACCCGAGGCCCGACCGACCTTCGTCGCCGCGAGCCATCCGGCGTTGCATCCCGGCCGCAGCGCGCGCATCGAGAGCCGCGGACGTGTGGTCGGATTCATCGGCGAACTGCATCCGCAATGGACCCAGCGTTACGAGCTGACGTCGTCGCCGATCGTCTTCGAGTTGACCGCCGACGCGTTGATGCGGGCGTCGCTGCCGGTCGTCGAGGCGGTCTCGCGGTTCCCGATGGTGATTCGCGACCTGGCGTTCGTCGTCGACGCGGCGCTGCCGGTGCAGCGCGTGCTCGACGCGATCGCGGCGACGCACGAAAGCATCGTCCGCGACGTGAGGCTTTTCGATCAATACCGCGGCAAAGGCTTGAATGAAAACGAAAAGAGCCTTGCCTTCCGATTCTGGTTGCAAGATACTCGTCAGACCCTCGACGAGAAGGCAATCGAGGCCGCAACGGCGAACATCGTGGCGGCTCTCGGACAGAGCGTCAGTGCGAGACTGCGGCAGTGATGTCGATCCGAAGCCGGGTCGTGTCCTCCCGGTCGCGAGACTGAACGAGCCGAAGAGCAGCCCGATCGCCGCATACCCTGAACTGCCGAACCTCCAGCGCCTCCCCTTCGCGGCGCCGCTGTCGCACGACCCGAATTCGTTTTGATGGCCCGTGATTGGGAGAACACAACGCATCATGCTGCCCTCGTCGATTCCACTCGCGAAGAACCGCCGCGGCTCCACCGTCGCGGCCACGTTGACCAAAGCCGAACTCGCGGAACTGCTGTTCGAGCGGGTCGGATTGAACAAGCGGGAAGCGAAGGACATGGTCGACACGTTCTTCGAGGAAATCCGCTTCGCGTTGCAGCGGGGCGACAGCGTGAAGCTCTCCGGTTTCGGAAATTTCCAGTTGCGCGACAAGCCGCAGCGGCCCGGTCGCAATCCAAAGACCGGTGAGGCGATTCCCATCACCGCGCGGCGCGTGGTGACCTTCCACGCGAGCCAGAAACTGAAGGCGATCGTCGAAGGCGACGAGGGCGACAAGGGCGAGGGCGCGGAGCCGCACGCCGAGCAACGCGCGGCCTGACCGCATCCGGTCTCCCTGACCTGATCCACCCGACGGCCCCGATCGGACCCGCACGTGCTCAAAGCCGATCTCCAGGCGCAACCGCTGCCGCCCATTCCGGCCAAGCGTTACTTCACGATCGGCGAAGTCAGCGAACTGTGCGGCGTCAAGCCGCACGTGCTGCGCTACTGGGAACAGGAGTTCACGCAGCTCAAGCCGGTCAAGCGACGCGGCAATCGCCGCTACTACCAGCACCACGAGGTGCTGTTGATCCGTCGCATCCGCGAGCTGTTGTACGAGCAGGGCTTCACGATCAGCGGCGCGCGCAACCGGCTCGATGCGCGCGGCGACACGAAGCCGGCTCCGGCCGACAGCGCCGAGATGGGCGGAGACGGATCGCCCGCCGTGTGGCGCAACGGACACGCGGCTGCGGCCTCCGGCGACGGCGTCACGCCGTCTTCCGCCGATGCATTGCGCTTCCCGCTCGACGTGTCGGACCTGCGCAGCGAACTGCTCGAGATCGCGGCGCTGCTGCGACCGTGAGCGCGTTGCTGCGGTCGTCGAAGCCCACTGTATAATCGCGTGCTTCGGGGCGTAGCGCAGCCTGGTAGCGTACTTGCATGGGGTGCAAGTGGTCGGAGGTTCAAATCCTCTCGCCCCGACCAGAACACAGTTCCACATCGCCGTCTCGCGGCGATCCACGGCACGCGCCGCACGACCGGGCGGACCGTGTCGGATGCCCCGCTGCCTTGCCGGTCTCCCAGTCCGGCCTCGCCGTTCCGACCGACATCGTTCCCTCCATGAGTGATCTGCCCGACTGGCTCCTCGCCGCACGCGACCACTGGCGCTGGCGCGGCGACGACCGTCCGCCGTTCGCGATCCCGCCAGGGCACGGCCAGGAATCGGTCTGGGACTACCCGCGGCCCCCGGGCATCGTGCGCGACACGCGCGAGGTGTTGATCCTGTGGGACAACGTCGAGATCGCGCGCACGCGCGACGCGGTGCGCGTCCTCGAGACCGGCCACCCGCCGAGCTTCTACCTGCCGTTGATGGACGTGGTGCCCGGCTTCCTGAAGGCCGCACCCGGTTCGTCGATGTGCGAATGGAAGGGCCCGGCGCGCTACTGGACGCTGAGCGACGGGCGGCGCGAACTGTCGTCGGTGGGCTGGAGCTATCCCCGGCCGATGGCCGGCGCCGAAGTCCTGGCCGATCGCATCGCGTTCTATCCGTCGGCCCTCGCGTGCTTCGTCGACGGCGCGCGCGTCGCGCCTCAGCCGGGCGGCTTCTACGGCGGCTGGATCACGCCCGACCTGGCGGGTCCGTTCAAGGGCGGACCGGGCAGCGAAGGCTGGTAGATGCGCAACCTTCCCGACGGTTATCGGGCCGTCGTCATCGGTGCGTCGGGCGGGATCGGCGCCGCGATGGTGGAGCGCCTGACGAACGATCCGCGCTGCGCCTCGGTGGAGGCGTTGCATCGCCGTTCGTCGGTGCCCGTCGACTTCGACGACGAGGACGGCATCGCGGCGGCTGCCGAGAGCCTGCGCGCGGGTGGGCGCCTGCATCTGATCATCAACGCCGCGGGCCTTCTTCACGCGCCGGACTTCATGCCCGAGAAGAAGCTCGGCGACCTGAACGCGGCGCAGATGATGGAGACGTTCCGCGTCAACACCTTCGGTCCCGCGCTCGTCCTGCGGCACTTCTCGCCGCTGCTCGACAGCGGGCGATCGACGATGGCGTTCCTCTCCGCCAAGGTCGGCAGCATCGGCGACAACCGCCTCGGCGGCTGGTACAGCTATCGCGCGTCGAAGGCCGCGCTCAACATGATCGTCCGCACGGCGGCCATCGAGCTCGCGCGCACGAAGCCGGGCGCGATCGTCGTCGCGATGCACCCGGGCACGGTCGACACCGAGCTGTCGCGCCCCTTTCGCGGCGCACAGATCGGCCGCCCGCCTTCGGTCGCGGCAGGCGAGATGCTCGACGTCCTGGGAAGCCTGGATGCGAAGGACAGCGGGTCGTTCGTGAGTTACGACGGGGCTCGGTTGCCGTGGTGACGAGAGCCTGGCGATGACGTCCCGCGACCGACGCAGGAGCGTGCTGCGGACGCTGGCCCTGTCGCTCCTCGCGCCGTCCGCATTCGCGTAAGCGACGGCGCGATCGTCGCGCCGCCCGCGCGCTAGGCCGTCGCGGTCGCGCCGGCCATCACGTCGGCGGTGATTTCGTACGAACGCAGGCGGGCCTGATGGTCGTGGATCTGCGACGTGAGCATCAGTTCGTTCGCGCCGGTCCGCTCGATGAACGCGCGCAACGTCTCGCGCACGGTGTCGGCCGGGCCGACCGCCGAACACGACAGCACCTGTGCCAGCAATGCTTTCTCCTGGGGGCCGATGCGTTCGGCGAATCCTTCGACCGGCAACGGCAGCGGGGCAGGCCGGCCGCTGCGCAGGTTGATGAAGGCCTGCTGCATCGACGACGCGCGAAAGACCGCCTCCTCCTGCGTGTCGGCTGCGAACACGTTGAAGCCGAGCATCACGTGCGGCTTCGCGAGCTGCTTCGACGGCCGGAACTGCGCACGGTAGACGGCGAGCGCCTCCATCAGCTGGCCCGGCGCGAAGTGCGACGCGAACGCGTACGGGAGGCCCAGGGCAGCCGCCAGCTGCGCGCCGAACAGGCTGGAGCCGAGGATCCACAGCGGCACGTGCAGGCCGGTGCCAGGAACCGCTCGCACCGCCTGGCGCGGCTGGTCCGAGAAGTAGTCCTGCAGCTCCAGCACGTCCTGCGGGAACGCGTCGGCGTCCGAATCGAGGTTGCGACGCATCGCACGTGCGGTCAGGGGATCCGAACCCGGCGCGCGTCCGAGGCCGAGGTCGATGCGGCCCGGATAGAGGGATTCGAGCGTGCCGAACTGCTCGGCGATCACCAGCGGCGAATGGTTGGGCAGCATGACGCCGCCGGCGCCGACGCGGATCGTCGAGGTGCCGCCGGCGACGTGGCCGATCAGCACGGCGGTCGCCGCGCTGGCGACGCCCGGCATCCCGTGGTGTTCGGCGAGCCAGTAGCGGCGGTAGCCCCAGCGCTCGGCGTGGCGCGCCAGATCGAGCGTGTTGCGGAACGACTGCGCGGCGTCGCTGCCGTGGAGGATGGGCGAGAGATCGAGAACGGAGTAGGGGGTCATCGAGGGCAGTTGGGGTGTCCGGCGTCGAACTCAACAGGCCGCGCCGGCGCCCGGGTTGTCTCAAGATTGCCCATTGCGGGCCGATAGAGCGCTGTAGTGATCGCGCAGGCGTTGCAGATCCGGTGATGCACCCACCCTCCGCCACGTGCCGGGAGGCACCCACATGAGAGCCGTCCGATGTCGCTGTTTGCCAACCTGCGCGTCCTGATCGTCGAGGAGCGCCTGGACTATCGCCAGAGGCTGCGCCGGATGCTGAACAAGGCCGGCTGCCAGCGCATCGACGAGGCCGCCGATGGTCGGGAGGGACTCAATGCCCTCCAGAATGCTTCCCTGGGGATGGACCTGGTGGTGTGCAACCTCGACATGGGTTCAATGGACGGGCTCGAGTTCATCCGTCATGCGGCTCGGCTCGGGGGCGGTGGCCTGATCCTGTTCTCGAAGCACGACGATGCTGTCCGTTCCTCGGCGCTCTGGATGGCCCGCGCCTACAAGGCGCCGCTGCTGGGAATCCTCGGAGTCCCGTTCGATCGTGTCGCGCTCACGCAACTCATCGGGCGTCTGCACCGCAACTACACCGTCTACTCCGACGTGATGAGCGACAAGACAGGACCCGACGAGGTCGACCGCGAAGCAGTCGAAGAGATCCGCGCAGCACTCGATGCGCGGCGATTCGTGCCGCACTACCAGCCCAAGGTCAGCCTCGCGACCGGTGAACTGCTCGGCGTCGAGGCGCTCGCCCGCTGGGAACACCCCGAACTCGGCCTCCTGGCGCCCATCCATTTCGTCAGCCTGATGGAGAGCTCCGGCCTGATCGAGCCGCTGACGCACATGATGCTCGCGCAGGCCGGCCGCGATGCGGTGGCCTGGGCGAAGAAGGGATTGCGCGTCCCGATCGCGGTCAACGTGTCACCGCTGACGCTCGAAAATCCCCAGTGCGCGAAGCAACTCCTCGCGACGATCGCCGCCAGCGGCGCGCAGCCGCCGCAGATCGCCTTCGAGATCACCGAGAAGGCCTTCGCGAAGGACGCGACCACGGTCCTCGAGAACGTGCTGCGCCTGCGCATGAACGGTTGCGGCATCTCGGTCGACGACTTCGGCACCGGCTACTCGTCGCTGCAGCAGCTCAACCGCTCCCCGATCACCGAACTCAAGCTCGACCGCTCGTTCGTGCGTCGCATCCTGTCCGACAGCAAGGCACGATCGATCCTGGAGTCGACGATCGATCTGGCCACGAAGCTGAAGCTCAAGACGGTCGCCGAGGGGATCGATTCCGAAGCGCAGCGCGATCGTCTGGCCGAGCTCGGCTGCGACATGGGGCAGGGCTACCTGTTCGGCAAGGCGATGCCGGGCGAAGACCTGATGGACTGGTGGCGCGAGCGGAGCCCGCTGGCTGCCTGATCGCGGCTGCATCGCGGGAAGCGGGACGACGTTCCCGGTCAACCCGGCGTGATAAGCTGCCTCGGCAAGTTCGAGACGACTCCCCGTCGTCCGGGCTGCGAAAATCCTCGAGACGCGCGGCCACCTCATCGACGGAGCGTGGCCATTTTTTCGTGCCGTGCCTCGACGACCCGGCATCGACCCTCCACTCGCCTTCCCATGCGCATCCTGGTCTCCAACGACGACGGCTATTTCGCCCCGGGCATCGTCGCCCTCGCGAACGCGATGCGGGCCCTCGGCGACGTGGTCGTCGTGGCGCCCGAACAGAACCAGAGCGGCGCGTCGCACTCGCTGACGCTCAACCGGCCGCTGTCCGTGCACGAGACGGAGAACGGTTTTCGCTACGTCAACGGCACGCCCACCGATTGCGTCCACATCGCGATGACCGGCCTGCTCGACGCGCGCCCGGACATCGTCGTCTCGGGGATCAACAACGGTCTCAACATGGGCGACGACACGATCTATTCGGGCACGGTCGCGGCCGCGATGGAAGGCTTCCTGTTCGGCGTGCCGTCGTTCGCGTTCTCGCTGGTGGACAAGGACTGGACCCATCTCGAGGCCGCCGCGCGCGTAGCCCGGCGGGTCGTCGAGAAGGTCATGTCCTCCGACCCGGTCGGCGCCTTCCTGCTGAACGTCAACATCCCCAATCACGAACACGTCGACGAGGCTCCGATCGTCGTCGCCCGCCTGGGCAAGCGCCATCCGTCCGAGCCGGTCCATCGCATGGAAAGCCCGCGCGGCGGCACGATCTACTGGATCGGCGCCGCGGGCGCGGCACGCGAGGCCGGACCCGGTACCGATTTCCACGCAGTGGCGAACGGCAGCGTCGCGGTCACGCCGTTGCAGATCGACCTCACGCACAACGACCAGCTCGACGACGTCCGGCGCTGGCTCGGTGCCTGACATGGCGCCGCCGCCCGCCGGCCGACCCCCGCGCAAGACCTGGATGGTCGACATGCCGAAGAGCGTGGCCGCGAAGACCGCGCGGCCCGGGAAGCCGATCGTCAAGGCCGTCGCCCGACCCAGGCCCGCGGAGCCCGCGCGGCCGGCCCGTGCGCCGGTCGGCGATGTGCGCCAGCAGGCGGAGAACGACCGTCGCGAGCGGACCCAGGGCAGTGGACACACGCGGGCGGGTCTCACGCCCGAGCGGATGCGCGAACGGATGGTCGAGCGGCTCGCCACGTCGGGCATCCGCCATCCAGCGGTGCTGGCCGCGATGAACCAGGTGCCCCGTCATCGCTTCGTCGACGAAGGCCTGTCGAGCCGCGCCTACGACGATACGGCCCTGCCGATCGGACACGCGCAGACCATCTCCCAGCCCTACGTGGTGGGGCGCATGACGGAGCTGGTGCTCGCCGACCTGCCGGTCCTCCCGCGCCAGGCCCGCGTGCTGGAGATCGGGACCGGATGCGGATACCAGGCCGCGGTGCTGGCGCAGGTCGTCGGCGAGGTCTTCTCGATCGAGCGCATCCGCGCGCTGCACGACCGGGCGCGCGACAACCTGCGGGCCTTGCGGATCCCCAACCTGCGCCTGGTCTATGGCGACGGGCTGCTCGGACTGCCGGACGCGGGTCCCTTCGACGCCATGCTGATCGCGGCGGCCGGCGATGCCTTGCCCGACGCGTTGCTCGACCAGCTCAAGATCGGTGGCCGTGCTCTCGCGCCGCTGGCGATGACGCGCGGACGCGCTGGCGAGCAGACCTTGTGCCTGTTCGTGCGGACCGGCCGCTCGAACTGGTCGACGACCCTGCTCGACGCGGTGCGATTCGTTCCGCTGCGCCCCGGCATCGCCTGATCGATCGACGCGGCGCACAGCCTTCGCCGCGACAGGCTGCGCGGGGCAGTGCGTTAAACTGCGCTCCCCCTTTTCCCGACGTGCACGCGCTCGCGTGTCCACTCGCCCGACCCGTCCCGTCATGACGTTCCGCTTCGCTACGCCCGGCCTGGCCGGCTCCACGATCGCCCTGTTCGTGCTGACCCTGCTCGCGGGCTGCGCGTCGCGTAGTCTCAACGCACCGCAGGTGATCGACTGGTCCGACGGCGCGCGCCCCGGCGCCACCACGCCCGCGCCGGTGCCGCAGCGCGCACAGACCTACACCGTCAGACGCGAGGACACGCTGCCCTCGATCGCCAAGATGTTCAACGTCACGGCTGCGGATCTCGCGACGTGGAACAACCTCGGCGTCAATCCGAAGCTGCAGACCAACCAGGTGCTGCGCTTGAATGCGCCGACCGCGGCGCCCGATGGGTCGTCGGCGACCGCGGTAACGTCGCCGATCGGTAGCGAAAGCATCGAGCAGCGTCCGCTAGGGTCGGCTGGAGGTCCGCCGTCGACGGCCCCCGGCGCGTCCACCGCGCCGCTGAAGACCGGGCCGCTCGGCGTGAAGCGGCCGTACTCCGACGCGACGCTCGCGGAGCTTTCGCGACCCGACGCAGACGCGGGTCCGACGCCTGCGGTCCCCGCTGCGCCGGAGTCCGCGCCGCCGCCGGTCGTTGCGAGCGCCGCGCCATCGCTGGCGTGGGCCTGGCCGTCGACCGGCAAGGCGAGCAGCGGATTCGTCGAGGGCAAGACGAAGGGGCTCGACCTCCCCGGCAAGGCCGGCGATCCGGTGCTCGCGGCCGCCGACGGCAAGGTCACCTTCGCCGGCACCGGCGTGCTCGGCTACGGCAACTTCATCATCGTGCGTCACTCGCCCGAGCTGCTGTCGGTCTACGCGAACAACCGGGCCAACCTGGTCAAGGAAGGCGCGGTCGTCACGAAGGGCCAGAAGATCGCCGAGATGGGCGCCGCGGGCTCCGACCCCGCGAAGCTCCACTTCGAGATCCGCAGCGACAGCAAGCCGGTCGATCCGATGAAGTACCTGCCGGCCCGCTGATGAGGTCCGGCGCGCGGATGATCGGATCGCGATGACGCCGGTCCTGGTCTTCGACATCGAGACCGTGCCCGACGTCGTTGGGCTGCGGCGCCTGAACCCGGAGTGGGATGCCGGCATGACCGATGGCAACGTCGCCGAGCGCGCGTTCGCCGAGCGTGAGGCGTCGACCGGTCGCAGCTTCATGCCGCACTACCTGCAGCGCATCGTGGCGATCTCTTGCGTGTTTCGCGACGACGAGGGCCTGCGCGTCCGTTCGCTCGGCGACCTCGACGACGGCGAGGCCAAGCTTGTCACCGACTTCTTCAAGATCGTCGAGCGCTACACGCCGCAGCTCGTCTCGTGGAACGGCGGCGGCTTCGACCTGCCCGTGCTGCACTATCGCGCGCTGGTCCACGGCGTGTCGGCTTCGCGCTACTGGGACATGGGTGAAGACGATCGCGACTTCAAGTACAACAACTACATCGGCCGATACCACACGCGCCATCTCGACCTGATGGACCTGCTGGCGATGTACCAGCCGCGCGCCGCCGCGCCGCTCGATGCGCTCGCCAAGCTGTGCGGCTTTCCCGGCAAGCTGGGCATGGACGGCAGCCAGGTGTGGCAGGCGTACAGCGACGGGCGCCTCGACGAGATCCGCGCCTACTGCGAGACCGACGTCATGAACACGTGGCTGGTCTACTGCCGCTTCCAGGTGCTGCGCGGGGTGATGGGCCACGCCGCGTTCGAGGCGGAGGTGGCGCTCGCCAAGGCGACGCTGTCGTCGCTGCCCGGCGCGCACTGGCGCGAATACCTCGACGCGTGGAAGGCGCCGCACGCTTGAGCCGCGACTACCGCCGATCGAGGAAGAAAGCGCCGCCGCCCGATCCGCTGGCCGCCGACGCGCCGACGCTGTGGGTCGAGTCGCTCGACCACGAGGGTCGCGGGATCGGGCATGCCGACGGCAAGGTGATCTTCATCGACGGCGCGCTCGCCGGCGAGCACGTCAGCTACGCGAGCCGGCGCAGCAAGGCCAGCTACGAGGTCGCGGACGTGGGTCGCATCCTGCGATCGAGTGCCGCGCGCGTGGTGCCGCGCTGCCCGCACTTCGGCAACTGCGGGGGCTGCGCGATGCAGCACCTCGACGCGACCGCGCAGGTCGCGGTCAAGCAGCGGATCCTCGAGGACAACCTGTGGCACATCGGCAAGGTGAAGGCCGAGCGGATGCTGCCGCCGATCCATGGTCCGGCGTGGGGCTATCGCCACCGCGCCCGCTTCTCAGTGCGCCTCGTCGAGAAGAAGGGCGGGGTGCTGGTCGGCTTCCACGAGAAGCGCAGCAGCTTCGTGGCCGACATGCGCGAATGCCACGTCGTGCCGCCACGCGTGTCCGACCTGCTGGTGCCGCTGCGCGAGCTCGTCGCATCGCTGTCGATCGCCCGCCGCCTGCCGCAGATCGAGCTCGCGATCGGCGAGGGCGAGACACCCCGCGACCTGGTGATCGTGCTCGTGCTGCGCATCCTCGAGCCGCTGCAAGCGGCCGACGAGACGCTTCTCACGACGTTCGCCGAGCACAACGACGTGGTGTTCTGGCTGCAGCCGAAAGGGCCCGACACCATCGTCCCGTTCGACTCCGACTCGCCCGCCGAACTGAGCTACGCGCTACCCGAGTTCGACGTCCGCATCCACTTCATGCCGACCGACTTCACGCAGGTCAACGCGGGCATCAACCGGGTGCTGGTCGGCCGTGCGCTTCGCCTGCTCGACGTGCAGCCCGGCGACCGCGTGGCCGATCTGTTCTGCGGTCTGGGCAACTTCTCGCTGCCGATCGCCCGGCGCGCGCGCGAAGTGGTCGGCGTCGAGGGCAGCGCGGCGATGACGCAGCGCGCCGCGGACAACGCCGCGCGCAACGGACTCGCGGCGTCGACGTCGTTCCGGGCGACCAATCTCTTCGAGGTGGATGCGGCGTTCTTCGAGCAGCTCGGCCGCTTCGATCGCATGCTGATCGACCCGCCGCGCGAGGGCGCGATCGCCGTCGTCAAGGCCCTCATCGCGCTCGGCGATGCTGCCCCGAAGCGCATCGTCTACGTGTCGTGCAACCCGTCGACGCTCGCGCGCGACGCCGCGGTGCTCACGCACGAAGGCGACTACGTGCTCGGCCAGGCCGGGATCGTCAACATGTTCCCGCAGACGTCGCACGTCGAATCGATCGGCGTGTTCGATCGGGCCTGAACCGCGATCCACGGACCAAAAAAAGCCCGCCGAAGCGGGCTTTTTCATGCGGGACCGGTCAGTCGCGGCTGCCGCCGAAGATGCCCAGGATGGCGAGCAGGTTCGTGAAGACGTTGTAGATGTCCAGGTAGATCGCGAGCGTCGCACTGACGTAGTTCGTCTCGCCGCCGTTGATCACGCGCTGCACGTCGTACAGCATGAAGGCCGAGAAGATGCCGATCGCCAGCACGGAGATCGTGAGCATCAGCGCGGGAAGCTGCATGAAGACGTTGGCGAGTGCCGCGACCAGGATGATGATCGCACCGACCATCAGCCACTTGCCCATCCCCGAGAAGTCGCGCTTGCTGACCGTGGCGATCGTGGCCATTGCGCCGAAGATGATCGCCGTGCCGCCGAACGCCAGCGTGATCAGCGAGACGCCGTTACTGAAGCCCAGCACGTAGGACAGCAGACGCGACAGCATCAGGCCCATGAAGAACGTGAAGACGAGCAGCAGGGCCACGCCGACGCCGCTGTCCTTGTACTTCTGGATCGCGAACATCAGGCCGAACGCACCGACCAGGAAGACGATCATCGTCATGCCGGGACGCGCGCCCATCACCCCTGCGACGTTGAAGGCGATGCCGGCCCACGCACCGAGCACCGTCGGAATCATCGACAGCGCCAGCAGCCAGTAGGTGTTGCGCAGGACCCGGTTGCGAGCCAGCAGCGAGGTATTCGCGCCGGAGCCGTAGCCATAGGGATTGGCCGGCTGTAGGTTCCTGTTCAGATCGTTGTTCATCGAAGCTCCTCGAATCAGTCACGTGCAGGGTGTAAGTCGCGGCGTCGCTGCGGATTGCAAGCTGCGTCGCGATCTTACTGCACTCGGATCGACGGACTTGCGAAAAGTTGCAAGAATCGCCCCGGGCGCGGAATCCGGGTTTCTACCGAGTGTGCCGGGACTCGGACGCTGTCGGCTCTTGCGCCACCCGTCGGCTCTTGAGACTCGGCGTGTTAATATTTAAGGTTGACAAAACCGATGATATTAGACCAAGGACCGCACATGGCAAGCGAACGCACCCTTTCGATCATCAAGCCCGACGCAGTCGCCAAGAACGTCGTCGGCAAGATCCTCACGCGTTTCGAGGACGCCGGCCTCGCGATCGTCGCGTGCCGCATGACCCAGCTGTCGCGCGCGGAGGCCGAGGGCTTCTATGCGGTCCACAAGGCACGTCCGTTCTTCAAGGATCTCGTCGACTTCATGGTTTCCGGCCCAGTCGTCATCCAGGTACTGCAGGGCGACGGCGCGATCCAGAAGAACCGCGACCTGATGGGCGCCACGGATCCGAAGAAGGCCGAAGTCGGCACCATCCGCGCCGACTTCGCCGAGAGCATCGACGCCAACGCCGTGCACGGCAGCGACGCACCGGAAACCGCCGCGACCGAGATCGCGTACTTCTTTCCGGCACTGAACATCTACGGCCGCTGATCGGCACGAGCCGCCTGCCATGAATGCCCGGACCAACCTTCTCGATTTCGATGCCGACGCGATGACCGCCTGGTGCGCGTCGCATGGCGAGAAGGCCTTCCGCGCCACGCAGCTGCTGCAGTGGATCCATCGTGCCGGCGTCGCCGACTTCTCGGCGATGACGACGCTGGCCCGCAGCCTGCGCGAGAAGCTGGCCGAGTCGGCCGAAGTGCGCGAGATGGTGCCGCTGAGCGACCACACGTCGACCGACGGCACGCGCAAGTGGCTGCTCGACGTCGGGCACGGCGATGCCGTGGAGATGGTCTTCATCCCCGAAACGAACCGCGGCACGCTGTGCATCTCGACGCAGGCGGGCTGCGCGGTGAATTGCCGCTTCTGCTCGACCGGCAAGCAGGGCTTCAGCCGCAATCTCACCACCGGCGAGATCATCGGGCAGCTCTGGCTGGCCAATCGCAAGCTCGGCGCGGTGGCCGCATCTGGCGAAGAGAACGGACAACGCGTCATCAGCAACGTCGTGCTGATGGGCATGGGCGAACCGCTGCTGAACTACCAGCCCGTGCTGGCGGCGCTGCGCCTGATGCTCGACGACAACGCCTACGGGCTGTCGCGGCGCCGCGTGACGCTGTCGACGTCGGGGGTCGTCCCGATGATGGATCGGCTGCGCGAGGACTGTCCGGTTGCCTTGGCGGTGTCGCTGCACGCCCCTAACGACACGCTGCGCGACGACCTGGTGCCGCTCAATCGCAAATATCCGCTGCGCGAGCTGCTCGGGGCGTGCAACCGCTATCTCGAACGCGCGCCGCGTGACTTCATCACCTTCGAATACGTCATGCTCGACGGCATCAACGACAGCGATGCACACGCCCGGGAACTGGTGTCCCTGGCGCGCGATACGCCGTGCAAGTTCAACCTGATCCCGTTCAACGCGTTTCCCGAAGCCGGATTGCAGGGCTCGTCGCGCCAGCGCATCCGTGCCTTCGGCGACGTCCTGTTGCAGGCCGGCATCGTGACGACGATCCGCAAGACGCGCGGCGACGATATCGACGCCGCGTGCGGCCAGCTCGCCGGCGCGGTGCAGGACCGCACGCGTCTTGCGCAGCGCGGCGCGCGGGTCGTGCCGCTCGTCCCCGCGCGAACGCCGGTGCAGGCATGAATCGTTCGGCGTTCGGTACCCGCTCGTTCGCAGCGTTGGCCGCGGCCTCGGCGCTCGTGATGTCGGGAGGCTGCACGACCACCACGACGTCCACGCCGTCGCGACCCGACGCCAATTCCACGACCGAGAAACGGGACGTGGGGCCGTCCGATGCGCGCACGCGCTCCAACATCCGGCTGCAGCTCGCGGTCGGCTACTACCAGGACGGCAAGTACAGCTTCGCGCTAGACGAGCTCAGGCAGGCGTTGACGCTCGACCCCAATTCGGCCGACGCGCACACGGTGCTCGCGCTGGTCTACAACGAGCTCCACGAGGACGCGAAGGCCGAGCAGAGCTTCCAGCGCGCCCTGCAGCTCGACCCGGCGAATTCGGACCTGAACAACAACTACGGCTGGTTCCTGTGCCAGCACGGCCGCGAGAAGGAGTCGCTCGGCTATTTCGAGACGGCCCTGAAGAACCCGCTGTACACGCAGAAGGCCAAGCCGTTGCAGAACAGCGGCGTCTGCGCCGCCAAGATGGGCGACATGGTCGCTGCCGAGGAATACTTCCGCCGCTCGTTCGAGATCGACCCGACGGGTGCGGTCGCGTCGTACAACCTGGCGAACATCTATTACGGCCGCAAGGACTACGCGCGGGCACGGTTCTACGTCGCGCAAGTCAACAACAGCCCGACGCCCACGCCTGCGAGCCTGTGGCTCGGCATCCGGATCGAGCGTCGGCTCGGAAACAAGCCGAACGCCGCGGCACTCGAAAACCAGCTCGAGCGGCTGTTCGCCGAATCGCGCGAGGCGCAGTTGCAGAAGCGCGGCAACTACGCCGATTGACGGGGTACGGCGTCGTCCGCCAGGCGGCGCCCTTCTAGGCACGACAGCATGGAATCAGGTGACGACAGCGTTGCGCAGATCGAGGTGAAGCCCGCACACGAAGGGGTCGGGGCGATGCTGCGCGCGCGCCGCGTCGAACTCGGCTTGTCCCAGGCGGACGTGGCCCACATGGTCAAGCTCCCGCCGCGACGCATCGAGGCGATGGAGCAGGAGCGCTGGGAAGAGCTGCCCGACGGCCCTTACCTGCGGGGCTTCCTGCGCAACATCGCGCGGGCGCTGAGCCTCGACGCTGCCGGTCTGATGCAGAAGGTGGACGCGTCGCTGATGCGCATCAGCAGTCCGGACAGCATCCTGATCCCGCAGGGCGTGACCCACGCGACGCTGCCGCGGCGCAGCGGTCCGGCCGACGAACGGCGCGGCGGCCGCGCTTTGGTGTACGGTGCCTTTGTGTTCGCGCTGATCGCGGCGCTGATCGCCTGGTCCGGCACCGAGTCGTTCGACCACGCGGTGGCGACCGGCAAGGGACTGGTCGCGCAACGGGCGCCGGTCGCGAGCGCGCCGGCCGCACCGCCGACGAGTGTCGCCGCCGGCACCGATTCCACGCCGGCGCTGCAACCGGGTGAAGCGGCAGCCGCGGGCGCGGCGCCCAATGGATCGGTCGAGAACGCGACGAAGCCGGCTGCGGCGGCGTCGGCACTGGCGCTGTTGTTCCATTTCAACGAAGAATCGTGGGTGGAGGTCCGATCCGCCGACGGCAAGGTGCTGCTGCAGCGACTCAACGCCGCAGGATCCGAGCAGGAGATCGATGGCGAGGCGCCGTTCTCGCTAGTCGTCGGCAACGCGAAGGGCGTCGCGTTGAAGTTTCGCGGCCAGCCGGTCGACCTCACGCCCTACACCCGCGACTCGGTGGCGCGCTTCAAGCTGTCCTGAACTTCGCGCCGTCGTTCGCGCGCGCTTCTTCACTTCCGGATTCCATCGTCATGTCAGCTCTCCCCGATCGTTCGACTGTCCTCGCCGCCGCACCTTCCGCGCATGGCGCCGCGACCCGTCACGCGACGCGCACGGTGCTGGTTCGGCACGGCGGGCGGGTCGTGCGCGTCGGCAGCGACGCGCCGATCGTCGTGCAATCGATGACCAACACCGACACGGCCGACGCGATCGCCACGGCGATCCAGGTCAAGGAGCTCGCGCTGGCGGGTTCCGAACTCGTGCGCATCACGGTCAACTCCCCCGAAGCCGCGCGCGAGGTGTCGGCGATCCGCGACCAGCTCGACCGGATGGGCATCGACGTGCCGCTGGTCGGCGACTTCCACTACAACGGCCACAAGCTGTTGACGCAATTTCCCGACTGCGCGGCGGCGCTCGCCAAGTTCCGCATCAACCCGGGCAATGTCGGCTCGGGCGCGGGCGCCGGCAGCAAGCACGACGACAACTTCGCGCGGATGATCGAGGTGGCCTGTCAGTACGACAAGCCGGTGCGCATCGGTGTCAACTGGGGCAGCCTCGACCAGGCGCTGCTCGCCCGCGTGATGGACGAGAACGCGCGTCGCCCCGAGCCGCTCGATGCGCAGGCCGTCATGACCGAGGCGCTGGTGACGTCGGCGATCGAGAGCGCGCATCGCGCCGAGGAAGTCGGCCTGCGCGGCGACGCGATCATCCTGTCGTGCAAGGTGTCGGGGGTCCAGGACCTGATCACCGTCTACCGCGAACTCGCGCGGCGCTGCGACTATCCGCTCCACCTCGGCCTGACCGAGGCGGGCATGGGCAGCAAGGGCATCGTCGCGTCGACCGCCGCGCTGTCTGTGCTTCTGCAGCAGGGCATCGGCGACACCATCCGCATCTCGCTCACGCCCGAACCGGGCGGCGACCGCACGCGCGAGGTGGTCGTCGCGCAGGAGATCCTGCAGACGATGGGCCTGCGGGCCTTCGCGCCGATGGTCATCGCGTGTCCCGGCTGTGGCCGTACCACCAGCACGGTGTTCCAGGAGCTCGCGTCGAGCATCCAGGGCTGGCTGCGCGAGCAGATGCCGGTCTGGAAGACGCGCTACGCCGGCGTCGAGACCATGCGCGTCGCGGTGATGGGCTGCATCGTCAACGGACCCGGCGAATCCAAGCATGCCGACATCGGCATCAGCCTTCCCGGCTCCGGCGAAAGCCCGGTCGCGCCGGTGTTCATCGACGGCGAGCGCAACGTGACGCTCAAGGGCGATCGCATCGCCGAGGAGTTTCAGGCGATGGTCGAGCGCTACGTCGAGCGGCGCTACGGCAACGGTGGCCAGGCCGCGAGCGCGAACCAGGAGTCGTCGACCGCACTCGCCTGAGTCCGCGTCCACGCCATCACCATGAGTCAGTCATCCGATCGCGGCCAGGCCGCGCTGCGCGCCGTCAAGGGCATGAACGACATGCTGCCCGGCGACGCGCCGCTGTGGGAGCGCTTCGAGGACGCCGCGGCGTCGGCGGCGCGCGCCTACGGCTATCGCCGCATCCGCACGCCGATCCTCGAACACACCGCGCTGTTCGTGCGCGGCATCGGCGAGGTCACCGACATCGTCGAGAAGGAGATGTACGCGTTCGAGGACAAGGCCGACAAGGACGGCAATCGCGAACACCTCGCGCTGCGTCCCGAGAGCACGGCGTCGGTCGTGCGCGCAGCCATCGAGCACAACCTGCTGTACGACGGTCCGCAGCGCCTCTGGTACCTCGGCCCGATGTTCCGGCGCGAGCGGCCGCAGCGCGGTCGCACCCGGCAGTTCCACCAGTTCGGCATCGAGGCGCTGGGCTACGCCGGTCCGGACGTCGACGCCGAGGTGATCCTGCTGGCCAAGCGCCTGTTCGACGACCTCGGCGTGGACGACCTGCGGCTCGAGATCAACTCGATCGGGCAGCCGGACGAGCGCGCGCGGCATCGCGTCGCGCTGATCGAATACCTGGAAGCCAACGAGCAGCTGCTCGACGACGACGCGAAGCGCCGGCTGCACAGCAATCCCCTGCGCATCCTCGACACGAAGAACCCGCACATGCAGGCGCTGGTCGAGGCCGCGCCGCGCATCGCGGACTTCCTCGGCGACGACTCGCGCGCCCACCTCGAGGGCGTCAAGGCGCGGCTGACCGATGCGGGGGTCGCGTTCGTCGTCAACCCGCGGCTGGTCCGCGGGCTCGACTACTACAACCTCACCGTCTTCGAGTGGATCACCGAGTCGCTCGGGGCGCAGGGCACGGTGTGCGGCGGCGGGCGTTACGACCCGCTGATCGCGGTGCTGGGTGGCAAGCCGGCGCCCGCCTGCGGCTTCGCGATCGGGATGGAGCGCATCCTCGAAATGCTGCGCGCGAAGCAGGAACCGGTGGAGCCGTCGTGCGACGTGTATCTGGTGCATCAGGGCGAAGCGGCGTCGCTGCTCGCGATGCGCGTCGCCGAAGGGTTGAGGACCGTGGGTCTCGACGTCATCCTGCATTGCGCCGGGCCTGCCGGCATCGGCAGCTTCAAGTCGCAGATGAAGCGAGCCGATGCGAGCGGCGCGGCGTTCGCGGTGCTCCTCGGCGACGACGAGGTCGCAGCCAACGAGGCGACCGTCAAGCCGCTGGTCCGCGATGGCGCCGCGCACGGCAGCGGCGCGCAGCGACGCGTGGCGCTCGACGCGCTCACGGTGATGCTGATCGACTCGCTGGTCGAGGACGACGACGCAGAAGAACCGGACGCGTTCGACGCGCCGGACGAAGAAGAATCGCTGGTGGTCGCGACGGAATCGTCGCGCAAGCTGCCGCACTAATCACGGAGACCGAGTGGCCTACGATCTGGACGAACAGGAAAAGATTGCCTCGCTGAAGCACTGGTGGGAGAAGTACGGCAATGCGCTGACGAGCGTCGTGCTGGGCATCGCCGTCGCGGTTGCCGGCTACAACGTGTGGCAGTGGTACCAGCGCGACAAGGTCGCGAAGGCCGCGGGTGCCTACGACGAGCTGCAGCGCGCCGTGGTCGCCAAGGACCTGCCGCGCACGCGCGAGCTCACCGGGGTGCTGCTCGACAAGTTCGCGTCGACGGCCTACGCGGAGATGGGCGCGATGCTCGCCGCCAAGACCAACCTCGATGCGGGCGACGCCAAGACGGCGAAGGCCCAGCTCGAGTGGGCGGTCGGCCACGCGGTCGATCCGGAATACCGGGCGCTCGGTCGCCTGCGACTGTCCGGCGTGCTGCTCGACGAAGGCCAGTACGACGAGGCCTTCAAGCAGATCCAGAGCAGCACGGCGTCGGAACTGTCCATCCCGTTCCAGGCGTCGTTCGCCGATCGGCGCGGCGACATCTACATCGCGCAGAACAAGCTCGACGACGCGAAGCGCGAGTACACGGCTGCCGTGGCGCTGCTCGAATCGCGCGCCGATTCGCGCAGCTACGCGAACGTCGTCCAGCTCAAGCTCGACGGGCTGCTCGGTGGCGTGGTCGCTTCCGCCGCACCGACGCCCGCCACGGTCGCGCCGAAGCCGGAAGTCAAGCCATGAAGGCCTTCGTCAAGGGTTCCGCACGCCTCGTCGCGCTCGCCTGCGCGCTGTCGCTCGGCGGCTGCGCGTGGTGGGAGAACACCTACATCTTCTCGGATCCGCCGAAGAACCGGCCGACCGAGCTGAAGCCCATCAATTCCACGCTGTCGGTCAAGCCGCTGTGGAACGCGAGCCTCGGCAAGCCGGGCCGCTACTTCTTCTCGCCGGCGCTGGTCGGGCCGGACGTCGTGGCTGCCGGCGGCAAGGGACTGGTCGAGCGCCTCGTCCTCGCGACCGGCGCGGTGGTCTGGAAGACCGATCTCGACACGCCGCTGTCGGCGGGCGTCGGATCCGACGGCAACCTGACGGCCGTGGTCACCGTGCCCGGCGACCTGATCGTGCTCGACAGCAACGGCAAGACGTTGTGGCGCGTGCCGACCAACTCCGAGGTGCTGAGCGCTCCGGTGATCGGCCAGGGGATCGTCGCGGTCCGCACGACCGACAGCCGCGTGATCGCCTACGACGCGGAGACCGGACGCCGGCGCTGGGTCTATCAGCGGACGACGCAGCCGCTGGTGCTGCGGACCAATCCCGGCATGGCGATCGACGGCGCGCTGCTGTTCGCCGGCTTCCCGGGCGGACGCCTGGCGGCGCTGAACGTCTCCACCGGCACGCTGCGCTGGGAGAGCTCGGTGGCCGTGCCCAAGGGCGCGACCGAGCTCGAGCGCGTCGCCGACGTGGTGGGCACGCCGATCGTCGTCGGCCGCGAGGTCTGCGCGGCCGCATTCCAGGGCAAGGCGGGCTGCTACGACACCTCCAACGGCAACACGATCTGGAGCCGCGACCTTTCCACCTCGACCGGCATCGAGATCGACGGCCGCTTCGGCTTCGTGACCGACGACAAGTCGATCGTCAACGCGTTGACGCGCACGACCGGCGGCAATATCTGGAAGTCCGACAAGCTCGCCTATCGCCGCATGACGGCACCGGCCTCGGTCGGCCGCGCGATCGTGGTCGGCGACTACAAGGGTTTCGTGCACTGGCTGTCGCGCGAGGACGGCTCGCCGATCGCGCGCTCGACGACCGACGGATCGGCGCTCGTCATCGCCCCGAAGGCGTTCTCGGTCGGTAGCGCGCCGGCGGTCCTGTTCCAGACGCAGGGCGGCGATCTCTACGCGTTCGTCGCCGAATGACATCCCGCATGAAGCCCGCCTCGATCATCACCGGCGCTGCGCGATGAAGCCGTCGACGCCGATGCCCGTGATCGCGATCGTGGGCCGGCCCAACGTCGGCAAGTCCACGCTCTTCAACCGCATGACGCGCTCGCGCGATGCGCTGGTCGCGGACATGCCCGGCCTGACGCGCGATCGGCACTACGGCACCGGCCGGGTCGGCGAGCGGCCGTTCCTGATCATCGACACCGGCGGCTTCGAGCCGGTCGCGAAGGAGGGCATCGTCCACGAGATGGCCAAGCAGACGCGCCAGGCGATCGCCGAGGCCGACGCGCTGATCTTCCTGGTCGACGGTCGCGCAGGGCTCACCGGGTCGGACCAGGCGATCGCGGACGACCTGCGCAAGGCAGGACGGCCGCTGGTGGTCGCGGTCAACAAGGCCGAGGGGATGCGCTTCGGGACCGTCACGGCCGAGTTCCACGAGCTCGGGCTCGGCGAGCCGGTCGCGATCTCGTCGGCGCACGGCGACGGCGTGCGTGAGCTCGTCGAGATGCTGCTCGATCGCATCGCGCCGGTCGTGGAGGTCGACGAGGATGCGCCGCAAGAGCCCGAGGACCTCGGGCCGCGGCGCATCAAGATCGCGATCGTCGGGCGACCCAACGTCGGCAAGTCGACGCTCGTCAACACGCTGCTCGGCGAGGAGCGCGTGATCGTGTTCGACATGCCGGGCACGACGCGCGACAGCATCCACATCGACTTCGATCGTGGCGGCAAGCAGTACACGCTGATCGACACCGCCGGCCTGCGCAGGCGCGGCAAGGTCTTCGAGGCCGTCGAGAAGTTCTCCGTCGTCAAGACGCTGCAGTCCGTGGCCGACGCCAACGTGGTCGTGATCGTGCTCGACGCCCGCCAGGAGATCTCGGACCAGGACGCGCACATCGCGGGCTTCGTCGTCGAGTCGGGACGCGCGGTGGTGGTGGCCATCAACAAGTGGGACGGCCTCGACGAATACGAACGCGAGCGCATCAAACGCGACGCGTTCCGCAAGCTGCAATTCCTGGCCTTCGCGAAGACCCACTTCATTTCCGCACTGAAGGGACAGGGCATCGCGGCGGTGATGAAGTCGGTCGACAGCGCGGCCACGGCGGCCTTCACGAAGCTGTCGACACCGAAGCTCACGCGGGCGCTGGTCGAGGCCGTCGACAAGCAGACGCCGCCCCGACGCGGGATCTCGCGACCGAAGCTGCGCTACGCCCACCAGGGCGGCCAGAACCCCCCGGTGATCGTGATCCACGGCAACGGCCTCGACAACGTCCCGGAAACCTACCGGCGCTATCTCGAGGCGAGCTTCCGAGAAACTTTTTCCCTGCAGGGAACTCCATTGCGAGTCGAGTTCCGTTCCACGCGCAACCCGTTCGCGACGCAAAGCTAGGGCCGATCGGGCAGGGCGGCACAGGGGTTCTTCGCCTCCATGGCCTGCGTGGTAATCACCCGAAAAATCGATTACATTGATTTTGCGGTTGACCGAGCAGCCGCGGCGCCCATCGCTTCCGGGCGATGCGAGGTTGAATCGCCGGCACCGGTCCTCAAATAAGGCGGGCAGCCACGTCAACCGCCGATGCAGCATTCATTCAAACAAAACCTCCGGAGTCTTTCATGAGTAACAAGGGGCAACTGCTGCAAGATCCATTTCTGAACGCGCTGCGGAAGGAACACATCCCGGTCTCGATCTATCTCGTCAACGGCATCAAGCTCCAGGGCCAGATCGAGTCGTTTGACCAGTACGTCGTGCTGCTGCGGAACACCGTCACGCAGATGGTCTACAAGCACGCGATCTCCACCGTCGTGCCGGCCCGCGCGGTCAACTTCACCGTCGAGCAACCCGCCGAGTGAAAGCGTCCGCGTGAAAGCCTCAACCCGCGCCCAGAACGAGGGTGTCCAGGAGTTCGAGAAGGCGCGCGCGAAGAGTGAGCGGGCGGCCGTACGCCCCGAATTCCGCCCCGACGCCGGACTCGAGGGAGCGCCGGTCTCGCGCAGCGTGCATCAGCAGGTCGACGGCGAGCGGCGTTCCACGGCGCCGCGGGCCCTGCTCGTGTCCGTCGACTTCGGCCGCACCGACGCCACGGCCAGCCTCGAGGAACTCATCCTCCTGGTGAAGTCGGCCGGCGCCGATCCGTACGCGACGGTGACGGCCAAGCGCCAGAGTCCCGATGCCACGACGTTCATCGGTTCGGGCAAGGTCGACGAGATCGCCACGCAGGTGGAGCAGGACGAGGCGGACCTCGTCATCTTCGACCACGCGCTGTCGCCGGCGCAGCAACGCAACCTCGAACGCCGCCTGCAGATCAACGTGGTCGATCGCACGGCGCTGATCCTCGACATCTTCGCGCAGCGCGCCAAGAGTCACGAAGGCAAGGTCCAGGTCGAGCTCGCGCAGCTGAGCCACCTCGCGACCCGCCTGGTGCGCGGCTGGACCCACCTGGAACGTCAGAAGGGCGGCATCGGCATGCGCGGTCCGGGCGAAACGCAGCTCGAGACCGACCGACGCCTGATCGGTGATCGCGTCAAGGCGCTCAAGACGAAGCTCGAGAAGCTGGGCCGGCAACGTGCGACGCAACGGCGGGCCCGCAACCGTGGCGCGTCGATCACGGTGGCGCTGGTCGGCTATACCAACGCCGGCAAGTCGACCCTCTTCAACGCGCTCACGCAAGGCGACAGCTACGCGGCCGACCAGTTGTTCGCGACGCTGGACACGACGTCGCGCAAGCTCTACGTCGAAGGGGCAGGGCAGATCGTCTTGTCGGACACGGTGGGCTTCATCCGTGAACTGCCGCACTCGCTGATCGAGGCCTTCAAGGCCACGCTCGAGGAGACCGCGCACGCCGACCTGCTGCTGCACGTGGTCGACGTCGCCAGCCCGCAGCGCAGCGACCAGATCGCGCAGGTCAACGCGGTGCTGGCCGAGATCGGTGCCGCGGAGATCCCGCAGATCATGGTGTTCAACAAGATCGACGCCGTCGATCTGCCGCCCTCGGTCGAGCGGGACGTGCGTGATAACATCCGCCGCGTTTCGCTGAGTGCGAAGTCCGGTGCAGGCTTGCCCGAATTGCGCCAGGCGCTCGTCGAAGCGGCATTGGCGATTCGCGACAGTCGCCAGGGCAAGTCTCCGGCGGGGCTCGATCAGGACGATGCGCGATTCGCCGTCCAGGACCTCGGGCCCGAACCCGTGAACGCGTAGAATTTGCGCCTTCCCGCGGCGGGCGTGCGGCCTGCGGCCTGCATGGCAGACCGTCGCAGGCGTTCCAACCTTCCTCAAACCAGACCCCGACTTCCGGTGCAGACTCTTTTAGACGCGCACGGCCCACTCGTCCTGTCCGACGGCCCCGACAATCGACGTCCCGGTCGCCGCGACGGTCCTCCCGATCTCGAGGAGCTCTGGCGCGACCTCAATCGTCGGCTGGCCGGCCTCTTCGGCGGTCGCAAGGGGGGCGGTCCGCGCGACGCGGGCGGTGGCGGCCCGAGCTTCACGCCGAACGGCAAGAGCACCAAGGCGATCGCGGTCATCGTCCTCGGGATCGTCATCGCCATCTGGCTGGCCAGCGGCTTCTTCATCGTGCAGGAAGGCCAGACCGGGGTGATCCTCCAGTTCGGCCGCTACAAGTCGATGACCGGTGCCGGCATCCAGTGGCGCCTGCCGTACCCGATCCAGGCCAACGAGATCGTCAACCTGTCCGGCGTGCGCACCGTCGAGGTCGGCTACAGCGGCAGCCTGCGCACGAAGGTGCCGCGCGAGTCGCTGATGCTCACCGACGACGAGAACATCATCGACGTGCAGATGGCGGTGCAGTACCGGCTCAAGGACGCGCCCGAGTACCTGTTCAACAATCGCTACCCCGACGAGGCCGTCAAGCAGTCGGCCGAGACAGCGATCCGCGAGATCGTGGGCCGCAGCAAGATGGACTTCGTGCTGTACTCAGGCCGCGAGCAGGTCGCGATCCAGGCGCAGACCCTCGCCCAACAGATCCTCGATCGCTACCAGACGGGCATCCTGATCTCGAGCATCACGATCCAGAGCGCGCAGCCGCCCGAGCAGGTGCAGGCCGCGTTCGACGACGCGGTCAAGGCCGGCCAGGATCGCGAGCGTGCGAAGAACGAAGGGCAGGCCTACGCCAACGACGTCATCCCCCGCGCACGCGGCAACGCGTCGCGGCTGCTCCAGGAAGCCGACGGCTACAAGCAGCGCGTGACCGCGACCGCGGAAGGGGACGCCAGTCGCTTCAGTCAGGTCGTCGCCGAATACGCGAAGGCCCCGGTGGTCACACGTGAACGCATGTATCTCGACACCATGCAGGACATCTATTCGAACGCGGTCAAGGTGATGGTCGATGCGCGCAGCGGCGGCAATCTGCTGATGCTGCCGCTCGACAAGCTGCTGCAGCAGGCCTCGCAGGAAAGCGCGCGCGCTGCCGCGCAGGCGGGCGCACCGGCGCCGGGTGCCGCGTCTTCGGCCGCCCCGACCGGTGGGGCGGACATCGACCGCTCGCGTGACGGATTGCGCAGCCGCGACCGGGAGATCCGATGATCAACCGCATCGTCGTGGTCGTGCTCGGCGTGCTCATCGCGCTGATGTTCCTGTCGTCGACGTTCTACGTCGTCGACCAGCGCCGCTTCGCCATCCTCTTCGCGTTCGGCGAGATCAAGGACGTCGTCAAGGAACCCGGCCTGCA
>Ga0123336_10000193_pt1 | contig 63146 bp, 56 predicted proteins | sample SSSSmetaG_FD_96466 | JGI IMG/M metagenome (GOLD analysis project Ga0123336, IMG submission 96466) | Glacier valley bacterial and archeal communities from Borup Fiord, Nunavut, Canada, to study Microbial Dark Matter (Phase II) - ​SSSS metaG | ecosystem: Environmental > Aquatic > Freshwater > Ice...
ATTGAAAGTTCGTCCATCTACTGCTTATCGGCTTAAGTGAGCGATGCATTTATCTATCTCACGGATGTAGTCATCCACTGTCTTCCTCAACTCCGAAACACTTCCGTCTTCCGGGTGAATATTCTCCACAATCTTAGTGATTTTAATCTGATTTTTAAAACCACCCAATTGCTCGTCACGCTGACGAAGATTCTGTTTTAGCTCTGAATTCTCAGATTTTAGACTAACAACTTCGTGCTTGAGATTTTTATGTTCGGTTAACAGCACTACCAGCTTCCGCTCAAGGCCATTAAGGTTGGTTTTCAGTACTTCTTGTTCCATGTGTTATGTGTTTGACCGCGGGGGTGACGCTGCCTATTTTCTTATGATTGCTCCGAGCTTGGTTTCTAATTCTGTCATCAATCTGTTCATGGTCTTGTCAATCTCCTCGTCCGTCAGCGTCTTCGTTTCGTCCAGTAAGGTAAATCCAATTGAGTAAGATTTCTTACCGGCTGGAATTTTTTCTCCTTCATACACATCGAAGACTGTTATTTCCTTCATCAGTTTTTTTTCTGTTGCGATTACCATCTTTCGTACTTCATCAAAACTAACATTCTTGTCAAGTACCAGCGAAAGATCACGTTTGACTTCCGGGAATTTCGGCACTTCTTGTACATCGAACTTAGGGTTTGCCGATTGGAAAAGCAAGAGCGTATCCAAGTCAGCATAAAAAATTTCCTGCCGTATGCCAAAATCTTTTGCTAACGCAGATTTTACTTTACCCACACGACCGATTTCTTTTTTGTTTAACAATAAACGCATGCCATAATCGAATAATTGATCGTCAAGCTTCTCTTGCACGATTTCTTTTATGGCACAACGCTCAAGTAATTGTACTACCTGTTGCGCCAGATCATGATAGGTTGTAACTGCTGGTTTATGTTGCCAGTTCTCAGCCTCCATACTTCCGGCCATATACATAGCAAGGCGTTCCGTTTCAGCATACCTATTCGCACTTCCATCCTTGTCGGTAAACGTTGAATATACTTTTCCAAACTCATAGAATTTCACCTCTCTTTGTTTGCGGTTAAAATTATAGGATGCTGCTTCCAGTCCCGTAAATAGCATCGTTTGGCGAAGAATGCCCTGCTCTTCACTTAGTTTATTGAGGATTTCAACCGGTTCGCCCGGAAAAGTAAGCGTGTGCTTTTGCTGATAAGCGATATTAGTGAGTGAATTGGTAAGAATTTCATAGAAACCATTGGCGACAAACATTTCGCCAATCGTTCTCTTGAATTTATTAATGTCCTGCTCCGGAAATGCAGCCAGGTAATCTGTTCCGCCGGTTTCAAGAAGTTCTATTTTGTTGAATCCATATATGCGCAAAATTTCTTCCGTAACATCCGCTTCCTGGATAACATCTACTCGATACGGTGGCACAGAAACAGTGTAAGTGCTATCTGTTTTGTCTACGATTTCGATATCAAGGCTCTTAAGAATTGAAAAAATCTCTTCTCTTGGGATAGCTTTTCCAATAAGTCGATTGACGTTTTTGTCTTTTACAGTAATGATACGATTCTCAATCTTGTTAGGGTAAATATCTATAATTTCTGATGAGATTGTTCCACCGGCAACCTCTTTAATTAAAAGAGCAGCACGCTTTAATGCATAAACTGTATTCAATGGATCAGTGCCGCGTGAAAAACGGAATGATGCATCTGTCTTTAATTGATGGTGATTGCTTGTTTTGCGTATATAATCCGGTGAAAAATAGGCAGCTTCTAAAAAGATGGAGGTTGTCTTATCGGATACGCCTGATTTAAGTCCACCGAAAACGCCGGCAATACACATTCCTTCTTCGGCATTGCAAACCATCAAATCAGATGATAGCAATGTTCTTTCTTTCTTATCGAGGGTTATGAATTTTGTCCCGGCTGGCAATGTTTTTACGATAACCTTTTTTCCCTTGATCTCACTTGCATCATACGCATGCAGCGGTTGACCAAGTTCATGGTGCACAAAATTTGTTGTATCCACAATATTGTTGATTGGGACAAGTCCAATCGATAATAGACGGTTCTTCAACCATTCTGGTGATTCTTTCACCGTAACCCCGGAGAGACTTATACCAGTATATCGTGGAGACGCTTCTGTGAGTTCGACCGTTACATCAAGTGTCAGGCTGGTATTGTCAACTTTGAATTTATCGACAGAAGGCCATTTGATCTTTCTGTTTTTCGCTGCTTTTACATCGCGCGCTACACCTACATGTGATGCTGCGTCAGCGCGATTGGGTGTTAATCCAATCTCAATGATGTAATCAGATGATATCTTGTAAAAATCAGAGGCAAGAGTGCCGTTTGGTTCTTTTGTATCCAAAACAATTATTCCTGCATGGCTTTCGCTTAGTCCTATCTCGTCTTCAGCGCAGATCATTCCTTCACTTTGTTCACCACGGATCTTCGCCGATTTGATTGTAAACGGTTCATCTTTTACAGGATTTACCGTTGTGCCCACAAGAGCAACAATTACCTTCTGCCCAACGGCCACATTAGAGGCACCACAAACAATCTGAATAGGCTTTGCCTGTCCCACATCAACTGTCGTAATAGAGAGCTTGTCAGCGTTGGGATGCTTGCTACAGGTTAGGACTTCGCCAATGACCAAACCTTTTAATCCACCCTTTACAGATTCGAAAGGGTGGATGCTTTCTACTTCTAATCCTGTGTCGGTGAGTGTTCTTCCAATTTCCTCCGGAGATTCCGGTAAATCGATATACTGGCTAAGCCAATTGTAAGAGATGGTCATGGTGAAAACTTAAGGTCAAAGATAATAAATTTGCTATTAGCTCTTTGCTGTTAGCTCCTGGCCATTGAACGCCTTATTGGTAAGGTTTAGCTACCGATTAAGGCAAAAGCTAAAGGCCAAAACTATATAGCTCCTAAAAATCCCAATCCAATCCCAATCTGTCTTTCAACTCGTTGAGATAGGGATTTTTTTTGGCAAGATGCTCGAATTTGTCTTTCGATGTGTAGATCATTTTTTTTCCTTCTGCCTGCTGTTGGACTCTTATATTAATTATAAGATCGGAGTTTTTCAAGCGTTCTCTTAAAAAGGAAATGCAATCGTGTCTAAAATTTTCAATCAGTGTTTCCTCAACAGGATTGGTAAGAATAATAAAAATGATCGGATGCTCGAATACAAATTCGCGCTTTAGTAATTGATATTCACCTGCCTGATTTTTGCGCTGCTCGGTATATTCAGCCCAGACCTCAATCAACTTCTCAAGTTTAACGACTTCATTGACGATCTGCTCTTTAATCTCATCTACCTTATCGCCAAAAGACATTGGATTTGTTGGCTTGAAAATCCCCTGTAGGTTAAGAGACGTTTTTGCTTTAGCACCTTTTATTGGAGTGCGTGCTGCAACCAGACCCGGAGTTGGTTCTGGTTTTGTTGTCTTCTCCGTAGAGTTACCTGTTTCAAGAACTCTGTGGCTGCTTGTCTCAAAGCTTGAGTTCGGTTCAGCGTCACCTGTTTCAGGGACTCTGCGATTAAATGATACTTCAGGAACCGAATTATCAGGACTTAGTTCAATTTTTTTTTTAACCCTGCTGCTGCAGGTTCGGAAGATGTCAAAGAACCGTTGAACGTCGATTTAAGATGTGCCATTTTCATCAAAGCGAGCTCCACCAACAGGCGTTGATTTTTACTCATCTTGTAATTGATGTCACAATGATTGGCGATGCTCAGCCAAGAAAGCAACAATGAATATGGGGCGGCTTTTGATTGTTCTATGTACTTTTTCTTCGTCATGTCAGGCACTTCCATTAGTTGTACCGTACGTGCATCCTGACTTACCATCAGGTTGCGCACGTGTTCACTTAATCCAATGATGAAATTCTGTCCATCGAAACCTTTTTTTAAGATCTCATCAAAAACCAGCAATGGAACGGTTGGATTTTCAGCGAGCAATCCATCAACGACTTTGAAATAATACTCATAATCGAGGATGTGGAGGTTATTAATAACATCCTGAAAAGAAACGCCCTTACCCGAAGAGAATGTCACCATCAAATCGAAGATTGACAACGCATCGCGCAACGCGCCGTCTGCTTTCTGAGCGATGAGATGGAGAGCAGCTTCTTCTGTTTTGATTTTCTCCCTGTCGGCAATCTTTTTCAACTGACGTGCTATATCAGAAATCTGAATTCTGTTAAAATCAAAGATCTGGCAACGTGAAAGTATTGTTGGAATGACTTTATGCTTTTCAGTTGTTGCTAAAATGAAAATCGCATAGGGAGGTGGCTCCTCCAATGTCTTTAAAAACGCATTGAAGGCGGCGTTTGAAAGCATGTGAACTTCATCTATAATATATACTTTGAATTTGCCGTATTGAGGAGGGTAGCGAACCTGGTCAATAAGGCTTCGGATATCTTCAACCGAGTTGTTTGATGCTGCATCAAGCTCGAATATATTCAGCGAGTTGACTTCCGCTTTTTCTTCGAAGCCATTGATCATACGGGCTACAATGCGTGCACAGGTAGTTTTACCTACACCCCGTGGACCGCAAAACAAGAGAGCTTGCGCCAGTTTATTGCTGTCAATGGCATTTTTAAGCGTGGTAGTGATGTGGTCCTGACCTACCACCTCCTCAAAGCCGAGAGGGCGATACTTGCGGGCAGAGACTACAAAGTTTTCCATGAATTCGAAATATAGGAAAAGGAAGAATTAAAAATGAGGGAATGAAAAATGAAAGTAAGATTATCCTGAAAACAGAACAGATAATTTTATTGTGGAATTATTTTTTTATGGTAGGACGATTCGCTTTAATGTTTTCCCCCGCCAAATCAATAGCTTCTTTAATTCTCTTGTCTCAAGTCTTCCTTTCATGGAAAAGTATTTAGTTTCAATTTTTTTTAGATCCTGTGCATTTCAAATCCTAATTATCATGTGAATATGCTAATTTAATAATGACCTGCTCAGTGAGGAAAATAATTGGCATAATACTTGGGTTCTTAAATGGTGAAAAAAGTCCAACTAATAATTTTATGTTATCGGTATGTCGTAATTCCCTCTTTGTTTATCACGCTTATTTTGTCCTATCTGTTTTGGGATTCACATACTATGCATTTTATCTTTTATGCTTTAATAGGAAAGGTCATGACCTCAGGAATTCTAATGCTGTATATTTTCTTTTTCAGATCAGATCAATTTTACTTCTTTAATAATCTGGGATTCAGTAATTCTATTATCTATCTGTCAATGTTAGTTATTGATTTCGCTGTAGCCATTTCTTCATATGTAACAATCGCACTACTGCTATGAATGTGCTCGAATTTGATAGTCTGCACCTCGAATTTGGATTGAGAAATATCCTATCAGGAATTTATATGAAATGTCAGCAGGGCAGAATTACGGCACTACTAGGCAGAAATGGCTCTGGTAAATCGTGCCTGATGAAAATTGTATTTGGCTCAATGCATGCTTCACATAAATCCGTAAGGATTAATGGAACTCCATTAATGGGAAATTATATACGCAAGCAACTTATCTCCTACTTGCCGCAAGGTCATTTTCTTCCGGATTTTGTAACAATTAAAAAAGCATTCAGCCTTTTTCAAATACGTAACGATGCAATAGAAAAATCATTCCCTGAATTTATTGAGCTCTCGAGGAAAGGTACAGGAGAAATTTCTGTCGGGCAACGCAGATTACTGGAGGTACTTCTTGTTTTATATTCTTCACATCCGTTCTGTATCCTGGATGAACCTTTCTCAGGAATGGCTCCACTTCAGATTGAAAGACTTCAACTTGTAATGAATTCTGTTAAAGTCAGCAAAGGAATTTTGATCACAGATCACTTACATAGACATGTAAGATCTATAGCTGATGATGTGTATGTATTAAATGAAGGACGAACGCATTATATATCGGATGACGAGCAATTGGTGAGGTTTGGGTATTTGAGTTAGGAGGATTTGCTAAAGCCGAGCATTAAATGTAAGACTAAAAGTATAAAGCTGTTATGGTAATATACTTTCGCTCTCAGCTTTTTTGAGAAAAGCGCAAACATTGCGCTTGGATGATTTAGGTATTATTGAAGTACTAATAAATATTCTTTATCATTGAAAATATCATATTCAATTATGCCTATTCCAAGTAACGTTGTAGAATTGGAATAGTGACATTGATCTAAAGTATATACATATTTGGCTATCAAAAGTACTAACTGAATTGACCTCCATAACATAAGACTTATTTTAAATACTTCTCCGTCAATGGATAACCCAAGCTTTCAGCGCACCACAAAATATTAATTACATAAAATCGCTTTCCATCATTGAAAAGCTGGATGCTATTGATCCCTCTGTTTGTTACTGGTCCTTCTTTTTTCTCCTTTGTTTCGTACGTGCTGAACACGTGAGTGATTGTGCCATATTGTTCCGTCTTACGTGAAAGTTCTTTTTCAAAAAAACCACTTGATATTCTTGTAGTGAACATAGTGATGTATTCATTTGGTGACATTGATGCAAGAGTTAACTCGCCTTCCTTGCTTTTACGTGTTGGTATCAACCGGCTTTCTGGTTTGAATAAATTCTGAAATCGATCCCAGTCGCGTGGCTCACCCGGGCCACCGGAGATGACTTCGTATAGTACACCAATTGTTGCATCAACTGTTGCTACATCTTTCGAGTAATCTTTTTGCTGTGCAAAGGATACTACGGTGATGAAGAAAAGAATGATCGTTGAAAATGTCTTCATAAAAAAAATTGTTTTGTTTTATTCTGCATTAAATATTCTCAGTGTTCTTTAGCTTCTTCACGCCTTTTCTATACCTTGTTTTTCGAAAACTCCCCTTTCATCCATCTCCGGCGCACCACGATTCGTTGATTGAGCTACAATATAAGTTAATATACGTGTCTGACTCCTCTAAGCCAGATCAAACAGTCGTATGAAAATTAGCGCTGACGCTTTTCGCGAAATCGGATAGAACCTTCTATTTTTGCACCGCATGCAATCAAATTCCCGGTATTCAGTCATTATTCCTGTATACAATCGGAATGACGAACTCAATGAGCTGTTGCAAAGCCTCACAACTCAATCATTCAAAGATTTCGAAGTTATTGTTATTGATGACGGATCATCTGAAAGAGCAGATTCTACATGCGAAAAATATATAGACAAGCTTTCACTAACCTATTTCTATAAAGAGAATTCCGGCCCTGGTCCAAGTAGGAATTTTGGTTTTGAAAAAGGAACAGGGAAATTTATGGTTGTCTTTGATTCGGATTGTATCATTCCATATTCTTACTTTCAATCTGTTGAAAAATTTCTTGCAGTTCATCCGCTTGACGCATGGGGTGGTCCCGATAAGGGACACGAGAAATTTACAATACTTCAACAGGCGATGGCATTTACAATGTCTTCAGTTCTGACAACGGGGGGAATTCGAGGTGGGTACAATCAGTCGGATAAATTTCAACCCAGAAGTTTTAACATGGGATTGAGCAGGGAAGTAATACGGAAGACGGGCGGTTTTAAATTCGATCGACTTGCTGAAGATATCGAGTTAAGTATTCGTATAAGAAATGAAGGCTTTCGGGTTGGAATAATTCCTGAAGCTTTCGTATATCATAAACGACGTACCAACTTTTCTCAGTTCTATAACCAGGTGCAGAATTTTGGAAGAGGCAGAGTGAGAGTAGGCAAGATTCATCCTGGATTTGTAAAGGTTACCCATTGGTTTCCCTCTGTATTTTTTATTGGGATTATTGTCACTGGAATTCTTTTGCTTGCATACCGACCGCTTGGAATTTTAGCGCTATCTCTTTACGGAATTTACATGGTTGGAATTTTTATTGACGCGTTACGGGTCACAAAGTCATTGGTGGTGGCGATTGTAAGTATTCCGTCGGCGGTGATACAACTTGTGGGATATGGCGTAGGATTTTTGAAGGAGATATATGCATAAGTATTGCATGCATGTACGCTCCAGTGAAGAAGCATCAGATACTTACTAGACCCATCAATACCTCTTCATTTATTTCATGCCTTCCCGAAAAAACAATCTTCTCTGGTTGAATACTTAGTTTCAATGCGAGATCATCAAACTCTTTCATACGTTCGTCAGTAACAAATTGATCTTTGTCACCAATTACAACATACGTTTTTTTTGACATCAACACTTTAGTGCCTTCTTCAAAATTCAAATCAGGCGGAAAAATTCCTGCCCACAGTATAAGTGTGTCAAAATGTATGTTCTTACTCAATGCCCACCGGCAAACAGTAGCGCATCCTTGTGAAAAGCCAAGCAATGTTACTGGCACATGCTTGAATGCTGATAATTCATTTTTGTAAACCGTGTCGAGATACGTGATGTAATTATCAATATCTGTCAGGCGATTCTCTCGTGTCATCCAGGTTGCACCGACTTTAGTATCAGCTCGTCCCTGGTCTGTTAGATTGGATACGTAAAATCGGGACAAGCCTTCCGGTGCAATCACGCAAATATTTTGTTCGGTCAGCTTTTGAAACTTCTTAATAAAATATTGCGCAAGCTGTCCATAACCGTGGATTACAATCCAGATCTGCTTTGTTGCTGAATTTAAAAATCCGGATTTATAATACCTTGCGTTGTATTTGAAGGCAACATTTTTTTCTTCCGTAGTCACTCTTAATTAAGAAGATTTGTTGAATTGAAACTTAAAGGAAGTAGCGTCTCAGCATTCTCGCATTTGATCCATCGACTGTCCTCACCAAACATAATAATTTGAATAGGACTTTTCTGTCGACTTTCAAATTCTGCGATCACCTGACGGCATGCACCGCACGCTGTTGCTCCTATAAGTTCCTTATGATTTTTCTTGCGGGCAACGACAGCAAGCTTCTTAATTTTTTTCCCAGGATATTGTGACGCTACTGCATACAATGCAACCCGTTCACCGCACATGCAAAGCGGATAGGATGCATTTTCCTGGTTGGCACCAAGTACTACTGTATCATCTTCTAACAATACTGCGACACCAACTTCAAATTTCGAGTAAGGAGAGTAAGATAGTGGAGTCGCCTCTTTGGCTTTATGTACTAAATACTTTGATTCTGGATCCAGAGCTTCCAGATCATTAAAGAATGACATGCCTTTCATATAGCAGACTTTTTTTATGCCGGGTTAGAAAGTTAGGAGATTAGGTTGAGAATGCGAAATAAAAATTCGGAATAGATCAGCTTTGCGGATTTAATTTTTTAAACACATAGAAACATAGGAGTTGTACATAGAGATTACTGGATCTACCTGAAGTGTTAAGTCAACGAATCAGTAAGAATATTTTAAAAATAAAAATTGAACTAACTTCCCGGCAGATTTCTGATCTTATCAGCGAAAATTTGTGCGTTGATCTTTAGGAATCTGCGGAGAGCTTTCGCCACATTAAATTAAGTTTATGCGTTCTATTTTAATATTAGGTGCGGGTCGGTCTTCTGCTGTATTGATTGAATATGTACTTCAGCAAGCAGTACAATTCAACTGGATTGTAACGGTAGGTGATGTTTCACTGGAAGCAGCCAAATCACGGGTAGGAAATAATCCCAATGGAACTGCAATTGTATTTGATATTCAACAAGAGTCGTCAAGTGAATTCATCATGAATGCTGATGTAATAATCTCGTTGGTGCCCCCAATGCTTCATACGCTGGTAGCGAAAAAATGTCTTGAGTTTGGAAAGCATCTTTTAACAGCGAGTTATGTTTCAGATGAAATGAAATTATATCACCATCAAGCAAAAGCAAAAGGTCTTTTGTTTTTAAATGAATGTGGTCTTGATCCGGGTATTGATCACATGAGTGCGATGCACGTGCTCGATCGAATAAAAAGAGATGGCGGTGAATTGTATTCCTTTGAATCATTTACCGGTGGGTTGATCGCACCTGAAACAGAACCTGAAAATCCGTGGCGATATAAGTTTACCTGGAATTCCAGGAATGTGGTCATGGCTGGTCAGAGCCCTGCGAAGTATTTGCAAAATGGACAATATAAATACATTTCGTATCAGCAATTATTTAAGCGAGTAACACAGGTTTTAGTTCCAGGTTATGGTGAGTTTGAGGGTTATGCTAATCGCGATTCGCTTAGGTATCGTGAAGCGTATGGTTTGAGTAATATCAAGACAATGCTTCGGGGAACGTTGCGAAATGAAGGCTTTTGCTCTGCCTGGAATATTTTTGTTCAATTGGGATGTACGGATGATAGTTATCAGATGGAAGGCGTTGATCAGATGACGCATCGTGATTTCATCAATTCATTTTTAGAATTCCACCCTCAATGGTCAGTGGAACAAAAGATTGCCAATAAATTTAATATACGTGTTGATGGCGCTGAATTACAACGATTAGGATGGTCAGGTTTATTTGACAGGAATATTATCGGAATAGCAGATGGAACTCCGGCGAGAATACTTGAACATATTCTTAATAAGCGATGGAAATTAAATTCCGATGATCACGATCTCGTTGTGATGTGGCACCGTTTTACTTTTTTATCTGAAGGGAAGATTAAAGAGATTCAGGCAACACTGATTGCAACCGGAGAAAATTCTATTCACACTGCAATGGCAAAGACAGTTGGATTGCCGCTTGGTATTGCCGCTACGTTATTGATGTCAGGGAAAATTAAAGCGAGGGGGGTTGTGATTCCAACGACTGAGGAGTTTTACAGACCGATATTGGGTGAGCTTGAGAGGCTGGGTGTGCAGTTGACGGAGCGATAGTCTTGTGAAATCTGAAAAGTAAAATGTAAAAAGTGGTGCGATCTACATTTCACATTTTACTTTTCACTTGTTACGATTTCTTCTTACTTAGTTCGTAACCTTCATCAATCATCAAATCATACCCCTCCGCTGCACTCACAGCAAGTACATCACACCTCTCATTTTCCACATGCCCCGCATGCCCCTTGATCCATAAAAATTCAGGATGGAATTTTTTATGAAGCGGGATATAGCGTTTCCACAGATCGGGGTTCGCTTTATCTTTAAAATTTTTCTTTTCCCATCCCCACAACCAACCTTGCTTCACTGCTTCGACAACATACTTCGAATCGGAGTAAATGGCAACGGGTATTCCTAATTTTTTGATCGCTTCAAGTCCGGCGATAACTCCCCATAGCTCCATGCGATTGTTAGTTGTAAGACGAAAGCCCTGACTCAATTCCTTTTCGTGCCCGTTAAATTTTAAGATAGCACCGTATCCACCGGGACCAGGATTTCCCTGTGCTGCGCCATCCGTATATAACTTTATCATCCGAAGCTGACATTGGTTTTAATGATCTTTACAGCGATGGCTAAAAGAATAACTCCAAATACTCTTCGTAATACAGCAAAGCCGGACTTTCCGATTTTTAATTCCAGCCAGGGGCTGATGCGTAACACAAAATAGACAACGATCAGATTGAGAAATATTCCGATGAGGATATTTGTCTCCTGGTAAACTGCACGCAGTGAAAGGATTGTACTTAACGTACCTGCACCAGCAATAATGGGGAAAGCCAACGGAACAATCGACCCGGTTCCTGTTGAATCAGGATCACTTTTGATCAATGTAATTCCAAGAATCATTTCCATTGCAATAATAAAAATGATGATTGCTCCGGCTACCGCAAAGGAAGCAACATCTAGTCCGAATAAATTCAGAATCGATTGTCCAAGATAAAGAAAACTCACCATTAGAATCAGTGAAATAAGAGTTGCCGACTCAGCATGAATACGGCCTTCCCGCTGACGAATAAGAATAATGGACGGAATAGCGCCCATGATATCAATGACAGAAAATAAAATCAGCGTGACGGAAAAGATTTCGGTATAATTCATGTGAGTGGATTCGAAGTGCAAAGATAAATTAAAAGTTTACAGGAAATATGTTGCCAGCATCGACTCAAACGGAAACTTCCAGCGGAATTTTACCGCTGCTTTTATTGAACGCATAGCGCTAAAAGCTTTAGACGCTTGCGCCAAAGCTTCTGCGTCAGGGCCGTGTAATAATAAAAACCTGTTTAGAAAAATATCTGGTATTGAAGAACAACTTGCCCCTTGCGGTCTGCTGAAGTGAAATCAGCGTTATATGTTGGACGATTCTGGTAATCCAATGTAATCTTACTTGTATGTCCCTTTATAAACCAGTTAACACCCGAAGAGTAAACATTCATTTGCTCCGGAATGCGATCAAACTTTGCACTTTGAATAGTAACGTACGGCATAAGCACTCCATGACCCTCCCCAAGAAGTGCTTTACTCATTAGATACCCAAATTGTCCATAGATCTGATTTCCAGTTCCAAACATTGGAAATGCATTTCCCTGGGAAGCACTCGGATATGTTCCAACAACCGATGATCCCGGATTCATTGCATTATTGTAACGCAGGTAATTTGTTCCATAATCAGTTCCAAAATATCCTAAATATGCGTTGATTGCTGTTCCGTTGTCTTTGTTCAAAGGGGCATCATAGAATAATGCGATCGACCAAAGGTTCATATCCTGGAATTGTGTTGTAGCACCTACATCGTTGCTTACCCACATAGCATTTTTTTGTGTGATAAAACCTCCTTCTACGTTGAATACTTTTTTCTTTCCTAAATAAGTGCCTGTCATGTAGGGCGTGGCATGTTGTTCCTTATCAAAGAAATTACACATAAAAAATCCCTGATATTGTTTATGATGACCAAACTGAGCGAAGGATGCAATAGGACTTGTTGCATTTGTTGCCGGAGTTGTTATCGTTCCATTTGTTGTGACAGGAAAAGGGTCACTCATTACGATACGGTAATCAAATTTTCCAAGCTGACCGCGTGCATAGATACTAAGCTTCCTTGAGAACTCATCCGTTTGGTCGACGGTTGCCTGCGCAAATACAGGAATATCCATACTCATGATTGTGCCAATACTGGGCTGACTGAATCGGGACAAACCGTTCGTGAGCGTAAGACCTCCGCCTAAAACAAGTTTCTCATTTGAAGCTGAGAATTTATATTCTCCCAACACATCATGGAAAAAAGCTTCAAGCTTGCGATTACCAGCGTTGTTTGTCAGGTAATTGAAATTATTTTGTCCAAAATGAGTATAGAAAAATACGTGATCGGTAAGCTGGCCGTAAAATTGAATGCGTGTTCTTCTTAATCCAATGTCAAATGTTTGATCTGTAGGCGAACTAAGCACCTGGGTTCCGGGGTTGCTATCATTAAATCTGATCCAAACCTGGTTGAGGAATGTTGCTTTCAAATAATGAGTACCTGATTTATTAAGCTTAAGTCTCATTTCTTCGATTTCTTTTTCAGGTTCCCCTGCAGGTGTTGCAACAACCTCTGGTATTACCTGTTGTGCTATTGCCACATATCCGGTGAATGCTATCAAAATAAAACTGGCGAATAGTAATTTTTTCATAGCGTCAATAAGTAAATTATAGTTTGTATCCAGGTTTGGAATATAAAATGCAAAAAAACAAGGGCTTGATTTCACCAGCCCACTGTGCACCTATGCAGCAGGCATCTCTACTTTGGCCTTAATCAGTTGCACAAAATCTTCAATGTATTTTTCAAGGAACTTAATTTCAGAAGTATCCAATAAATCAAGTTTTTTATAAATCAATAATCTGTGTTTATGACATTCTATGTGAATTTCTTCACGATTTTCCAGGAAGCGCACAACAGATTCATTGAAAAATGAACGAATTGCCGCTTCATTTTCACTTCGTAAATAGTACTTGCGTGAAAAGTCAGGGAACTCAGCAAAGTCGATGTCTTTACCGCCAAGCAACTCGGAGAATTTTGTTCCGAAGCTTTCTGGCTCCAGCGCGAAGTCAGGAATTGGAAGATCTGTTTCAGAAATGTGTATTACCGTTACGTGTGTTTCTGTCCCTGCCTGGAGCGAGCCCTGGATAAGAGTCATGTCAGCAATTTCAATTTTACCTGCATCAGCATATTTCGAAAGTACATTCTCTTCGAAACGGATCTTATTTCCTGTTTGAATAGGAAAGTCTTTGTATTTTGATGCAACGCGAACGTGCTGTGGATTGAAATCATACTCATTAGCATTGGCAAATCTGCGCAAGTCAACCTGGCGTGGAGATAGACGGATTTCTATTTTATCGGTAGATTCTTTCATTACTCTACGTGCTGCAAGCGGATGTGATGATACCGCATTAAGGTGATCAAGGTGAGTGAGCATTACATTACCACCCGTTTGGTGATATGAGTCTTCAAAATGATGAAGCTGATCCATAAAGGAGTGGTCCACTAGTTTCGCTTGTTCGAAATTGAAAGTGATGTTCTTGCCAGGTTTCAAACCGTTCCACAGTTTTTTGTATCCAAGGAAGTTTGAAAAAGTTGCAACACCACGAACATCAATGATATAAGAAGTATCTGTTTCGTTCACGGAATAGTCAGCTTTGAACAAAGCCTTGATGGGAGCACCGTTAAGAATGTGAAAAAGAAACTTGATCAGTATACCGGCTGCAACGCCAAGCAAAAGATCCTCTGCTACTGTTATGACGATCGTTACGACAAAGATCACGAACTGTTCAGGCCCCACTTTATACGTTCCGATAAATTCTTTTGGGGATGCAAGACGATACGCAACAGCAATCAGCATTGCAGCAAGCGCAGCTGTCGGAATCATTTCGATCAGCGGAATAAGGACGAGCATGGAAACTAAAAGAAATACTCCATGGAAGAAGTTGGCCCAACGTGTCTTACCACCGTAATTAACATTAGCAGAACTACGGGCAACTTCAGAGATCATGGGTAAGCCACCCAGTAAACCAGACAGACCATTACCAACTGATAGCGCGCGTAAATCTTTATTGTAATCTGATGCGCGTTTGTAAGGATCAAGTCCATCAATCGCTTTTACGGTAAGTAATGATTCAAGGCTATTGACAAATAAGAACATCAATACATATTTCCAGAATATGCCTGTGCCAATCGCTGCAAAACTTGCATTGAAAGTTACATTTCCCCAGAAGTCACCAATTGTTACGAGTGCTGCGGCATGATTTGTTTTGAAATCAAGAAACGCAGCCAATGGAATCATAATTACCAACACAATCATAGGCGCTGGTATTTTTTTGAAGAAACCTCCGAGCAATGGTAATCCGAATATAATTATCAGGCTCAGAATGCCAATCAATGCTATCGGAGGAGTTGCATTAGCAATGAAATCAGGGATGTGAGTATACAGTTGAATAGGAGAAAGACCTTTTGTTAGATCACTGGAAACACCGAGCAGGATTGGAAATTGTTTGGCGAAGATCAGAACTCCGATCGCTGCCAGCATTCCGTGTACTGCTGAATGAGGAAAGAAATCGCTGAACGAACCAAACTTCAATAAACCAAAGATGAACTGGATCACTGACATTACTACTACTGCCCCGCATGCAAGATGAACAGCTGATACGCCTTGTATTCCAAGACCTCCGAGATCGGTAACAGCACCGGCGCAAACAGTGATCAATCCTGCTGCCGGACCTTTGATTGTTAGTCTTCCACCTTGAAAAATACTTACGACAATACCTCCAATCATGGCGGTAAAAACTCCCATCGCTGCAGGGAATCCGCTGGCTTTAGCAATCCCAAGACTTAGCGGCAGAGCCAAAAGAAATACCAGGAAGCCTGAAAGAGCGTCGGCTGTGAAGTTTTGTTTGAGCCCTTCAAGCCCGTCTTTTGGAATTTCTAGTATTTTCATAAGTTGATTAAAATCTTTAGAGATGCGGTTTTAGCCTAAGTCACGTCAAATTTCGAAAACAACTACGAAAAAAGCGTAGTGTCTGAATTGGGGCAATTGGACTGGTTTATCAAAGATTAATTGTTGCTGTTGCAGTGAGAGTAGTTCCTACCTGATATTCTGAAAACATTTGAAATTAGCGTAAAAAACGTTTGTGCAATCATATTAACGGGTTTAGATCTAATTCAGGTCTGAAAGGTAGTTACGGGTTGCCAAGCATACGATTCACCACATTTGGTGCTACCGAAATGTGACCTGATACGCATTTCTCGCTCCCAAGTCTTTAGTCTGTACCCCGTCATTGGACTTTATCTAAACAACTCTTTAAACAATAAGATGAAAGCTCAAGACTCTGCCGTTTTCGATGAACATGAAGCACTTCACGAACTCAAGCATTATTTACCCGAGCAATCGGCCTTAAAAGATTTTATCCATCAGAATACCCTTCACGCATTTCAGAAAATGAAATTTCATGATGCTGTCCGCACAGCTTCGGAAATGTTTGGATATAAAGTGTCTCTTTCTCTTGAGGAGTTTCGTGCACTTTATGCATCGGATAAGATTCGTAAAGATATCATGGAACGCACCATTGCTGAAAGGCACGGTGCTTCCAATCTTACTGCATGGTTGGAGAAAGTTATTTCAAAAAAATACGACACATCGACATCTTCCCGGATCGGCTCATTGAGAGCGGCATGGAAAAGAGAGTACCACATAGATATGGATTCACTTGTGCATCCTATTCTGTTCAGAATTTTAAATGGCTATCTCGATCAGGGAATATCTGTATGGACATTTCCCGTTAAGGATAAAAGTCTTCTCTCGTCAATTCGTGAGATGGAGCGAAATACATTTGCAAGTCTTTTCAGAAAAAGCAGGGCGAGGGATCTTCTTCTTAAAACTAGCTGTGAGATTAAAGATCTTATGAAGATACTTGTTGGAGATGATACATCACTTTATAAACAATATCTTTTTGATCAGCAATTCTCTCACCAGGGATGGTCAGGAATGGCTGCGGCAATAGAAAATTTACCGGAGATGTTATTGGACCGGCGAAAGATCACACTACATGATGTAATTGTTTTTGAATTATTGCTTGAGATTGATGCAATGGATTTTCAGCTTGGAAAAAACTGGAAGCCATTGAATACGAAACTTCCTCATGCTCCTGTTGATTTATTTGCAACGGTGCCTGAAACGGAATTAAGTGAAGTGTACGCAATCTGGCAGGAAGCTTTCGATTGGAGCTTTGATGATGAGGTGCTTGCGGGAATGGTTGAAGAATTACAAGTTCAAAGACCTGTTCCCGGCGGAGGAAAAACTTTCCAGGCAATGTTTTGCATTGATGATCGTGAATGTTCGATCCGTCGCTACCTCGAAAAGCTCGATCCAAGTTGTGCTACGTTTGGAACTCCTGGATTTTTTACGGTTGAATTTTTCTATCAACCAGAAGAGGGAAAGTTTTATACAAAGCTTTGTCCTGCACCGGTTACACCTAAATATTTAATTAAAGAGGTTGGGTCCAAGGCAAAACGTGAGAAAGATTTTTATTTGAATAAACACTCTCATTCTTTTTACAGCGGGTGGTTTATTTCACAAACACTTGGATTCTGGTCTGCAGTAAAGTTGTTTATTAATATTTTCAGACCGTCGTTAAGCCCGGCAACAGCGTATTCTTTCCGTCACATGGATAAGTCTTCATCGCTTACGATCGAGAACAAAAGTCTTGATGATCGTGAAAATGATCTGCAGATTGGGTTTACGATAGAAGAAATGGCAAACCGTGCTGAGGCATTGCTAAAAAGTATCGGGCTTGTTAAAGATTATGCGCCAATCATTTACATTGTTGGACATGGTTCAAGCAGTGTAAATAATCCTCACTATGCTGCGTATGATTGTGGTGCTTGTTCGGGTAGAGCAGGTTCTGTGAATTCACGTACGATGTGCTTTATGATCAACCATTCTAACGTAAGGCAGGTGCTGAAGTCAAGAGGTATTAATATTCCTTCTTCATCACAATTTGTGGGTGCGTTGCATGACACAACCCGTGATGAGATAATGTTCTTTGATGAGAATTCACTTTCTCAGCAGAACTTACAGAATCATAACAAGAATGAAGTTGTATTCTATAATGCTCTTGATATGAACGCAAAAGAGCGTGCGAGAAGGTTTGAGCTTGTCAATTCCCACCGCTCAGCTGAAAAAATTCATGAAGATGTTAAATTAAGATCTGTTTCTTTATTTGAACCACGCCCTGAACTGAATCATGCCACGAACGCCCTTTGTATTGTTGGCAGGAGATCGTTGACAAAGAATCTTTTCCTTGATCGTCGTTCTTTCCTTAATTCATACGATTATTCCATTGATCCGGAAGGAACAATACTTCTCGGTATCATGAGGCCGATAGGGCCCGTTTGCGGAGGTATCAATCTGGAGTACTTCTTCTCGCGTGTAGACAATCAGAAACTTGGCGCAGGAACAAAACTTCCCCACAATGTGATGGGATTGTTTGGTGTTGCCAACGGGAATGATGGTGATCTTCGACCTGGGCTTCCAAGTCAAATGATTGAAGTGCATGATCCTGTCAGGCTTCTTGTCATTGTAGAACATCTGCCTGATATAGTCTTAAAGATTGTTAAAAAAGCCCCAGAAGTATACGAATGGTATAGTAATGAGTGGATCAATCTTGTTTCTGTTCACCCGGTGACACGTGACCTTTTTGTTTTCAAAAAAGGCGAGTTCATACCCTATGCACCGCTTCGCAAGAACATTGAAGTTGTCAATGATGTCGTCAAATTGATTGAATCAGAACAAGAAAATCTTCCTGTACTCGTATTAGCCTAAGAATCATATGAATTCGTTTCTACATATTTTTATTATTCTTCCCCTCCTTGGATTTTTAATCAGCATTCTGGTGCCAGGAAAGAAAGAAACATTGATATCCGCGGTGGCATTTTCAGCAGTAGGGCTTCACTTGTTTTGTGCCCTTGGGTTTCTTGCATATTGGTTATTGACTGGTTCTCCCACACTCGACGTCAAGGATATTGTTTTGTTTAGCTCTGCCAATTATGAATTCTTTGTAGACTTTGAGTTTGATAGGATCACAGCGACTTTTTTATTTGTTGGAGCATTTCTTACGTTTTTAGTCACGATCTATAGCCGCGTTTATCTCCATCGCGAAAAAGGATATAAACGTTTCTTCAATACTATTCTTTTTTTCTATTCGGGATATAACATTATCATTTTTGCTGGTAACCTGGAAACGCTTTTCATTGGTTGGGAGATGTTGGGAATTTCATCGTTCCTGTTGATTGCATTTTATAGAGACCGTTATCTTCCCGTCAAGAATGCTGTTAAGGTATTTTCTATTTATAGGATTGGTGACGTTGGATTGATCCTTGCGATGTGGCTTATTCACCACTTGTTTCATGGAAACATAACGTTCCTTGACTTAACAGATTACGGTGTAGTTCATGAGCATCTTGCAACGCACACGTGGATTGGGGTTATTATATCCGTTCTGATACTTATCACTGCCGCTGCAAAATCAGCGCAGCTTCCATTTTCATCCTGGTTGCCAAGAGCAATGGAAGGCCCCACGCCTTCCAGTGCGATCTTCTACGGATCATTGGCAGTGCATCTCGGTGTATTCCTTTTGATGAGAACATTTCCATTCTGGGAACAGCAATTCTCTGTAAGGATTTTAATTGGTGTTCTGGGATTATTTACTGCCATTGTAACAACAGGTATTGCGCGGGTGCAATCATCTATTAAAAGTCAGATTGCCTATTCATCGATTGCTCAGATTGGTCTGATCTTTATTGAAGTTGCTGCTGGGTGGCAAATATTTGCGCTGTTTCATTTTGCCGGGAATGCGTTCCTGAGAACATATCAATTACTGGTTTCTCCTTCCGTAGTGAGTTATTTGATTCGCGAGCAGTTCTATAATTTTTCACCACGTGAACGTTCTATTGAGAATTCATTTCCAAAAAGACTTCAATATTCTCTTTATACATTGTGTGTGAAAGAATGGAATCTTGATTCGTTCATGTATCGTTATTTGTGGAATCCGATGAAAGCAATTGGTCTGAGATTTGATTTCCTAACACTGAGTCGTGCGATTATTTTCTTTATCCCTGCCTATTTAATTGGATTATTCTTATTATATAATGAAGAAGTTATTCCTCCTGGAATGGAAGAATATCTTCCGCTTGTATTTTCATTCCTTGGCTTAATAATGGTATTAAAGGCTTTCACAGAGAGGAAGTTCGCGCGAATGAGCTGGTTGCTGATCATCATGAATCATTTCTGGATCGCTTTGGCAATCTCATTTAATGAACATTTCACGTATCAGCACACACTTCTTTATTTAAGCGGAGTTGTTGTCGCGGGGATTCTTGGTTACCTCTGCCTTCGCCGGCTGAAAAAATTTGAGAATAATATTGACCTTGATCAGTTCCATGGTCACTCCTTTGATCATCCAAAGATTGCGTTCGTATTTCTTATCTCTTGCTTAGGACTTGCTGGTTTCCCGATAACCCCAACGTTTGTAGGAGAAGATGTGATCTTCAGTCATATTCACGAGGACCAGCCGGTATTGGCATTATTTGTAGCGCTAAGTTTTATCATAGACGGTCTTGCAATCATTAGAATTTATGCGCGAATATTCTTAGGACCACATGTAAAATCGATTTATGATATGGCATATAGGTCTTCTTAAGAATTGAGGAGTGAGAAGCCTGGAAGTGAGGATATCTGCGTGCATTTTATTGATCAAAGACGCTGGACAAAAGTTTTGGGTTTATTTTTTTTCGCTAAGGCGCTCAGGGAATTAATATTAGACTTTGCGGAACCCTCCGTCTTAGCCGCTCCGCTGGTAAAAAATAATTTATGAACATGTCAACTACAGATACACCTTCAAGAATCCCATCAGCTCTTTAATCTCCTTCTTTTTAATTGCCGGAAAATTCGCAATACGAAATGTACCTGGTTTCAGTGTGCCGTAACCTTCACCAAGCAACAACCCTTTTTTCATAGCTGCAGCTTTGACTAATGAAATGAGATTTGGGCTGCCTTGAATGGTTATCACGGTCCTTGACAACACTTCTCTATTTTTTACCAAAGGCATAAGAACCTTTGAGTCTTTAAAGAACTTGATCCATTTCTTTTGACGTTGCTGAAGTATTCGATCAACCTTGTCAATCTTGATCATCTTTTTTGCGACGCAGTTCAATAAATAAATGCCCAAGACATTTGGAGTATAGGGTGTCTGCCATTTGTCCATCATCTGTTTTGTAAATAATAAACTATTGTAATGATTCTTCTCACCGATCTCTTCCATACGAGTGATCGTTTTAGGCGAACAGATCATCACAGCAAGTCCTGCAGGAAGTCCAAAACATTTTTGAACGGAAGCAAACCAAATGTCTCCGGAAGCAAAATCAAGTGCTATACCCGCCATGGAGGAAGTAGCATCGACGGCAATCAAATGATCCGGATTATTTTTTTTAATACTTTCTATAATCTTATTGCTTACCTGCGTGCCATTCGATGTTTCATTTTGGGTGATGCAGATTATTTCCCCATCTTTAAAGATCAACTCTTTTGGATTAAGAGCTTGATCAATCGAAAATGGAATTGATTGAGCTTTTGATCTTAGGCGATGTGTATAGTCAAACCACTTTTCACCAAAAGCTCCGTTATGAATATGAATGCTTTTCGATTCGATCAATGATTGAGAAATTATTTCCCAGCACTCGGTTGCTGAAGAAGCGAAAAAAATCGAATAGCCTTTGGGAACGCTTAGTTTCTTCTTTAGCGTTTCAATTGTTTTTTTTGATATAGCGATGAATTCAGCACTTCTGTGGTTCATGCTTAGAATGCCTTTCTTATGCGCCGTTTTTATCCACGAAGGTATTTCGTCATGAACGCGGGAGGGACCAGGGTAAAATGAGATCAAAGGAATTGTACGTTATGAATTATGGGTTGTTGCGATTAACTAAATAAATCAGGGCCAATGCATAACCCTGTAGACCGAATCCTGTCATCAATCCTGCGCACTTGGAAGTAATAAGGCTTGTATGACGAAATTTTTCGCGTGCGTAAACATTAGAAATATGAACTTCCACAACAGGAGTTTTGATCGCGCCAATAGCATCATGAATTGCTATGGAAGTATGTGTATAAGCTCCTGCATTTAAAATAATACCATCAAATGAAAATCCAACTTCATGAATCTTGTTGATCAATTCGCCTTCAATGTTGGATTGATAATAATACAATTCAATTGTCGGGAAGCTTTGCATGAGTGTCTGAAAAAACGCTTCAAATGACTGTCCACCGTAAATATCTGTTTCACGCTTCCCAAGCAAATTAAGATTAGGTCCGTTGATGATTTGTATTCTCATTGCGATTGATATTTTCTAAACTGTTTTTTAGTCAGGGATTGCATGAATTATCACAGATACATGCAGCTTGTCGCATATTTGTAATGACAAATGCACTGATTATTACAAATGTCGTTAAATTAACAGGTTAACAAAAAGTATGGCAGAATATTCATGGGGCCTGTACAGTAAGGAATTTACCAATTACCTCAAGTTGGAAAGGTCTCTTTCCGGCAATTCCATTGAAGCGTATGTACATGATGTTACATTACTGCAACAATATGTTGCGCTATCTAAATTGAATCTTCCTCCGAAATCTCTTACTACGAAACACCTTCAGGGATTTTTACAGCATATTAACGAGCTGGGAATGAGTCCGCATAGTCAGGCAAGAATTCTATCTGGTATCAAGTCATTCTATAAATACTTACTTTCGGAAGAGCTTATTGATAAAGATCCGACTGCTTTGATTGAAGGTCCTCGTTTAGGAAGAAAACTACCGGATACACTTTCCTATCCAGAAATTCTTAAGATCCTGGAAGCAGTTGACCTGTCTACACCAGAAGGAGGTCGCAATCGCTCAATGCTTGAAGTTTTATATAGTTCCGGACTTCGTGTTTCCGAGCTTGTTGAGCTCAAACGCGCCAATGTTTACTTTGATCTGGGATTTTTAAGAGTTGTAGGCAAGGGAAATAAAGAGCGACTTGTTCCCATTGGAAGAGATGCGATGAAATTCTTAACAATTTATCTTGAAGATATCAGAGTTCACATTCCTATTCAGAAAGGCTTCGAAGGGTATGTCTTTCTTAATCGTCGAGGTAAAAAAATTTCCAGGGTTTCTATATTCTTAATTATCAAAGCGCTTGTGGAAAAAATTGGATTGAATAAAACGATCAGTCCTCACACATTCAGGCATTCATTTGCAACACATCTTATTGAAGGTGGAGCAGACCTTCGTGCGGTTCAGGAAATGCTGGGGCACGAATCGATTACAACTACTGAGATTTACACTCATTTGGATCGCGACTATCTGAAGCAGGTTATAAATGAGTTCCATCCACGTAAGTAATGAGTAATGGACAGTTACCAATTACCTCCTGCCCCCAATCACTTACCTAATTATTTCTATCTTTACTTCATGAATCGTCTATTACCCATATTCCTGCTCATAAGTCTTTCTTCTGCCGCACAAGACATTGATGTTGAGTACGATAAAAAAAGAGATTTTTCGCGTTATAAGACTTTTCGTATTGGTGAAAGCGAGGTAATTACTCCAAAAGACGCACCTCAATCCAATGAAAATTCTTTACAAAAAATAGTAGCAGAAGAAATTATCGAAGAACTTACGGAAAAAGGTCTTAAACAATCAAAAGATTCCATTGCAGATCTCGTTGTTTCGTTTGTTGCCGGCTCGCAGCCACGAAGTGATTTGCAACAATTGGGTCCTTTGGGAATGACCCCTGGAAATAGCAGTCAGACATGGTCAAGGGATTTTACGATGGAGAATCTTATCATTGATCTTAATGATAAGAGCAATCTTGTATGGCGTATTACAGCGTCATCAACTTCCACAACCACTGAAATGAAAGCGTTGATAGATTCGATCGTATCGGCAGGCTTTAAAAAGTTTTCTCTTAAACCGAAGAAAGAAAAGAAGAAATAATCTTCATGTATAAATTTTTTATCCGTCCTGTTCTTTTTCTTTTTAGTCCCGAAGGCGTACATCATTTTACATTTAGATTTATCCAGCTTGCCTGTTTTTTACCCGGTGTAAAAAAATTACTACGAATTTTTTTTATTGTTGAACATCCGTCACTTGAGAGAAAGCTTCTTGGATTGAAATTTAAAAATCCTGTCGGGCTTGCGGCAGGATTTGATAAAAATGCAAAGGTCATTGATGAGTTTGCGTGTTTTGGTTTTGGATTTATTGAGATCGGCACTCTCACTCCAAAGGCGCAGCCCGGCAATCCATTGCCTCGATTATTTCGATTACCGGCAGACCAGGGATTGATCAATAGAATGGGATTTAATAATGACGGCGTGGAGGAAGCGGTAAAGCATCTCAAAAGAAAAAGATCAGATATTTTGGTTGGTGGTAATATTGGGAAGAATAAAGTTACTCCGAATGAAAGTGCATCTGATGATTATACGATATGTTTTGAAGTCCTTTATCCTTACGTTGATTATTTTGTCGTGAATGTGAGTTCACCGAATACTCCAGGGCTTCGTGATCTCCAGGAAAAGGAACCGCTGAAAGAATTGTTAACGGCAATGAAGAAGTTAAATTTTGCTAAAGAAAAACCAAAGCCGGTCCTTCTTAAGATTGCACCCGATCTTACGACACAACAACTCGACGATGTTGTAGAGATACTACTAGAGACAGCAACAGAAGGAGTGATTGCTACCAACACAACTATTTCACGTGAAGGCCTATTAACATCTAAAGAAGAAATTGAAAAGATCGGAGCCGGTGGGCTTAGTGGAAAGCCATTAACAGAAAAATCAGTTGAAGTGATACGTTACCTGCGGAAAAAATTAGGTGCAGAGTATGTTATCATTGGTGTCGGCGGCGTGATGAAATCGCAAGACGCTCTTGAAATGATTAATGCAGGTGCGAATCTTATTCAGATCTATACTGGGTTTGTATATGAAGGCCCGGCATTAGTAAAGAGAATCAACAGAGATTTGATCTCAGGTTTCTAGTTTCAATTTTCATGTTTTATTAGTAACTCTTAATCTCTTCAATAGTATGAAAGCGCAGGACTTTCAATCTCAATCCCACAAACATCTCATGCGAGGAAAAATTGATACCAGTTGTGCTGCTTAATAATACTCGATGGGAGATAGTTGCCCGATCATTAAATTGAGTGTCTGAATGTACGGAAAAGTGTTCCGATTTTAAATCTTATAAATAAAAAATATTATTTTACAAGTGTAAGACTGACCGGTCAATTGATGGCAAAAGCAATCGTCAAACTGCTCTTGGAAGAGAAGGATTTCAAATTTTACTTACTCTTTTTCAACTGTTTTTACTCACTCTCAATTTATTCATTTATTCCAATCAAATCCAGCATAAAAGCCTGTCGCATAGCCTCTTCCTTCATCGCACGGAAGCGCCCGGAAGCGCCCCCATGACCAGCTTCCATATTCGTATAGAGTAAAAGAAGATTGTCATCGGTCTTCATGTCACGGAGCTTGGCTACCCATTTGGCCGGCTCCCAATACTGTACCTGACTGTCATGAAGCCCGGTGGTTACCAACAGGTTGGGATAGTTCTTCTTCTCTACCTGATCATAAGGAGAATAGGAAAGCATGTACTCATACTGTTCCTGAATATTGGGATTTCCCCACTCACGCCATTCAAATGTTGTCAATGGTATTGACTCGTCCATCATTGTAGTAATCACATCTACAAACGGAACAGCCGCAATAACTCCTTTATATAGTTCGGGATGAAGATTTATAATTGCGCCCATCAATAGCCCTCCTGCACTTCCGCCGTAAGCAAAGAGTTTATCTTTTGCAGAATATTTATTGGCAACTAAATACTCTGAACAATCGATGAAGTCATAGAATGTATTTTTCTTATTCATCATTTTCCCCTCCTCATACCAAGCGCCACCCATTTCCTGTCCTCCACGTATATGGGCAAGTGCATAAACAAATCCCCGATCAAGCAGACTCAAGCGATTTGAGTTGAAAGAAGCATACGAGCTTGAGCCATACGATCCATATGAATATTGTAAACAAGGATTTGTGCCGTCTTTCTTGAATTTATCCTTCCTGTAAACAATAGAGACAGGAATTTTTTTACCGTCACGTGCAGTGACCATCACTCGTTCTGTCTGATAGTTTGAAGAAGAAAAATCTCCCAATACTTCACGCTGCTTCAGCAACTTCTTTTCGTGCGTATCCATCGAATAATCATACGTAGAAGGTGGCGTAGTCATTGAGTTGTACGTGTAGCGAATGGTATTCGTATCAAACTCACGGTTCACTTCAATGGCAGCAACATATGCAGGCTCACCGAAATCAATTGTAGATTCTGATTTATCTGCCCATTGGATCAAACGTATTTTTGTAAGGCCTTCGCTTTCTTCTTCTGTAGCCAGATAGTTTTTAAATAATTCGTACGATCCAAGAAATGTAATGTCACTGTGGGGAATAACATCTTTCCAGTTATCCTTTCCTGGTTTTGTAACGGGCGCTTCTACCAATCGATAATTTTTTGCATTGAGATTTGTACGGATATAAAATTTATCCCCTGCTTCATCAACCTGGTAATCAACATCATTTTGTAAAGGCTCAATAATTGTAAGCTTGCTGTTGATGTCATTGGCATTGAGGTATTGTGAAAAAGCTGCATCGGTCCTGCCTGAGTTTATGAAGATGTATTTACCTGTTTTGGATTTGGATAAACTGGAAGAAAGTGTTTGATCTTTTTCTTCATAGATAAGCTTGTCTTTTCCTTCTGCATTTAATGTATGCCGATAGATCTCATTTGCTCTAAGCGTTTTCACATCCTGTTTGCCATAGAAGATTGTGAGATTATCATTCGCCCAAACAAGATTTCCAGAGGTGTTCTCAATCTGATCGTTAAGAATTTCACCCGTTGCCATATTTTTGATTTTGATAGTATAAAATCTCCTTCCAATGGTATCAATACAAAGGGCTATCAATGCATGGTCCGGGCTATGTGAAATAAACAGGTTGAAATATTTTTGATTTTTCCCAAGATCATTTCCGTTGGCTATAACTTGTTCAGTGCTGTCAAGCGAGCCTTTTTTGCGGCAAAAAATGGGATAGTCATATCCTTCTTCAAAACGAGTGTAGTAATAATATGCACCATCTTTATAGGGAACTGATTCATCCTTTTCTTTTACGCGGCCTTTCATTTCGGTATACAACTTCTCCTGAAATGCTTTCGTGTGCGCTGTCATGGTATCCATGTACCTGTTCTCAGCTTTCAGATAGTTGCGTACGGCGGTGTCTTCCCTCTCTTTTAGCCAGTAGTAATTGTCTATTCTTTTGTGCCCATGTTTGGCTATAATTTCAAATGGTTTCTTAGCGGCTATTGGTGGCTTCACGTCCGGTCGGGTCGACTCTTTTTTAGAACAACAGCTAAGAGTAATAATCAAAGTAACAAAGAAACCAACAGTATAAAGCGTTTTGATCATAGTAGAGAATTAATGTCTTAAGATTGTAAAAATACACTCAGGACGCAATAGTTATTTCCTGTGTAGGCGCTTAATTCGTTTAAATGGGGATAAGTTGACAAGGAATTGAGGAAGTTGAGAATATGAGAATTAGAAAATAGAAGGTTTAGCTACTCGTAAGTGCGCTTGCCGTTTCACTTTTCACTTTTTACAACCTCACACCTCTTACTGAATTACCACTTACCTCCTAAAAGGCTGCACTTTCCAATACATCAGCGACCTCCACATCCACTCCAGTGGGCCAAACAGGAAATACGTTAACCAGATCCGACTATAGAAAATCTGAAGCGCCCAGATAGCAAATACGATGTAATAGATTTTATAGTATTCAAGTTCAGCGTAATAGTTAAGACCGTATCCATAAAAGATAAAGGTACAGAGCAGTGTTTGTACAATATAATTTGTAAATGCCATCTGACCAACAGCCCGCAAGCGATTAAATAAAGAGACGAACCATCCGGAGCTTATCGCCAATAGAATCAATGACGAGTGTGCCATAACAAGACAAATACGCTGAACGGGATAAATTAGTTCGAGCCAGTTTATTGAATGTGTTTCAAGATAAAGTAAGTCTGCAGCATGATTTGGTGAGGATAAAAAATTATAATAGAAATTGAAGATCACTAGTGGCAATCCGGTGGAGTAGCCAACGACTGCTACTTTTTTATAATCTGATATTTTCCATTTCAGAGAAAAATATCCCAATTTAAATAACGCTATACCAAGCAGCATCAACGCAAGCGGATCCCAAATGGCGTAGATGAGATACACAGTTTGACCTTCCCAGCTATCTTCGCCAATGTAACTTGCTACAGCAGCGTAATCTGATTTCATTTTCCGGGTGTGTTCTGCTACGTCTTCCTTGTTTGGAATAAAATCAAGCTCAACTTCTCGCCAGTCCTTTAATACCTGCTTTTGATCTTCATTTAAGATTTGATTATTTTTTTGAATTACAACGACTTCAACATACGCAAGTCGCTTCTCCCTTATCTCCTGGTAGAGATAAGTGCTAAGAGTAAATTCAACTATGGCTACTAATGGAATGGCCATTATCAAATGCATCGGGTTCATCTTGCGGAAAAGAAATGCCAGCATTCCTATTACCCCATAGAAATAAAGAATATCTCCATCCCATAATAATACATGAGAGTGAATTAGTCCAAATACAATAAGCCATCCCATCCGGCGATAGAACAAAGCTGCGGATGATACTCCCGAATTTTCTTTATTGACAGTAAATAAAATTATTCCTGCACCAAAGATCATTGAGAACAGCGCTCTCATTTTTCCTTCAAATAAGACATCGATTATCGCCTGTGTCCAGAAATTAATATTTTGAGAATCACTTCTAAAAGATTCAGAAAAATATTTCGGCATCGAAAAGCCTGGTATATTCATAAGAAGAATTCCCAGTAGTGCGATACCGCGAAGAATATCAATGGCAGCAATACGATTGGATTGTGAAATAGGTGTAGACATAGTTATGTCAGCAGGTAGGTGAGGTTTTTTAAAAATAGTAAAATATTGATAGAGATGGGAGCCAATGATGTGAGAAGTAAAAGGTGAGGTACTGCGTCAATGGCAAGCTTGCATTTCAGATTGAGATTTTGCGAATCATATTCCAGACTGAAAGAATATCTACTCAATGGACTAAAATTACATTTCGCTTTTAACTGTTTACTTTTCACATTCCTTAAGCAGCTGGCATTTGGCGTCTTTGTGGTAAATAATTCCCCTCCTTCGAAGGCAGGCTTTTGGAATGGATTCATTAGCTTTACCCTACTTTTTAAACTTCAATGGCAGAAAACACCTATAAGTCGAATACTTTTAAAAAACCCGAAAAATCCGAGAAAGAAAAGAAGACCAAAGGCACGAAATCGAAATTCAGTTTCAATTTTGATTTTTTTAAAGATCCCCGCTTTCATCTTGCCATGGGATTCTTCCTGCTGATTATTGCGTTTTTCCTTTTCACGGCGTTCATTTCGTATCTATTCACTGGTAAAGCAGATCAAAGCGTAGTGGAGGGTCTTGGTAACTCTGCGATAGTAGAATCAGGAAGAGAAACGGATAACTGGCTCGGTCTATACGGAGCGGTAACATCTCACTATTTTATATTCAGATGGTTTGGAATCTCGGCATTCTTTATTCCACCACTTTTGTTTTTGCTCGGCTTTAATCTCGTTTTCAAACGTGAGCTTTTCTCATTTTTTACAGCTTTTGTATTTTCAGTATTCGCAGGTCTTTGGCTCAGTTTACTCATGGGATATCTTACCCACAGTATTACAGGAGCTACTGAAATAAGTTTCCTGAGCGGAGGCCTTGGCTATGAGTTAGCATACCTCGCAGATAGTTTGTTAGGATGGGGAACATTCCTGCTGCTCGTTTTATCGCTATTCATATTTATCATTTATTTTTTCAATGTAACATCTATCAGTGCTTTCCAAATAAAGGACCCCAAGCCGATGGGTAATGAAGCACTGAATCCAGAAAATGAATTAATTATTACGCCACAATATTCTGACGATAGAGATCAGTGGCAGGTGGATACAGAACCTGAGTCAGAACCACTTTTAGTCGTAAAGCCGATTGAAGAACCTATTGCGATTCCAGTACTTGATCTTGAAGTAACGCCTGTTAAACCAGAGAAGAAAGAAAAGATAAGAGAGGAACCTGAGTTTATTGTTGAAGAGCCAAAAACGGATACCGATATTTTGGCGGAAGGCCTTGTCGAGGCACAAGGATTTTTTGATCCTACTCTTGAATTAAGTAGCTATAAATTTCCTCCATTGGAATTACTAAATGAATTTGAGGCAGGGAAAGTCCAGGTGACACAGGAAGAATTAAATGCGAACAAAGACAAGATCCTTGCTACCCTAACCAATTTCAAGATTGGAATTCATAGCATCAAGGCAACGATCGGACCAACCGTTACGCTTTACGAAATTGTACCGGAAGCCGGCATTAAGATCTCGCGTATCAAAAACCTTGAAGATGATATTGCGCTGAGCTTATCAGCGTTGGGTATACGTATCATTGCGCCGATTCCTGGTAAAGGAACAATCGGTATAGAAGTTCCAAATAAAAACCGTGAGATGGTTAGCATGCGTTCTGTGCTTGCTACTGAGCGATTTCAGAAAACAGATAAAGACTTACCGATTGCCATCGGAAAAACAATTTCAAATGAATTACTTGTAATCGATCTTGCCAAGATGCCTCATTTGCTCGTTGCCGGTGCAACGGGTCAGGGTAAATCAGTTGGACTAAATGTTATACTGACATCATTGCTGTATAAAATGCACCCAAGTCAGTTGAAGTTCGTACTGGTCGATCCGAAGAAAGTGGAAATGTCGCTGTTCAGTAAGATCGAACGTCATTACCTGGCGAAACTTCCGAATAGTGAAGAGGCAATCATTACCGATACTAAAAAAGTTGTTCATACACTCAATTCACTTTGTATTGAGATGGAAAATCGTTATGAAATTCTTAAAGATGCAGGAGTAAGAAACCTAAAAGAATACAACGTTAAGTTTATTGCGCGTAAGTTGAATCCAAAAGAAGGTCATCGCTTCCTTCCATATATTGTTTTGGTTATTGATGAGCTTGCCGATTTGATGATGACAGCAGGCAAGGAAGTTGAAACTCCAATTGCGCGTCTTGCACAGTTAGCGCGTGCCATTGGTATCCATCTTGTGGTGGCAACACAGCGACCATCGGTAAACGTCATCACAGGTGTGATCAAGGCAAACTTTCCGGCGCGTCTTTCATTCCGCGTTACATCCAAAGTCGATTCGCGTACTATTCTTGATTCACGTGGAGCCGATCAGCTTGTGGGTATGGGAGATATGTTGTTCTCTTCAGGGTCTGATGTAATTCGTTTGCAAAGCCCATTCGTCGACACTCCTGAAATTGAAAAAGTCTGTGAATTTATCGGTTCGCAACGTGGATATTCTTCAGCATACATGCTTCCTGAATTTGAAGGAGAAGAAAACGCGGCCAACGATATTGACCTTTCTGATCGTGATGCATTGTTTGAAGAGGCCGCACAATTAATTGTAAACCATCAGCAGGGAAGCACTTCTCTGATTCAGCGTAAGCTAAAGCTGGGATACAATCGTGCGGGCCGACTAATAGATCAGCTTGAAGCGGCAGGCATCGTGGGGCCATTTGAAGGCTCTAAAGCTCGCGAAGTTCTCATCCCTGATCAGTTGAGTTTGGAACAATTATTGAGTAGTCTGAAAGAAAAGCACGGTCAATAACTAAATTTGCAAAACCATTACCTGCTAAAACCTTTACTGATTAATGAAAAAGCACTTTTTACTCGTTCTCCTCTACGTAATTTTTTCAGGAGCTTTCGCACAGTACGATCCTAAAGCTCTCGAAATTTTGGAAGCGATGGCAAAGAAGTACAAAGTGGTTCCTTCTTTTGAAGCGAATTTTTCATACACACTCACCAATGACGTGGAGAAAATAAACGAAGAATTTAAAGGCAAAATGACTGTAAAAGGCGACAAGTATAAACTAACATTACCGGAGCAAGAAGTTGTAAATAATGGTACAACCATCTGGACTTATTTACCCGATGCCAAAGAAGTCAACATTGATAATTTTGATCCTACCTCCAATGATTTGAACCCATCAAAGTTTTATGAACTTTATAAGAAGGGCTTTAAATATCTGTATGTAGAAGATAAAACAGAAGGCGGCGCTTTATGCGAAGTAGTTGATCTTGTTCCCGAAAAGAAAGATGCTCAATACTATAAAGTAAGAATGAACATTGTTAAGAAAGACAAAAGTATTCAGAGCTGGGTCATGTTTGACAAAGCGGGCAATCGATATAAATACCTGATCACGAAATTCAACCCGACTGTTAAGGTGGAAGATTCATTCTTCACATTTGATCCAAAAGGTCATCCCGGTGTTGAGGTAATTGATCTTAGGTAAGTCAATCGTTATCTCTTAATCGTTGATCGGGGTAATCCTTTGACTTTAAACGCATGGCACAATTAACAATTAGTCGGTAACTTATCCATGACAAGGTCAGAACTTGTTGATCAAATCAAAAAAAAAAGATCTTACCTCTGTGTAGGTCTTGACACCGACTTAGATAAAATTCCGAAACATCTTCTTGCTCATCCGGATCCAATTTTTGAATTCAACAAGATCATTATCGACGCAACCAGTGAGTATTGCGTGGCCTATAAGCCTAATCTTGCTTTTTATGAGGCCCTCGGTCCAAAGGGATTGGAGAGTCTTTTTAAAACAATAGAATACATCCCGAAAAATATTTTCACCATAGCAGATGCAAAGCGAGGGGATATCGGTAATACGTCAACGATGTACGCCAAAGCATTCTTTGATCAGTTGAAATTTGATTCAATAACGGTCGCTCCATACATGGGCGAAGACTCTGTAAAGCCATTTTTAGAATTTAAGGACAAGTGGGTGATACTTCTTGTGCACACTTCCAATTCAGGTAGCTCAGATTTTCAATTAATTGAATCCTCTTCCGGGCGAAAGCTTTACGAAGAGGTGATTCTTACGTCCCAGCAATGGGGAACTCCTGATAATCTGATGTATGTTGTTGGCGCCACACGTGCCGACAAGATCGAAGAAATACGAAAGCTTGCACCCAAATATTTTTTCCTTGTGCCCGGTGTTGGCGCTCAGGGAGGAGATCTTAAAGAAGTTTCCAAAGCAGGTATGAATGATGAATGCGGACTGCTTGTGAATTCGTCACGTGGCATAATCTACGCTTCCTCTGGTTTGGATTTTGCTCACGTTGCAAAAGCTGAAGCCCGGAAATTACGGGAAGAGATGAACTTGTATCTGAAACAGGCAGGTATCATTTAGAAGAATAACTCAAATTTTCTTGTTAAGATTTAGCCTTCAGTTTTTTGTCTGGAAAACATGTCTCCATAAAATGGGATAATGTTGTGTGGTCTGTGATATTTGAAACACATAAGAGCACACAGAAGACATAGAATGCAAAATGTTACTAAAGAAAAATTAAATAATCTTACATATCAGATTATTGGAGCGGCCATTGAGGTCCATAAGCATCTTGGACCCGGATTACTTGAAAGTATTTATCATCGATGTTTAAAGCATGAGTTGTCTATCAGAAATATATCGTACTCAACAGAGTTATCAATTCCTATAAATTATAAGGGAGAATGTCTGGATGCTAACCTTAGATGTGATCTTTTGATTGAGAATACGATTGTTCTGGAATTAAAAGCGGTTGAAGTTTTGGTGCCAATATTTGAAACAAAACTTCTGAGCTATATGGGGTTGCTTCAAAAACCTAAAGGTATCTTAATCAATTTTTGTTGCTTTAATTTAGTTAAGGAAGGGCAGAAGACTTTTGTTAATGAATATTTTCGCGATTTACCAGTTGAGTAATCCTATGTTTTCTATATGATCTATGTGTTCAAAAACTAATTGTGTGTTTTATTCACTCCGCGTGTTATGCATGAATCCTTCCTCTCATACATCTGGCAACTCCAATACTTCTCAAAAAAAGATTTAAGAACAATCGATGGCGAACTTATCGAGATCTTTCACCCAGGGCTTCTAAATACTAATTCTGGTCCTGATTTCTCCAATGCACGTATTAAAATTGGTTCAATGAATTGGGTTGGCAATGTTGAAATTCACACCCTTTCATCCGAATGGTTTACTCATCATCATGATTCCAATCCCGCGTACGACAATGTTATTCTGCATCTGGTTTGGCAACAGGATAGACCAATTAATAGAAAAGATAAAACGGTGTTGCCTACGTTGGAATTGAGGAGACGCGTGGACGAATCTCTTATTAAAACGTATCGGCAATTGGTAACAAGTTCTTTTTCTATCCCATGTGAAAGGTCAATTCATACCGTAAGTGAAATGGCAAAACTCTCAATGTTAGAGAAAGTACTTATGGAAAGACTTGAAAGAAAAGCGGATGAAGTGAGGGAACTGTACAAGCAAAATGGAAATAGTTGGGAAGAGACATTATATCAACTTCTTGCCAGGAATTTTGGTTTTAAAATAAATGCTGAACCCTTTTTTCAACTGGCGAAGCTTGTTCCTTTAAAGATAGTCCAAAAGCAAGCCGATAAGCTTGAACAGATTGAAGCGTTGCTATTTGGTCAGGCGGGATTTCTTGAAGGAACGAAGGGCGATGAGTATTTTATCCGACTGCAGCGTGAACATCGACTTCTCATTCAAAAATACTCGCTTCATCAGAACAAAATGACAAAAGCTCAGTGGAGATATTTGAGGTTAAGACCTGCAAATTTTCCCTCACTTCGGTTAGCTCAATTTGGAGCGTTGCTTCATTCTTATCAAAATATTTTTTCTGCGATTCTTGCCGTGGAGGATATAAAAAGTTTAGTTAATCTCTTTTCAGTGAGCCCATCTTCTTATTGGCTGCATCATTATCAATTCTTTAAAAAAACGAAAACTGCTGTTCACGAGCTCGGACAGTCAAGTATTGAAAATATTATTATAAATACAGTTATTCCGGTCTGGGTTGCTTATGGAAAAATAAATGACGAGCAACATTGGATAGATCTTGCAGTAAATATTCTTCAGCAATTGCCAGCGGAAGAGAATAAAATAACACGCTTATGGAAAGCAATTGGATTTGCTACCCTTCATTCTTTTGATTCACAGGGATTGATAGAATTGTACAATAACTTTTGCCAACAAAAGAATTGCCTTAATTGTAATATTGGTGCTTCGTTGATAAAGCCATATAAAGCAGATATCAGTGCTGACAATAATATCCATTAATTGAATTTGTTCTACGTTATTGATATGTTTAGTGTTAAGTTTTTAAAGAGTGCTTAACACAAGATAGAAATGATCCGTATTGTCATAATGCCTACCACAATTGTTGCCCTTACCTTTGTTGCGTGGTGGTATTTTACACGGCAACCAGATTCTTTAAAAAAATTCTATTGGCCTTCATTGATCTTAAAAATCGGTGCCGGTATGTTGGTAGGAATTGTTTACTTCAATTACTATGGCATTGGTGATACGATAGGGTATTGGCAGGATGGAAATTTACTGGCTGAAGAAATTATCTCAGATCCAGTGAGTGGTATTAATTTTTTTTTGGGTGATACTCCTTCCGCGGTAAAAGGGTTGGTGAATGATAGACCACGGTCGATCTTTTTTGTGAAGATTGTTGCTATTCTTTCAATAATCTGTGGAGGTAATTATTGGGTCATGGATGCAGTAATTTCATTTATTTCTTTTTTGGGAGCATGGTATATTTTTAGAAAGACAACTTCTTTCTTTCCTGAATCAACCTGTGCGTCATCCATTGCATTTCTATTTTTTCCTTCGGTTATTTTTTGGTCATCGGGACTGATCAAAGAAAGCATGGGTCTTACAGCGGTATTCTTTCTCTCCGGATTTTTTTTAATGATCATTACAAATCAAAAAGTTCATTGGTGGGAATGGATAGTTGCATTGATCTCCGTATGGGTAGGATGGAACCTTAAGTACTACTGGATTGGGATTTTCATTCCTGTAGCCATTAGCACTGTAATTGTTGCGAAGCTTAAAATCAAATTTGATCTCTTGAGAAAGTTTGAAATCATTACATGGATTGGAGTTTTTGTTCTTGTACTTTCTATTGGAACCAGTGTTCATCCTAATTTTTATCCGTCAAGGTTTTTGGAAGTATTAGTTCAGAATAACGAGGACCTCAACTCTCACTCAAAACCAGGGAATCTTGTTCATTATGATAGCCTCGCCCCCACGGTAGTGAGTATTTTAACTAATGCGCCTCAGGCATTGATAGCCGGGCTCTTCAGACCTTTTATTTGGGAGCAGCATAATATCCTATCCCTTTTAGCTGCCGTGGAGAATTTCATATTTATGCTTTTGTTATTCACTGCGCTTCCACGCATGCTTCATATTCTCAAGTCACCTTATCGGTTAATTACAATTTCGGTAATCACTTATACCATTATTCTGGCTGTATTTTTAGCTTTATCGTCTCCCAATTTTGGAACACTATCACGGTATAAAATTGGATTTCTTCCACTCATTGTGTTTGTACTCATTTACAGGAATCCAGTAATTTACTGGTGGAATAGCCGTAATCTGTTGGATCGCTGAATTATCTACCTTTGTAAAATAATCTTACTAAATAAATGGAGAATCCTGTTATAATTTTTGGCGCAAACTATCTTGGTCGAATAGCAAAAGAAATATTTGAAAGTAATGAAGTGGTTGTTTACGGATTTCTGGATGACGATAGAAAACTTCATAATACGGAAATAGACGACGCTGTAGTTTTGGGAAGCACCGATGATGATGGATTTTTAAAATTAATCGGAAAGAAATGCGAAGCTTTTATTGCTATTGATGATAACAAACTCCGTAAAAGCATCGTGCAAATGCTTCAGGAAGTCCGTCATATTCAGCCGGTAAATGCTACTCATAAGCACGCACTATTATCCCCAAAGGCAATCATTGGTCATGGGAATTTCTTTGATATTGGATTTACCTCAGGACCGGGATCGACTATAGGCAGTCATTGTCTTCTTCAGGCAAAAAGCCATGTCGGGGCAGAATCTGTTTTGGGAAATTTTGTTCAAGTAGGGTCTGGTACAATTATCAGTCCTGGTGTTACAATTGAAGATGAGGTGTTTATAGGATCCAATGCGACAATAATTTCAGGAATCAGTATTGGAAAGGGGGCAAGAATAGGGGCAGGCTCTGTTGTTATTGGTTCCGTAAAAGCCGGTGAAACTATTTTTGGAAATCCGGCGACTAAAATTAAGGCGTAGGCGATTGCTGATTGTTGTTCTATCAACTATCAATTATTCTTTGTTAACTGATTTATGAAAATTTCTTCTACTGATCTTATCCTAAACAAAGATGGCAGTGTTTATCACCTGAACCTTCTTCCAGAAAATATTTCCACTACAATAATTACTGTTGGGGACCCTGGCAGAGTTTATAAAGTCAGTCAGTACTTTGATGACATAGAATTTGAAATGAATAAGAGAGAGTTCATAACGCATACGGGAACATTTGGTGGAAAAAGAATAACAGTAATAAGCACTGGTATTGGAACGGATAACATTGATATTTTTTTCAATGAAATAGATGCGCTTGTAAATATTGATTTGAAAACACGTGAGCCAAAGGCTAGAAAAAGAAAGTTAAAGGTTATTCGTATCGGCACGTCAGGCGCATTACAAGAGGACATCAAGTTGGATTCACATCTTGTAAGTGATTATGCAGTCGGATTGGATAATCTGATGAGCTTTTATAATCTTCAGATGACAGATAAAGAGAAAAAACTGTCAAAAGAATTACAATTGAAAACAGGATTGCCATTAGCTCCTTATGTCGTGCAAGGCTCTGACGAACTTCTTGAGACAATTGGTGGCGGAATGACGGTTGGAAATACTGTAACATGTCCAGGGTTCTACGCACCACAAGGAAGAGTCCTTCGTTTGCCAACTCGTTTTCCCAAACTATTAGAAGACCTCAATTATTTTCACTCCGATGATTTCTGGTTGACCAATTTTGAAATGGAAACTGCCGGTTACTATGCCTTGGGACGAATGTTGGGCCACGATGTGATCAGTGTAAATGCCATTCTAGCTAATCGAATAACAAATAAATTCTCCAAAAATCCGGATGCGGCGATTGACGCTTTGATCAAGACCGTTCTGGAACGTATCTGAAAGTTTAAAATTTGAAGACGAAAGGTGAAAGTCAGAACGCTCTAACTTTGATCTTTCGCCTTCAAACTTTTGTCGATTAGTCTTTCTGATGTGCTTCCATCTTTATAATATGCTTTGCAGCCTTGTACGCATCATTATTATAAAAGCCAGATAATACTCTGTGAGCAATTTGCTCATATACCAATTCCTCTTCGGATTTACCCTCTTTACCAATCCAAAAGACCCTTTTAGGATGACTTTTCATATCGTCCACGTACGACTTTGCGTGTGAATATTGATCCACGGTGAAGGTTATCGTGAAGCAGGTGCGAACTTGTTGTGTTTCCATGATGAATTAAGTTACAAGACTAGTGCCGGAATTTATCTGCTATTTTAATAAAAAAATCCTTATACATTCAAGTGTCACGACCGGATGCGGGCGATTATGTTCGCACATGATACAATTCTCTTATGTAACTTGCGGCATTATATGAGAGAATATTTTATACACACACTGAAGAATGGCATACGAGTCATTCACAACCGAGTGCCTACCACGAAAATTGTTCATTGCGGGCTCATGCTGGACATTGGAAGTAGAGACGAAACGATCGCAAACCAGGGAATAGCTCATTTCTGGGAGCACATGGCCTTCAAAGGAACGCGTAAAAGAAAGGCGTTTCATATTCTTAACAGACTTGAGTCGCTAGGAGGAGAACTCAATGCATATACTGATAAGGAAAAGATATTATTCTATGCTTCCATTCGCGATGATTATTTCGAGCGGGCGATGGAGCTGTTAAAAGATATTACGTTTGAATCAATCTTTCCTTCCAATCAGATTGAGCGGGAGCGCCAGGTAATCCTGGAAGAAATGTCAATGTATCTCGACGATCCGGATGGATATCTTCAGGATGAATTTGACTCCGTTGTGTATGCTGGTCACGCGTTAGGAATGAATATCCTGGGAACAGAAAAAACAGTTACGTCATTTCGCCATGCTGATTTTAAATCATTCATCAAACATCATTTGGATACCCGGCGTGTTGTATTTTCAGTTACAGGAAATATCTCACAGGAAAAGGTAATTCGTCTTGCAGAGAAGCATTTAGGAGGTATCCCCAAATTAAGATCTTCGCAAACACGAAAAAAATTTATCGGGTACAAACCTAAAGAAGTTACGCTTTCGCGAGCAATCAAACAATCGCGCTGTGCCATTGGTCGTCCATCGTATTCACTTGAAGATGAAAAGAGAGGTTCTTTTTATTTATTGAATAATATTTTCGGTGGCTCGAATATGAATTCGCGGCTTAATCTTTCTCTACGGGAGAAGCACGGACTTGTGTATTCAATCGGTTCATCCTTTACTCCCTTTACTGATACAGGATTGCTTTGTATTTCATTTGGTACAGAACCAACTCAATTAACGAAAGCAATTAAGCTTGTGGAAGAAGAGCTTAGGAGGATGCGTGAAGAAAAAATGGGGGTCAAACAATTATCTTCAGCAAAAGAACAAATTATGGGTCAGGTTGCTATGGCGGAAGAGAGTAATATTAGCTTCATGATGATGATGGCGCGAAGTCTTCTTGATCTTGGTAAGATTCAATCCCTTGAAGAAATATTTACACGTATTCAATCCACAACTGCAAATGACATCATGGATATGTCAAATGAAATGTTGAATCAGAATAAGATGTGTTATTTAATAATGGAACCTAAATAAGTATGGAGTTCATTGATCCGGAATTAAGCGCTTATTCGGAGAGTCATAGTTCGCCGGAGTCTCCTTTGTTGAAGAAGATCAATCGTGATACGCATGCAGGAGTTCTGAAGCCACGAATGCTTTCAGGGCATTTACAGGGAAGATTTCTTGCAATGATCAGTACTATAATTCATCCTAAAACTATTCTTGAGATCGGCACATATACTGGATACTCTGCTATATGTCTTGCAGAAGGATTACAAAAAGATGGAAAACTGGTTACACTTGATGTGAATGAAGAATTGGAAGGTAGGGTTAGGGGTTATTTCAAAGAATCAGGTAAAAATGACTCGATTGATTTCCATATTGGGAATGCTTTAGAGATAATTCCAACGTTGCCAGGTCCCTTTGATCTTGTGTGGATCGATGCGGACAAAGTGAATTATCATCTGTACTATGACCTTATTATAAACAAGATCCCTTCCGGGGGACTTATTCTTGCAGATAATGTATTATGGGGTGGTCGAGTGCTGGATGTGTCAGATAAAGACATTAGAACGACAGCGATCAAAGCATTCAATGATAAAATACAGATGGACACCCGGGTAGAAAATATACTAGTGCCGATACGGGACGGTATCATGATGATTCGAAAAATTTAATGATTTAGCATTACCTTTGCACTTGAATGAAATTTTTTGCTCCAGCACTTATTTTTTGCGGAGTTGTTGCGTTCGGCCAATCTCCTCAAGTACCCCACAAAATGCAATTTGCGGGCCTCACTCTTACCATCCGCGATGATGCAAGACGTGAGATTCAAAAGGATGTGGACGCACTCACACAACACCCTATGTATTTCAACATTAAAGTTGAACGTGCCAAGACTTATTTTCCTACTATAGTGAAAATATTTGCGGAAGAACATTTACCTGAAGATTTTAAATACCTCGCCCTTCAGGAAAGCGCATTAATCCCTGATGCTGTATCGTCTTCCAATGCTGTAGGCTTCTGGCAATTTAAAGAATCAACAGCGCAGGAGGTTGGACTTCGTGTTGATGGTGCCATCGATGAGCGCATGAATATTGCCAGTGCAAGTCGTGGAGCCGCAAAGTATCTCAAGCAATGCAATCACTATTTTAATAATTGGATCTACGCACTTCAATCTTATCAGATGGGAGCGGGTGGTGTAATGAGATTAGTAGGTGAGAAAGATCTGGGTGGCCGTCAAATAGAAATAACATCTGATACCTATTGGTACGTTAAGAAATTTCTGGCGCATAAAGTTGCCTTTGAAAATGCGGTTGGTGGAAAAGGATTAATTGAAATTGTTCACGTGACTTCCGCGGGTGGTAAAACACTTCTCGAAGTTGCGCAGGCTTCATCTGTGGACGAACAAAAATTGCGCGATTTCAATAAATGGTTAAAAACCGATCGCATACCTGTTGATAAAGAATACGCAGTGCTTATTCCAAATGGTGAAGGAATTGTTGATTTTGGTGTTCTTACAGTTTCTGCAAAAGCAACTCCTTCGGCAGAGGCAACCGTTATCCATCAGAAGGAAAAATTATTTATTAATGCGGTTCCAGTGATCCGCTCCATAAAGGGAGAGACAGCACAGGGTATTGCAAAGAGAGCTGATGTACCTTTGTCATCATTTTTAAGTGATAACGAAATATCAATAGATCAACCTCTTCAGGGAGATGTATTATATTTCCTGGATAAAAAGAAAAAGCATGCTGCGGAAGAACTTTATACTGTGAAGCCGGGAGAAGATCTTTGGATGGTAAGTCAGCGTTTTGGGATTCAGCAAAAGTACATTCTTAAATTAAATCGATTGGATAAAAATGCAACGATTACGGCTGGTATGACATTATATTTGAATACTCGAAAACCTGCTGATCAGGAAGAAGTTGATCAAGGTGAAGTGGCTATCCTGGATGAAGGCGATTCATTTAATTGGGATGCAGCAAATGCCAAAAAAACTGTTGCAGTCATAAAAGAATCCAATATTTCAAAGGAAGTTCAAGTAAAAGGAACAGCTTCTGGGGAATCAATACCTTCAGAGGATTTAAAAGTTGTTGTTGCTAAAAAAGATACTATAAAGTCTGATTCGATAATCATATCCATTCATGAGGTTAAATCAAGTGATACATTGTACAGTGTGGCACGGCAATATGGGGTTACAATAAAAGAATTGATGGATTGGAACGAAAAGAAGGATTTTACACTTTCCGTAGGTGAAAAGCTTAGGATTCATCCTCATTGATCATTTTTTGTTTATTTTAGGTGAATATTTTACTTCAATATTTCTAATATTTTTTAACAAGGTTTTGTTTCTGGATAAAAAAGATAATTTTGCGGTTCTCATTTGAGATTTAAGTGATAAAAAAATAAAGATGAATACAGCCGTAAGGACTATTGATTTGGTTATGCTGGTGGATGATAATGACACCGACAATTTCATTAGTAAACGGATAGTGGAGATCACAAAGTTTGCTAAAAGGGTAGAGGTTAAGAATTCAGGAAAAAGTGCATTGGATTACCTTACCGAGAATCAGAATATTCCAGAGAATCTTCCTAACATCATATTTCTTGATATTAACATGCCTGTAGTTGATGGCTTTGTTTTTTTATACGAATTCGAAAAATTCAAGGAAGTTGTTCGCACGAAATGTAAGGTCATTATCCTTTCAAGCTCGGACAATAAAAGGGATATTGATCGTATTGTAAATAACAACTACGTCATTAAATTCATTACAAAGCCACTCACTGAACTGGCGCTGGACGAAATCAAACTAAACAATATTTGATTCGGTTATCAAGGTGTGTACTTTTGGTGCAAATAGTTAATACGCATGCATCCATTTTATCGATTATTATGCTCGTTGGGTATTGTTTTCACCCTTTCATCGGCAACATTTGAATTATCAGCTCAGATCATAAAGATTGATACGCTATCTCATTGGAGAAAGGTTTACAAAGCAGGTATCAATCTTAATCAGGCCGCCTTCTCTTCAAACTGGAAAGCGGGGGGAGTAAATTCCTTTGGCTTCAATGCCTTTTTTAATCTTAAAGCAAATTATAAAAACGGCAAGACTTCCTGGGACAATGAAATTGATATGCTGTATGGTATGGTCAGCAATGCCGGACAGGGTTATCGCAAAACACTGGATCGGATTTTTATAGACACAAAAGTAGGTCATGCAACCAGTAAAAACTGGGATCTGTTTCTTGCAGCCAATATGCAATCGCAGTTTGCAAAAGGATTTAAGTATGTAACAAATGCGAATGGAGTTGAGCAAAGCGTGCTGATTTCAGATTCATTTGCTCCTACGTTTCTGACCACATCTATAGGTGCGGAGTGGCATCCAAAAGAGTATTTTAAACTTCGATTGTCTCCCTTTGCGCCACGCGTTACATTCCTTCCAAACAATGATGGTCGCTATGCAGCAGTTGATTCTATTCGTCCATATGGAGTATTGAAGGGAAACGCTACTCGCTTTGAGTGGTTCGCTTTTCAGATGCTTGCAGAGTTCAATAAAGACATTGCAACCAATATTAATTTGAAAGTTAGGTATGTTGTGTTTGCCAATTACGAAACATTTGAAGCTAAGAAAATCGATCATCGCGTTGATTTGAACCTTACCGCAAAAGTCAATCGTTTTGTGAATGTGAGTATCGGCGGGATATTTCTGTATGATTACGACCAGGATGTGAGTGCACAGTACAGTCAGGCACTCTCACTTGGTGTGCAGTATACGTTCCAGAATTTCGAAGATAAGAAGTGACGCTGAATGAAAAATAAGAATGAAGGAATGAAAAATAAGCATTTCCAGAATTCATGATTAAGATTATTCCTGCTGATTTTAAGGACATTCCGATGTTGCGTCAGCTTTCTATTCAGACTCAGATAGAGACGTTCGGCGCACAGAATGATCCTAAGCACATGGAAGCGTATTTAGAAAATGCTTACAGCTTCGAAAAACTGGAGACCGAGTTCTCTGAACCTGATTCTATGTATTACATCGCCTGGGATGCAAGTACTCCTGCAGGATTTCTCAGGATCAGAGTAACAAATGAAGCAGAAGCATACCTCGGTAAAAATGCAATTGAACTTCAGAGACTCTATGTTACAAAAAATTTTCAGGGAAAAAAGATAGGGGTTTTACTAATGCAAAAAGCATTGGATCATTCGAAAGAACATAATTACGAATGGCTTTGGCTGGGAGTCTGGGAAAAGAACTTTAAAGCTCAGGAATTTTATAAGAAGCTTGGTTTTGAAAGATTTTCAGAGCACACATTCTGGATGGGACCCGATCCTCAGGTAGATTGGTTATTAAAACTGAAGCTTTAATACAAGTCCTTTAGATGATATAAGCGCAGAACTGCGCAAAAATCAAAAAATAAATTATCTGAGCTGCATTTAATGTATAAAAGTTACATCTAACAAGTTTTTTAACAGCAGATTTCACAGAATACAATGTTCTCCAAGAAAATTTCCAAAAGTGTATACGAATCTGCGATCTGGTAGAGATTTTAATCCACTGCAATCGGATTCGATAAAAATTTTGTAAAAGTGGGTTATTTTTTACCCTATTGTACCGAAATTCAACCGAAATTTCTTTATAATAGCCCATGAGTAAACCAAAAACCCGATGGATTGTAATTTTTGTAGTCCTTGTTGTGCTACAATTGGTGGTTTTATTCGCCGGTGGCAATCCCGAAACGGTTTCTGTAGATAAAATTGATAAGGCTGATACCACCTGGATGCTTGTAGCGACAGCTTTTGTCTTATTTATGACTCCAGGACTTTCTTTCTTTTATGGTGGAATGGTAAGCATGAAGAATGTGATCTCTACCATGCTTCAGAGTTTTATTGCCTTGGGAGTCATTAGCTTGCTATGGTATCTTGTTGGGTTTAGTCTTGCATTTGGCGAAAGCTGGCATGGACTCATCGGAAATCCATCAACTTATTTTGCATTTAGAAATGTAGGATTAAGTCCCAATGCTTCTTTTTCTCCTACGTTTCCATTTTTGTTGTTTGCTTTATTCCAACTAAAGTTCGCAATCATCACTCCTGCACTTATTACAGGAAGTTTTGCTGAGCGTGTGAAATTCACATCGTACCTCATTTTCATGTGCTTGTTCTCATTATTGATCTATTGCCCACTAGCACATTGGACATGGCACCCTGAAGGATTTTTAAGAGTGTGGGGAGTGTTGGATTTCGCTGGTGGAACTGTTGTTCACATGTCAGCTGGATTCGCTGCATTGGCCGGAGCATTCATTCTGGGCAAGAGAGAACATAAGTTTCATCAACCTGCCAATATTCCATTTATAATTCTTGGAACTGGAATGTTGTGGTTCGGATGGTTTGGCTTCAATGCAGGTTCAGCACTTTCTGCAAATGGTCAGGCTGTACAGGCATTTGCTACAACATGTTTCGCATCCGCTTCAGCGATGATGACATGGGTACTGTTTGATGCATTGGTCGGAAGAAAAATTTCTGCGATAGGTGCATGTATCGGTGCTGTAGTAGGATTGGTAGCCATTACTCCGGCGGCAGGTTTTGTTAATTTAGCTCAAAGTATTTTCATTGGTTTTGCAGCAGCAATTATCAGCAATCTTGCAGTTTACTATAAGCAACGTACTTCATTGGATGATACACTGGATGTATTTCCATGTCACGGTGTAGGTGGAATTGTGGGTATGATCCTTACGGGTGTATTCGCAAAAGACGTTGGACTTGTCTACGGAGAGTTTACAACTTTCAAATATCACATTCTTGCCTTATTCATTGTTGGTGCGTTTACGTTTGTTGGATCATTTTTGATCTTTAAGCTGACTAGTCTTATGACGCATCTGCGTGTTTCACCTGATGAGGAGCGTCTGGGATTGGATCTTAGTCAGCACTCCGAGACAATTCTTGCGGAAAACAACGGGAATGTAACTGGTCCAACGAATGAGAAGATGGAAGTGGCTGCGTAGTTAATTCAGTAATTCGTTGATGGATCACATCATCGAATTATTATAAACTCAAATAGGGTTTTACTTTTTCAATAAATTCCTGACTTAATATTTTGATATTACTTAGTTCATTGAGCGACTGAAAATTTCCATGTTGCATTCTATAGGCTATGATGGCCTGTAACTCTTTTCGCTTAATATAAGGATGCCTGACTTCTTCTGCTTTTAATGTATTGATATTAATTTTTTGAGGAACGAAATTGTCTGCTACAAAGAATTTCTTTTCCAATGCTTTAACAGTGGAGGTATCAAGACCATAGACTTCTTTTAATTGATTCATCGAAATAAATCCACCGAGTCTATCCCGGAACGTGCTGATGCGTTTTGATAAAGCCGGCCCAATTCCATAAACTTTTATTAGTTGAGTTGAGTCTGATATATTGATATTGAATGTTTCTGGTATTGTGACTTTCTTATCTGTTGCGCGAGAGGGAAATGAAATATTTTCGGTCTTCGGAATACTTATCCATGCACTGGCCTTATTATACCATGCTGAGTCCATTCCATAAATTTTTTGAAGGTCTTCTTTCTTTTTGAACTTGCCGCCCTTTTCGCGATAACGAATGATTCTACTTGTCAGAAAGGAAGATAATCCCAGTTTTGTTAGTTTATCCTTTTCAATTGTATTTGGATCAAATGAATAGAAGGGAATTGGGGGTATAGGTTTTTGTTTCAAATAGTTTTTAACCGCTGGCATACTGTCCGGTTCAAATGTTAGTGTTGCCAAAAGGCTGTCAAGCTCCCGATCATCTTTTGAATGATCTTTTGGTCTGCCTGTTGTAAGGTTTCGATAGACTGGCTCTGAGAATAATATAAGCACCATTAAGGGAAGTAAAATTAGGAATGCATTTGTTTCCCGTCGTGAGAATCCAAAGAAGCTGCGGACCCATGCTTTGATGCGGTGCATAATCGGAAAAAGATAGGGAAAGAAGTCAGCAGAGGAAAAGATTGATCAAAAGGAAAACCTGATTATTTTGTTTTATCGGGTTTTGACCAAACTTTTTCGTGACTTTTTTGAAGGCGCTGACTTTCTATCTGGCTTTAAAAGAATGATTTATGACAAAAAAATTAATACTATTTTTAATGAAGATATGCCTGAGAATCAAAACCATCCTTTGCGATAGCCTATGACGTATGTTATAATCTGTATAATTATAATCGCAGTAATAGTTGCTATACTTTACTACTGGAATAAAGTAAGTGCTAAAAAACGTCTTGAAAAGATTCGTTCTCAATGGGGAAGGGTAAAAGATGAAGAGTATGATTTTGATAACATTGCCAAGTATTTAATAGTAGATGATCATGGTTCATTTCATCAGCTTACTGCCCAGACAATAGAAGATGTTGATTTTTATAGATTGTTTGCATTCGTAGACAGAACTTCCAGTAGGGTAGGTCAACAGTTTTTATTTAAGAAGATGTTCCAGCCATCGGATATAATTAATTATAAGGTTGAAGAGTTCTCTAACATTTTTAGAAATAATTCAGCGCTTCGGGAGGAGATTCAAATTGAGCTGACTAAAGTAAGTGGCAATAACGCATATCATATTTCATCGCTGTTAAAGAAATTAATTCAGCCTCCAGGCTGGTTAAAGTGGACCAATGTTAGTCTAAGTGTCTTGGTGATATTGCTGATTTTCGCGTTTAAATTCCCGGGGTGTTTAATCTTTGCGCTTGTTCCTGCAGTGATAAATATGTTCGTTCATTACTGGAATAAGAATAATTCATTTCAATTCAGTCGTTCAATTCCCCAGCTTAACATTTTGATCAATGTTGCTGAGAACCTGCAGAAACAAAATCCAATTTTTTCTAACAAGAGTGTCGTTGAGAGCGTAGCTACCTTCACGGTGTTCAAGCGGCGGATCAGGTTGCTCAGCCTGCTAGACTCCGGCACGATGAGGGATGAACTTAGTCAAATTGGAACGTATTTTATAGAATTGATAAAGGCTTTCTTCCTGGTGGAGGTATTCACTTTATTGAGAGTTCTAAGAGAACTTGAGTCGAAAAAGGAAAATATTCGGATGCTCTTTGATTATGTTGGTGAGATTGATTGTGGGATATCAATTGCTTCGCTTAGAGATGGAGAATTAAAAACGTGCAAGCCTGTCTTTATAAATTGCATCAAGGAATTTTTGGTAGTTAATCTGTGTCATCCACTTATTCGGGATTGTGCAAACAATGATTTAAAGATCAAAGGGAAAAGTGTTTTAATCACGGGATCCAATATGTCGGGTAAGACAACTTTTCTCCGAACAATCGCAGTTAATTCAATTCTGGCTCAATCGATTAATACCTGCTTTGCGGATGAATTTAAAACACCTGTTCTAAAGCAATTCTCCTCCATCAGGATCAAAGATGATCTTTTTGAGGGGAAAAGTTATTATATCCAGGAAGTGAATACCATGAGATCATTGATTGAGGCTGCTGATTTACCTTGTCAGAATCTTTTTCTTTTGGATGAAGTATTTAAAGGAACAAATACGGTAGAGAGAATAGCTGCTGCCAAGGCAATTCTTTCTTATTTGAATAAAGGCAACAATATTGTTATTGTTTCGACTCATGATATTGAACTCGCATCCCTGTTAGGGAATAAATATGACTTGTATCATTTTACTGAAATGATAGAAAACGATGAATTGCTGTTTGATCATAAAATCAAACCAGGGGAATTGAAGACAAGAAATGCAATTAAAATTCTTGAATTATCCCAGTATCCAAAAGAGATTATTGATGAGGCGCGAAAATTGAGCTAAAGCAAGCTCCAACAGACCGGATTTTCTTAAAATAAAGGATCTATTGTAGTTATAATCTTCAGTTTACCACTTTACCTTTATGAAGCTTTCTCTCGCCAATTTTATGGAATTCAGGACAACACTTGATACAACTTCAAAAATCATAACAGGATTTATTACGGTATTCTTTCTCTTGTTCCTGAGTCAGAACGCAATAAAACTTGAGCATGAAACGAAAAATATGCTTACCGTTATGGCTACAAGCGCCCTATTAATAGCAATCTACATTTATTGTTATGGCTATCGCCCGATTAAGTATGTGGTAAATAATGAAGGTGTTACGATCACACGTCTGTTCAAAAGTGTAAAGCTTGATATTAGAAATATTAGGCAAATATTCCCCACTTCAAAAGAATCAATGGAATGGACATTACGGTCTTTTGGAAACGGAGGCTTGTTTGGATACTTTGGAAATTTCAGCAATCCAAAATTCGGCCCCATGACCTGGTACGCGACCCGAAAAAATAACTATGTTATCATCGAGATGAAGGATAATAGGACCATTGTCTTAACTCCTGATGATCCAGAAATGGCTAATGAGATTAATAAAATACTGATAAGCGCTTCTTCTAAAGAATGAATATCTTATTCTGCGCTAAGCAATCTGAAAGATGACGATACGTCTCTTTGATACTTTCCATTGAATAATCCTTCTCCATTGATTTAAGAATACGGTCGGATAAGGTTCCCTGATTCAGAATAACCGAAAGTTCTGGCTCCCATTTTTCAAGAGGAGGATTCTTGCTGTCTACCAACTTTGAAAGAATGTGTTTCCACAATGAGCCTGCCGTACATGGAGCATTCAGTCCAAAAATCTCCGGATATTCAGATGAAAAAATTTCAGTGTCCTGTCCCTGATCTGATGTATCATCCAGTATGCCTGCTAATATTTCTGTTTTGGTTCGCATCTGTTCTTCGGCACCACTGAATTTTTCATTGACTAACGCTTTAATAGTCTCAATTACTAATGTCTGAATTGCAAAATCTGCCGCCGGCGATTCCTGGATATCCATTATTTTAATTTCAATTGAGCCGCGATCAAAATGTGGAATTGCTCCCCTTGAATTCATCCAGATAGGATCGAGGATATTATCCGGATCAAATGGTGCTATATCCTTTTTGATCTTATTATAAACCATATTGTTGTATTGGCGATCTGAATATACCGTTTCAGGAATAATTCTTCCAGTGATCGATGGTATCCGTGCCTGATTTGTTTTATAATAGTTCATGCGCGTATCAAGTGATCCAGTTATTTTTCCATCAAGAATTGGTGAACTGGCGCACAACGCAGGAAGAATAGGCAAGATCAACCGTATCGCAGCGTGAAGCTTTGAGAATTCCTCATCATCGAAGAAAGGCAGAATGAGATGAGTACTTTGTATGTTGTTCCATCCGTGACCACTGCAATTAAAGATCGCATTATAAAGATCGTAAACTTCGTTGTGCTGGTGAGGCCACAACTTTGTCTCCTTAGCAGGATTCATCCAGGGATGCATAGAGCCAGGCAGCAACATAGCATCCCATTCTTCAAGGATATGATTGATCTTTTTTACATTATCCGCGAAAGCGCTTTCAAGTGCATTAAAATTATTAGCAGGTTTAGAGGCTTTTAATTCAATTACGTGCAGCGTGGTCTTATTCGTCCACGTCACTACATCATTTTGATATTCTGTTCCGATTTCACCAAGTTCATGTGCTAATAATTTGTCTGCAAGCGATCGTATATCTAGCGTTTTACGATCAACGATCATGTATTCTGATTCAACTCCGTACGCCTGGAACAGGTGTAATCGTGGAAGTTGAACTTTCTCAGTCATTTTGTTTTTCCGGAATGTAATGCCTCTCGAATTTATAATGAAATTTCTATGCAATTCTTTCACCGAATGATGATAAACAAGCTTTTACGATCTGGGATTAAAAAACGGCTTGCTAATGTGGGGCTTGGAATTTATCCCGTTTACGGCCCGTGTATCAAAGATAATAGTAATATCACGTTGTATTTATTTGGGTTTATATTGAAAAAACTCATCTTGCACGCTTACTTAATAACTATGAAAAAGAAATTACTAGCACTGAGTTTCCTTTGTTTTTCGCTTATGGAAGTTTTTGGCTGGGGCGTTACGGGTCACCGTGCGGCAGGCCTTATTGCAGACCAATATCTGAATGCAAAAGCCAGGAAAAAAATTGCCTCTGTTCTTGAAGGTGAGTCGATTGCCATTGTAAGCACATGGATGGATGAAGTTCGCTCGGATTCTCTCTACAATTATTTGAATGATTGGCATTATACCACTGTTCCTGAAGGCAAGAAGTATGAAGATGTTGAAGCTAATCCAGAGGGAAAGATTGTAATGATGATTGAAAAGATCATGAAAGAGCTAAATACCGGAAGGCTGACAGCAAAACAGGAAAAAGAATATCTCAAGATTCTCATTCATCTTGTTGGGGATATTCATCAGCCATTGCATGTAGGGAAACCTGGCGATAAGGGAGGCAATGAAATTAAGGTGAAATGGTTTAGAGCGGATTCTAATCTTCATCGAGTGTGGGATAGTGACATGATTGATGATAGCAGATTAAGCTATACTGAATTTGCTAATGGAATTGTTAAACCAGACAATCGCGTAGTGGCTCAATGGCAAAATGCATCGGTAAGAGAATGGGCTATTGAATCAATGGGTTATCGTCCTCAGGTGTATAATATCGGAAATGGAAATCTTGGTTATTTATACTCCTACAAATATTTTAATATCACCAAAATCAGAATACTTCAGGCAGGTATACGTTTGGGAGGAATATTGAATAAAATCTATGGAAAGTAAGAACTTTGCTTCTGTATTTATACTTTGTCCAACCCTAATCTTTTCGCAGCTCCAACTTTTTTAAAATGGCCTGGAGTAAGGCCTGTAATTTTTTTAAACTGGGAGGAAAGATGCTGAGCGCTGCTGTAGTTTAATTCATCAGCAATCTGGTTTAGCGAGAGTTCTCCATAAACTAACAACTCTTTTACTCTTTCAATTTTCTGAAGAATGAGATATTGCTCAATAGTAGTACCTTCTATTGATGAAAATAAATTACTTAGCGTTGCATAATCTTTTGATAGAAGCTCAGATAAGTGATACGAAAACTTAATCCGGTGGTTTTTTGATTCGTTGCCCCGAACCCATTCAATAATGCTGTTCTTGATTTGATTGACAAGTCGCGCTGTTTTATCTTCAATTAATTCAAAGCCAAGAGAACTTATTGCGTTGCTGAAATGGTTTCTTGCCTGGATTGAGATTTCTTTTTCAAGCTCAACTTCACCCAGTTCGATGGACTTAAATTGAATTTTATTTTTTTCAAGTTCCCTCTTTACAGCTGCTTTGCAGCGATCGCAAACCATATTTTTTATGTAGAATTTTTCCATGCTTCGATAACCTGAATATAGATCGGAAAGTTGCAGAAAAAGATACCCAAACTCTTCAATTCTTTTTTCCTGAATTTCATCAAGCCTTTATACCTTTAAGGTTTTCAAAGTAGAATTATGGAGGAGAAGAGTTTAAATTTTCTGGAAGAAATTGTCGAAAATGACCTGAAGGCAGGAAAATATCAAAGTATTATCACCCGGTTTCCTCCTGAACCTAACGGATACCTTCACCTTGGTCATGCGAAAAGCATTTGTCTGAATTTTGGGCTTGCACTAAAATATGGTGGCAAAACCAACCTGCGGTTTGATGATACTAATCCTGTAACGGAAGAGACGGAATATGTCGATGGCATAAAGGGCGATGTAAAATGGCTTGGATTTGATTGGTCAAACGAGTTTTATGCTTCTGATTATTTTGGGAAGCTTTACGAATTCGCTGTACTGCTTATAAAGAAAAATCTCGCGTACGTAGATGACAGCACGAGCGATGAGATTGCTTCTCAAAAGGGAACTCCAATAAAACCGGGAACTGCGAATGCTTACAGAAGCAGGAGCGTTGAAGAGAATCTTCGCCTGTTTGACCAAATGAAAGCAGGTAAATATAAAGACGGAGAGAAAGTATTACGCGCTAAAGGAGATCTGGCAAGTCCAAACATGCACATGCGTGACCCTATTATTTATCGGATCAAGCATGCGCATCATCATCGCACAGGAGATACGTGGTGTATTTATCCGATGTATGATTTTGCTCATGGACAAAGTGATGCCATCGAAAATATCACACATAGTATTTGCACGCTCGAGTTTATTCCTCATCGTGAGCTGTATGATTGGTTTATCGCTAATCTCGGAATTTATCCGTCACATCAGTACGAATTTGCTCGTCTTAATCTTACCTACACGATCATGAGCAAGCGTAAGTTGCTTCAATTGGTTGGTGATAAAAATGTAAGTGGGTGGGATGACCCTCGTATGCCTACGATAGCAGGAATGAGAAGAAGAGGTTATACGCCCGAGAGCATTCGTGAATTTTGCGATAAGATTGGCATCGCTAGACGTGAAAATCTTATTGATATTGGCTTACTTGAGTTTTGTGTAAGAGAGCATCTTAATAAAATTTCCTTGCGAAGGATGATGGTAACTGATCCTGTTAAAGTGATCATCACGAATTATCCTGAAGGAAAAACTGAAATGCTTCCAAGTGAGAATAATCCGGAAGATCATTCGACAGGTTCACGCGACATTCCTTTTGGTCGTGAGATTTATATTGAGAAAGATGACTTTATGGAAGTTCCGGTAAAAAAGTATTTCCGTCTTGCACCCGGTCAAATGGTTCGACTGAAGAGCGCTTACATTATTAAATGCGAAGAAATCATTAAGGATGCTTCAGGTAACGTCAAAGCGCTGCATTGTACGTATGTTGCTGAAAGTAAAAGCGGTTCCGATGCTTCTGGTATAAATGTGAAAGGTGTTATTCATTGGGTGAGTGTGCCAGCTGCATTGGAAGTTGAAGTTCGCATGTACGACAGGCTTTTTAATATTGAAGACCTAGGTGCGATAGAGGACGATTTTAAAAATCATTTGAATCCTGATTCCTTAAAGGTTTCTAAAGCGTATGCTGAACCGGCGTTGGCAAATGATAGACAAGGAGATCGTTATCAGTTTATGCGGGTAGGATACTTTTATCGTGATCTCGATTCGACTCCTGATAAACTTGTATTTAACAGGACGGTGACATTGAGAGATATGTGGGCGAAGAAGAATTGATTCGATGATTTGTTAATTCGGTGATTGAAAGACTATGAATAAGAATTTCAGTAATGTAACAGTTGGAGTGGCAATCGGCCTGCTGTTTTTTGTTCAGTTTATCATGAGTCCTAACAGACAAGACCTTGAACAATTAGGAATTCCAGGAGTAAAAAGTGATAATGCTGCTCCTGTAGCAATTCTGTTATTAGTAATAGTGCTTGTTTTACTGAATGCTAATATCGTTCTGGATAGATTGAATAAGATAAAGCTGGGCAGGAGATTATTTTGGACCACAGTTATCCTGGAATTGCTGACCTTCTTTTCTCTGATTACCTGGATCATCAAAGGAGTGTGACTAGTTTTTGATAAACGGAAAAGTTTTCCCCTTATAATCCCGAATCACTGATTGAAGATCTTTGAAAGACTCGTAAGGTGCTTTTGGCGATACGAGATTGACTAAAGATGCTGGTAGTGAGCCACCAAGATCGATCTCGATATAATACTCTACCTGTAGAAGAGTAGCATTCAAAGGTTTCACATTCCACTTTGCTTTCGAATAAGGAACTCGTACGATATTTTCTTTTTCAGGAATGTAGTTGGGTAGGCTTATCAGATCAATGATAAGCTCTTTGGTTTTGGGGTTTTGACTGATTGTCAGTTGAATAATAAAATCTCTGTTGCTTGTGAGTGCAGGGGCAGCAACTTCCGTATAATAGATTACTTCATGGTCACTCACTTTTTTTAAGGTCTCTGCTTTAAGAGTTTTGTATTGCCATTTGCCACTATTTTCCACATCGAGTAAAGCTGCCGTTAATTCCGAAAGAGTACAATTCAGTTGAAATGAAGATTTGATTGCTTTAAACTTTGAATCGTTCAATTCGCAGGTATACACTTTAATTCCTTTCTTATCAACTTTCAGATCGCAATCCTGGCTGAAGGCAGAAAGAGATATCAAAAGAATAAAACTGAAAAGAGCTGTTTGTTTCATGTAAAGACTGTAACTTTTTTTTAAAAATCGTTTTAATGAAACACATTCAAAACATCTTCTTCCACCACCATTGAAACACAACTAATCCCCATATCCGCGCGTGTACATCGCCAGGATTGAAAGAGAATAACTTTTGTTTCAGTTTTTTTATCTCTCTGTATTCAAAGATTCCTTGTTCAAGAATAAATTTCTCTGACAGAAGATCATCATTGATCAATGATCTCATTTCATTTCTCAACCATTTTAATAATGGAATTTCAAACCCCTTTTTAGGACGGTTGTATAGTTCGGCTGGAAGAATATCGCGGAAGGTGTCTTGTAGTATCTTCTTTTTCATTTTTCCATCGATCTTATAATCTGCCGTAAGGCTGAATAGAAAATTCACGACTTCATAATCAAGAAACGGCACACGCACTTCCAGTCCGTTGGCCATACTCATTAGATCAACTTTCGTAAGCATATCGTTAGCAAGGATAATATTCACGTCTGTCAGCAGAATATCATTCATCGAGCCAGAGCCTGGTAATGTTTTAAGAAGCTCCTGTTTTCGTAATTCGTATTCTTGCTGAACTAATTTGGACTGACTTTCCTGTGATAATAATTTTGTAGCAACTGACTCCTTTGTAAAACTTGCCCATCTCCAGTATCGTTCCTTTGAAGAAAGATTAGCTCCTTCTGCAAATCGATTTAGCTGTCTTACTTTATTTGAGAAAGGAGTATGTCTCGATTTTGGAAGAATGTTCCAAAGTGGGGAAAGTAATGATGCCGCGCTTTCTTTTATTCCCGGATTTAAGGCTCTGTAGAATGCCGAGTGCTTATTATAGCCACCTAATAATTCATCGGCACCGTCACCGGACAAAGCAACCGTTGCATGTTTTCGTGTTTCCTGACTTAATATATAAACGGCTATTGCTGAAGAATCTGCGAATGGCTCGTCGATGTAATCCAGTATAGATGTGACATGCTTGAACAGATCGTTGTTAGTTAATGAAAAGACGGTGTGGTTGGATTTGATATGTTTTGCAACGAGTTCAGCATAAGCAGTCTCATCAAAGAACTTTTCATCTTTAAAGCCGATCGAGAACGTATGAATATCCGGCTTGTGACGAGTTGCGAGTGCTGCGATCACAGAGGAATCTATTCCTCCGCTTAAAAATGATCCCAGGGGAACATCAGATACTAAACGCCTCTGAACAGAAGACTCAAGAAGTGTTTTGAATTTTTCTTTTGCTGAATCATAAGAGATTGAGGAGGATATTTTTTGTGGATCGTATGGTATCTCGTAATACTTCTCAATTACCATTTGCTGGTTTATGACTTTTACAAAATGGCCTGGCATTAATTTTTTTACATTTGAAAAGATCGTATTGGGTGCAGTCACATAATTCAATTGGAGGTAGGTGAAAAGAGATGAATAATCAATATCTTTATTTACTCCATAGGCGAGAATCGATTTCATTTCGGACCCAAACAAAAATTTATCTTCATCCATCACATATAGCAATGGCTTGATCCCATAACGATCTCTTGCCAGAAAGAGTGATTGTTCCTGGCGGTCATAAATACAGAAAGCGAAGAACCCATTGAGCTTGTTAAGACATTTTTCCTTTTCATGGATGAACATCTTTAACAATACCTCTGTGTCAGATTCAGAAAAGAACGTAAATCCTTTCAGTTTTAATTCTTCTCTTAATTCTCGGTAGTTGAAAATTTCTCCATTAAAGATGATAGCATAGCGATTAGTTTCATCCCACAATGGTTGATGAGCAATATTACTTGTGTCAATGATTGATAATCTTCGGTGACCAAGACAAATCCATTCATCCAGATGAATGTCCTGGTAGTCGGGTCCGCGATGTGAAAGGGCCAGTGTAGCCGCAGCGATATTTATTTTGCTGAATTTTCCAACGAGATTAAAAGCGAATACTCCGGTGATGCCGCACATGGGGTGCAAGATAGCTGATTCGTTGATTCGGAATACTTTCCTGCAGATCAGCGCAGATTTTTCTGCGGTAAATCTGCGGTGCATTTAATCTGCGAGAATCAGCGGGAATTTTTTCTATTTTAGGCTCACCAGAATCTATGAGACAGGAATTATTGAACGAGGGTGCGAGCGAACTGAGTTATGAAATACGCGAAATCGTAAAGAAAGCTGAGCAGCTTGAAAAGCTTGGTTTAACGATCACGTGGGAGAATATTGGTGACCCGATTCATAAGAACCATCAATTGCCTCCCTGGATGAAGGATATTATCGCCGAGCTTGTTCAGGATAATATTCGAAACCTTTGCGAAGATTAGAGAAAGGTGTTATTGAATACACTAATTCGCAGGTACGAAGGCATCAGGCATTGGAAGATTTCTTTAATGCCTAATGCCTAATGCCCAGTGCCCAGTGCCTGACTAAAGTGATTTGATCATGATATTCTTAAACCAGATCTCATGACCATGGTCCTGTAGATCAATATAACCGGTAGATGACATTCCGTAGCCTGGAAAACTTTTCCACTTGCTACCAGCTACTTTTTCTTTCCATGCGTCAGTACCGAATTCATATTCAACGACTTTGTCTCCGTTAATGTAATGCTGCACTTTGTTTCCATTAACAACGATCTTTGATGTATTCCATTCACCTATCGCATTGATCTTTGCTCCTTCGGTAACATGAACATCATAGTTACTTGCTGTTTGGTTCTTTGGTTCAACCCCTCCCGGGTAGCCGGCATCATCAATGATCTGATACTCTGGTCCGGATGCATATGGAAGATCGAAGTCTTCAGTAACGTGGAACATTACTCCGCTGTTCGCACCTTTTGGTATCTTCCAGTCGAAAGCAAGTTCGAAGTTCTTGTATTGCTCGGTTGTCATCAGGTCAGAACGTTTTGATGAAGTTTCTGTAACCGGCTTGCAATGGAGTGTTCCATTCAAAACTTCCCATGTATCATTTTCTTTTCCTTTGAAAATTCTCCAACCATTCATTGTTTTGCCATCGAACAGCAATTTCCAGCCGTCTGCTTTTTGAGCTTCGGTCAGTTCATTAAGTGTTTCAGATTTTTTAGGCCCACAGGCAAAAGCCAATGCAGCCATGCAAAAAAGTACCATTATATTCTTCATGTATTTTTGTTTGATTAGCGTATTCAAATATACCATCCCTGCCTAAAAGATTTTCCCCGGATTTAAAATACCGTTCGGATCAAAAACCTTTTTTATACCGCGCATCAAATTCAGGTTCACTTCGCCCATTGCAAGTGACATGTACGGACGCTTCGCAATACCGATTCCATGTTCGCCCGAAAGCGTCCCTCCAAGGCTTACGGTCAGCTTGAAAATCTCGCCAATGCCATCTGGAATTTTGGTTTCCCAATCTTCTTCGCTGATGTTTTCTCTTAAGATATTAACATGAAGATTTCCATCACCTAAATGTCCGAAGCAAACAGTATTGAAACCGTATTCCTTTCCAATTTCTTTAATTCCTGAAATAAGTTTAGGCATATTTGAACGAGGAACTACAACATCATCCGATTTCGTTAATGTATGCCAGTTCACCGCTGGTGATATATTCTTGCGGATTTTCCAAAGCTCTTCTTTTTGAGCCGCACTTTCCGCAAACAGTACTTCACCTGATTGAAATTTTTCAACAACTCCCATCACGCGTTCAGCATCACGCATCAATACCTCTTCATCGTTACCATCAAGCTCACAAAGCACATAGGCATTCATTCCTTCCGTAAGCTTTGTGGTCACAGGACTATGCAACACTTTTTCACAATACTCAAATGTTTGTGTTGCAGCTTCCTTTTCGAAGAACTCCATTCCGGAAGGTGTGAGGCCGGCAACAAAAATTGCTGCAATAGCGCTACATGCTTCTTCATTCGTGGTAAACGGAATCATCATCAACACATTCTTCTGAGGATATCCGCGAAGCTTGAATACAATCTTTGTCACAATACCCAAAGTGCCTTCGCTGCCACACATGAGTTGTGTTAAATTATATCCGGTAGAATTTTTCATTACGTTGGCACCTGTCCACAGGATTTCACCGTTAGCAAGAACGACTTCAATATTGAGAACATAATCGCGTGTAACACCGTATTTCACTGCTTTCGGTCCACCGCTATTATTAGACAAATTTCCGCCAAGGAAACAAGAACCTTTGCTTGCAGGATCAGGAGGATAGAATAAACCTTTCTCTTTAACCGTATTTTGAAATACTTCCGTAATGACACCCGGTTCAACCGTTGCCTGAAGATTGAGCTCGTCAATAGTGAGGATCTTATTAAAGCGCTCCATTGAAATGACCAACCCTCTGTTGACCGGAATCGCACCACCAGCAAGACCAGTGCCGGCTCCACGTGGAGTGACCGGAATTTTCCGTGCATTGCAGATTTTAAGAAGTTCGCTCACTTCTTGTGGAGTTCTGGGCTTGACAACTACGTCAGGCATGAAAAAATAATCCTCTGTCTTGTCATGGGCATAATCTTCTTTACTTCTAAGATCAATCATCACATAATCATCACCGACAATCTTTCTGAACTGTTCGATGATCTCTTCCGCAATGCTGCTTTCTTTAACCTCGATCGCTTTAACGTGTGCCATGAATCGTGTAAGTTTGTATTGTTCAAAAAAATTAATGAGGAAACAGGGCAAAGTTACTAAAATCCGTTTTTATAAAACGCTTCTTTACCTGTTCCTTTTTGCTCTACTATTTTCCTGCGGCATTGCTCACAAGGCCAAAGTTCACGACAAGCAAGTCGACGCTGTAATTCAAAAAGCGCGCACATTTACAGGCACGCCATACAAATGGGGCGGAACTACCCGGTCGGGACTTGATTGTTCGGGATTGACAACGAATTCCTTTAGCGCGATCAACATTACACTCCCACGTCAGGCTGACGCTCAGTCAACGATGGGAGAGAAAATCAGGATCAAGGACCTCGCGCCAGGTGATCTTCTGTTTTTTGCAACCGGAAAGAAGAAAAAGGAAATCACGCATGTGGGAATTGTTACAGATGTGAAGGGAAATGATAATGTGAAGTTCATTCACGCATCCACTACGCTTGGTGTAGTCGAGACTAATCTTTATTCTGATTATTATATAAAGAGATTTAGATTGGCAAGGAGGATTATTGACAAGAAATAATCCGATTATTCGTTGATGGCCTCCGTAAGAATTCTAGTTATTATCGATGTTCTTCACTAATAATTCATTCTACGCAATTCGCGTAAATATCATCCGTAATATTCTCATTTAGTCCATTCTGTATTTGTTCATTATGTAAGTGGAATAATTTTTATACTTTAAGCAACGTTAAGTATTGGAAACTCCGATCTCCCGGTAATGTATACGCGAAAAAAATTCTTTAATAAACTTTTAACTGAATTTCCCGATTTTTCAGAAGAGGTTGTTGCTCCTTCAGCAGAAGTTGCAGCTCTTGGAAGAATAACGTACGGTGCAACTGCTGAAAGTGTTGATGCTGTTAAGAAAAAAGGTTTGATAGCCTACATAACGGAACAACTGAATCCTGATGATGCCGATGACGAAGTTGTGAAAATAAAACTTTCAACTTTAACGCTGCATATTAAATACGATGCGGTGGTTGATACGTATGAAGCGAAAGATGAAGATCGTCCACTTACATATTTGGAGGCGTCATTGGATAAGCTTTGGCCATTGACAGATCACAAGAATCTGATGGCGAACCAGGAGCGCGTAAGGCCAGTGGAAGAAGTTCGCATGGCATCATGGGTGCGTGCTGTTTATAGTAAGTGGCAATTGAAAGAGATCATGGTCGAATTCTGGCACAATCATTTTAATGTAAACGCTTATTCTGAAACAAAAATATCATCAACATTTCCTGTCTATGATCGCGATGTGATAAGAAAGAATTGTTTTGGAAATTTCAGAACGTTCCTCGAAGATGTTGCCAAGAGTACAGCGATGCAATATTATCTCGATAACTTTTCAAGCAAGGCAAGTCCCGCGAACGAGAATTATGCTCGTGAGTTATTTGAACTTCATACATTAGGATCATCGCACTACTTTAATAATTTATATAACCGCTGGCGGGAAGTTCCCGGGGCACTGGAAGGAAAGCCAATCGGATATATTGATGAAGACGTGTATGAAGCTGCTCGTTCATTTACTGGTTGGACTATTGCTGATGGATCCGGGTTGAGTAAGGGAGATAATTTGCCAAGCACCGGAGAATTCTACTACTACGATGGATGGCATGACAACTATCAGAAAAGAGTTTTGGGCGTTGAGTTTGATCCGAATCAGCCACCGCTGGCGGATGGATTGAAGGTATTGGATTTAGTGGCGTATCATTCTGGAACAGCAAAGAATATTTGCGAGAAACTTTGTAAACGATTTATATCCGATACGCCACCTGTTTCGGTTGTGAATGGTGCGATCGCTGTTTGGGTCAAACATCAGAAGAACAACGATCAGATAAAAGAAACTGTTCGTTACATTTTATTATCAAAGGAATTCGCCGCTTCGTGGGGAAAGAAAGTTAAAAGGCCATTCGAGCTGGTAACATCAATTGTTCGGGCAACAGCGAGTGACTTTACTCCTAACCAGGGTTTGACGGGACAACTTTCTCAAATGGGCTATTTCCATTATCAATGGCCAACGCCAACAGGTCATCCTGATAAATCTGACTATTGGTTAAGTTCCAACACAATGTTGTCGCGATGGAATGTTGCTATTAATCTCATTACCAATAAGCAAAATAAGATCACTGTGTTGAATTTTAGATCAGTGATGCCTCCTGATATAAAAACGTCAAAGCAGGTTGCGGATTTCTGGGTGAAGAGAATACTTTTAAAGAATAAATCACCTGAGTTTCTGGCAGTGATGGCAGATTATATTGCCGGGGGAAAGAAGTCTGAGGATCTAATTCCTGAAAGTCAATTTGATAACAAGATTGCCAATCTCATAGCATTACTCACAATGACACCTGACTTTCAACTAAAATAAAATGAGGCGCAGACAATTTTTAGGAGGTTGTTCCGCTGCCATTGCAGCAATGACTGGAAGCAGAATTTCAGGTTTTGCGTTTGCTCCGGAAGGAGAAGCAGATCACATATTCATTTATGTTTTTCTTCGAGGAGGTTGCGATGGACTTAATCTTGTTGCACCTGTAAACGATTCATCCTATGCAGCAAGCAGACCAACGGAGCTGAGAGTTTTAGATAGCGGCGACAATCAAGGTCTTCGACTAGGAAATTCTTTTAAAGACCTGGATTTTCGACTGCATAAGAAAGCTCCGGAGCTAAAAGAATTATACGATTCGAATGCGCTGGCAGTTATTCATGCTGCTGGATTAACAAATGGTACGCGAAGTCATTTCGATGCAATGGATATTATTGAAAGAGGATCATTAAATAATAAAAATCTTTCTGAAGGCTGGTTTACACGCTATCTCAACAGCACGACAAGCATCAATTCAAGTAATATGTTTCCATCCATCGCAGTTGGCTCGTCAATGCCATCCTCTTTTCTGGGAAGCAATTCAACTCTGGCGATAAATAATCTTAATGATTACAAGCTTCGCGGGGATGTAAAGTATAATGATTTGTTACGGGGATTTTATACCGGAAAATCATTACTGGATGAGGCAGCAACTAATGCTTTGAATTCTATAAAATACATCAATGACCATTTGCCAAAAGATGCAACTGGTAAAGCAGTTTCATATACGCCTGGGAATGATTCGAAATATCCTGAGAACCAATTGGGCAAGTCATTGCAGACGCTGGCGCAGATCATTAAGATGGATATGGGTCTTCAGGTTGCTTCGGTTGATTATGGTGGCTGGGATACACATGAGCATCAGCAAAATACCTTTGCAAATCTTACGGAAGGCCTTTCGAAATCACTTGGTGCTTTTTATAATGATCTTTCAAACTATCATAGTAAAGTTACAGTGATGGTAATGAGCGAATTTGGAAGAAGATTGAAGTCAAACAAAAGTGGTGGCACAGATCATGGACATGGAAACGTAATGTTTGTGCTTGGAGGCGATGTGAAAGGTGGGAAAATGTATGGCAAATGGCCGGGTCTTAATAATGAACAGCTTGATAACAATGTAGATCTCGCAGTAACGACAGATTATAGAAATGTATTGAGTGAGATTATTGTGCGAAAACTATCCAATCCAAAACTGGGGTACATTTTTCCTGGTTATAAAGACTACAGTCCATTGGATTTTATGAACGGGACGGATTTGAAGGTGGATTACGGATCAGTGAAATAATAGTATCTCACGGATCCACGCAAAGAACGCTAGGAAATTAGGTAAAGCACGTGAAGTTTAATTGTTGTTTTTGCAGTCTTTGCGCATTCACTTCGCGCCCTTTGCGTGAAATCTTTCTAGCTTAGGGTTTTAAAACTCGCTATGAATTCCTCCCGACGCAAGTTCCTCCAAACCGGAGCGTTACTCTCAACA
>Ga0123336_10000196_pt1 | contig 62341 bp, 55 predicted proteins | sample SSSSmetaG_FD_96466 | JGI IMG/M metagenome (GOLD analysis project Ga0123336, IMG submission 96466) | Glacier valley bacterial and archeal communities from Borup Fiord, Nunavut, Canada, to study Microbial Dark Matter (Phase II) - ​SSSS metaG | ecosystem: Environmental > Aquatic > Freshwater > Ice...
CCGCGATCGTCGGAGTAGACCGACGACACCAGGCATCCCTGCCCACGCGCCACCAGCGCCGCCGCGCCCAACGCATCGCCACCAAACGGCACCAACGTCGCCACTGGCCCAAAGACTTCATGCCCATGAACGACCGTGCCGGCCCCTTCACGCAGCTTCAACAACACCGGCCCCACGAAGAACCCTTTGCCGACTGGAACACCCAATGCCTCCACGCTGCCATCGCCGCCAAACACGACATCGGCCTCTTCCCGCAGCCGCGCAATGCCGGCCCGCACGTCGCTGTGCTGCCGCGCCGTTGCCACCGGGCCCATGTTGACTTCCTCCAGCGCCGGGTTGCCCACCCGAACACCGGCCAACCGCTCCGACAGATCTTCGGCGACCTCGGCCAGCCGATCGGCCGGCACCATCACCAGTCGGATCGCCGTGCACTTCTGCCCGGTCTTCTGCGTCATGTCGCGCACGACGTCAGCGACGAACTGCGCGTAGGCCTCACTGTCGCGCGCCGCATCGGGCCCGAGGACGGCGGCATTCAAGCTGTCGGCCTCGATGTTGACGCGCACCGAGCGCGCAATCACCGTCGGATGCCGACGAATCTCCTGCCCGGTGTCGCTCGATCCGGTGAACGCCAGACAGTCCTGTCCGTCGAGATGAGCCAGCAGATCGCCGACTGGCCCGAGACAAAGCGTCAAGATGCCGTCCGGAAACACCTTGCCCTCGATGAGGATCTCGATGATCCGATGCGCCACGACCGCCGTCGCTGTGGCCGGCTTGGTCACCACCGGCAACCCGGCCAGCAGTGCCACCGCGGCCTTCTCCATCATGTTCCAGCCGGGGAAGTTGAACGCGTTGATATGCACCGCCACACCCCGTCGCGGCACGGCAATGTGCTGGCCGTAGAAACGCACCGAGCGCGTCAGCTGAATGCCTTCTCCGTCGACGAGAAAACGCACATCGCCGATCTGCGCGCCGAGATCGGCATACGCTGCCAAGGTGCCGGTGGCACCGTCGATATCGAACTTGGCGTCGCCGCGTGTGTTGCCGCCGTTGGCGATGGCGAGCCCAATCAGCTCGTCGCGATGCCCATGCAGCAGCTTGGAAGCCGCCTTCAACATTGCGCCGCGCTCGCCGAACGTCAGTCGCGAAAACGCGAGCCCCGCAGTCCGCGCCGCACCCAGCGCGACCGCCCAGTCGATGCCACCGGCGGCGATTTCGGCCACGGTCTCTTCGGTCGCAGGATTGACCAGCAAGGTACGGGCGCCAGTCGACTCGATCCAGCGGCCAGCGGCGAAGCTGCGCAATTGCGTCGTCATGCGCGGCAGTCTACCTCACGACGGGCGCCAAAAAGCCCTAAGGAATCGATTCCCGTCCGCGGTCGTAGCGCGCGTTGATGAAGCACTGGATCGCCGCCGCGTCGACCGTGTCACCTTGCCAGCGCCAACCCCACGCCACCGCCGCCACGCGATGCGGCATCTTGCTGTCGGGCACGAGCAACATCCGCACTTCGTTGAACTGGTCCGGTTTCTGCGCCAGCATCAGCGCCGACAGCTGGTCGACGACGGGCTGGCAGCCGCTCGGGCAGTTGTAAAGCAAGACGATGCCGCCGTGCTCGAGGTTGTGCATCCATTCTTCCCGCGGCACGCCGTTGGGATAGGCCCCCCACGGCGTCTGCCAGTACGGCCAATGATTCCCCGACGCTGGCGGGTTGGCCACGTAGGCCACCGAGGTCCCTGGGTTGACGTGAGTGGACCCTTCGACTGGCGGTGTGTCGACGGTAGGAGAGCAGGCATACGCGCAGTCGGCGCCGCCGTCGCAGGCATAGATCGCGCCGCCCGCACCGTCGGAGTTACAAGCAGACGCGAGCAACAAGATCAGGCTAAAGCGAAGGCGCATAGTTCCGTCCTGTGTCAGGAAGTACGACCACCACGCGCGAGCCAGCTGGAGCCGTCGCCGACCAACGCAAGGCCCCAGCCAGGGCCGCCCCGCCCGAACCACCGACGAGGATGGCCTCGGTCCGGGCCAATCTTCGCGCCGCCTCGACCGACTCACTGTCGCGCACCACCAGCTCTTCGATCCGGCCTGGGCACTCGAACTCTGGTGGCGGTCCGTCCGCCGCAATGCCCTCCACACGCGACTCGCCGCCGTCGTCACCGACGGGCAAGGCACGCACCAGACGCAGCGCGGGGTTGCGTGCGCGCAGCGACCGACCAATGCCGGCCAAGGTGCCGCCAGTACCGCACACGGCCACTACCGCGTCGATGCGTCCGTCGAGATCGTGCCACAGCTCATCGGCGGTGCTGCAGCCGTGCGCCTCGGGGTTGTCGCGGTTGTGGAACTGATCTGGCCGAAATCCGCCGCGACGAGTGGCGATGTGTGCCGCGCGCTCGCAAAAATCCTCGTCGGCGGTGGCTTCTACCACCTCGGCACCATAGGCCCGCACGATCGCCGTCTTGATCGCCGAGGTGCCGTGCGGCACGACGATCACACAGCGATAGCCACGCACTGCCGCGACCATCGCCAGACCAATCCCGGTGTTGCCTGCAGATGCTTCGACCAGCGTCGCACCCGGCTTCAACAGGCCGCGCGACTCGGCTTTGTCGATGAGAAACACGGCCAGCCGATCTTTCGACGAGCCGCCTGGGTTGGCAGCCTCCACCTTGCCATAGAGCTCAACCGAAAGATCTCCAGCCAGTCGGTCGAGGCGCACCAAAGGCGTATGGCCAATCGCATCCAGGATGTTTCGGCAGAGCACACCACATGGTGGTCCAGCGAGCCCACCCGGCGCAAGGGGCAGTCTTCGCATCCCAACGCGGAGCGTGAGCCTGTGGCGAACGGCGTAGCGGGAGGTTTGGAACCCTTTCAGGGTTCCAATAACAATGTGTGGCGCTTTTGCAGGAAGCGCCCTACCGGATCGCCACACTTTTGCCTCAGTGGGGCAGGCTTGCACGTGAGGTTTCAGCTAGTTCGCGATCGGCATGGCTGGTGCAAGACGGAAACACATCGGCAACACAAGGTTGCCATCCAAACCAAATCACCAGGAGATTCGCACATGAAGACCATGCTGCTTGCCGTTGTTGCCGCTTTCGCCATGACCGCTTTCTCGGCTCCCGTTCGCGCTGAGGATGCCCCGGCTGGCGACGCCAAGGCCGAGAAGAAGGCCAAGAAGGGCGGCAAGAAGAAGGATGCCGACAAGAAGGAAGAGGCTCCCGCCGCCGACAAGAAGTAACTCTTCTTTTCAGCAGCAGTCTTTTTGTGCTTCAAAACCCCGGTCGCCGAAAGGCACCGGGGTTTTTTTACATCTGGATCATGCTCCGCCAACCAGACCGAGGAGCTGCCAGGTGATGCGCGCCGTCGCACCCCAGATGCGGTGCTCTTTCCAGATGTACTCGTGCATGGAGTAGTCGACGCCCAAAAAGCTCCGCACGCCGTCGCTGCGATAGTGCTCCGGTAGGATCAGCTGGGTAATCGGGCAGTCGAACACCGCCGCGACTTCCCGCGCAGCGGGCTCTATCAGCAAGGGTTTCGTCGCCGTGGCCACCACCGGCGTGATCACCCAGCCTGTCGGCGTCGGGACATCGTCGAGCAGACCCAGCACGTCTAGCCGGGCCGGATCGATGCCAAGCTCTTCTTGCGTCTCTCGGAGCGCCGTGGCCACCGCATCGCGATCGGTGGGCTCGCGCTTGCCGCCCGGAAACGAGATCTGGCCGGCGTGCGTGGGCATGTCGGTCGGGCGCACGGTGAAGATCAGAGCGTCGTCGACGAGCAACACCAGCACCGCCGACTCGCGAAAGCCGGCCAATACCGCGCCTTCACCGACGGGAATCTGCAGTCGGGGGCGTGCCGCCAGCGCGGCCCGTAGGTGCTCTTTATCGACGGGAGTCGTCATGGGTCATGGCGCGGGGAAGATCTTGCCAGGGTTGAGGAGATCGCTCGGGTCAAAAGCGCGCTTGAGCTCGCGTTGCAGCCGAATCAGCGGCGGCGCTTGCTCCCAGGAAAGGTAGCGCTGTTTCAACAGCCCCACACCGTGCTCGCCGGCCAGCGTACCTCCGAGGTCGAGGGTGGCGCGCATGAGCTCGGCGATGGCGTCGTCGACGGGCCGATCGTCATCGAGCAGCAAGTTGATATGCAGGTTGCCGTCGCCAGCGTGTCCATAGGTGGCACAGAGAATGTCGTGTCGTCGGGCCACGTCGTCGACCTTGGCCAGCATGGCCGGGATCCTACTGCGCGGGACGACGATGTCTTCCGGGATTTTCCGTCGGTGCGCGTCGCGCAGAGTCGGATTGGCCCGCCGTCGCATGTCCCAGAGGCGGCGCCGCTCGTTCTCGTTCTGCGCCACCATCACCTCGACGCTACCCGCCTTTTCGCAGGCCTGGCCCAGCCTGAGTAGCTGCTGTTCGAGGCCTTCCTCGTCACCGTCGATTTCCAGCAGCAGCACCGCGCCGGCATTTTCGGGGAGCCGGTAAGCGGTCCGGCCGCGCAGATGATCGATCGTGCACCGATCGAGAAGCTCGAGCGCACGCGGTCTAGCGCCGCTCCGCAAGACCTCGGAAACGGCCTTGCCGGCCACCAATAGATCGGCGAACACAGCCAGAAGCGCACCGACGGCAGTGGGCTTCGGCAACAGGCGCAACGTGAGCTCCGTCGTCACCGCAAACGTGCCCTCGGAGCCCACCAGCGCAGCGACGACGTCGTAGCCCGTGACGCCCTTGGTAGTCCGTCGCCCAGGACGGATGGTCTCGCCGCCCATCAAGACGGCCTCGAGGCCAAGCACATACTCCCGGGTGACGCCGTAGCGGAAGGCGCGTGGACCGCCGGCATTCTCGGCCACATTGCCGCCGAGCGAGCACGACGCCAGTGACGCGGGATCAGGCGGATAGAACAAGCCCGCGGCTTCCACGGCAGCCTGCAGATCACCAGTGATGACCCCCGGTTCGACGACGGCGACCAGATCTTCGGGGTCGATCTCCAGGATCTTGGTCATCCGCTCCGTCGACAACACCACGCCGCCGCGCACCGGCAACGCGCCGCCGGTCATGCCGGTGCCAGCGCCACGCGGGGTGACCGGGACGCGGTGCTCGGCGCACAGCCGCAACACCAGCTCGACCTCGGCGCGCGACTCGCACAGCACCGCGGCCTCCGCCGGGAAGCGTCCCAAACCTGATTCGTCGACGAGGAAACGTTCGAGATGCTCCTCGTCGCGAACGACCCGGGATGAACCCAGCTCGGCGACGAGGAGTTGGTAGACGTCGGTCAGCGTGCTCGCCTCGGACTTAGACGGAGAAGCTGCTGCCGCAACCGCACGTCGACTTGACGTTGGGGTTGCCGAACTTGAAGCCCGCACCCTGCAGACCCTCGACATAGTCGACGGTGGTGCCGGCGAGGTACTGCACGCTCATCATGTCGCACACGAGCTTGACGCCGTGCGACTCGAAGGTCTGATCGGTCTCGGTGATCTGGTCGAAGTAGAGGTCGTACGAGAAGCCCGAGCAGCCGCCACCGACGACGCGGAGACGCAGCGCGTAGTTCGGCTCGATGGCCTCGGCGGCCTGGATCTCTCGGACCTTTTCGGCCGCCTTCTCGGTGAGCCCGACGATCTGCTCCACTTCCTCGGCGACTTGGGCCGTCTCGGCGTGAGCGTGTTCGGTTGGGGCTGGCTGAGTCTGCGTGTCCATGTGTTCCTCCAAGGTCAGTTCTGGCGCAGCGATGCCGGTTTGGCAAGGCCCGTGTTTTGCCGCGTCTCATCAGGGTAAAAATGACTGAACAGCGTGTCAAGTGTACTTCAAGACTGGCGCAAGTAGGGAACAGGCATCATGTTGTGTCAATTCTTGAGCGCGGTGCTGTAGAATTCGCCGGCCAGGCCGCGCCCCAGATGCCAAGGTGACCATGCCCAATCTTCAGCAATACCTGAAACAAGTGAAGTCGGAGATCCGCGAGACCTCGGTCGACGAGGTCAGCGCCCACCAGCCGCCGCATCTCATCGATGTCCGCGAGAGCGACGAGCATCAAGAAGGCTTCATCCCCGGCGCAGTCTGGATTCCGCGCGGCAAGCTCGAGCTGCGCATCGAAGACGTCGTCCCTGACCGGCAGGCGGAGATCGTCCTCTATTGCGCCGGCGGCAATCGGTCGGCGCTGGCGGCCAAGTCGCTCGGCGAGCTCGGCTACGACAAGGTCAGCTCGATGGTCGGCGGTTACGGCGCCTGGAAAAAGGCCGGTTTGCCGACGGAAAAGCCCTTCGTCTTCACCCAGGCTCAGCGCTCACGCTATGCGCGTCACTTGATGCTGCCCGAGGTAGGCGAGGTCGGCCAGGCCAAGCTGTTGTCGGCCAAGGTCCTCTTGCTCGGTGCCGGCGGTCTCGGTGCCCCAGCGGGCCTCTATCTGGCCGCGGCCGGCGTCGGCACGCTCGGCATCGTCGACGACGACGTGGTCGACGAGTCGAATTTGCAGCGCCAGGTCATCCACAACACCACCCGCGTCGGCTTGCCCAAGGTCGAGTCGGCCAAGAAGACCATCCAGGAGCTCAACCCCGACGTCCAGGTCATCACCCACCAGACCCGGCTCACGTCGGAGAACGTGCTCGACATCATCGCCAAATATGACCTCATCGTCGACGGCACGGACAACTTCCAGACCCGCTATCTCTTGAACGATGCGTCGCTCATTCTGCGTAAGCCTGTCATCAATGCGTCGATCTTCCAGTTCGAGGGACAGGTCACCATGTTCAAGCCCTTCGAGGGCCCGTGCTATCGCTGCTTGTACCCGGAGCCGCCGCCGCCCGGCATGGCTCCGTCGTGCAACGAGGCCGGCGTGCTCGGCGTCCTGCCCGGCGTCATCGGCGTGTTGCAGGCTACCGAGGCAGTCAAGCACATCCTCGGCATCGGCAAGTCCCTCGTCGGTCGCCTCTTGCAATACGACGCGCTGAACACCAAGTTCCGCGAGTTCAAGCTGCCGCGCGATCCCAAGTGCGTCACCTGCTCGGACCCGGGCAAGAAGATCGAGCTCATCGACTACGACGCCTTCTGCTCCATCGCCCGCTAGAAACCGGCCCTTCCTGTCTCGCATCACGATCCAACTGTTCATTTCCGTCGTATGTAGAACGTGGGTGCCCTCGCACAATGCGTGTCGCGGTATGGGTTGACCGTGGTTTCGGCCAACTGGTACCGTCGTCCGCGCTCGATGACTCCGGCCGAATCCCAAACCCGTGACGCATCTTTGGTGGCGGCCATCGCCGGCGGCGACAAGCCTGCGCTCGCCGAGCTCTACGACCGCTATGCGCCGTCGCTGCTGGGCTTCGGCCTTCGCATCATGGGCGAACGTCGCGAAAGCGAAGATCTGCTCCACGACGTGTTTATCGAGGTCTGGCAGAAGGCGTCGGACTACGACACCGCCCGCGGCTCGGTGCGTGCCTGGCTGTTTTTGCGTATGCGCAGCCGGGCGCTCGATCGTCGCAAGTCGGCGTCTTTTTCGAGGGTGGACTCGCTCGACAGCAGTCTTGCCGGTGATGGCGAGCGGGCCAATCCCGCCAACCCGATTGGGGACGATCCGCTCTGTGCGCCAGATCGGGCGCGTGTTCGGCTGGCGCTCGACACCCTGCGTGAGGAGCAGCGCCTGGTCTTACACCTCGGCTACTTCGAGGGCCTCTCGTCGTCGGAGATTGCCTCTCAGCTCCAGATTCCCGTCGGCACGGTGAAGTCGCGTGTGGCCGCGGCGCTTGATCGGCTTCGGTTTGCCCTCGGCGCTGGCGCCAAGGTCGAGCCGAACGTGGTGACGTGATGAACAACACGTATGGCCGGGCCGAAAGGCTGGCGGCCTATCTCTTCGGCCTGCTGTCGCGTCGAGAGCGGGCCGATGTCGAGGCCGAGCTGCGTGAGTCGCCCGAGGCGGTCGCCGAGCTGGCCGAGCTCTCCGAAATGCTGGGCACGCTGTCGCTCGAGCCGGAGCCGTCGCTCGAGGGCCTGAGTGGGCGAGCGGCCGCCGGCAGAAAACGCCTCCTCGACGCCCTCGAAGTCGAGGTCGACAACGCCGGTCGAGCACCCTGGGCGGCGGCGCGCTTGCAAGCTTTCTTCGACCTGTCAGCGACGGCAGCTGCGGCGATCATCCGCCGCGCCCGTCAGCAAGCATCTTGGGAGCCGGGGCTCATTCCGGGTATGTCTCTGTTGCATTTGCAGCCCGGGCCCAGCTGGGCGACGGCGGACGCGGGCCTGGTCAAGCTGGCAGAGAACCTCGTCTTTCCGACGCATTCGCACATCGGCATCGAGATCTCGTTGGTACTCGAGGGCGAGCTCGAGTTCGACGACGGGGTCGTCCTCCGCGCCGGCGACGCCGAGCTGCGCATGGAGGCCGGTTCCACCCACTCCTACCGCGTGCGCGGCCCCGAGTGTGTCTTCGCGCTGGTCCTCCACGAAGGCATCCGGATGGGGCCCAATCGTGAAGACGAGGTTCGGAAGCAGCGGTAATCGGCCTCGGCTCTGATATGATGCGCGCGTGATCTCGGTCGGCTCGACCGTCGGAAACTATCGGGTAGTCCAAAAGATCGGACAAGGCGCGATGGGAGAGGTGTGGCTCGCCACCCATCCCGTCATCGGCAAACGCGTGGCGCTCAAGGTCATTCACCCCGAGCTGTCGACCAACGAAGAGATGATCGCGCGCTTCTTCAACGAAGCCCGCGCCGTGACCCAGATCGGCCACGACAACATCGTCGAGATGCAGGACTTCGGCCAGACGCCCGAGGGTGACAGCTTCATGATCATGGAGCTGCTGGAAGGGCGTGACCTCGGTCAGATCATGAAGGAAGAAGGCTCCTTCTCGGTCTCGCGCACGATGCACATCGGGATGCAGATGGCCGACGGTCTGGCGGCGGCGCACGCGCGCGGGATCTATCATCGCGATCTGAAGCCGGACAATGTCTTTCTCGTCGAGCGTGGCGGCGACTCCGACTTCGTCAAGATCCTCGACTTTGGCCTGGCCAAGCTCACCGGCCCGGGCGCGATGAATCACAAGACCAAAGAAGGCTCGCTCCTCGGCACGCCGCACTACATGGCGCCGGAGCAGGCCGAGGGCAAAAAGTACGACCACCGCGTCGACGTCTACGGGCTCGGCTGCATCCTGTTTCACATGCTGTCGGGGCGGGTGCCGTTTCAAGGCCAAGGCTTCGGCGAGGTGCTGGTCAAGCATTTGCGCGATCCGCCGCCGCTGTTGACGCGCATCAATCCGCTGGTGCCGCCTGCCGTCGAGAAGATCGTCTTGCACGCGCTGGCCAAGAAGCCCGAGTTTCGCTTTGCCTCGATGGAGGCGTTTCGCGCGGCGATGCGCGATCCGGAGCGCTTTGCCCAGAAGCTGGATTCGGCGGAAGATCTGCGCCATACGCCGGGCGAGCCGTTTCCGGCGCCGCAGCTGCCGATGATCGAAGCGCCCAGCTCACCGACGATGATTGCGCCGGCTTCGGCGCCGATCAAGCTGCCGGACAATGCGCCGACGGTGCAGGGCGAGGCGCCAGCCGAGGTGCTGGCCATCTTGAAGGCGCGTGAAGAAGCGGCGCGTAACGCGTCGGCGGCGGGGTTCGACATCTCGACCGCGCCGGGCCAGATGCGCCAGCAGTCGAAGACCATGGCGCAGCCGGCGCCAGCCGCGGCACAGCGACGGGCGCAGCAGCAAAAAAAGCGCGGCAATACGGGGCTGTTGGTCGCGTTGGGTGCTGGTGGCGCGTTGATGTTGGCTGGAGGCCTCGGGCTCTATCTGTGGAAGTTCGCGACTTCGACGGTGGAGTTGAGCTCGGCACCGACGGGCGCAGAGGTCACTTGCAACGGAGCCGTGCTCGGCAAGACGCCGCTCGAGCATCAAGCTCCGTCGCGCACGGCGCTGCGCTGTATGTTCAAGAAGCGGGGTTTTTCGCCGGTGGAGCGGGGGTTCGTGCCCAAGGACACGCCGAAGCTGCGCGTGGTCATGCAGATCGAAGACGACGAGTCGCCGACCGAGCCGACCGAGCCTGCCGACGTGAAGCCGACCAAGACGCCCGTCAAGACGGTCGAGCCGACCCCGAGCGACGACGACACGCCGCCAGAAAAGCCCAAGCGGCCGGACCATCCGAAGCCCGACCAGGACGAACATCCGCCAGCGGGAAAGCCCATCAAACCCGTTGCGAAGCCAGACGTGAAGCCCGAAAAGCCGGTTTCGAAACATCACCATTCCGAGCCCAAGACCGACGACAAAGCGGAGATGGATTGGGAAAAAGATCCGTCGCCAAAGCAGGAAAAAAAGCCGGTCAAGAAAGCCGACCAGAAGTCGGACCAGAAGGCGCCCAAGAAGCCTCCGGCCGGCGGTCTGCTGCTGGCACCCAGCTTCTGACACAGCGCGCCAAGAGAGCCTGGCCGAGCGGGAAATTGCGTGTATGCTGCGCGCAAAACGAGGCTCCGAGATCTTGCCGATGTCGACGACGACCCTGACGTTAGGAATCCCAGGTTTCTCTTACGCGGATCTGTATGAGCCGCGCGCCCTTCGCCGCCTGTATGACCTCTGGCATGCCGAGCTGCACGCGGACAATGCGTCGCTGGCGGCGCGCTACGACGCCTACCGCGCCAACTCTGCGAGCCTCTCTCCCGAGGACACGTCGCATCTGCTCGTCGAGCTGGCGCCGTCGGTCAGCCGGGTGGTGGTGCGTCTCTTCGGCGTCGAAAAAGAATGGGGCGCGCAGAAAAAAGCCGTCACCGACGAGCTCATCGTCTTTCGCTTCAAGGACGAGTTCGTCAAGCGCCGGGCCCTGAAGCGAAAACTGTCGGACTCTGCTGGAGCGCGCGCCCGAGGCGATGCCCTGCTTGCCGAGCTCGGCGTCAGCGGCGACAACGAGCACGCTGTTGCGGTGGCCATCTGCGCGCTTCTCGACGATGAAGCCCGCCTCAAGCAGCGCCCCGTCGACGACGCCGAGCTGGTGGCCGTCCGCACCCGGCTCGATCTTTTGGCCGACTGGGCCATGTCGCGCAAGGCCGAGCTCGAGAAGCGCTGGCTGTCGTTTCATTTTCCGCACACGCTGCCCGACGCGATGCACCTCGTGCATTTGCGTCGCCCGTCGGAGACGATGCCCGAGCTCATCGTCGGGCCCGAGGGCAAGCATCGCCAGCGCGACGGCTTCAAGCTCACCGATCGCCGCATGTCGCCGAATCAGATCCTCGATCAGGTCGACTATTGCCTGTACTGCCACGACCGCGACAAAGACTCGTGCAGCAAGGGCCTGCGCGACAACAAGACCGGCGCCATCAAGCCCAACGCGCTCGGCATCGACCTCAACGGCTGCCCGCTCGACGAGAAAATCTCCGAGATGCACCTCGTCAAGCGCCAGGGCGATTCGCTCGGCGCCTTGGCCCTCGTCTGCATCGACAACCCGATGTGCCCCGGGACCGGTCACCGCATCTGCAACGACTGCATGAAGGCGTGCGTCTTTCAGAAGCAGGAGCCGGTCAACATTCCGGAGATCGAAACGTCGGTCCTCACCGACGTGCTGGCGTTGCCGTGGGGCGTCGAGATCTATGGTCTATTGACGCGCTGGAATCCGCTCAATGTGCGGCGGCCGTATGCGTTGCCCTATCGCGGCAAAGACGTCCTGGTCGTCGGGCTCGGGCCGGCTGGCTACACCTTGGCCCATCACCTCATCAACGACGGCTTCGGCGTCATCGGCGTCGACGGGCTCAAGATCGAGCCGCTGCCGACGTCGCTGGTGGGTGATTTCCAGCATGGTGTGTTGCCGACGCCGGTGCACTCCTGGATGGAGATTTACGGCGAGCTCGACGATCGCCTGCTGCTCGGCTTCGGCGGCGTGTCGGAGTACGGCATCACCGTCCGCTGGGACAAGAATTTCCTGAACCTCGTCTACACGACGCTGTCCCGGCGCGACAAGTTCCGCGTCTATGGCGGCATCCGCTTTGGCGGCACGCTCACCCTCGACGACATCTGGGACCTCGGTGTGGCCCACGTGGCCATCGCCGTCGGTGCCGGCAAGCCGACGTTGATCGACATCGAGAACAATCTCATTCGCGGCGTGCGCAAGGCGTCCGATTTCTTGATGGCGCTGCAGCTCACTGGCGCTTACAAGCGGACCTCGACGGCCAATCTGCAAGTGCGCCTGCCGGCTCTCGTCATCGGCGGCGGTCTCACTGGCATCGACACCGCCACCGAGCTGCTCGCCTACTATGTCGTGCAGGCCGAAAAAGCGCTCGAGCGGCACGAGGCCCTGGTGAGCGTGATCGGCGAAGTGGCCGCGTGGGAGGTCTTCGACGTCGAAGAGCGCGAGATCTTGGAAGAGCTGTTGTCACATGGTCGTGCGCTCAGGGCCGAGCGCCAGGCTGCCGACGCTGCGCACCGCGCGCCGAATTTCCAGCCGATGCTCGACGGGTGGGGCGGCGTCTCGCTGGTCTATCGCAAGCATCTGACCGACTCGCCGGCCTATCGCCTCAACCACGAGGAAGTCGACAAGTGCCTCGAAGAGGGCGTGCGCATCATCGAGAACATGTCGCCGACCAAGGCCGTGCCGGACTCGCTCGGCGCTGTGCAAGCCATGGTGTTCGAGCGCCAGAAACTCGACGACAAGGGCAAGTGGCGTGGCACCGGCGAGATGGTCGAGCTGCCCGCGCGCACGGTCTGCATTGCGGCCGGAACCAGCCCGAATACGATCTACGAAAAAGAATTTCCGGGCACGTTCGTCCTCGATAAACGCGGCTTTTTCTCGCCGCACTCCGGGCGTCTCGAGCCGCACGCCAACGGCACCACCGTCGTGCTCGAGGCGGACCCCAACGGCGTCTTCACGTCGTACGAGAAGAACGGCCGCGTGGTCAGTTACTACGGCGACAACCACCCCAAGTGGGCGGGCTCGGTCGTCAAGGCCATGGCGTCTGCGAAACACGGCTATCCGCAAGTGGCGGCGCTGTTTCCGCTCGATCTCGACGCGGTCATCGACGACGCCACGCACGCGGCGCGCGAAGCGGCCTGGAAGGCGCTCACGACCAAGCTCGACGACGAGCTGCTGGCGACGGTGGCGGCGGTCAATCGTCTCACGCCGACCATCGTCGAGGTCGTGGTGCGGGCCAAGCGGGCAGCGCGACATTTTCAGCCGGGCCAGTTCTATCGGCTGCAGAACTTCGAGTCGAATAGCCCGATGATCAACGGCACGCGTCTCACGATGGAGGGCATGGCGCTCACTGGCGCGTGGACCGATCCCGAGGCGGGCCTGATGGGCACCATCGTCCTCGAGATGGGCACCTCGACGCGTCTATGCGCGGCGCTCGACGTCGGTGAGAAGGTCGTTCTCATGGGCCCGACCGGAACTCCAACGGAGATTCCGCACAACGAGACCGCGTTGCTCTGCGGTGGTGGCCTTGGCAACGCGGTGCTCTTTTCGATTGGTCGCGCCATGCGTGCCGCGGGTAGTAAAGTCCTCTATTTTGCCGGCTACCGTCGCGCCACCGACGTGTACAAGCTCGACGAGATCGAGGCCGCAGCCGACATGGTGATCTGGTCCGTCGACAGCGGCACGCCGATCCTGCCGCGGCGCCCCCAAGATCGGCACTTCGTGGGCAACATCGTTCAGGCCATGCACGCCTATGCCACTGGCGAGCTCGGCCCCGTCACCATCCCGCTCTCCGAGGTGCACCGGGTCATCGCCATCGGCTCTGATCGCATGATGAAAGCGGTCAAAGATGCGCGGCACATGATCTTGAAAGACTACTTCACGCCCGGCCACATCGCCGTCGGCAGCATCAACTCGCCGATGCAGTGCATGATGAAAGAGGTCTGCGCGCAGTGCCTTCAAAAGCACGTCGATCCGCGCACCGGCAAAGAGACCGTCGTCTTTTCCTGCTCCAACCAAGACCAAGATCTCGACACCGTCGACTTCGCCAACTTGGCCGCCCGCCTACGCGCCAACAGCGTCCAAGAAAAACTGACCAACCTCTGGCTGGATCAAATTCTGCGCGTCAAAGAGCTGCGCAAGGTCTGAGAGTTAGGCTGCGTGGGCCATGTCGGAGAGGGCGCCTCTCAGCTTGATCTTGAGGCGCTCTTCTAGCTGGCGGACGCGTTCGCGCGAGAGGCGAAGCTGGCGGCCGATCTGGGCCAGGGTGTCTGGCTCGTCGCTGAGCAGGCGATGGGCGAGGATGTAGCGCTCGCGATCGTCGAGGTCCGGCTCCACCTCGTGTAGACCGGCGCGGATCTGTTCTTCGCGCTCGAGACGGCCGGCGCGCGATTCCTGGTCTTCGACGCCTTCGTCGGTGAGAAGGTCGAGACCGGTGACCTCGCCTTCGCGAAAGGCGGCAGCGTCGAGGGAGGCGTCTTTTCCGTCGAGGCGGCCGGTCATGCGCCGGATGCGATCGACGTTGGTGCCGAATTTGACCGCGAGCAGCTCGGCCACGCGCGATTCTTCGGCTTCGCTGCCGAGCGCCGTGACCAGCTTGGCCCGCTCACGCGCCAGGCGGAAAAAGAGGCGCGACTGCATGGGACCCGTGCCCATGCTGACCATCGACCACTGCCGCAGCACATGGGCCAAGATGGTGGCGCGGATCCAGTAGGCGGCGTAGGTCATGAAACGCAGGCCGCGGTCGGGATCGAAGCGCCGTACGGCTTCGAGAAGGCCGATGTTGCCTTCCTCGATCAGATCCTCGACGCGTAGGCCGTACCCACGGTAACCATTGGCTATTTTGACCACGAAGCGCAGGTGGGCGTGGACCAGTTTCTCGGCCGCAGCGGTGTCGTGGCGTCGCTGGTAACGGCGGGCGAGGGCGAGCTCGTCCTCACGGGCCAGCGGCGCGAACTGGTGGATGGTGCCTAGGTAGCGCTTGAGTCCGGCATTCTCGTTCAGGTGAGCCATGGGCGACCCCCGACTTTTCTCGTTTGTATGGGAATGAGATGGTCGGTGGGGCGCGATCGATTCAAGGTGTTTCCAGGTCTTCTGCTTGACTCCCCGGGGTAGACAGCAAATGCTGGGTTGGTGATCCCCTATGTGCTGATTTCGGTTGTGCTCTTCGTCGCCATGGCCTGGTTGGCGGCGCGTCAGGCACGACTTCGGCACGACGGCGAGCGGCTACGGCTCGCGGCCGAGGCCCAGATGGTCAAGCGGACCGCCGAGGCCGAGGCGGCCACGATCCGCGCCGTCACCGAGGGGGAAGCGCGCGAAAAGGCCATCGCCATCCGCCAGCAGGCGCTCGACGAGACCGCGGCCACCGAGAAGCTGCGCTCACAAAAAGAAGAGACGCTGCGCAAGACCGAGCTGACCCTGCGCAGCGACGAGCAGCGCATCGCCACACGGCAGGCTTCGTTGACCGAGCGCGAAGAGTCGGTCCGCGCTGCGGCGGACCTGCGCAAGCAGATCGACGACGCCCGCAAGCTCGTCGAAGAAGACCTCAGCAAGACCCTTGAGCGCGTGGCCGGCGAGACGCGCCTCGATCTGAAGACGCGCTTGGTTCAGGAGTGGGTCGACGAGGCCCGCGGCGCCGCTGAAGAAGAGCTGCGCCAGCTCGACCAGAACGTCAACGACGCTGAGTACGGCCACAAAGCCAAGCGCATCATGGGCATCGCCGTGCAGCGCTATGCCGGCCACTACTTGACCGAGCGCATGCTGTCCAACCTGCCGCTCTTGCCCGGCACCGTCGAGAAAATCTTCGGCGCCAACCTCGAGCACATCCCGATCATCGAGGAGGTCGCCAACATCAAGCTGACCATGGGCGAGAACAACGCCTCGGTGCGGCTCGAAGGGCAGGACAGCTTCGGGCGCGAGATTGCGCGGCGGGCGGTGTCGCGGTTCGGCAAGAACGGCGTGCGCGGCGGCGACGTGCAAAAGGCCGTGATCAACATCAAGGAGGAGCTCGAGCGCGAGGTCTTCGATCTCGGCAAGCGCGCCTTCAAGGAGCTGGAGATTCCGCGCGCGCATCCCGACATCGTGCGGCTCGTCGGGCGGCTCAACTGGCGCACCTCGTACACACAGAATCAATGGAAGCATGCCGTCGAGGCCGCGTTCTTGTGCGGCATGATGGCGTCGGAGATGGGCCTCGACGTCAAGCTCGCCCGTCGCGCGGCCTTGATGCACGACATCGGCAAAGCCCTCACCCACGCCATCGACGGCTCACATGCCGTCATCGGCGCCGATTACGCCCGCCGGCTCGGCGAGAGCGAAGTGGTGGCCAACGCCATCGGCGCCCATCATGCCGACGAGCCTTGCAACTCGGTGTACGCCTATCTCGTCGCTGCCTCCGATGCCATGAGCGGCGCGCGGCCGGGTGCGCGTCGAGAGCAGACCGACAACTATGTGCAGCGCCTCGATGATCTGGAGCGCATCGGCGCACGTTTCCCCGGCGTGGAGCGCGCCTTTGCCGTCCAGGGCGGGCGCGAGGTGCGGGTCTATGTGAAGGAAGACCGCGTCTCGGACGAGCGCGCGGTCGAGTTGTCGTCGGAGATTGCGTCGAAGATCTCCGAAGAGATGACCTTCCCGGGGCAGATCAAGGTCACGGTCGTCCGCGAAGTGCGCGCCATCGCCATCGCCGGCTAGTACGGCCTGCAAGACCAACGCCGCGCGTCTGGCTTGCGGTGGTAGGGAGAAATCACTAGGCTCCCGGCCCATGCGTCGCCTCTCGTGTCTTTCTTTGGCGTTGTCTCTTGTCGCTGTTGGATTGACCGCGTGCGAGGACAGTGCGGATCCTTATCATCAGTTTGGTAGCCCGGATTTGTTGCACGCGGTCGATACCGACGGTGGGATGGACGATCATGGGCAGCCGGATGGTGGCAATGGGCGGCTGGGGTCGCCTTGCGACATCATTGCCCAGACGGGGTGTGAGCCTGGATTTCACTGTACGGTCGGCCGCATCGGCGACGGGGATCCGGCCGATATCTGCATCCCCGATCCGTCGGTGTACATCACCGAAGGCATTGGCTGCGGCGACGTGAAGATGGGCAAGGTGACCTCCGATCTTTGTCAGCCGGGGTTTTTCTGTGTCGGCTTTGGCGGCACGCGCACCTGCCAGAAGAAGTGCTTTCGTCGTCAGGATTGCGCGGCGGGTAGCGCCTGCGTGGGTGAGACGGGTTCCTCGGCGGTGATGACCACCATACAGGGCTTCGAGCTGCAGTTGTTGGCGTGCATCCCAGGCACAGTCTGCGATCCGATCCAGCAGACGGGCTGCGATGAAGGTCTGCGTTGCGCGTTTTTGCCGTCGGACAATCGTGGTCGGCTGACCTTCTGTCTCGCCGCATCGGGCGGGCTCGACGTCGGTGAAGCGTGTGCGGCGTCGTCTGAGTGTGCGGCGGGTCTAACCTGCGCCGGCCTCGGCTTCTGTCGCCGGCTTTGCTACTACGCGTCGCCGCCGCCGGGTCAGGACCTGCGGTCGTGCCCTGCCGACGAGGGCGCATGTGCCCAGTTCCAGGGCAGCGGCATGTACGGTCGCTGCGAGTAAGCCGTGCAAGCGGTCGTTCTCCGACGGCATGGTGGCCCTGAAGTTTTAGAGCTCGCCGAGCTGCCGCTGCCCGAGCCTGGCCCGGGCGAGGTGCGGGTGCGGGTGGGCGCGGTGGCGCTCAACCACGTCGATCTTTGGGTCCGACGGGGATTGCCGCATCTGAAGCTGGGCTATCCGTTCTTGCTCGGCGCCGACGTGGCCGGCGAGGTCGACGCGTTGGGCGCTGGCGTGGTTGGAGTCGCCGTCGGTGACGCCGTGGTGGTCAACCCCGGGCACTCGTGTGGTCGCTGTCGAGACTGTCTGAGCGGCCGCGACAATCTGTGTCGCTGGTTCGAGCTGATGGGCGAAGATCGTCCGGGCGGCTATGCCGAGGCGATTGTGGTGCCGGCGGTCAATGTCGTGCGTAGGCCGGCCGGACTCTCCGTCGAGCACGCGGCGGCGCTACCAGTCACGTTCCTCACCGCCTGGCAGATGTTGACGCGAAAGGCGCCGCTCAGCCCTGGTGACGACGTGCTGATCGTCGCTGCCGGCTCGGGCGTCGGCACCGCGGCCATCCAGATCGCCAAGCTCCATGGCGCACGGGTGATCGCAACGTCGTCCAGCGACGCGAAGCTCGCCCGCTGTCGCGCGCTTGGCGCTGATGAAGTCATCAATCATGCTTCGGAAGATCTCGTTGCACGGGTCAAGCGACTCACTGACAAGCGCGGCGTCGACGTGATCTTCGACCACGTCGGGCAGAGCGTCTGGCCGAAGCTCCTCCTGTGTGCGACGCGGGGTGGGCGCATCGTGACGTGTGGCGCAACCTCGGGGTACACAGCCGAGACCGATCTCAGGCACGTCTTCTTTCGGCAGCTGTCGATCTTGGGATCGACCATGGCGCCCAAAGGCGACCTGTTCCCGATCTTGGAGCATGTAGTCCAAGGTAGGCTGAAGCCCGTGATTGACCGCGTCATGCCACTCCGGGATGCCCGAGAGGCCCATGAGCTTCTCGAGTCGAGTGGCTCCTTCGGGAAAATTATCCTCAAGCCTTGAAGATCTAAGGGCTATTATACAACCTCACCTTAGGGTGAGATTGTGCCTTGACGGCGTCGCTCAAGGCGTGCAGATTTACCGCCAGATCGAACACTCACCCGTACGTGAGGGTTGGATTCAGAGACGACATGCATTCTATCGACACATTGGGGAAACCCCTCCGCGTAGGCGAGCTGGCCAAGAAGACCGGCAAGACCGTGCGCGCGCTGCACCTCTACGAAGAGCTGGGCTTGTTGCAGCCGGTTCATCGCAGCCCGGGCGGGTTTCGGCTCTTTGCGCCGTCGGCGATTCAGCGGGTGGCGTGGATTGCCAAGCTGCAGGATGCCGGCTTCTCGCTGCACCAGCTGCAGCAGCTGCGTGGCATCGTCGAGGATTCGGATGTGGCGTCGCTGGCCATGAGCCGCGTGCGCGAGGCCTTCGAGGCGCGCCTCTGCCAGACGCGCGACCAGATCGCCAAGCTAGCCCAGCTCGAGAAAGAGCTGCTTGCCAGCATCGATTATTTGAGCGGCTGTCGTACGTGCCAGCCCACGCAGGTCACCACTGCCTGCAGCCATTGCAATGAACCCGAGCACGAGGGCAAAGCGCAGCCGCTTCTCGTCGCTGGGATACACCGGGGATAGGAGCATTTCGTGACCTTCAAGATTCCGATCTTCATGGACAACCACTCCACCACGCCGATGGATCCGCGCGTGCTCGAGGCGATGTTGCCCTTTTTCTGCGACGACTTTGGCAACGCGGCCAGCCGCAACCACGCCTTTGGCTGGAAGGCCGAGCAGGCAGCGGAGCTGGCCCGCGATCAGGTGGGCGCGCTGATCGGTGCGAGCGGCAAAGAGATCGTCTGGACCTCGGGCGCGACCGAGGCCATCAACCTGGCGATCAAGGGGGTGGCCGAGTTCTACAAGGACAAGGGCAACCACATCATCACCGGCCAGACCGAGCACAAAGCGACGCTCGACACCTGCAAGCGCCTCGAGAAGCAGGGGTACCACGTGACCTACCTGCCCGTGCGCTCGTCGGGTGAGCACGCTGGCCGGATCATGCCGGAGGATGTCGAAGCGGCGATGACCGATCACACGGTCCTCGTGGCGCTGATGCTGGCCAACAACGAGATCGGGACGGTTCATCCGATCAACGAGATTGGCGCTGTGGTCAAGAAGCGTGGCGCGCTGTTCTTCGTCGACGCCGTGCAGGGTGTGGGCAAGATTCCGTTCGATGTCAACGAGTCGAAGGCCGACCTCGTGGCGTTGACGGGGCACAAGATGTACGGGCCCAAGGGCATCGGCGCGCTCTATGTGCGACGTAAGCCGCGGGTCCGTGTCGTGGCGCAGATCGACGGCGGCGGGCACGAGCGCGGCATGCGGTCGGGTACGTTGAACGTGCCGGGCATCGTCGGCTTTGGTCGTGCTGCGGAGATCGCCAAGGCGGAGATGGCGACTGAATCGGTGCGGATTGCCGGCATGCGCGATCGTCTGCGCGACAAGCTGTTTGCCGCGCTGCCCGAGGTGTTCATCAACGGCAGCTGGGAGCATCGGTTGCCGGGCAATCTCAACATCAGCTTCGCCTTCGTCGAGGGTGAGGGGTTGATGATGGCCATGAAAGACGTGGCGGTGTCGTCGGGTTCGGCTTGCACCTCGGCCAGCCTCGAGCCGTCTTATGTGTTGCGCGCGCTCGGCATCGGCGAAGAGCTGGCGCACACCTCGATCCGGTTTGGCATTGGTCGGTTCAACACCGACGAAGAAATCGATTATGTGGCCAACCACACCATCGAGGCCGTCACCAAGCTGCGAGACCTCTCGCCGCTGTGGGAGATGCATCTCGAAGGCGTCGATCTGAAGTCCATCGTCTGGGCCGCGGCCGAGCATTAGGAGAATCACATGGCGTATTCCGAGAAGGTCATCGAGCACTACGAGCACCCCCGCAACGTCGGGAGCATGGACAAGAACTCTGACGAAGTGGGCACCGGCCTCGTCGGCGCGCCGGCTTGCGGCGATGTCATGAAGCTGCAGATCCGCGTCGAGGACGGCATCATCAAGGATGCCAAGTTCAAGACCTTCGGCTGCGGTTCAGCGATTGCTTCTTCGTCGCTGGTGACCGAGTGGGTCAAGGGCATGTCGGTCGATCAGGCCGCGCTGCTCAAGAACTCGCAGATTGCCGAGGAGCTCAACCTGCCCCCAGTCAAGATTCACTGCTCGGTGCTGGCCGAGGACGCCATCAAAGCGGCGATCGCGGACTACAAGGCCAAGCAGGCCAAGCGTCAGGCGTAGTTCGGGTTTCTGGCTAGAGGAGACACGACGATGCAAGTCGGGATTCATGGTGAAGCGACGCAGAAGCGGACCGATGTGGTCGAGCCTGCGCCCAGTGACGCGGCTGATGCGCCCAAGAAGCTGACCATCCAGGTGACTCCGTCTGCCGTCGCCCAGATCGTCAAGCTGACCGAGAAGCGCCTCGCCGAGGGCAAGGCGGCCGAAGGCTTGCGCATCGGCCTGCGTGGCGGTGGCTGCGACGGCTTTTCGTATGTCTTCGAGTGGGCCGACAAGCCCGCCGGCGCGAGAGACCATGTCCTCGACTTCACCGTCGAGGGTGGGCCGATGGTGCGGGTGTTCATCGACAAGAAGAGCATGCTGTATCTGGCGGGCACGACGCTCAATTTCGTGACCGGGCTCATGGGTCACGGCTTCAAGTTCGAGAACCCCAACGTCAAGGGGTCGTGCGGCTGCGGCGAGAGCGTGCAGTTCTAGCTCTGTGAATTGTCATTGGCATGCCCACTCATTTTGAAGTGTTCGATCTTCGTCCCGAATATGCCGTCGACCGTGCCGACCTCGAGCGCCGCTATCTGGAGCTCTCGAAGGCGACGCATCCCGACCGTTTCGTGAAGGCGACCTCGTCGGAGCGTCTGCAGGCGTTGACGCGGTCGCAGGCCGTCAACGACGCCTATCGAGTGCTCAAGGCCGATGTCGCGCGCGGCGAGTATCTGTTGGCGCTCGAAGGGCGTGATGTGGGGGCCGAGGGCGATAAAGCCGTCAAGGCCGACCCCGAGCTGCTCATGGACATGATGGAGCGGAACGAAGCCTTGGCCGATGCGCGCGCCGAGGGAGATCATGCGCGGGCGCGGCAGCTTGGCGATGAGGCCGAGGCGGCCAAAGAGGCGGTTTGGGCCGAGGTGGTCGCGGCGTTTCAGAGCCCGACCTGGCGTACGCCGGCGGAGCTCGAGGCGCAGGCGCAGCGCCTCGTGAAGCAGAGATATCTGGCGCGGCTCTTGGAGCAACTCGAAGGAGACGGCTGATGGCCGGGGGTTTGTACGACATCGCGGAGCCGGGCGCGTCGACGGTGAAAGAGGCCTGTAAGGGCCGCGCGATCGGGATCGATCTGGGCACGACCAATTCTCTCGTCGCGGTGGTGCGTGATGCGTCGCCGGTCACGCTGGCCGACGAAACGGGAAGCCGCTTGCTGCCTTCGGCCGTGCGTTATGTGGCGGGTGCAGCGCCGATCGTCGGGCGTGAGGCGCTGGCGTCGGCGGCGCAGTTTCCCGAAGATACCATCGTGTCGGTCAAGCGCTTCATGGGACGCGGGCCGAAGGACGCGGAGACCGAGCGGCGTTTCGTGCCTTATCGGTTCGTCGACGCCGGGGAAGGTAGCTCGGTGGTGAAATTTGCCGTCGCTGGGCGGACGGTCACGCCGATCGAAGTGTCAGCGGAGATCTTGAAGACGCTGCGTGAGCGCGCCGAGCTCGAGCTCGGTGGGCCGCTCGAGGGCGCGGTGATCACCGTGCCCGCTTATTTCGACGATGCGCAGCGACAGGCGACCAAGGACGCCGGGCGACTGGCCGGGCTCGATGTGCTGCGGCTGGTGAACGAGCCGACCGCGGCAGCGTTGGCTTACGGGCTCGACAAGAAGTCGCAAGGTTTGTTTGCCGTCTATGATCTGGGCGGCGGGACGTTCGATATTTCGATCTTGAAGCTGTCGGGCGGCGTGTTCGAGGTGAAGTCGACGGCGGGTGATACGGCGCTGGGCGGCGATGATTTTGATCGTGCGCTGGCGGAGATCTTGGCTGAGCGGCGCGGCCTGCCGGCCGAGCTCGATGCTGGCCAGCGACGGACGTTGCTCGATGACGCGCGTGCCGTGAAGCATCGGTTGACGACCGAAGACTTGGTCGACGGCGTGACGCGCTCTGAGTTCGAATCGGCTATTGGGCCGATCGTCCAGCGTACGGCGCAGGCGTGTAAGCGTGCGCTCAAGGACGCCGAGCTCAAGCCGGCCGACCTCGACGGCGTGATCCTCGTCGGTGGCGCGACACGTGTACCGCTGGTACGGCGCTTCGTGGCCGAGCTGTTTGGTCGTGAGCCGCTTGGCGACATCGATCCCGATCAGGTGGTGGCGCTCGGTGCTGCGGTGCAGGCCGATCTGCTGGCCGGCGGTGGGCCGCGAGAAGACGTGTTGCTACTCGACGTGATTCCGCTGTCGCTGGGCCTGGCGCTGATGGGCGGTGTGGTGGAGAAGGTCATCCATCGCAACTCGACCATTCCAGCCGGCGCGCGCCAGACGTTTACGACGTATGCCGACGGGCAGACCGGTTTCGATCTGCATGTCGTGCAGGGCGAGCGCGAGACCGAGGACCAGTGTCGGTCGCTGGCGCGCTTTCAGTTGAAGGGCATCCCGCCGATGGCGGCGGGCATGGCGCGGCTGGAGGTGACGTTTCTCGTCGACGCCGACGGGATCTTGAGTGTGTCGGCGCGCGAGGCCACCACCGGGCAAGAGGCGTCGGTGAAGGTGAAGCCCTCGTATGGGCTGTCGGATGATCAGATCGAACAGATGTTGATCGACTCCTACGAATACGCCGAGGCCGATCTGCGCACCCGCATGCTGTCGGAAGCGCGGGTCGAGGCGCAGCGGATCCTGGCGGCGCTGGCAGGCGCATTGGCCGTCGACGGAGCCCTTCTGAATGCCAACGAGCGGAAGGCGATCGATGACGGTGTTGCGGCGCTGGCAGCATCGGTGACCGGTGCCGATCACCGTGTCATTCGTGAGCGGACCGAAGCGCTCGATCATGCCACCAAGATGTTTGCCGAGCGGCGCATGAACCGCGAGATCGGTCGCGCAGTGGCGGGCCAGCGACTCGAAATCGTCGAGAAGCAGGTCGAGCATGCCAAGGGCACCGAAGAGCACGAGCGGCGCGCCCGTTCCGAATCCTGAGAGATTTCCCCTATGCCCAAAGTCACGTTTCTCCCCGACAATATTTCCATCGAAGTAGCGCCCGGCACGTCGCTGTTGCAGGCGGCCAAGAAAGCGCATGCGCAGGTCGGCTATGCCTGCGGCGGCGTGTGCGCGTGCTCGACGTGCCACTTATATGTCAAAGCGGGTCTCGACTCGCTCACCGAACAGAGCGAGAAGGAAGAGGACATTCTCGACAAGGCATTCGACGTGCGGTCGACCTCGCGCCTCGGCTGTCAGGCCAAGCTGGCGTCGGTGGACGTGTCGGTGGAGATTTCGCCGGAGAGCCGTCGCGCGTTTTTCGACGAGCATCCGGAAGAGCGCGCCCGTTAGAGCACTGATCGCGGAGCGTGAGGCCGTGCCGAACAGCGTAGCGGGAGGTCTGGAACCCTCTTAGGGTTCCAGGTAAAATAGACAAGTTGCACGGGGATCGTAGGATCGTCGGCATGACTCTCGATTTTTCGTGTCCCTGGTGCGGCTGTGACACCAAGGTGAATGGTTCTGACTCGGCGTCTTGGCGGTTTCGGATCCCATGCGATCTGTGCTTGCGCGAGATGGTGGTGACCTGGGACGGCGGTTTGTCGGTGAGCCGATTGGCCGAGCGGCCGCTCGAGCGCAGCGACGACGCGACGGTGCGGACGGTGATCAAGCGTACCGGGTGACGTCTAAGCCTTCGGCCGATCCGAGCGCAGCGACAGCAGCGCCGCCAGCGCGAGCAAGAGGACATCGCGCGCCACGGTCCACCAGGTGATCGGGCCAGAATCGCCGCCGAAACAGCCGCAGTCGACGTTGATGCCGCGCAGTCGTACGGTGGTCACAGCGACGGTAAACATCACCAATAGACCCGTGATGCAGAGCGCGCCGGCCCGTCGCCAGCCCGGGATGACCAAGGCCACGCCCGCCAAGACCTCGATCGGCGGCAGCGCCACGGCGAGATAGGGCGCCAGCGACGGAAACAGCTGGTAGTTGGCGATCTCGATGGCAAACTGGCCGCCGCTCTGCAGCTTCAACACCCCGGCCAGCACGAACAGTCCGCCAAGCACGGCGCGGACCACGTTGGCGAGGACGTCTCCAAGGCTCAGCATGACGTTATGGCAACGGAGCGGTCGAAGTGGCCGGCAAGGTGACCTCGCAGCTCTCGCAGGGCCCAGAGGCGCAGGCCTGGCCCGCCTGGCTCCAGGCCGGGAAGCCGCCAGCGAGCACCCGGACATCGAGGGCAGGCTCGCGCCGTAGGATGCTGGCAGCGACCGCCTGGGCTTCGCTGGTGCTGTCTCCGTACACGATGACGGTGTGGTGGCCGCGCAGGCGGTCCAGGGCCAGCACGGTGGCATCGGCGTCGCCCTGGCAGGGCAGGTGGACCGCGCCGGCCACATGGCCTTCCGCGAAACGAGCCGGGGTGCGGGCATCGGCTACGAGGACGTCGGTGCGGCCGCACAAAGACGCTGCCTCTGCTGGCGAGATGAGACCGGCCTGTTTTTGGCTTTCGCCGTCGCACACCGCGGGCGGGGCGAAGCTGGACGGCCGGATTCCGTCGCGGCGAACGGCATTGAAACCCACCCCGACGAGCGCACCAAGGACGGCGATGGCCATCGCCCTCGGCATGGTGTGGGTCACGAGCTCTTGCACCTTGGAAATCTAGCACAAGACAAACTCCTCGACGCCAGCACCTCAACCCCTATACTTTCGCGCCGTGAGGAAGGACGTAGAGCCGGGCTCGGAGCCAGCGGCGATCATCGCCGACGAAGACGCCATCTTGGCGCGTGTGCGGGCCTATGTCGCGCAGCAGTCGGATCCAGCCAACGAGCGCGAGAATCTGCGTTCGGCGGCGGACTACGACCGCGATCTCGTCGCCTTGCGCGACCAGATTGCCGACGAGAAAGAGGAAGATCACGCGGCGCTCGTCGAGCAGATGACGCGTGTGGCGGCGCTGGCGGCGGGGCGGCGGGTGCGGGCCCAGGTGCCGGTGGATATCGGCTGCCCGTATTTTGCGCATCTGCGGCTCAAGACCGACCGCAAGGGTTCCGTCGAGCAGGATGTGCTGATTGGCAAAAACGGGCTCATCGATCGGGCTTCCAACGTGCAGATCGTCGACTGGCGCGATGCGCCGGTGTCGCAGGTTTACTATCGCTACGACGAAGGCGACGACTACGACGAAGAAATCGGCGATGCATCGCTGCGCGGCCTGGTGTTGGTGCGCCGCAATGTGATCATCGCCAAGGGGCGGTTGCGCCGTATCGGTTGTCCGCGCGGGACGTTCGTCGGCTCGGGTGACGGGCGCTGGTTCGAGCTCGAGGGCCAAGGCGTCACGCTGCTCGGCGGTGGTGCGGGGACGGCAGCGCGCGCGCCTCGGCAGGGGACGGGGCCTCGGCCGAAAAACGACAAGCCGCGTCGCTTCGAGACCGCGCGCTCGTCGACCAGCGACACCAAGCAATTGCCGGAGATCGCCGCGCTCATCGATCGCGAGCAGTTCGATCTCATCACCAGCCCGACGGCGGGGTTGGTGCTGATCCAGGGCGGCGCCGGGTCGGGCAAGACCACCGTGGCGCTGCATCGCATCGCCTATCTGGTGTTTCACGATCGCAGCATCAAGCCGTCGCATTGTTTGTTCGTGGTGCCGTCGGAGGCGCTGTCGCGTTACGTCGCTGGCGTGCTGCCGGCGCTCGGCGTTCATGGCGTGCCGGTGACGACGTTTCGGAGCTGGGCGCGCAACCTGCGTAAGCGCCTGGTACCGACGGCGCCGGACCGTTATGCCGACGAGACGCCAGCGGCCGTGTCGCGCATGAAGAAGCATCCGCTGATCGGTCGACTGCTCGAGCAGGCCGTCGTCGCCGAGACGGCAGCGGCGCGCAAGATGTTGTCGGAGCGTCTCGGCGATGCTGCGGCGCCGCTCTTGGAAGCTTGGGATGCGCGGGCGGCTCGGCCGGGGATCTCTCCGTTGTCGATCGTGCGCGGGCTGCGTTCGCAGCTCGACAAGCGGACGTTGTCGTTGTCGCCGGCGCTGACCTCGTCGGCCGATCACGCGTTGCGTGGTGCGGCGGCGCGCCTCAAAGATGTCCGTCGCTGCGTGTTCGAGCTCTTGACCGATCGCGGCCGCCTCGAAGCCTTGCGCGCGCCCGGCGTCGTCGAGCCGGCCACCACGAGTGAGCTGGCCGAGCTAGTGCGCTGGTGCACCGATCAGCTCGACGAAGAGCTGCCAGTGGAGCTCGAGGGCGTAGACGAAGATCGGATGCAGCCGGTCGACGGTAAGCCGCTCGATAGTGGCGACGGCGGGGCCGCGGCGCATCTCGATCTCGAAGACGATGCGTTGTTGCTCTATGCCTACCAGTTGGTGCACGGCCGGCTCGATCGTGTCGACGGCGAGCCGCTGGTGTACGACCACATTGCCGTCGACGAAGCGCAAGATCTGGCGGCGCTGGAGATCAAGGTGCTGTACCAGGCGACGAGTGAGCGGCGCTCGTTCACCATCGCCGGCGACGTGGCCCAGCGGGTCATCTTCGACAATGCCTTTCGCGGCTGGACCGAGCTCGTTGGCGATCTGGGTTTGCCGGAGACGCAGGCGGTGGTGCGGCCGCTGCGTCTGGCCTATCGCTCGACGGCTCCGGTCATGCGCTTTGCGCGTCAGGTGCTGGGCGATCTGGCGCCGGTGGATTCGGAGATTGCCGCGCGCGAGGGCGCCCCCGTCGAGCTGCATGCGTTTGGCGGCATGGGGGAGGCGGTGGCCTTCGTGGCCGATGCGTTGCGACCGCTCATTCAGCGCGAGCAAGCGGCGTCGGTGGCGCTGATCACGCGTCATTATGGCCAGGCCGACGCTTGGTACGCGGCGCTGGAGCGGGCCGAAGTACCGTCGCTGCGGCGGGTGCGCCGGCAAGATTTCACTTTTGCGCCCGGCGTGGATGTGACCGATGTCTCGCAGGTCAAGGGCCTGGAGTTCGACTACGTCATCATGCTCGACGTGAATGACACCAGCTACCCGCCCAACACCGAAGCACGCCATCTTTTGCACATCGGCGCCACCCGAGCCACGCATCAGCTGTGGCTGATCTCGACGGGACCGACCTCGGAGTTGGTGAAGGAGCTTGCGGCAGAAGCCGCAGCGGAGACGTCAGCGACGTAAGATCTGAAAGCGGAGGTGAGGCTGTGCCTCACCGGAGCGTCGGAGGTTTGGAACCCTCTTAGGGTTCCATGCCAAGATCAATAAGCCAGGCCGATGGACTTGGCTTGTTTGCGGACCGTGTCCTCGACGCGGGCGTCGAAGGCGTCGGCTTTGCGGCCGGCTTTGAGGTAGTCGAGGCGCTTGCTGTTGAGGTCCTTGATCTCGGTGGAAATCTTTTCGCGCTCGGCCTTTTTCTTGTCGACCCATTCGTTGCGCGCCTTGCCGTCCATGCCGGCCATTTCGGTGGGCAGGTCGGCAGCGGGCATGGCGGCGACGGCGGGCGCAGGCGCGGCCAGGATGTCGCCCTCGCCACTGATGGCGCCGCCCTTCGAGCCGAAGAAGCCAGCGCGGTCGGCCTGCGCCGACTTGGGCATGGCCAGCGCGCTCGAGACCTTGCTGCGCACTTCCTCACGGTAGCGACCATAGCCGACGGTGGTGCCGACCAGCTTGGCGTTGAGCGCGGCCAGCTTGTCGTCGAACGGCGACGCAGCGACGATGACGCCGCCGGTCTGGTCGATGGAGGCGTACTCGCCCGACGCCGCGCGAGAGATCTCGTTCCACACCAGCTGCGTCTGATAGTCGCCGCCGCAGCGGATGGTGTTGATGTGGATACCGGCTTCGTTGGCCTGCTTGGAGATGGTGCGGTAGTCGAAGCCGTCATTGTAGTCGGTGTGCGGAGGCGCGTCACCGACGAGGTAGATCTGCTTCAGGACCGACTGATCCTTGCTCCACGAGCTCTTGGCCACGGCCTCGCCGAGGGCGCGAGAGACGTGCTCCGGCTGATCGCCGCCGCCGCCGGCCTCGAAGCTGGACAGGTGCTCGAAGACCTTGTCGAGGTCGTCGGAGAGATCGTAAAACCGGGTGACGTAGTCGTCGCCCTTGTCGCGGTAGGCGACGAGGCCGATGCGGATCTCGGGCTTGGGCTGACCCTGGGCCATGAAGTTGGCGATCGACCAGATCTTGCGTTTGGCGCCGTCGATGAGGCCGCTCATGGAGCCGGTGGTGTCGAGGGCGAAGACCACTTCGATACGCGGGCGGGCTTTGGGGACGGTCACGATGGGCATCTGCTGCGGCTCGGTGATGACGACCGGATCGGTGCTGGTGAGGACCTTCGGTTTGGTGGTCAAACGCGGCATGGCCGAGGCAGCCCAAGCCGCGAGGCACAGGGTGCCACCGATCATCAAGTACGTGATTTTAGAGCGCTTCTTGTCCATGGGTCGAGCCTCCGTCCCTCTTGCAAACGGACGGTCGACCCAAACGATCTAGGTGTTTGGCTAGGTGTTTGGCTAGGTGTCCTAATCCTGACAACCCATGAAGGTGCGCGCGCAGCGGAAGCCCGTTGGGCAGCGATCGTCGTCGGGGTAAGCGAACGCGCAGTCACGTGGCCGGAGACACTTGGTGGTGCAGGCTTCGTTGTTGGGAAGAACAGCGGCGTCGATGCTGGCGTCTCTTGGCGCGCCGAGATCGGGCACCGTCGACGCGCTGCATGAGGCGACGAACGCGAGCATGGCCAGGAATCGCACCACGCAAGCATAGCCTGCCCTCGCGCCATGTTGGCGCCGTCGTTTTCTGGATCTCTATGGGAGCTGACAACGACGCGAGGGAAGGTCTAGATCCAAGTCGGCAACTGCGACCTCGGACCCTTAGATCCTGGAGACGCTGGGCGCCTCCAGGATCCTCGAACGATAAAGCTAGTTCTTGCGGCCCTTCTTGGCGGGCGCCTTCTTGGCGGCCGGCTTCTTGGCGGCAGCTTTCTTCGCAGGCGCCTTCTTGGCAGCAGCCTTCTTGGCAGGCGCCTTCTTGGCGGCCGGCTTCTTCTTGCGCTTCTGGCCACCAACGGCGCGCTTGGCGCGCGAAACGTCGCCCTGAGCGTCGAGGAAGTACAGGTAGCCTTCGGCGCGGGTGAAGTTGCCGCTCGAAACCTTCTCGGCCTTGCCGGCAGCCGGCGGACCGCCAGCGCGCTTCATCGGCGTCTTGTAGACGTCGCTGCCACGCAGGAAGTAGAGGTACCCCGACTCACGCTTGACTCCAAGCTTTGCAACCTTCTCGGCCATTCTGGTCCTCCTTTTGTTGCAGTAGTTGAAAACCACCCTAATGAAGCAGCGACGGTGTTGTCAATTATTTTGCGACACAGCATTAATTTTTTCTCGACGGGGCAAGCTTTTTCGCTCCGGTTGGCAGCGTCGGGAAGTGAGCTAAAAGCGCATTTTCCGTCGAGAAATTGGGATTTTCCGTCGCTGTATTCGCCCCTATGTCCTGCCCATGTTAGGGTGCCTCTGTGCTCACCGGAAAACAGCGCCGACACCTCCGATCCCTTGCTCATCACCTCTCCGCCATCGTTCAGATCGGGAAAGAGGGGCTGAGCGGATCTCTCATTCAAGCCACCGACGAGGCTTTGGCCCGTCACGAGCTCATCAAGATCAAAGTCGGTGACGGCGCGGGCATCGACCGCTACGGCCGAGGAGATCTCGCCAGCGCGCTCTGCGAGGCTACTTCGGCCGAATTGGCCGGCTCCGTCGGTAAAACGTTGATTTTATTTCGACGAAATCCGGAGCAGGCGAGGATTGAGTTGCCAAAAGAGAAAAGCGACAAAAAGAAGTAAAGCTAGCGGCGCGATTTAAGCGAAGAAATCCGGCATTGTAAGACCTGCTGATCGCAGCCCGGTTCCAGCCGCTCACCGACGAAGCCACCCTCGTGGCTGAGGAGGTCGAAGCCGTTGTAATGAAGGAGCGCGGCCAGCTCCTGGGGGAAGAAATAGCGGTGGGTGAGGTTCACCACCCGCTCCGGCCCGTCCTTCTTCGACTCGGGCGTGTAATAGATACGCATGAAGGCGATCTGCAGCGCCGCGTCGAAGGTGAGGTTGGTGGTGTAGTGCTCCACCTTCCCGGTCCGGGGATGGCGGAAGCGGGTCCGAGACCAGCGACGGTCGGGGTCGCGGCTGAGCCACACCAGATCAGGGAAAATCAGATCAAACGCAAAGAGTCCGTCCTTTGCCAGGTGTTGCTTCACCGTCGCCAGAAAGCCTTCTACGTCGCTGCGGCTATAAAGGTGCATGAAGGCGTTGAACGGGCAGACCACCAGCGGCCATCGTTTGCCGAGGCGAACATTGCGAAAATCGGCCTCCACCAGATCGGCTTCCAGACCGTTTTCGTCGAGAGCGGTGCGACATTCGGCCAGCATCGGTGCGGACAGATCGACGCCGGTGACACGGTGTCCGCCGCGGACGAGAGGGATCAAGAGACGTCCCGAGCCGCAGCCGAGCTCGAGCACCCGCTCACCGTGCTCCGACGCCAGCCGACGGTAATAAGCCACATCGGAGATGCGCTGGCGGTACTCGTGATCGTAAAGCGCAGCGTCGACATAGTGCTCCGACGTGCCCGCCTCGAGGGCCATGACCAGCGCCGCTTTCCGCGCGTTCTTTATGGTGGTGTGCGCCGTCCGGTTTGCCATCGCGCGACTATACTGCGAGCCGATGACCAAAAAAGCGGTGGTGCTGCTGTCCGGCGGGCTCGATTCGGCGACGGTGTTGGCGCTGGCCAAGGAAGCCGGCTACACGCCGTATGCGCTCAGCTTTCGCTACGGGCAGCGGCATCTCGTCGAGCTGGAAGCCGCCAAACGGGTCGCCGCTGCCGTCGGTGCCGTCGAGCACCGGGTGGCTGTGGTCGATCTCGGCTGGATCGGCGGCAGTGCGCTGACGGCCGATATCGCGGTGCCGAAAGACCGGGACCTCGCGTCGATGGGCGGCGATATTCCCGTGACGTACGTCCCGGCCCGCAACGCGCTGTTTCTTTGTTATGCGCTGGCGTGGGCCGAGGTCCTCGGGGCGAGAGATCTCTTCGCCGGCATGAACGCGCTCGACTACTCGGGATATCCCGACTGTCGGCCTGAGTTCCTGACTGCTTTCGAGGAGATGGCCCGTCAGGGAACCAAGGCCGGCGCCGAGGGGGGGCGCTTTCGGATCCATGCGCCGCTCATCGCCTTGACCAAGGCCCAGATCATCCAGGAGGGCGTCCGCCTCGGGGTGGACTACGGCATCACCCACTCTTGCTACGACCCGGTGGGCGAGCTGGCGTGCGGCCGTTGCGACTCGTGTCTACTGCGGAAGAAGGGGTTCGCCGACGCCGGCGCGGCAGATCCGACCCGCTACGTATAGAAGGGATCCACAACCAAGCGCTCCGTAGCGTAGCGTGGGCTGTGCCCACGCGGAGCGTCGGAGGCTCGGAACCCTCTCAGGGTTCCGAGCAACAATAGCTAAACGGGTTCGACCCGACGGCGACGGCCGCCGCGACGGCGACGGCGACGGCGGGGGGCGTTGGGGTCCGACGGATCCGCTTCGGTATCGTCGGGGCTCGCTGGAGCGCTGACTTCGGCGGTGGTTGTCGTCGCTGGCGGCGGGCCCAACGACTCCCGCGCCAGGCGGCGCCAGCGGGCCAGCTCTTCCTGCAGGACGTCGTCCGCGCCCGGATGCATCAGCTCGAAGAGCATGAGGGCGTCGTTGAACCACTCGCGCCGCACCAGCGACGCGGTACGGCCGCCTGAGCGACGGGGGCCACGGCGGACCTTGGGCGGCAACAGCCGCCTTTGGGCGATGAAGATCTGCCGCAGCGTTTCCGAGTCGCGACGCGACGGACCGACATCGGCCAAGAGCGGCAGCAGACGGTCCTCGAGCGCGTTGAGATCGAACGGCCGCGCGTCATCGTCGTCGTAAAGGATGTCGGTACAGAACGGCGCCAGCATCACGCCAAGGACCAAGGCATTCGACGGCACGAGACCGTCGGCGACGTGCTCGTCGAGGACCCCGAGCGTGCGAGCAAGGACAGCGCGCTCTTCGGGCGTCTCGGCGAGGCGGCGCGCCACGGCCGGCATGAGCACCGACAACACGCCGGTCTCCTCCAGCTTACGGAGGGCCGAGTGGCCAGCACCCTCGCGGAGCAAACGATAGATCTCCTCCAAGACGCGCGGGGGAGCGCACTTGGCGATCTCGCCACGGTGCCGCAAGATGGCCTCGTAAGCCTTGTCCTCGATAGTAAAGTCGAGTCGCGACGCGAACTTGATGGCACGGAGGATGCGCACGGGGTCTTCGCGGAAGCGCACATCGGGGTCGCCGATGGTGCGGACCAGGCGGCGCTCGATGTCCGGCAGGCCGTCCACGTAGTCGATGACCTTGTTCTCGTCGACGTCGTAGAACAGGCCATTCATGGTGAAATCGCGACGAAGGGCGTCTTCCTCGGCGGTGCCGAAGACGTTGTCGTGGCGGATGAGGAGCTCGTTGTTGTCCTCGGTGACGGCCACGCCCTCGGGGAGATCTTCTTTCAAGGACGCCGTCGCTGTATCATCCAGCGTCTCGGGCGGCTCGGGGTCACGCGGGTTGGCGCGGAAGGTGGCGGTCTCGATGATCTTGGTGCCGAAGAAGACGTGCGCCAGACGAAAGCGCCGGCCAATGATGCGGCAATTGCGGAAAATGGCGCGCGTCTGCGTCGGTGTGGCCGACGTGGCGACGTCGAAGTCTTTGGGCTTTCGGCCGATCAGGAGATCGCGGACACAGCCGCCGACCAGGTAGGCGTCATAGCCGCTTCTGGTGTGACGGCGCACGACCTTGAGTGCGTCGGCGTCGATCTGCTCGACGGGAATGGTAGGCATGAGGGCGCTAGTAGGTATCACGATGGCGCCGGCCGGGCAATGAATCCTGGGCGCGGCAGAGTGGGAAATGACGGTGTCGGGAGTGCCTGAAAACCCCTTTAAAATCAGCTAGATGCCGCCATCCGCGAGGCCGCATTTGCCGAGGAAGTAATTTGCCGAACAGGTGCAGATGCAGTCGGCCTGAAGGGCGGGGTTGGAGAGGTTGCACCTCGGGGTGATGTGGTCGCTCAGGTGAAGGGTGCGGCCGCTGCGATCTTTGATGTCGACCTCGACGAGGTAGTCCTGGTTGTGGATGTCGCGCGTGGTGTAATCGGGGCAGCCGTTGAGGTTGCTGAGGTTGGCGTTGTTGGTGCCGTCGGGGACGCCACTGCCGTCGCTGCTGCGGATGAGGGTGGTGGTGCGGGCGTCGAAGCCGACCTGGTTCGAGGTGGCCGGATCGCGGAGCTTGCCGCTCACCTCGACGCAGGCGTCCATGTGGAGGACCTTGGCCGCGACATACATGACATAGCCGCCCTGGGGCGGTGGCTCGAGCGGGACCATTTGACCGCTGGTGAGCGGACGCAAAGTGGGGTCGGTGCCGTCGGTGAAGACGATGGATCCGGTGGGGGTGGCGCCGGGTGTGCCGACGAAGCCGGCCGGACAGGTCGGCCCTGGGCAGGCAGTCAACACGAAGAGCGTGAGGACGAAGGCGTTGCGCAAGCTAGAAGCAGTTCACGTCGGCCGGCTGTGCCTTGGGCCAGTAGTAGACAAAGGCGTTGCAGTGCTCCTGTGTCTCGACCTTGCCGCCAAACGTGTAGCAGCACGCGTTGTTGGGATCGCCGCAGGCGCCCGTCGGGAAGTCGAAGGTGCACTTCCACTGCACGCCACCACCGGCGGGGAGATCGTCGGTGAAGTCGCGCATCATGGGCGGATCGTCCCACGAGGTCGAGGTGTAGAACTTGGTCCCCACGTCGCCGTTGGCGGCGGTGGAGAACATCTCGAACAGCTTGCCGCGCGAGTGGAAGTGGCCGTTGGCAGCGACGACATGGACGGCGTCTTTGGTGAAGTTACAGGTCTTGGTGAAGCTGGCGTTGGTGTCGCCGGGGCAGATGCGGATGTTTTGGTTGGTGGCGAAGAGGGTGCCGAGCTCGTTGGGCTGGGGCGGCGTGGTCCAGAAGTTCACGCTGACCTCGGCCTTCTTGGGCGTCTTCTGGGTCGAGGCGTTGACGAAGTGGGTCTGCAACATGAGGAGCTCGCCGCCGTGGAACTTGGCAGCGACGGTGGCGGGCAACTTCCAGTCGGTGAGGCTGTCCTGCTGGCTATTGGTGACGAGCGGCCAGTCAGACCAGTTGGAAGAGACGAAGCATTCTCCCATGCCGTTCTTGCTGACCACGGGAGGGCCACCCGGTACGCCCGTCAGATTTTTGATGGTGTTGACGCGAAATACGTTCATGTGGTGCGAGCCGATGGCCTGGGCCATTTCGTAGCGATTGACCCAGACTTCTTCGGTCGGATTGCCGGGGACGGCGAAGAAATAACAGGCTTGCACCTCGTCGCCGGAAGCGACGTCAAATGCTGGAACATGCAGCTGAAATCCCTGTGTGGCGGGGGGCACTGCCAACTGCGTCACGGTCTCGGGCTGGCAGCCAGTCAATAGGAAGGTCAACAGGAAGCAGGAGGCGGTCAGGGCGGCCAAATGGGTGCCGAGGTTTTTAGTCGAGGGCATCTTGATCGTCATCATCGCACCGATTCCTTCAAAATCCGTGCCGTACGGTATACTCGACGCCCCAATGATCGCCAGTATGGGCCGATATCAGCTCCAAGAGCGCATCGCCGCCGGGGGCATGGGTGAGGTCTTTCGCGGCGTTGACGTGGGGTGGGGCGGCGTCGAACGGCCGGTGGCGGTGAAGATCATTTCTCCGACGCTGAGCCACTTTCCGGACTTCGTGTCGACCTTCATCGACGAGGCGCGGCTTTCTTACCTTTTGTGTCACGCCAATGTGGTCCAGGTGCGGGACATCGGGCAGTTCGAAAATACCTACTTCATCGCCATGGAGTGGGTGAATGGGACCGACCTTGGCAGTCTGCTCGGGCGGCTTGGGCTGCCGTTGCCGGTGCGCTTCGCGACGCTGCTTGCCGCAGAAGCCGCGCGGGGGCTCGACTATGCGCATCGGATCTGCGGCAGTGACGGCAAACCGCTCGGGCTCGTCCATCGCGATGTCAGTCCGCCCAACATTCTTCTGTCTTGGGAGGGCGAGGTCAAGGTCACCGATTTTGGCATCGCGCGGTGGCGCAACCGAGAGACGCAGTCGCTGCCGGGGTCGCTGAAGGGAAAGATCGGCTACATGGCGCCGGAGCAGGCGCGCAGCGAAGAGGTGGACCTCCGCACCGACGTGTTTGCGCTCGGCGTCATGTTGTACGAGATGGTGGTCGGCAAGCATCCGTTCACTGCCGGCGCCTCGGATCAGGAAGTGCTGACGCGGGTGCGGACTTGCGCGTTCTCGCCGCCGTCGACGCTGGGGCCGTTGTCGTCGGGGTTGGAGGCGATCATCATGCGCGCCATGTCGGCGTTGCCGGCCGATCGGTATCCGAGTTGCGCTGCGTTGCGTGAGGACCTCGAGGCGTTTGCGCGGCGGGAGGCGGTGAGCTGGTCGCCTCCCAAGCTGGGCGCGTTCGTGCGGCGGGTCATGGAAACGGAGGTCGACCCGGCGCTGGCGCGCACCGACCGCATGGCACGGCCGGTGTTGCCACGGGCGGAGACGCCGGTGACCATGAACGGGCGGGTGCGGCCGGCGTCGAATCCGCTGGCGCCGCTCGAGACCCAAGACTTGCAAGGCTTCGAGGGCGACGACAACGAGTCGACCACGCCGCGTTTGACGGCGCCACCGACGGAGGCTCCGCCTACGCCGCCGGTGCCGGCCTGGGTTTCGGCGGCGGTGGGGATCGAGTCTCCGACGGGGCGAGGACGGCGGCTGGCGCGGCGGGGCGAGGGTGGTGACGAGCTCGACGCCGTGCCACGTTCGCGGACGGCGTTGTGGGCGGTGTTGACCGGCCTGCTGGGCGTCGGGATCGGCTCGGCGATCTTTTTTCGGCGGGAGCCGCCAGCACCGGTGGCCGTGATCCAGCCGGATCGCGTGTCGACCAAGGCGTCTTTGACCGTGTCGAGCGCGGTCGGCAGCAAAGTCTTCATCGACGAGCTGCTGATTGGCCCGGCGCCGGTCGAGCTCGAGCTGAGCGCCGGCACCCATCTGGTGCGCGTCGAGGCCGGTGTCAGCTCGCGCGCCGAGACGATCGTCTTGCGCGAGGGTGAGCGGCGCCATGTGCTGATCTCTCTCAGGGACAACTGAGATGGCTCGCTATTTCGACGCTATCTCCGAGGTGCGTACCCATCTCGGGTACGGGCTCCGCAAGCGCCTGCAAGACGGCTATAGCCGCTCTGACTTCCGCGCCGACCTTCTCGCTGGCCTCGTGGTCGGTGTGGTGGCGCTGCCGCTATCGATGGCGCTGGCCATCGCCTCGGGGGTGGCGCCGCAGTATGGCCTGTACACCACCATCGTGGCCGGCATCGTTGCCGCCCTCCTCGGTGGCTGCCGCAGCCAGGTCACGGGCCCGTCGGCGGCGTTCGTGGTCATCCTGGTGCCGGTGGTGCACAAATTCGGCTTTGGCGGCCTCTTGGTAGCCGGGCTGATGGCCGGGGTGTTGCTGATGGTGATGGCGGCGCTCAAGCTCGGGCGCCTCATCTCGTACATCCCCCATCCGGTCACCACTGGCTTCACCATGGGGATCGCCGTGGTCATTGGCACCATCCAGCTCAAGGATTTTTTTGGGCTCAGCTTTCTGCCGGTGGAGACGTTCACCGAGCGGGTCGAGGCGATGGTCAGCGCCTACCGGACGTTTTCGTGGCGTGAATTCGTCGTCGGTGCCGGCAGCCTGGCGCTGCTCGTGGCTTTGCCCAAGCTGATGGTGCGGCGCATCGGTTGGAAATGGGTGGTCGTGCTCCTAGTCGCGTTGCCGGCGACGAAGCTCGGGCTGCACTTTGGCTGGGGCGTCGCGCTGGCGACCACGGCGATGCTGGTCTTGCTGGTGTACGGCTCGCAGGCAAAGTTGCCGGCGCCGTTGGTGATGCTTGCGGTGGTCAGCATCGCGGTCCACGTCGCCGCGCAGATCTGGCCGTCGTTTCAGGTGGCGACCATCGGCACGCGGTTCCACACCGTCGTCGGAGGCCACGAGGTGGCGGGGATCCCATCGCTGCCACCGCTGCCGCTGTTGCCGTGGCACATGGCCGGCGGCGACGGGCAGACCATGCATCTCAGCTGGAGCGTATTCCAGAAGCTGGCACCGACGGCGTTCGCCATCGCCATGCTAGGGGCCATCGAGTCGCTGTTGGCCGCGGTGGTGGCCGACGGCATGACCGGCGTCAAGCACGACTCCAATGCCGAGCTGTTCGCGCTCGGTGTGGCCAATGTCGTGGTGCCGTTTTTCGGCGGCATCGCAGCGACGGGGGCGCTGGCGCGGACGGCCACCAACATCCGGGCTGGGGCGCAATCACCCCTCGCCGCCGTGGCGCACTCGGTGTTCATCTTGCTGTGCACGGTGGTGCTGGCGCCGCTCGTGGCCTACCTGCCGATGGCGGCGCTGGCGGCGTTGCTGCTGCTCGTCGCGCGCAACATGGCTCAGATCCCGCACTTCATCCACATCGTCAGGGTCGCGCCGCGCGCCGACGTGGTGGTGCTGATGACCTGCTTTTCGCTGATGGTGCTGTTCGACATGGCGCTGGCGGTGTCGGTGGGCGTGGTGCTGGCGGCGCTGCTGTTCATGCGGCGCATGGCCGACCTCACCGACGCCAAGCTCGATACGCAGACCATGACCAAGATGGAAATGCCCGAGGGGGTGGTGCTGTACGAGATCGCCGGGCCGCTTTTTTTCGGGGCGGCCGAGCGCGCGATGGAGGCGCTGTCGGTGGTGTCTTCGACTTCGCGCTTGGTGGTCATCCTGCTGCTCGATCAGGTGCCCACCATCGATGCCACCGGCATCGTGGCCCTCGAGACCGCGCTGGCCCGCCTCAAGCGCGACGGGCACAAGGTGATCATGACGGGCCTGCGCGCACAGCCGGCAGCGGTGCTGGCCAAGGCGCACATCGATCGCGAGCCAGGCCGGCTGGCTTTCGCGCCAGACCTTGACACTGCGCTCAGTATGGCCATTCTACACTTGGCACGTCCGCTCGTTCCCCCGCCCCCGCCTTCGCAGCCGCTACCCGCCTAAATGATTCATTTTGATCAGTCGTTACGTTTTCCTTCGCTGCACTTCACCATCTTCGTGTTGGCCGGCTGTTGCGTGGGTTGTCCGCCCGCGTCGACGCTGCCAACCACGCCTGGCTGTAGCAAGGATACTGATTGTAAAGGCGCGCGGATCTGTGTGAAGCGGGCCTGTATCGATCCGCCGCCGCGGCCGCCGGGGGATGCGGGGACGGCCATAGACACCTGTGACAGCGACGGGGGAGCGCCTTTGATAGAGACGCCGGTGGCGTTGCCGCCGACGCCTTTGTCGTCCCTGGCATTGCTAGGGCCGTCACCGATGTTCCATGTCGACGCGAGCCACAGTGGTCGCAGTCGGTTTCGTGCGCCAACGGTGGCGCCCAAAGAGCACGTCAAGACGGTGACTGGGGGCACGGTGTTCGGCAGTCCTGCCGTCGCTGCCGGCGGGATCGTCGTGTTCGGATCGCATGACCGGTCGATCTATGCGGTGGGGCCGGATGGAGCCGTGCGCTGGAAGCGGGCCACCGGCGATCTGGTCTGGTCGTCGCCGGCGCTCGGCGCGGGTGTGGTCTATGTCGGCTCCGACGACGACAAGCTCTACGCGCTCGATCTGGGCGACGGCGAGTTGCGCTGGACCTTCACTGCCGGGCCGTGTCGGCAAGGCGCTGGGCCCGGGCCGGAAGGCTCGCGCTGCGACGTGGACGGCGTCACCGTCGGCAGCGACGGCACCGTGTACTTCAGTGCCGACGGGCTTTACGCGCTCAAGCCCGACGGCGCGCTGAAGTGGAAATTTTCACCCGGCACCGTGCATTGCGCGTCGGCGCCGGCGTTGTCGGAGGCGGCGGCCACGATCTATGTCGGCTGTCAGGACGACGCCGTTTATGCCGTCGATACCGCGACCGGCGTCAAGCGCTGGGAGTTCCGCACCCAGGGCGATGTCGACTCGTCACCGGCCATCGGCGCCGACGGCACGGTGTACGTCGGCTCCGACGACCGCAAGCTCTACGCACTTGGACCGTCGGGGGTGCTGCGTTTTGCAGTGACCACCGCTGGCCCCATTCGCTCCTCGCCCGCTCTCGGCGCCGACGGTACCGTATACGTCGGCTCGGGCGACGGGGGGCTCTACGCCATCCGACCCAGCGGCTCGGTAGCGTGGATCTGGAAAGCCGCTGATCGCATCTTGTCGTCCCCTCTCGTCGACGCAGCCGGACTCATCGTCTTTGGCTCGCAAGACGACCGTCTCTATGCGCTCGGCGCAGACGGAAAGCTGGTGTGGTCGGTGTTGCTCGACGGAGACGTCGACGGCAGCCCGGCCCTAGGCAGCGACGGGACCATTTACGTGGGCGCGGATGATCGCGCTCTTCACATGTTGAGGAATCCCATTCCATGAAGTCCAATTCCAATGATCTTGATCGGCAGCACGTTTTGCGCACGCTGCGATCTGCACCACCTGTCGGCCTGCGCCCCGACGAAATCGCCGTCGCGCTCGGGCTCGACGACAAAGGCAAGCATCGCCTCAGGCGCATGATGGGCGACCTGCTCGACGAAGGAATCATCGAGAAAACGGCCGGCTCGCGCTATCAGATCATCGGGTTGCCGTCGGTGTTGCCAGCCATGCCGGCCGAATCTGGCGTGCCACCCGAGATGAAGCCGGGCTGGGTTGCCGGCAGCCTGCGCGTCCATCCGTCGGGGTTCGCCTTCGTGGCCCGCGATGACAAAGAAGACGATGTTTTCGTCGCCGCGCGCTATCGCGGCCTCGCCTTCGACGGCGATCGCGTGGCGGTGTCGACGTGGACTGGCCACAAGGGCACCGAAGGCAAGGTCGAGGCGGTGTTGTCGCGCGGCCGGGCCAAGCTGACAGGCATCCTGGTCTCGGAAGGCGGCCGGCAGCGGCTCGAGCCCGACGATCCACGCATCGCGGCCACGTCGTCGCAGATCTATATCGAGAGCGCGGTCCCTGGGGGCAATGCGGGCTTGTCGGTCGTCGTGGAGGTCGTGCGTTGGCCGACCACCGTCGAGGGGCCGATGATGGCCAAGATCAGTCACATCCTCGGCGACCCTGAAGATCCGCGCACCGAGGTCGAAAAAGCGCTGATTGGCGGCGACATTGCCGTCGAGTTTCCCGAGGAAGTCCTGGCGGCGGCGACCAATGCGCCAACGGTGGTGCGGCCGGAGGATCTCGTCGATCGCGTCGATTTGCGTGCGCAGGAGTTTTTGACGATCGACCCTGAGACGGCGCGCGATTTCGATGACGCCATCTGCGTCGAGAAGAGTCCCAAGGCGGGCCACATGCGGCTGTATGTCGCCGTGGCTGACGTCTCGCATTATGTGCGGGTGGGCGAGCCGCTCGACGATGAAGCGCGGCGGCGGGGCTGTTCGGTGTATCTGCCAGACCGGGCCATTCCGATGCTGCCGCGCCAGTTGTCGTCGGATATTTGTTCGCTCAACCCCGAGGTCGACAGGCTGGCGATGGTGGTGCGGATGGAGGTCGACGCCAACGGCGGCGTGGTCGATCCGTACTTCTGTGCCGCGGTGATCCGTTCGCGGTCGCGGATGGACTATGCCGGTGTGGCGCATTCGCTGGCTGGTGAGACGCGTGGGCCGCTCGAGCGTTATCAGCCGTGGCTACCGACGCTGCGGACGATGCAGGAGCTGGCCGGCCGGCTGCGCAAAGTGCGGACGGCGCGTGGCGCGCTCGACTTCGAGCTGCCCGAGGCCAAGGTCATTCTCGACGAGGACGACCCGCGGCGCGTGCGCGATGTGGTCCAGTCGCGTGGCGACGTGGCCGTCAAGGGCGCGTACCAGATGATCGAAGACTTCATGCTGGCGGCGAACGAGGCCGTGGCGCGCTTTTTCGGCAGCGCGGACCTCGATACCGTGTGGCGGGTGCATGACGTGCCCACCGACGAGCGCCTGGAGGCGTTTTCGCAGGTGGCCGAGGCCTACGGCGTGCATTTCGATCCGATCGACGGGCGCGATCCGAAGAAGGTCCGCGAGCTGATGGCAGTGCTCGAAGAGCGGCCGGCGGCGGTCAAGCGGGCGTTGCATTTTCTGTTGCTGCGGGCGCTCAAGCAGGCCCAGTACGACATCGTCAACGTCGGGCATTTTGGGCTAGGGGCGAAGGACTACCTGCACTTCACGTCGCCGATTCGGCGCTATCCGGATCTGATCGTGCATCGGCTGCTCAAGACCGCGCTGTCGGCGGCGGGGGTGGCGGCCGGTGGCAAGCCTGGACCGGCGCCGTTGCGGGAAGAGCTGGCGGCGATGGCGCTGGAGTCTTCGCGCGCCGAGCGACGGGCGATGGAAGTGGAGCGCGAAGTGGTGGACATGTATCGAGCGTTCCTGATGCGTGATCACGTCGGTGAGGAGTACGAAGGCACCATCGCCGGCGTGGCCAGCTTCGGCGTGTTCGTGCAGATCGATTCGCCGTTCGTCGAGGGCCTGGTCAAGCTCGAGGAGCTCGGCGAGGACTACTGGGAATATGACGCCGAGGGCATGCGCATCGTCGGGCGCGGCAGTGGACGATCGTTCTCGATGGGCGACAGTGTGCGCGTCGAGATCATGAACGTCTCGGTCCAGCGACGGAAGATCGACATGCGGCTGCTCGAGCATACGCAGTCGCATTTTGCCTTGCCGCGGCCACGGTCGTCGCAAGGGCGCGGCGGACGGGCTTCAGAAAAGGCGCGTCCCGGAGTGCGGTCGCGTGGTGGCTCCGGTCGGCCACAGTTGCCGGTTTCGGGGGCGAACAAGCCGGGTCTGAAGGCGCGTGGCGCGCGGTCCAAGAGTAGGAAGCCTGGCGCTGGCGGGCATGGGGGGCCAAGTGGAAGGCCGAAGCCCAAGGGGCCTTCGGGGGGCAAGCGCTCTGGGGAAAAGCGGGGCCGCCGTCGCTGAGTTCTTTACGCGTCTGCCCTGGAAGGACTATGATGGAGGCTATTTCTAACGGGGGCACATGCGAAACGTAGGCTTGGTGGTGGTGGTGTTGTTGGCATTCGGGGGGTTGGCAACGGCGCAACAGCCCGCGATGTCTACGGAAGAACGCGCAGCGACGGCAAAACAGTTCTTCGAGACGGGCATGGCCCACTTCCAGCTCGAGGAATATGACAGGGCGGTCGAGGCCTGGGAGAGCGGGTTTCGCCTGCGGCCCGTCGCCCAGTTCCTTTACAACATCGGCCAGGCCCACCGACTCGCCAAGCGGTACGAGAAGGCGCTGTCGTTCTACAAAAAGTATCTCAACATGGAGCCCAAGGCGGCGAACAAGGCCGAGGTCGAGCGTCATATCTCGACGCTGACGCGGCTCATCGACGACCAGGGCAAGATTTCCAACGCGCCGCCGACGCAGCCGCTCCTCGGCACGGGTGAGCTCGGACAGAAGCCGCGTCGCACGGAGCCGGTGGTGGTGAAGCCTGAGCCCATCAAGACCAAGCCCGAGCCGGTGGTGGTCAAGCCAGAGCCGAAGCCGGAGCCGGTGGTGGTGGTGGTGGAGAAGCCCGTGGTCGTGGAGTCGAAGCCGACGCTGGTCGTGGCCCACGTCGACAATCGTCCGATCACCAAGAAGCCTTGGTTTTGGGGCGTCATTGGCGGCGTTGGTGTGGTGGTCGTCGCTGCGGTTATCGTCGGTGTAGTCGTCGGGACCAGTGGTGATTCGACCAAGACCCTTCCGGGCGTGAGCTTCTGATGAACAACTCATGGAAAATTGTAACGGCTGCGTTGGCGCTGTCTGCGGTCGGCTGTTCGGCGACCGACCCTTGTGACGGCCTCACCGGCACCTGCGTGAGCGCCAAGGTGACCGGCTCCGTCGGCAACCTCGATCAGTTGCGCATCAACGTCAAAGGCTTCGCCAGCAAGTACACGCCCAGTCCGGCGAACGGGACGTTCACTCTGCCGGTCAAGCTGGCGCTCAGCCTGCCGGCGTCGGTGGGCAACCAGCCGGTCATCAGCGTCGATGGACTGCTCGGCGGCGTGGTGGTGGCCAGCAGCACCGAAGATATGTTCGTGCTCGTCGCCGGCCAGAAGCAGGCACACGAGTTCAAGCTGATGGCTGGTCCCAGCAGCGACGGCGGCGTTGGCGACATGATACCGCCCGATTTTTCCGGGCCACTCGTCATTACGCCCACGCTGCTCGACTTTGGCAACGTGCCACGCGGCATGACCTCTGCGCCGAAGGACATGACCGTCATCAACCACACCACCTCAGTCGTCACCCTCAGTGGTCAGGGCGCCGACGGTGGCCACGACGACAACGATTTTTCGTCTACCTTCGGCTCAGGCTGCGGAAAGCCCGACATGAGCATGAACGTGACCGTGGCGCCGGGAGCGACGTGCGTCATCTCTTTCACCTTCTCTCCCAGCCAGCTCGGTCCCCGTCGCAGTGATTTCGGCTTGACCTACAGCGGCGGCGCCTCGGGCTCGGTCATCGTCACGCAGATGGGCAACGGCACAGCCACCTGGACGGCGGAGAGCTTGCCAGGCGGAATCACGCCGAATTTGGAAGTGGTGGCGGGCGGGTCGTCCAATGACGTCTATGTCGTGGGACATGCGCCGAGCGTTCCGGCTGCTGCAGTGTGGCATTCCAAGGGCGACGGCAACTGGAGCAAGGCGGGGACCACGGTGTTCAGCTTGAATCTCACCGCGCTGGCCATCATGCCGACCGTTGGCGGCGGCGAGATGGTGTTCATTGGAGGTGATCCGGCAGTGCCCGATGCCGGCTCCGGTGGCGCGGAGATCTGGGCGAGCCGCGATGGCACCGACAACTTCAAATATCAGCAAGTGACGGCGATGGGAGACATCACTGCCATCGGCGCTCAAGGCGGCACGGCCTTCGCCGTAACCAATGCGGGCTGGGTGGCCCAGTGGGACGGCTCCACTACCTGGAATGCGATTGGGTCGTCCAGTCTCACCACGCGGCTCACGGCGATCACGTTCGCGCAGGGCAAGCTGGTCGTCGCTGGCGACGGTGTCTTCTACCAACCCAGCGCCGCCATGCCGTTGCAGTCCGCCAAGCCGCCGAACACCAACCCCACCTTCCTCGGGATCTGGGCCGCCCGCGACGGCACGACCTGGGGCACGACCACCGACGGTTCCATCTGGCGCTGGGACAACATCACCGACTTGACCACGCCCCCGGTCAGCGAATCGACCAACGGTGGTGTCACACTCACGGGCATTGCTGGGCGCGATCTTGTCGGAGGCGGGTACGACATTTGGGCCGTGGGCACGCTCGGTAACAAGATCCTGCATCGCAACAGCGCGGGGACTTGGGACAGGGTGTCGGTGCCGACCAGTGCGGCCATGCAGTCGGTGTGGGTCGCGGACAACGGCGAGGTCTATACGGCGGGCTTCAACGGCCAGATTGGTCACCTGAAGTAGCCGCTTTACGCTGCGCCGCAATAAAAAGCTTTACCACGCAACTCCTGCCGGGCATCGTCCGATAAGCAGGCGATGATGTCCCCCATCGATTCTTTGGTTCCCTCGTTGGCTCCCAATATGCTCGATGTCGCTTTGTCGCAGTTTGGGCTGACCGCATTTCGGCCTGGGCAGCTCGAGGTGATCGACGCGGTGTTGGCCGGCAAGCCCACCATTGCCGTGTTGCCGACGGGTGCGGGCAAGTCGCTGTGCTATCAGTTGCCTGCTGTGGCGTTGGGCGGGCTCACCATCGTGGTGTCGCCGCTGATCTCGCTCATGAAAGATCAGGTCGATGCTTTGGCCGCGCGCGGGATTCCGGCCACGCTCATCAATAGCTCCGTCGACGCCTCCCAGCGCGAGGCGCGGTTGCGACAGGCGGTGTCGGGTGAGCTGCGCCTCTTGTACGTCGCGCCCGAGCGGTTTCGCGCGCCGGACTTCATCGAGCGGTTGCGGCGGGCGCCAATTTCGCTATTTGCCGTCGACGAGGCGCATTGTATCTCGGAGTGGGGGCACGATTTTCGGCCCGAATACGCGCGGCTTTCCGAGGTCGTGGCCGCGCTCCATCCGCCGCGCCTGGTGGCATTGACCGCCACCGCCACACCCGATGTCCGGCAGGAGATCGCGGCACGTCTCGGCATGGGCGCACCCACGGTGTTCGTGCGTGGGTTCGACCGGCCCAACCTGTCATTCGCGGTCCTCCCCGTCGGTGGCAAGGCCGAGAAGCTCGCCTGGGTGATGGAGTTGTTGAAAGATCCGGCGCTGGTCGAACGGCCGGCGCTGGTCTACGTGTCGACGCGCAAGCATGCCGAAGAAGTGGCGGCGGCGCTGGAGCGCAGGAAGGTGCCAGCGCTGGCCTATCACGCCGGACTCAGCGACGAGGAGCGGGGGACTGCGCAGGACCGCTTCATGAATGGTCGGGCGCGGGTGGTGGTGGCCACCAACGCCTTCGGCATGGGGGTCGACAAGAGCTCGGTGGGCCTGGTGGTGCACTACGATCTGCCCGGTTCTCTCGAGGCGTACTACCAGGAGGCCGGCCGCGCCGGGCGAGATGGTCGCGCGGCGCGTTGCGTCTTGCTCTTCAACCACGGCGATGTGCGGCTGCGCGAGTTCTTGATCGAGAACCACGGCGACGGTGAGCGTTCTGCCGCACGCGTGGAGGCCGAGCGGGCGCGACTGTCGGAGATGGTGCGTTACGCGTATGCCCACGCTTGTCGTCGACGATTCCTGCTGGAGCACTTTGGGGATCCGGCGGCGACCCTGCGTTGTGGCGGCGAGATCCTGTGCGATGCCTGTCATCAGGCCACGCAGGCGGTGGCTCTGTCCGACGATGATCAGTTGCTGGTGCGCAAGGTGCTGGCGACGGTGGCGCGCGTCCATGGACGGTTCGGGCGGGGACGCGTGGCGCTGGCGTTGACCGGGTCGACGGCGGCCGAGGTACGTGATGCCGGCCTTGATCAGCTGAGCACCTTCGGCCTTCTGCGCGATCGACCGTTGGCTTGGGTGATGGATCTGCTGGCGGCGCTACAGAGCGCGGATCTGTTGGCCACCGGCGGCGCCGAATATCCCGTGATCGGCCTGACTGCGCTGGGCGGCGAGGTCATGCATGACCGGCAGCGGGCGCGGCTGAGCTTTTCGTTGGCCGAGCTGCCCAGTCGGCCCGTCGCTGCGCGTGAGCGACGGACCCGGCAGGCACGCGCCCCGGCTGGTCGCGACGCAAAGGCCGCAGACGATGTGCCGCTCGACGCCGACGGGGTGCGGCTGTTCGAGGCGTTGCGAGAGCGGCGCCGGGAGCTGGCCGCGTCGCATGGGGTGCCGAGTTTCATGGTGTTTCACGATCGGACGCTGACCGAGATCGCACGGGCGCGGCCCGCCAGCCTCGAGGCGCTGGCGTTGGTGCATGGCGTCGGGCCGGCCAAGCGGGAGGCGTATGGCCAGGCGGTTTTGGACGTCGTGGCACGGGCGGGTGGGGTCGCTGGGAGTTGATTATTTTCTCAATCGGGAAAAGGCGTGGTAAACCAACCTTCATGCTCCGCCCGCTTTGCATCGCGCTTTTATTCGCCATTCCCGCTGCGCTCACTGGTTGCAAGCAGGGTGACGGCGAGCGCTGCCAGGTGCTGGCCGACTGCCAGGACGGTCTCGTCTGTGTGTTGCCGCCAGGCGGCTCGCCGCAGACGGGCGGCATCTGTCGCTCCAACGAGGCCGCCGACATGGCGACCGACGCGCCGGACCTGTCGACCAACCCCGACCTCGCCGGTGTCGACCTCTCGACGCACGACTAGTCCCTTTCCGGGGCTATACTGGCGCTGATGTGGGCGTTTGCTGTCGCTGCGGTGTTGTTCTCCCATGCGGGAGAATTGCGAGCTCCCGTCGCTGGGGCAGTGTTGGTGCCGGCAGGGACTTTTCGCATGGGCGCCACCAAAGAGGCCACTGACGCCGCTGGCGTGAGCTGCCGGCTAGAAGTCCCAGTGCCCGAGGCTTGTGATTTTTCGCAAGAAGCCCCGCAGCGTGAGGTGTATCTCAGCGCATTTCGCATCGACCGGGTGGAGGTGACGGTGGCTGCTTACCGTCGCTGCGTCCGCACGGAGGGCTGCCGGCCAGATCCGCTGCTGACCGGGGATCCCAGACTCCTCGTGGACGATCAGCCGATCACCTCGGTGACCTGGGACGAGGCCGCTCGCTTTTGCGCGCTGCACGGGGCCCACTTGCCGACGGAGGCGCAGTGGGAACGGGCGGCGCGCGGCCGAGATGGTCGTACCTGGCCGTGGGGCAACACGCCGCGCGAGCATGCGTCCAACCACGGCCGCTATCGTCGCGTCGGTGTGCTGGGCCCGCATCCTGGCACCATCATGCAACCAGATCCCGCGGACGGCTTCGCGCTGCTGGCGCCGGTGGGGTCTTTCCCGTCGGGGGCGAGCCCAGAAGGCGTCCTCGATTTGGCGGGCAATGCGGCCGAGTGGACCGCCGACTGGTTCCTGCCCGAGCTCCGCACCCAGCCGACCGTCAACCCCAAAGGCCCACCCACCGGCGACAAACGTGCCGTGCGTGGCGGCTCTTTTCGCACGCCGCTCTTGCTACAAAGAACCACCCAGCGCGAAGGCGCCGCCTCGTCGCTGCGCTCCCCCGACGTCGGCTTTCGCTGCGCCTACTGACGCGTTCCGGGCGTCAGGGATTGCAGCCGATGCGCTGGGTATCGATGACGATGTCGTCGATGTAGACGTTGGTGACAGCGACGGTGACGTTGGTGGCCATGCTGTAGTTGAAGCCGAGCGTGAAAGCGCTGTAGGCGTCGGCGCAGTTGCCTGTGATGTTTGCCTTGGGCACCGTGGCGCCGTCGTAGTAGGGCGTCATCGAGCCAGTGGACGTCATGACGACGTGCCATTCAAAGCACTTCCAGGTGTTGTTGGGCAGCGTCTGGTCGGGCGAGTAGTTGTAGATGTACGGCTTCACGGCCAAGTTCGAGAACTGGTACAGATGGTTGTCCTGGTGAAATCCATAGCCCACTGAGGTGCCGTTGAAGTCGCGGGTCAGGCCGACCAGGCCCACATCGCCGACGGTGGTGCGGTCGGTGCGGATGAACGCGCGGACCCACAGGTCGTTTCCCGCCGGAACCGGCGGGTTCTTCATCTGCAGGGTGTAGCCGAGTCCGCCAAGCGTGTTGGGATTGCCGGCGGTCGTGACGATGTGCATGGCGTTGCTGCCCCAGTGCACGACGCTCGACTGGATCTCGGCGGTGGCGTTCGTCGAGACCGAGTCGGCCCAGTTGGTGCCCCACATCGCGCGCTTGCCGGCCTCGAAGTCGTCGCAGCCGAAGGCGGTGGGATGGAGTGCGCAGCCTTGCAACGCGGGACCATCGAGAACGCCGGCCATGTCGGTGAGCGGGCTCCTGAAGTCGCCGACCCCAAGGTCGCCGGTGCCAGCATCGCTGTCGTCGACGCATTCGTTGGCGTGCATGCCGGCGCTGTTGTGGTAGCGCTTCAGCGACATGCAGGTGATGTCGTCGAAGCTGCAGGCCAAGGTCGCCATCTCGCAATGGCCGTTTCTGCCGTCGAGCACACAGCTTTGGTCATCGGTGCAGCGGAACGACGCTGGGAGCTGTGTGCAGCCGGCAAGGAGACTCAAGACCCAGACGAGCCCAAGCCGGGTGATGCCGTCGATCATGGACTAGATCGTAGCACTTCCGCGGCCAGGAGGAGCCACCACGACAAATGCGCAGGCGGACTGTGCCACTGGCCCGCGAAAACGATGGGAGTGAGTTTTACGGGCAGGAGCCGGCGTCGGGGTCGTTCACGTTCGAGCTGAGCTTGAGCGTCGGGGTGGCCACGCCGATGCCGACGAAGATGTGGAAGCGGCCGCAGTTGGACAGGTCGGAGCCTTGGTAGCCAAGAATCGTGAGGTCATACGCACCCCACGGCAGGTTGTCGATGCGCTCGAAGGTGGTGCTGGAGCTCGGCGTGAAGCAGGTGTCGAGGGTGCCGTCGAGCTTGCGGCCGAGGACGGTCATGCCTGTCGCTGGCGTGGCGGTGCCCGACTTGACGAGCAACAGGCCCTCTTTGGTGACCTTGGCCGGGGCGCACTGGAGATTGGTCGGACCCCACGACGGCACGAGGTACAGGGTGCCGGTGTAGGGCTTCAAGTAATCGGCCTCTGCGAAGTCCATGCTGATGACCACCGGTGCGCCGATCTGGACGTCGGTCATCATCGAGGTCTTGGGCTTGGTCAGCGCCACGCCGGCGGAGTCGAGCAGCGTGATCGTGGCCTGGTACATGCCGGGCATGATCGGATCGTAGGTGGTGGAGGTCTGTGAGCACGGCACCAGCTTGGTGTCGGGCTGCGGGCCAGCGACGACAATCTGCGCATTGGCGATGCCAAGATCATTGCAGGTCGGCGCCGGATAGCTGGTGATGCCGTCGGAGGTGACGTTGAGCCGCGAGTACGAGATCTGCAGCGTGGCGCGCGGGATGGAAATGCTCTGGCAGCTCGCCGAGCAGTTGTTACCGGTGGTGCCGTTCTTGACGCCGTTGTCGCATTGCTCGGAGTCTTCCTTGATGCCGTTGCCGCATACCGCACTCGAGCACTGCAGAAGAAAGAGCCCCACGCCCAACACAGCGACGAGACCCGACGATGCAACCAGGATACGAACCGAACGAGAACGCATGGGACTCCTAAGACGTAAGTAAGACTAAATGGTGCCGAGGTGCTTGCGCACCACGAAGACATCTTCGGTCACGCTCGACCAAACGAGGTCGAGGAGACGTTGTAGCGTGGGGTGGTTTTGCGCCGACGCGGCATCGGCAGCGACGATCCGCGCCGAGGTCTCGAGGTCGCCGGCCACAGCCAGACCAGCCCGCGATCCGGTGAGGTCGGTGGCCTTGAGCCAGGCGGTGACGAGCTCTGTCGGCCGCTGACCCTTGAGCTTGCGGGCGATGGTGAAGATCTGCTCCTGCTGCACCGGCGTCAGCATGCGCTTCAGGCCCAGAGTGGTCTGTGTCATTTCCGGCGACAAGATGGGCTTTTCGCCGTCTTTTTCGGCGGTCAGCGTCATGGTGGCCTCGACCAGATGGGCCAGCTGCGCCACATCCGGCAAGGCATAACGCAACAGACGCTCGGGGCGCATCATGGCCAGGCGTCGACCGAGGTCGAAGATGAAGTCGCGCTCGGGTCGTTTGTCGACGAGGAACGGGTGGCCGACCAGGAACACCGGCACCGCCACCTGCTTGTCGATGCACGACAAGAACTGCACGGCCTCTTTCTGCTCGGGCCGGATGTAGACCTCGGGCAGCGTGGCCGTGAGACCCAGCGTGGCGCCGACGTAGCGGAACGCTTTGTTGAACGGCCGCGGATCATTGACCTCGAGAGCCTCTTTGCGGTTGAGCCCGAAGTTCTTGTGCGGCTGCGCCGACGCCAGCATGGTGACCGGGCCAATGATGGTGAAGAGCGCCAACAGCAGGCGATCCTCGTCGGGGTGGACCAAGCGTCCCCACATCTCGTCGTTGAGCGCACGGCGTGCGGTCGCAAACGGACGTGCCTTGTACTCGGCAACGGCCTTCTGATCGTCGGCCTCGCCCTTCTTGAGGAAGGTGAGCGCATACGAGCACGCCGTCGCCTTGTCGCGGGCACCGGTCTGCGCATAGAGCATCTTGAGCGCGCGGTACGACACCACCCGGTTCTTCTCGGCCTTGAGCAAATACTGGTGCTCGATGATCGCTTTGTCGAAACGGTCCGGACCGGCCTCGATGTAGAGGTCGGCCAGCTGCTTGTGGCGATCGATGTTGTTGCGGTCGAAGCTGAGTGCGACCTCGAGCGCAGCCAGGGCACTCTCGCGTTCGCCGAGCTTGTCGAGATACAGCTCGCCCGTCGCTGACCACAGGCGCAGACGCTCGTCGTTACGGCCGTCGCCGGTCTCGGGCCCGATGCGCTTCAACTGCTTGCGATAGAAGCGCGCGAGCTCCTTCCATTCCTGACGCTCTTTGAGAAGCTCTTCGAGCGACTCGGCCGAGCGATCCATCGTGGGATCGTCGTCGAGCGCCTCGGACAGCATCTTGGCCGCCTGCTCGCTGCGCCCGAGCTCGTCGCGGCAGATGAGGCCGCCGGCGTGCCGGTACTTGGCGCGCATGGTGGGGCTCTTCTCGATCTCGATGAGCCGTTCCAGCATCTCCACGGCTTGCGGCCACTGCTTGTCCTCGGAGTAAATATCGAGGCACTTGTGCAGGAACTTCTTCTCCTCGGGCCGGAGCTCGAGCGCTTCACGATACGACGACAGCGCCTGGACGCGATCGCTGAGCTTGTCGAGGTAGAGGTCGCCAATCTCGCCGTAAAGCCGCAACTGTTCTTCGAGCGGCGCGGTGACCAGCAAGGCCTTCTTGGCGTCAATCATCGACTCCGGCTTGACCTCGCCGAACTCCATCATCGCCAACAGCGACGGGCGGTGCGACGGATCGATGTCGAGGGCCTTGCCGAACCACTCCTTGGCCTGCGGCTTCTTTTCGAGCTTCAGCTCGACGACACCGAGCTGGTGGAAGAGCTCGACGCGCTCCGACGGTGGCAGATCCGCCGCGTGGTGCTTGGCGATGAGCTCGAGCGCACTGTGGGCCTCTTTCCAGTCGCCTTTGGCAAAAGGCTGCTGGGCACGGCCACGCTGGGCCTCGAGGTTGGTCGGGTCGAGCTCGGCGGCGCGGACGTAGGCCTTCTGGACCTTCTCCGGCTCATTGAGGCTCGTTGCTGCACGGGCCAACCGCAACAGGCGCTCGACCTGGACATGCGGCTCCACCTGCGCGCGACTACCGACGCGGGTGAGCATCTCCAAGATCGGAAGTAGCTCCTTCCAGCGCTCGGCTTTCCACAACAGCTCGGCCACACGCTCGCCGGCCTCGACGTGATCCGGGTCGACGCCGAGGGCTTCGAGATACAGCTCGGTCGCTTTCTTGTGGTCGTCGAGCCCGTCGAAGATCTCGCCCGCCTCGACGAGAAGTCGGGTGCGCTCCAGCCGGTTGGGCGTGTGCGGCACCGCCTCGACGAGGAGCTTGGCGGCCTTCAAGAACTCGCCGTTTTTACGGTAGATCTCGACGAGCGCGGTCATGGCCGCGGCGTAGTTGGCGTCGAGCTCGAGGACTTTGACGAAGCGGGTCTCGGCCTGCTTGGAGTCGCCGATGCGCTCTGCGGTCAGCGTGCCCGCGGCAAAGAGCAGCTCGACCTTTTGCGAGCGGACCTCGGCCAGGGTGGCGCGGCGCTCGAGGGTCTCGACGGCCTTGTCCCACGACTCGGTTTTTTCGTAGAGCTTGCTGAGCTGGAGCAGCGCCTCGGCGTGGTTGGGCAGCGCCGTGTCCACGTCGGTGAAGGCTTCGATGGCGCGCAGCGGGTCGTTGAGCTCCTCGGCGTAAATCGCGCCGACTTGCGCGAACAGCTCTCCGCGAATGGGACCGGGGACGATGGCCGCGTGACGACGATAGATGTCGACCAGCTCCTGCCAGCGACGGTCGCTACGATAGAGTCGCTCCAGCGATCGGAAGGCGTCTTCGCTCTTGGCGTCGAGGACCAACAGCTTCTCGAGGAATTCCGAGGCGCGGGTCGAGCCGCCGGGGCTCTCTTCCCACTCGGTGGCGATGCGGCGGTACAGGGCCGCGCGTTCTTTGTCCGACTCGACGGCATCGGCCTGATCGCTGAGCACGCGCAGGAATTCTTCTTGGCGGCCGTCTTGCTGATAGAGCCGTTCGAGTGCGCGCAGCGTCGGCAGATCGCGCGGCGAATCGGCGCGCAAGGCCTCGTAACGCTCGCTGGCGCCTTTGCGATCACCGCGGCGCTCGGCGCACATTTCGGCGGCCTCGCGACGGATCATGATCGACTCGTCGGGCAAGGCAACGCGGGCTTTCTCGTCGAGAAGCGGCAACAGCTCGGCGAAGGCACTGCGGCGGCGCAACAAGGCTTCCAACGCAGCGCGGGCATCGTCGGAGCTGGGATCAGCGGCCAAGGCCTCGCGGTAGACCAGCACCGCGGCGGCACCGTCGCCGATGCGATTTTCGAGGATGTCGGCCTGCTCGAGGAGCAGCTCGGCGCGCTCGGCGGCACCGGCCAGGCTGCGGGTGGCGCGCTTGCCGAGGGCAGGCGCCAGATCGATCCAGCGCTCGGCGCGACGGAGCAACTGGATGCGCAGCTCTTCGGCCTCTTCGTGATCGGGCGAAATCTTGAGCGCCTCGTCGAGCGAGGTCAGCGCGTACTCCACGTGGCCGAGCTTGTCGCCGTACAACCGGCCAATGCGCACCCAGGCCGAGGCGCGCTCTTCTTCGCCGAGCTGCGGGACCACTTCGGCCAGCTCGGACAACAACTCCGTCCACATGCCCGTCGCTGACGCCAGCCGTTCCAGCTGATTCCAGGTCTCGGGCTGCGGCGCTTCTTTGTAGGCGGCCAAGAAGGCAGTGAAGGCCTTTTGCAAATCGCCCACTTCGTTTTCGAAGATGTGGCCGACCGAGACGAGGAAGCCGCCCCGTCGCTGTGCATCGGGCTCGACGCCGACCCGGCCGAGATAGAGGTCGACCAGGCGCTCGTGATCGTTTTCCGTCTTGAGCTTGCGCTCGAGGGCGTCGAGACGGTCGAGGGCGTCGGAGCGGCCGGGCTCGTCGGTGAGGATGGTGAGCCAGCCGTCGAGGTCGTCGTCGTCGGGCAGGATGGGCCCGAGCTGGTCGCCGATGGCCTCTTTGAGCTGCAGGGCCAGCGTCGCCGAGTCGGCCACGTCGAGGACCTTGATGCGATACGCGGCGTAGAGCTCTTCCTTCTCGATGGCCGACAGACCCGGCAGCACCGCGAAGTGCTCGACATCACCCGCTTTGGCGCCGGACAGCACGCGCTCGAGGAGAATGCCGAGATCCGGATCCGCGCCTTCGAAGCCGAGAAACAGAAAGCTGCGCGAGCGGTACAGATCGTGGGTCACGGCGCGGTAGCCACCGTCGGACAGGGCACCCTGAAGATCTTCGGCGCTCCAGACCACGGTCTCGGCGCGGCTGGGATCACCGAGCGCCTTGAACACGAAGCGCGCCTTGCCGTCCTTCTTGAGCTCGAGCGAGTCGGCCGGGGTGTAGACCCTGGGGGCCACACCGTCGGTGGTGAAGGTCTTTTCGAACGTGTCGGCGTAGGTGGTGGTGACCACGGCGCGGAAGGGGAGGGCGCCCAGGATCTGCAGCGTGTCGCTGGTGGCGAACACCGGCAAGGCGCCAAGGAGCTGACCGGCGAACCGATCGCCGAGGCGACGGCGCACGAAGCCGGCGGCGGCGAGCGGACGTTCACGCAGCACGCGCTCGGCGTCGGACTTGGAGGTGCTGTCGAGATCGGGCAGGCCAGAGAGAAGCTTGCCGACGAGGTCGCGGAACGATCCCGCACCGTCGTCGAGCCGGCTGCCAGCGCACAGGACGCAACGGCCGAGGCGGAGCCGCTCTACGAGCGCGCTCACTTCGTCGTCACCCAGTTTGCCGGCAGTGGGAGTCTCGGTACGCGCGGCAGCCGCGGTCGACTCCTCCCGGTTTCCCTGCTTCTTCTTGGCCATCACGCCTCCAAAGGTGCGCCAGTCAACTGCAAACTCGATGTTGCAGGTACTGTAGAACGGGCGAGGGGTACCATCGTGGGCGTCACATTTCAACGGAAAACCGGCGAGTTACGGCGTAATCGGGCTCACAGTTGCGCGGGGTCGATCGTGGTCGGTTCGGACGGCAGACGCGCCGGATCCCAGCGATCGAGCAAGATCGCCAACAGCGCCGACGGTGACATGGCCTCCTCCACGCTGCACAGCCCGAGGCTGGCGCCGAGGCGGGCCAGAACCAGGCCGGGCTCGGTGCCGCGCTGGCGTAGGACGCGGACACCGATGTCGCCGTGGCGCTTCGACAGCCGGGCGCCGTCTGGGCCGAGTATGAGCGGCACGTGGACGTAGGCGGGTGGGGTCGCGCCGAGTGCGTGGTAGAGGGCGATCTGACGGGCGGTAGAGCCGAGCAGATCGTCGCCACGGACGATCTCGGTGATGGCCATGGCGATGTCGTCGACGACGACTGCGAGCTGGTACGCGTAGACGCCGTCGCTGCGACAGATGACGAAGTCGCCGACCTGGGCCGACGGGGAGTCGTGTTGTGGGCCCCGGGCGCGGTCGATCCAGTCGACCCATGCGTGCTCGTCGACGCGGAAACGCAGCGAAGGATTTCGGCCCGCGTGAGGCTTGGTGCGGGTGCGACAGGTGCCGGGATAGCGGGGCCCGTCGTCGCTGGGGCCGTGCGGCGCCTGCGAGGCGCGCTGGACCTCGGCGCGCGAGCACCAGCAGTCAAAGGCGTGGCCGTCGGAGATGAGCGTCTCGACAGCGGCGCGATAGAGGTCGCGGCGCTCTGACTGACGGTAGGGTGCATGCGGACCGCCGACGTCGGGGCCTTCGTCCCAGTCGAGACCGAGCCAGCGCAGATCCTCCAGCATCCGCGCTTCGGCGCCAGGGATGACCCGCTGGGCGTCGAGATCTTCGACGCGCAAGACAAAGCCGCCCCCGCCTGCACGCGCCCCGAGCCACGCGCACAGCGCCGTCCGTGCACTGCCGAGATGGAGATCTCCCGTCGGTGAAGGCGCGAACCTGCCGCGTGTCACGACCTAGACGTTGAAGCGGAAGTGCGCGGTGTCGCCGTCGCGCATGACGTACTCTTTGCCCTCGATGGCCAGCTTGGCATTGGCCCGGCAAGCGGCTTCCGAGCCGAACTTCACGAGGTCCTCCCACCAGATGATCTCGGCCTTGATGAAGCCTTTTTCAAAGTCGGTGTGGATGACGCCGGCGGCGCCCGGCGCGCGGGTGCCTTTCTTGATGGTCCAGGCGCGCGACTCCTGGGGCCCGACGGTGAAAAAGGTGATGAGCCCGAGCAGCTCGTAGCCGGTGCGGACGACCTTGTCGAGGCCGGGCTCGTCGAGGCCCAGCGACGCCAGAAACTCCGGCTGCTCCGCCTTGTCCAGCATGGCGATCTCGGCCTCGGCGGCGGCGCAGATGACCACCATCGGCGCGCCTTCTTTTTCGGCGTGGGCCTTCAACGCCAGGACATGCTTGTCGGTCGCCAGCGACGAGAGCTGGGCCTCTTTCACGTTGGCGACATAGAAGACCTTCTTGGAGGTCAACAGGAACATGTCGCGGATCATGGCGCGGTCTTCGTCGCTGAGCTGCTGGGCGCGGACCGGCACGCCGTCGTCGAGGGCCTTCTTCACCTTGATGCACAAGTCGGCGACGATCTTCTCGCCCTTGGCCTCGGGGTTCTGGCCCTTCTGGGTCTTCATGGCGCGATCGATGCGTTTTTCGAGCGTCTCGAGGTCCTTGAGGCCGAGCTCGGTGTCGATGGTGGCGATGTCCGAGGCCGGGTCGATCTTGCCGTCGACGTGGACGACATTGGCATCTTCGAAACAGCGCACCACATGGGCGATGGCGTCGACCTCGCGGATGTTGGCCAGAAACTGGTTGCCGAGCCCCTCACCCTGGCTGGCGCCGCGCACGAGGCCAGCGATGTCGACGAACTCCAGCGTCGTCGGCAGGATCTTCTTGCTATCGAAGACCTTGGCCAGCGCGTCGACGCGGGGGTCGTTCACCGCCACGACCCCGACGTTGGGCTCGATGGTGCAGAACGGATAGTTGGCCGCCTGGGCCTGTTGCGTGGCCGACAAGGCGTTGAACAGAGTGGACTTGCCGACGTTGGGAAGCCCGACGATGCCGCATGCGAAACCCATGGCGCGTGGCGATACCACAGCCCGGGCCAGATGCAAAGAGATGCAAGATCGGGGTCAGCCTCCGGAATGCATGCGGATAGGCTGATCCGGCCGGGCGACGATCTCGGCTTCAGCCAGCACGAGCTCGCCGAGGCGCTGGTCGATGTCGCCGACCTCACGGGCGAGGTCGAGATACATCTCGCCGTGCCGGGCTTCGGCCTCGCCGAGGCTGTCGTAAAACGCGGCCAGCGTCGGATCCTCGACGGTGAGCGCAGCAGTTAGGCGCACGAAGCGCTCGTGGCTACGCGCCTCGATGAGCGCGCAGACCAGCATTTCGTCGACCTTGGCCTCGACGGTCCCCTTGCGAATGAGCGCAAACAGCGCCGCGGCATAGTTGGACGCATGCAGCGCCCGAAAGCCGTGTCCCCTTCGAGAAAGCTCACGGCGCACTTGATCGAAGTGGACCAGCTCTTCCCGCGCCAGGCGACTCATGTGCGTCACCAGCGACGGCCAGTCCGGATATTTGAAGAGAAAGCGGACGGCGGTCGAGGCGGCCTTTTTCTCGCAGTGGGCGTGATCGAGGAGCAACGTCGGCAGATCGGCACACGCCGCCGCTACCCACGACTCTGTCGACGGCGAGACGACCATACTCATAGCGTGTCGACCACCTCCGCCACCCGGCCCAGATCCTCGACGGTGTCGATCTCGCGCCAACCCCCGTCGATGAACGCCGGCCGCATGACCTCGCCGTCGTCGATGAGATCGTTGAGGAGGTCGGTCAGATAGGCGACCTCGAAGCGCGGCGCGCGACCGTACGGCTTGCCTGCCAGCTCGGCCCTCCGTCGGTGAAAACGCTCTTTCATCTTGTTCAGACCGGCCAGCGAAAACCGGGCCAGACCGATGAACTCGCCGTCGGCCTCGGCCGCCGGGACCGTCTTTTTGCCGACGACGGTGACGCGGCCGTCGACGACACGGGCCACTTCGCCCTCGGCCACTGGATGATCTTGGCGACCGTGATAGGCGTCTTGCCAGCGACGGTCGATGACCAACGCGTAGTCGCCCGGCGTGTCGAGCGCCGCCCGCACGGCCCGCTCGCCGAACACGATGTCGGAGTAGCTGACCAAGAGGTCCTCGTCGAAGGCGGCCTCGGCATGGAACAGCGACAACAAGATGTTGTTGTCGCGAAAGGCGTCGTTGTCGAAGACCTGGGCACCAGGCGGCAGCGCCAGGCCTTCTTTCATGTAGCCGCGGATCACCACGAACCGGTCGACACCAGCCGCACGATAGGCGTCGAGCTGGCGGTCGAGGATGGTGCGGCCGGCGACCTCGACCATGCACTTTGGCCGATCGTCGGTGTAAGGCTGCAGGCGCCGGCCCATCCCGGCGGCAATGATGATCGCTTTCATGGAGTCGCCTCCCGTCGACGGAACCGCCCCAGCTTGACCAAGATGATTAGGCTAGAACGGCCGAGATAGAGAACATGCGCGCCGAGGTAGATGTACAAAAACAGGTCCAGCCGATTGAACGCGCACACCAGCAAGAACCAGGTCGGATAGTGCAGCGCGACGCGGCCCAGCGCCTCGACGAGCGCGATGGGATGCAGTGACTTCGGCGCGTGCGACGCCCGTTCGGTGGCCGGCAAGATGGCGGCGCCGTTGGTGGCTTCGAGATATTCGGGCCGCCGCATGAAGGTGGTGAGGGTAATACCCACCGCAGCGACGAAGAGCCCGCCAAGCCCGATCAAGATCCAGCGCACCTCACCCGTGACCCACCACTGGCGCACCGCAGCCGACCCGATCACCAAAAACGCCTTCACCTCGTCGAGCATGAAGTCGAGCAACGCGCCGGCCGGCGACGTCTGCCCGGTCAAACGGGCCAGCTGGCCGTCCACGCAGTCGATCACATAGGCCAGCTGCAAAAGCCCGCCAGCGACGAGAAGACCCACCCAGGTGCGCCAGCAGATCAACGCCGCCGCACCACCCGCTGCCACGGCAATCGCCATGAACGACACCTGGTTCGGCGTGATGCGTGTGTCTTTCAACAGCCACACCAACACCGCCGCCGGCGGGCGCGACACCCACTCGGTCCAGAAATTGTCCTGCTTCTTTTTCGACTGCCGGTAGATCTCCGAGACGGCGCTCAGCACGCAGAACCGAATAGCACATTCGGCCCGCTCACAGCGAACGCGTGCCCAGGCTCCCCCGCTGCGGCTCTGGCGCCGGCCGCAGCCAAAGCCAGGCCCCGACGGCCATCCCCGCGACGGCGAGCACCACCAGCAGCCACAATCCAAGCTGCATCCGAGGGTGTCGCGCTGTCCGGTGTTCGGACGGATTTCCGAGCGTGGGCACTGCCTCTACCGTGTTGATTTCCTTGGCCCTGCGCATCCCAACATCCTACCGCACCACGCGGATCTCCACCTCGGGCGACTCGACGCTGCCGATCCACTCGTCGATGTTGCCCTTCTTTTCAATCATTTCCGTGTCGTGCGAGGTCACGGCATACACGAAGCGCAGGTGATGCGTCCCCGCCTGCAAGCGAATGGTGGCGCGGTTGATGAACTGGCCACCAGGCCCCAGCGCTTCGATGCCGGGCGCAGTCGGGGCATCGCACGGTAGGTCATGAAAACTATGGATTGTCCCGTCGACATAGAGCTGGTCGAGCGGGCCGAAACAGGCGCCGAGCCAGCGCGCGAAGAAGCGCACGCTATGGTCACCGCGCCAGCGATGAATGAGCTCAAGGTCCACCCGGCCGCCTCTGCGCGGCGTGGCGCGCAGCCCCACATCGAGATCCAGGCGCGCGACCTTTAGCGTCGGAGAAGTCAGCCCGTCGTCGACCATGCTGGGCTGATAGCTTACCGAGAACGTGTGCGCGTTGCCGTCGAGGATCGTCGTCGATTCCACGAGCGTAGCCGCGCCCGGGGCCAGCATCTCCACGCTCTCGCGAAGCCATGGGCACCCCATGGGCTCGGGGAACGATCGCCACTCGCCATCGACAGTGGCCGAGAACGGCACGACCACGCACTGGTGGCCGAGGAGCAAGAGCTCGATGGGCTTTTTACTCTCGTTGGTTACCCGCGCAGCGACGCGACGACCCACCAAGACCGCCTCGACCCGCAGGCCGTTGTGCCGTGAAGAAAGCGGAACGGTCGAGGTGGCCAGGTCGAGCGGCAACAGCATCAGGAAGATCAGCACGGCCAAGCATGCGTGCCCCAGCGCCCCGGCGCAAACTCAAGGCTGAAGGCACGAACGCCGGACAACACCGGGGGCCGGACCCGACCGCAGGTAGCTCAAATGTACCTGGATTTCCGGCTCCCGGACTGGATCCGAAATCCGGACGCCACTCGTCGTACTTTGCCAAGAACCTATTTAGGGTCCCGTCGCTGACTGATTTTGGCTGAATGGCACGGGCGCTGCAGAAGCGTTGGCCATGCCACCCAATCAGGAGCGCTTCATGGAACGTTCACTCGAGCCCGCACTCAATCGATCAACCGTCGCCTACGACGCCGCGATCATCGTCCGGTCCGCCTCGCTGTTATATCGGCGGGCAAATACACTGCTGATTTCGTACGCCTGCTTGGGCGTACTCCTCGGCCTCGTGGTCGGCGTGGTGGTCGCCCGGTTCGCCAGCGAGCTCGGCGAGCTTTTGGGCGAGCATCACTTGGCGCTGGTCACCGCCGTCTTCGGCGGGCTTTTTGGGTTTTTGATAGGGCGCGAAAAGGGCTACGCGCTGAAGCTACGAGCGCAGACGTTGCTCTGCAACGTGCAGATCGAACAGAACACGCGGCCGTGAAAGGGCCGCTATTTCTCGTCGGCCAGGGGACAGTCGCCGGTGTAGCCACTCTGTCGCGCAGCGTTCTTGAGCGAGGCCGGTTTGTCCTCGGGAAGCATGGCGCCCATCGACTGCATCACCGACATCGCCTGCGTGGTGGCGATATGGGAAAGGAGGTAGTCGGCGATGAGCTGCGCCTTCTTTCCGGGGTCTTTTTCCTTGGCTGCCCCAGAGCGCTCGAGCGCATTGCAGATGAGCGCGTAATCGGCGCGCACCTCGGCCTTGCTGCCCCGCTTGGGCTCCTTCGCTAGGGCCACCCCCGACAGCAGCAACAGCACCGACAGCGTTCTCATCAGATGAGGCTCGTGGCGAGAAAGTCGGCGAGTTTTTCTACGTCACCGACGAGCTGGTTGGTTTGGCGTAGCCGTTGCGAGAGGGCGCGGACGATGGCGACGAGGATGTGGTTCATGGCCGAGGGATCGTCTTGCAATAAATTTGCGACGGCGAAGTGGGGTAGGCGGAACATTTCGGCGCGCTCGACGGCTCTGACGGTCGCCGAACGGAGGGCAGGCTCGATGAGCGACATTTCGCCGAAAAATTCGCCCGGTCCTAGGGTAGCCAGCGTGCGTCCCTCGACGGTGCGGACGCTGGTCTGGCCAGAGAGAATCAAGTACAGCGAGTCGCCGAGTGAGCCAGCCACGACCACGTCTTCGTCAGCGTGAAAGATCTCGACGTCACCGGCGCGCGCGAAGCGGTTGAGCTGCTCCGGCGAGAGTCGTTTCAAGAGCGGGTGGGATCCGAGGAGCTCGGCACGTAGGGCAGCCACGGCGAGACGATAGCAGACGTCAGGCTTGCGCGTCGGCCTTCAATGCGTGAGAGAGTCGGCCATGTTTTTGCGCGTTGCGATGTTGGCGGCCTGTTTCGTCTCGACTGTCAGTGTGGCTGGGGCTGCCGAGCCGCTTGGCGACGCGCCCACCGCCGGCGTCTACAACCCCAGCCTCGGCGTCGCCGGCGACAGTGACGCCGGTGCCGTCGAGAAGAACCCGGCCAACCTCGGCGAGCTGCGCTCCTGGTCGGGCGTGTTCTTGCACACCGAGACCGCAGCCAACGGCACTGTCGGCGGCCGCGGCACGGGCCTGTTCGTGGCCACGCCGCTGCCGTATTTGCATTCGCTCGTCGTCGGTGCGGGCGCGCAGTTCATGCGTCCGCCCGCGCGGTTTCCGTTCACCGATTCTCAGAAGCTGAGCCTGTCGTTTGCGTGGCGGCCGATGCCGGGGCTGTCGTTTGGCCTC
>Ga0123336_10000197_pt1 | contig 62276 bp, 63 predicted proteins | sample SSSSmetaG_FD_96466 | JGI IMG/M metagenome (GOLD analysis project Ga0123336, IMG submission 96466) | Glacier valley bacterial and archeal communities from Borup Fiord, Nunavut, Canada, to study Microbial Dark Matter (Phase II) - ​SSSS metaG | ecosystem: Environmental > Aquatic > Freshwater > Ice...
GATCCTGAAAAAAATCTTAAAAATTTAAAAAATTTTTATTGTAATTCATTTGTAGAAGAAAATCATATTGAACTGTTAGTTTTTATATCAGATATTATACATGATCTAAATGATAAGATTTTATTTGAAAAGTTCTATAATCTTATTGATAAAGAAATAAACTCTCTAAATTTGTGTATTTCTTGTTCTGATGATTGCATTTTTATAGGTGAAAAAATAGATACTCTTGAAGAAAGTACTATATCACTTAATGTTTTAAAGATGTATAAATCTTTTTCAGAAATAAATAGAATAGAAATGGTACAAGAAAGAATTAAAGATGCAATATTTTTACTTAAGAGTAATAGATATACAGCATGCTTAGCTTTAGTTTCCTTTGCTTTGGAAGGATTTCTAAGAGGCATCTTTAGTGACAGCTATGATGAGAATGAAGAGAATTATAAGGTAATAAATGCACATTTAGGGAAAGGGCTAAATGATTTAAGTATTATTCTAAACTATACTAATAAAAACAAACCATCAATTGATTTATCAAAGTTTCCTTTTGACCCAAATAATCGTATTGATTTAAGTATTAGGAAGACAAAGGAAGGAAATAATAATTCTATTGTTGAAATTAATTTAAAAAACGAATTTGCAGGTTTGATTTGCATTTCTGATAAAGAAATTGTTAAAAAAAATAAGAAATATACTTTGGAGAAACTTATTGAACGTGCTCTTACAGATAAACTAATTGATAATAAATTATTTCAATATGAAAGTTTTGATTTTCTGAGAAAGGTTAGGAATAATATTGTACATTTTGATAATGAACATAAAGAAGTAACTCAGAGTTTAAGAACAAAAAAAATTCTTTTAAAAATTATTGATTTTATAAATACAAGATTATATACATAGTATCTCCTAGTTTTCTAAACAAAAAAATACAATCTGTTTTACAATACATTTTATTCAAATAATTTACCTGACATTTATTATACAATCTGTTTTACAAGGTGAAAACGTTTTCATATTAAAATATAAGTGTTATAGATTATATAATTTCCAATCTGTTTTCCAAACTTACAGTCAGTTCTCAAAAAGTTTGGTACTCATACCAAAAAGAATAAAGTGTTCATCTGTAATTAAGTTGGTAAGTTTGTAATTAAGTCGGTAAGTTTCAATTTTATAAGAATGTATAATTATACAATGAATATGCAAATGTATTTTTCTAGCCATGTATTTTAGTATCAGAAACGGTACTTCTAATACATGGCTTTTCTTTTATGTAAGGAATTACATTATTCGATAAAATGTGTTAAAATATGAATAATTGGATGAAAGTGTAATTATGGCTATAATGGGAAGCTCGACCCAAGTTAGACAAATAGATATAATGAACTTAAAGGTTTTCAAACAATGTGATGGGGGTTAGAATTATGGCATACAAAAACAAAACATATGTTTGCTTTGATGGAGATAATGATATGCACTATTATAGATTAATGTGTGCATGGAAACAAAATGACGGTATTGCATTTGAGTTTTATAATGCGCATGATCTTAACAGTGCAAGAGACACAAGTACTGAAGAAATAATAAAACGTAAACTCAGAGAGCGCTTAGCAAATACTAAAGTAATGATTGTACTTGTCGGAGAGAAGACTCGGTATCTTTATAAATTTGTTCATTGGGAAATGGAACAAGCGTTATTGACTAACATTCCAATAATTGCAGTTAACTTAAATGGAAAACGTTTTATGGATTCTGACCGTTGTCCACCAATTATTAACAATGAACTTGTTATCCATACAAGTTTTAATGCTGCAATAGTTCAACATGCTTTGGAAAATTGGACGACAAATTACAATACTCTCAAAATGGAAGGCAAAAATGGGTCTTATTATTATAAAGAAGATATATATACGAGGTTAGGTTTATGAATTTGTTAGATATTTATAATACAAAGAGTTTTTGGAGACATATGTTTTCAATAAAAACTTTCCTAAATGCTTTTCTAGTAAGTGCAGGAACTATTTGGTTAGGGCTTGAAATAACTAATTTTTTCTATTCGGGATTGGTAGATAAAATTAAAACTGCAGTTAGCATATGGCTCTTTTTAGCTGCAAGCATTTTATATGCAATATTCAGATCAAAGCCTAAGAGGATTTATTCATGCAAGTTAAAAGGTCGTGATACTATAATAGAAATATATATTGGAGATTATTTTGATGATAATGAAGGAGCATTTATCATAAGCTCTAATACATCTTTTGACACCTCATTGAATGATAATATTATCTCAGAAAAGAGTATTCAAGGTCAATTCACTCAAAGATACTACAGAACAGCTATAAATCACTTGGATTCAGATTTAAATCAGTCATTAAATAGTATTAATCCCATATCAACTAATGTAAATAAGAAAGGTAAATCTGCATTATATGAATTGGGTACAACAGCATATATTACAGTTAATGGAAGGAATGCATATTTTGTAGCTTTGGCTGCAATGAGCAATAATGGTAGTGCATCTTCAAAAAAAGAAGATGTGCTTGTTGCTATAAGCAGATTATGGAACTATATCATTGAATACGGAGGAATTAAGCCATTAGTAATTCCTATAGTGGGAACAGGTTTTTCTCGGTTGCCAGACAATAGAGATATTATGGTGAAAGAAATTATTAAATCATTTGTTGCAGCATGTTCATCAAGAAGGTTTACTGAAAGATTACGAATTGTGATTTCACCTCATGATATGAAAAAACATGATGTGAATATTTCAGAATTAGTTGATTTTCTTTACTATACTTGTAAATACACTCAATTTGAAAACGGCTATACTTCAAGTATTGGACAAGAAGTTGGATAATTTTTCTTAATATTTAAGTAATTGTTGTTAGAAAAATCACAAAAAAAGAGCTACCGGCAAATTGTTAAGGAGTTAAATATATTTCATGTAAAAAAATAATATTCCAATAGTGAGGTGCTTATACGTGTATAGAGGGTTTAATCTTAAAATTAATGTAAACGATTTTGATGGTAAAAATTCATCAGAATATAAAAGATTATTAAAAATTGGTGATGCATTTAATAATAACTTAAATGAAAAAGTAGACTCAGTTATATCGAAATTAACAAATGAAGGGATAATTGATGGTACAGGATTGGCAGACATATGGTTTAAAGAAATACAGTCTGATGTGTTTATTTCACACTCTCATAATGATGAAGAGCTGGCTTCTGTATTTTCAGGATGGTTGAAAGAGACCTTTGGATTAAAAGTATTTCTAGATAAAAACGTTTGGGGAAGTGCTGATAAACTTATTATGGCTATTGATCAAATTTATTGCAAAAAGTCAAATGGACAATATGATTATGATAAGAGAAATTTTTCTACTAGCCATGTGCATGCAATGCTTACTACTGCATTGATGAAAGTAATGGATCAGTCAGAAATTGTGATATTTTTGAATACATCAGAATCAATTCCTACTGTTAAACAAACAATGAAAGAGCAATCTGAATATACATTATCTCCATGGATATATGTAGAACTAGTTCTAACAACATTATTGAAAGAGAGACATTTCTCCGAATATCGTAAACCTATATTAAAATTTGCACATGAAAGTGCAGGTATTATGAAGTCACTTCGTGTTATGTATAAGGCTCCAACTGATGTACTTACAGCAATTAATACCAGTAATTTAAAAGATTGGTATGAAGAATACAAAGATTCTAAAGAACTCAAAGCGGTAAGATATGATGGGCTGGTTGATGCGAATACGGATCATCCATTAAATTATTTATACAGCAATGTTTTCGGAATAGAATAATAAATATCCATTATTTCAGTTTTATGTATATGATCCTTATATTGGTTCATTGATATGAGCATCGGAAAAGACAAACAATCGAAGGGGTTCTCTATTATAATAAAAGCATTTTATCATTTATTGAGTAGTGAGAAAGGGATATTTGTATGGCGAAAAATTCTCATCATGTAGTACCAAATAGTAAGGGAGGATGGAGTGTAAAGAAGAGTGGGTCAATAAGGGCTTCAAAAACTTTTACAACTCATCTGGATGCTGTTGAATATGGTAAAAAAATTAGTATAGATTCTAAAAGTGACCTTATAATACACGGTAAGGACGGAACAATTCAAAAAAAGGACTCCTTTGGGAAAAGAACAATAAAACGAAATATCAAAAAAAGTTGAGGATGATTTATGAGCTATAACAAAAATGTATTTATTAATTGTCCTTTTGATGAAGAATACTATTCATTGCTTCGTCCTTTACTTTTTACAATCATTTACCTTGGGTATAATCCAAGAATTGCTTTAGAACGTTCTGATTCTGGAGAAATACGATTAGCAAAAATATGTGAATTTATTCGTGAATCTATGTATAGTATTCATGATTTGTCAAGATTGAAATCTTATACAGCTCATGAATTTTCAAGGCAGAACATGCCTTTTGAGCTAGGTTTAGACATTGGATGTAGAAGTTTTTCAAATAATCATTTACAAGAAAAAAAGTGTTTAATACTAGAAACAGATAAATATAGATTTATGAAAGCAATTAGTGATATATCAGGGTCGGACATAAAAAATCATAATAACGATCCACTTATATTGGTTCGACAAGTTAGAAACTGGTTTGTAGAAACAGTTGGTATAAAGAAGGTCCCGAGTCCAACATCGATATGGTATAGTTTCAATGATTATGCTGCTGACTTTTATGAGAAAAGATTAGAAGAAGGATTTAGTAGTGATGATTTAAATATAATGCCAATTCCTGAATATATTGATTTTATTAAAGAATGGTGTATAAAAAATAGGAAATACAATCCATCTCTTCTAAATTCAATAAATGAAAAAATAAATGCGAACATTGAAATTATGGAAGAGGCTAATTAATCAAAATTCTAAAAGATAACATATTATTTTTTTTTGAAACTTCCCATTAGGATTATAGTTGGCAGTTCATGTAACTTAATGTTTTAGCAGTAATGAGAATAATCTACATTAATATAATTTAAAATATAAAAGTTTTACAAATAGTGAGGATGCGTGTATATGTCTTTCAATGAACAGGATTCTATTTTAATTGTTGATGCTGCTTTCGGTAAAATCAACGACAAACTTTCCACGATATTCCAAAATAAAGATAATCGACAAAAATATGCCCGGCGCTGGATTTGGGAACTAATACAGAATGCACGAGACAGCAAAAAGGAAGGCGTTCATATCAAGATCCATTTTGCTGAATCTCAGAGGAGCGTCTCTTTTTCCCATGACGGTAAATATTTTAATCGTTTAAACCTTCTACGTTTGATTACGCAGATTTCGGACAAAATAGAGGAACAGGATAACACTGGACGTTTTGGGACAGGCTTTATCACCACAAACCTGCTTTCAAAAATCATACAGATACAAGGACCTTATCTTAAAGAAGACAGAAATCATACCAATTTGAATTTTGTAATAGATAGAAGTGCTTGGAGCATGGAAAAAAAACAAGCGAATTTGTGCAGGCCTTAAAGCAGCAAATTCAGGCCGCGATTCAAGAACTAGATAAGCTTGAAAGATCGCAGACCACAGCCTTCACCAACAAACTAACTACATTCATATATCCGCTAGAAGATAATGACGCACTAATGAGTGTCAAAATTGGATTGCAGGATTTAGAAAATCAACTACCTCTGGTAATGGCATTTAATCCATCCATCGGTTCTATAAGCGTAAATGGAGACGAATTTCTGTGTGAAGATATGAAGATGGACAGGGGAGGCCCTGTTATCCATCTCTCACGTTTCAAAATTACGAAAAACCTTATGCATTTCCGGTCGGTAATTGTATTTACTGACATCCAAACCCAATCTCAAATAGCGTTTTATATCACCGGCAATCAACTGGAAAGCTATCCCGAACAGACCCCGCGGTTATTTTGTCGGTTCCCAATGGTGGGTTCAGAGTATTTTGGTTTGCCCTTTGCATTCAATAGTGAAGCATTTGAGGTAACCGAGACAAGAGATGCACTAAGAGATGATCATCCCCAAAATCCGCAACTGCTTGACGCCTCCCTCAATCTATATCAATTTGCGCTAAATTATTTTATACAGCAAGGGTACCAGGGCTATCAGCATATCTGCCGGATGGACAAGACTCCTTCCCCGGCAATGAGTAAGCCATTCGCTGATAAAGCAAAACAATTATATTCTGATAAACTCATAGTAAAAACTTGTAAGGGCAATATGCAATCGCTAAAACAAGTGCGTATTCCGGTAATTAAGCTGGAGGAGTTACCAAAAAATGTACCTCTAGAAATCAAAAATGAATTTTCAGAGATTCTACATACGCTGGTGGCTGCGTCTCAAAATATGGAAATTCCTGTTTATTCCGACTGCGCTGACTGGTTTCAGGTTTATCCCGAATCCAAGATTACTGTAGAAGAGTTGGGTGCAATGCTATTCAATCAAAAATTCAATTCTGAATCATCTGGGGAACAGATAGTGTGGCTGAACAAGTTAATTGGTTTAATGGTCTCACTTCAAAAAAAAGAGTATCTACGAGATAGAATTATTTATATCAATCAAGTCTATGAAATGACAGCCCAGGCGGGTCATTATATAGACTTGATTGAAGATGAAAAGCTGAAATATATTTATAATCTTGTTTTTTATCCTGAAAAGGAAGATTCGATTGAAAAAAGACTATTTTTAAAAGAACTTGATCTTAACCATCCAATTTTTAAGGAATTCCTCTCTTTTAAAGATGATAAAGCGATAGCAACAGAGATTGCTCAAAAAGTGTCAGAACAACAAGCGTTGGCAAAAAAAAATGGGACGCTGAAGCCATCTATTCAAAAAGCTTTTTATGAGCTTTTTTACTGGATGAATTCAAACGAGACACTTGCACCAACACTCTTCCCCACAACTTACAATGACAGGATGAGCCTTTGCTCCCCACAAGAACAAATTGAGCATTATAATTTTGGCGTACAAGCCAAACAAGAACTGGCAAAGTATGAGGCATCATCTGTTGATGAACTGGTTGAAAAGCTGGAGGTTAAGTATGCCCCATATACAGATGCTTACCTATCAACAATTCAAAAGGAAACATCAAGGATACTGGCAAGTAAATCCGAAGAAATAGATGAAGATTCAATTACCCAATTACTCAAACAATACACCATTCAAAATGAGAAAGAGCTCGTTTGGCTGTTACGTGCCAGCCACTATTCTATGGAGGCTATTCAATCCTTTCTAGAATATAGGAGAACTTCGTTATATAATGCTTATCAGATAGTAGAAGGAATGCTATCTGAGGCTGCACGACGTATTTTCCAGCACCTTGGCACTAAGCCGGATATATACAAACTATCTGCATCTGAAAAGATAGCCCCTACAGTGTATGACGGAATTCTGAAAAACGGCGAGGAGATTCGTATTATCGCTAGGCCAAGCAACAATAATAAAGTTATATTATACTACGACAGTGAGCCCGATTATTTGAGAAAAAACTACGAACTCTGGATTGTGGATACCGACAATTCGGAGGAGACTCCTCGAATATTAACATTTGGAGATATGATAAAAATTACAGGCATCCGGGTGATACCCCTTCGCAATTTATTCGATTAAAGGAGGAAGCGTTATGAATTACTATTTAGATGATATCTTTTGCAACAAGCTCACAGTGAGGGACCCTCATACCACCTATTATGGCGTTATCCCTTCGATAGAGACGGTAATCAAGTTGATGGCCGCATATGCTAATACAGAGGGCGGGTGCATTCTCTGGGGGGCTGAGGATGACCCCGATTTGCAAATAATTGGTCTTTCAGATGATTTGCTAATTCAAGAGCGCATCTTCGGCATCCGTGAGCGTTTACCGGGTGAAGCACATTTTTGCTGCAATAAATTTCGTTACGGTGGCAAACAGCTTATTGGTATACTGATACATAAAGCGCAAAAAACAGTGTTTATAGACAGGATAAAGTATATTATACAATCAAATAAACCTGTAAAGGAACTGCCAAAACTCTTTATTAGCCATTCGTCAGTCGATGAAAATTACGGTTGTGCACTTGCTGAACTTTTAGAGAATATTGGTATAAATGCAAGCAATATTATTTTCACCAGTAAAGATCGGTTCGGTATCCCCCTTGGTCAAAATATATTTGATTATCTAAAGAAAGAGATCCATGAAAACACCCACATGATTTATCTGCTCTCGAATCATTATTTTGAGTCTCCCGCTAGCTTAAACGAAATGGGTGCATCATGGATGGCAGGTAATGATTTCACATTTATTGGAATTCCCGGGTTTCATTTTGGGAACCCCAAGTTTTCGGGTATTGCACTGGATAATTACAGGATCGGCTTTACATTGGAAAACAAGGATCGAATGATCGAATTCCGAAACCTGATTTATCAGAAATTTAACCTGACTCCCATTGAAGAACGTAGATGGAACAACTTATGGGATAGCTATTCAGGTAAATTTTCATAATCCAGTCTAAGCAGTTCATTCAAAAAACTATAATAGCAGTAACCTTAATCTCTTTGGGTTAATTACACGCAATTTACTGCGTGAATGAGTTTTTACTTTTAAGGAATACCCGAAGAGATACCCAGCTGCTTGCCACGGGGAGTGTTCATTGTGAGATATTCTTTTTAGTTGCTATACTACGAATTTTTTATATTTTGGATAGTTCTTTACAGTAGTTTGTACTTCCCATTATGTTTATTAACAGGGAAAATCATAATGTAACTTCAAAAGCGAATGATCAAAAATGGAGGTGGAATAAATGCAACTGACACATCAACCACTAATATACCTATTTGAAAATGTTCTGGATAATGACATGCAAAAATGTATTAAGAATTTTATATCATTAGAAATTGAAGTAAAAGAAAAATATCAAACTGATAACCTTTGGATTGCAGATCAGAAAATCGGAGGAATAGGTGCTTATGCAATGCCACCAGATCCTGTAGTAAATCCGTTTCCAGGAGGCATTGAAAGATCATTGTATAGACCATTACAATATGCGCGCTCTGACATTGATATATGTGATATTAGAATGCATGCAAGATATATAGTTCAAAATTGTGGTATGCATTTAGAAGTTGTCTGCAGATTAGTATTAAGGACTCACAAAGTATTCGGCGATTTACGATTTCATAATACTACACTTGGAAAAGCTCTACAGCTAATAAAAGGGCTAAACATCATGGATATTAAGATTATTGTCGCACTTGATAACTTTGTTAAAATATATAATCTATCCAAACATGAAATCAATCAAGATGAATCAAGAGAAAGACTTTTTAATGCGTATGAAGCAATTACAGCATACTATTCTGCACGAGTTTTAGGAGTACATTTATTAAGAAAAATCAGCTATCCTAATAGCAACAACGTTTTTGAAATTAGTAATGATAAACAACCGCTTATATGTAATTAAAGTTAATTATTGGAGAACATGTTAATATCGTACTACAACTGATATGGTGCCATAGATATACTGCCTATTATGTTTACACTGGGCAATGGTACTAAATTTTAGGAAAGGCTATAATGTATTTGGATGAATATGTTTAACTGTCATGTTAAGTTAATATTCTTGCAACCAAAGCCAGAATAACATAGTAAATAAAATAGCATATCAAGTTTTCTATGAAAAAGATGATTCTTAGCATCCAATTCGGTAGTTATATTGAGTAAGGCAACCCCTGCCCATGTATACTGCATGCTCTATATCTATCTGTTTTATGATGTTATGTTATATGTCTTTAAGTAATCTTCTGATAATTTATCATAAATTTATTTTATAATATCAAGAGATTCCGAGCTGTTTTTTAAATAGTGACTTTAACATTTAATAAAAACTGATTCTTTCAAAGATAGTTATTTCCATTCTGTGTTACAAGCCTACATTGGATATTAGATGAAACCTAAACCCTCATAAACTAAAGGAAATTAGGCTTGATTATTTTGGGTTTTTTTGTAAGTTTAACATTGTCTTCTTAATATTTTTTCATTTCACTTTTTATAAATTGCTTAATTTCTTCGGATGATCTACTATCTAAACCAGCTTTTATTAATACTTTGCTATAAGTTATTTTTGTATCTTCTGAAAGCAGTTTTTGTATAGTACAAACTACTTTTTTTTCTGAAATTCAATGACGGATTCAAGATTAGACAAAATTAATTCATGTGTTCTGGGAAGTAAATTAAATTTTAATGTGAATATATTAAGCCCAGTTAGTCTGTTTAAAAGCGTTTTATTAATACGTTGTTTCCTATTTTCATCAATATTAATTAGGTTTATTTGTCTACTTAATATTGAAAAGAGCTCTAAATCTCGTTGATTCCAATCTATTTTTTTAGAAGAAAACGGTTTTTTTCTATCCATATTATACCTTGGCCGTATACTTTCAATCCACTCTGGATCTTTATCCATTAGTGAACGGTACTGCTTTAGTTTTTGAAGATCTGTACAGGTGCAATGTGGATGCTTTTTCATGTAATTAATTATGTATTGCTTGTAATCATTTTCTAATCCAGAATAATTATATTTCCTCTCGCTGACTTTAGATATTGTGTTTAGTAGGTGTACAATCCCTAGTTCTATTGCATGTCTTACAATGGTTTTATCTATGTGGCAAGGAAAACAAGAATGGATACCAAATGGTGAAGCTGCTTGGTGTGAGATATGGATTAGCTCAAATTCCCTAGAAGCCGAAGCAAGTGTAAGACGAATTTCTCAACAATTTAACATTTCACTTCAACAAGAGACTCTTAATTTCCCAGAAAGAAAAGTTATATTAGCAAAAGCGAATAGAAATATGCTTATTGAGCTTATGGAGTCAGGTCCCTATATCGCTGAATTTAGAAGAGCAGCTGAAACTGCACTTTTTTTATTGATATGGAAAATAGTGAACAAACTGAATGGGTTGAAGAACTAAAGAGCAGAATTATTATAGATAATCAATCTGACGTTTGTATTTCAATTCTAGACACTGGAATAAATAATGGTCATAATTTAATAAACCCTGTTTTAAAGGATGAAGATTGCTTTAGCCATGATGATTTATGGGGTATTCATGATCATGAAGGGCATGGAACTGGTATGGCTGGTCTTGCTATATATGGAGATTTGCAAAAGGCAATAGAAAGTGATCAGCGTATTCATATTAATCATTGTCTAGAATCTAGTAATTATTCAATCAGAACTTCAACCTTTTGAAAAGAATGAAAGTGGGCGTTGTATTACTAAAGATATGCATATTCATGAACTTCCTTGGCCTAAAGAGATTCTGCTAAACTTAGGTGAAGTTCCTGTTAGTATGAAGGTGACACTTTCATACTTTATTGAACCAAGTCCCGGTGAAGTGGGATGGAAGGACAGATATAGATATGCTTCATGTGGCTTAAGATTTGATGTTAATGGAACGAATACTAGAGATACTTTTCTTGCGAGAATTAATGCCGCTGCTGAAAGTGATGATGAAGGTATTGAAAGTGGAGGCAACGGGATTGAATGGACTATTGGCAAAAGCAATAGACATTTAGGCTCGGTACATTCTGATATTTGGGAAGATACAGCTGCACAACTTGCAGAGAGTAATCTAATAGGTATTTATCCTACTACAGGTTGGTGGAAAGAGAGAGCCTGGCTTGAGCGATGGGATAAGAAAGTTAGATACGCATTAGTAGTTACATTACATACACCTCAACAAAATATTGACTTATATACTCCAATAGCAAACATTATTAATACTCGGGTTACTATTCCAATAATTCTTTGACAAATTCTATGGAGGTAAATGGAATAATTTGTCGAATACTTTATTTTGATAATGTAACTAGTGTGCGAAATAATTTATGGTAATATGTATTCATTTACTATGTACACATAAGACGAGTTACTAATAGTGGAGGCAAAATGGAGAAGTTTGATAAAACAATTGATTATTTTATACAACACGAAATAATGAATAGATTTAACGACATTGAATTAAAAGAGGGTAAAGGAATTAACATAGATAAAAATTTATTTTGGGATGTTACAGCTACAAGAAAGAGGATTACCGATACCAAAGTTGCTAAATTAAATGACTTAGTTAACAAAATAAATTTTAAAGATAGTACATATAGTTCTCGGATAGTACAGGATATACTGCAATTGTTAACCTGCATTAATGGAAAAGATAAAATAAATGAGTCTTTGACAAACATTATTGATAGAAACGAATATCGTTTTCAAAATAATTATGATAAAGATATAGATGCTATTTCAAGTATTATTTTAGATAATACATTACTTGTTTTGTATCCGATTCTAGCTCAAGGTAAAAGAAAGGTGCCATTAATAACATTCAAGTGCAAAATTGAAGCAGAAAAGTATGTCATTGAGAATTATAAAATACAACAAGAAGCTTTCAGTGTTATTATTGCCAGTATATTAAATTGTGGAATAAGAGAAGTGCATGGAATTTTAGATGATGGATTTTATAAATTTCTAAATTCTTTGTCAAGTATTGAAAACCCTGATATTTTTGAAGTTGTAAAAATTATTGACGAAGATATTAAAGGCAAGTTTGGTAATGAAGGATTTACAAGCTTATGGAATATAAAGAATTACGAATGTTGGGCGGTGACAGAGGAATTAGCAATTACTATTGAAGCATTTGAGGAATTACAGCAACCCATTTTTCGAGAAGAATTGAAACACTTGCATGAGCTTACAAAGGACTCCGAAGTGCCTAAGCTCATTCAAAAGTATCTGTATTCTAATGAAAAATCTGTATCTATAGACTCTGTTGAAAATAGGTTTCATTATGGCAGCTATAATAGTAGATTTTCTGTTAATGAAAAACAGTGGAAGGTAATATCAGCATACAATTCCAACGATTTGATTTCTGTTAGTGGTCCCCCAGGGACTGGAAAAACTACAATTTTAAAAGAAATAATTGCTGATAACTTTGTCAGGAAGGTTAATGATTTAATTTCTGTTTGGGATAAACCTTGGGAAGAATTTGGACAAGGAAATCAAAAGGTATTTTGTTCCCCTTTTAATGGAGAATGTAACAAATCTATGGTGCTGACGAGTACCAATAATGATGCTGTTGATAATATAGGCCTTGAGTTGCTTAGGGAAGTCGAATATTTTAGTGAAATTGCCAAAAACAATTTGTCAAAGCAATATAAAAATGAAACTCTTAAAGGGGTTTTCTGTGCGAGACTTGGGAAAAAAGCTAATATGGATAGTTTTAATTTAGATGCACTTAGACCTCTAATAGAGTTACTAAAAAATTCAACGGGTTATGACGAACAATTATCCTTGGATTTAATAGATAAATTTAAACATATTTGGGAATCAATAATTTTCGCTGAGATTGAAATCAAGGATTTTTTAAATAGTCGGAAAAACATTTTGAATCAATTATTGCATAATAAATTGATTCAAAATGAGGGGACAATTGAGTTAGTTCAAGCTGCAAAGGCTGAGGTTCAGAATAGTTGTGAAAAATTAACTGGCTTAATAAAAGATAATGAAGATAATATTACTGCTTATAAAAATGAGCTTGTTGATATCAATAAGTTGCTTACCGAAACTTTATACAATATGAGACAGAGTAAAGCAGAAGGTGAGAACCTAAAAGCAACAATCGATAAAATAAACAAATACAGAAGAATTCCGCTAATTAGTGGATTAATCATTATGATTACAAAAAGTGAAAAGAAGTATGGAACACAAAATGAGTTAGAATGTCAGCTAGAAGAAAAAAATCGTGAAATTAGCCATTTCAATTTACTAAAAGAAAACATGTTCCAGGAATATGAAGAAAAGAGTAAAAAGGTTGAAGCAATTAAATCTGAACTAATCAAACAAACGGAAGAATGTAAGCAAATAAAAGAGAAATTCACTATTTTTGAAGAATTTCAAGGATTAATAGGCGATTTTGATTCAATCAAGAGTAAGTACTTATTAAGCTGTAGCTGGAATGTTGATGAATACTTGATATTTAATGATATTGAGTTTACTAAAAAGAGAAACCAATTATTTAATCTTGGGTTAAAAATTAATGAAGTTTACATCAATAAGAATAAAAAAGAGATTGTATTCAATTTAGAAAAAGTATATCCGGAAAAATGGTTTCAGCCTTTCTATAGAAGGAGTAGCAAGTATGATGAGACTTATACTAAATATATTAAAGTAATGTGGGAAACCATATTTTTGTGTTTCCCAATCGTTACAACTACATTACACTCATTTGATAAAAATAAATTTCATATGATTGAAGGTATTTTCGATACGATAATGTTTGATGAATCAGGGCAAGCACTTTTACATACTGCAGTAGCTCCTTTATTTAGGGCTAGAAAAGCGATTATAGTGGGAGACATATTTCAACTAGAACCAATACGCGGAAATGAGGAACGCTTAGTTGAAAGATATGAGTTTGACTCTCAAACAGAAAGTTATATTGACATAGAGCGAAATAGTGTGCAACATGGGGCGGATCGGGGATCTGATATTTACGAAGTACTAAATAATCAAAAGGTAGGAATAATTTTAGACGAACACAGACGCTGTGAAAAGGCAATTGTTGAATTTTCTAACAAATATGTTTATGAGAATCGGTTAAAGATTGTTAAAGGGGATGAAAGAAAAGAGATTTTTGATAGAAACCTATGTTTTGTTGATGTTAGAGGTACAAAGAACAAAAACAATGAAAATTCAAGCGAGGTAAATATTTGTGAGGGTATAGTAAATTTATTCGTAGAGCAGTACGGTGAAAAGTTCAGAAGTAAAATCGGAATCATTACGCCATTTAAAAATCAGGTTAAGCTTTTAAAATCATCCATTCCCAAAGTTGATATTGGAACAGTTCACTCTTTCCAGGGTCAAGAGAAAGAAATAATTATTCTGAGTACTGTCATTGATGATACACAAAAAAATAATAGTATAGATTTTGTTGGACGAAAACCGAATTTCCTAAATGTTGCATTTACAAGAGCAAAGAAACAGTTAATAGTGGTAGGAAACTATGAGGCTTATAAAAATAGTAATAATTACCTAATGTACGCAATAGAAACTATAGAAAAGTATGGGTACATTTATTCAGTTTATAAAACTGAGTTAACAGAAAATATTGATAATAAGTATATCGGACAGTTCCTAGAATTATTTAAAGCTGAAAGTTCATCACCCCAAAGGTATGATGAACTTTTTAAAGATTATACTGCTAATGGATTGTTGGTTGAACCTAAAAATCATTATGACTTTCTTGTAAATGTAATACGAAGATCAAATAAATCTATACACATTGTAAGTCCATGGATCGCGAAAGCGGTCGTTAACGATGAAATGATTGCATTAATTAAACAAAAAATCAATAATAATATCCTGTTTTGGATATGTTTTGGTTACACAAAAACTAAATACACTTTAGATCAAGTAGAAGAGATTGTTGAAGTGGACAAATTCGGAGATGGAAGAGAGCAGCTCGATGCTATTAATAAGTTAAAAGATGCTCTAAAAGAGAATCTTAAATATGTACCACCAATACATACAAAAGCACTGATTATTGATGAAGAATTTATGATTATTGGTTCCCATAATTGGCTGTCAAACAGCGGTAGTAAGAAGGATGCAAAAGATGAAATCAGTTGTGTGGTAATTGATAAAGAAATGATTGAGTATGTTAAGAGAAGATATTTTTAACCTCAAATTTTATAGTATAGCAGATTATTAAGAAATTAAATGGTAAATCGTAAGCGTAAAATAAGACAGTGCATAGAAAAGGCATGGAAAAAGGTATAAAATCTAATTCTCAGTCTTTTTTCAAATGATTTCTAGCCATACTGAATACGAGGTGATAATAATTGGAAACAGTTATGGCTATAAAAACATGTAATTCAATTCTGGAGCAAATAAGAAAGATGGGTATTCAGAATCAAGCATCCAATTCCGTAGGTTATATACCAAGAGAACTTTTAAAAGTAGATCCTTCGCGTTCATAAACTCTAATCGGATTGCCCCTTTCGAGTGCATTGTATTGTATCCACATATATCCTCCTATGATTTATAAGTTAATATTGGTTTAAAGGTTGCAATTACGTTTATCAATCCAAACTCTAGAAGACTTTGAATTACTGTATCGATATTCTTGTAAGCTTCTGGAGCCTCCTCGAAAAGTAGGTTGGAATCATTACAAATCACTCTGCCCTTGAGCTTGGTAGACTTGATGCTTTCCTTAGTATATTTGCCTTCAAGTCTTGACCTGCACATGCTTCGTTCCCATTTCCGGCCTGCACCGTGAGCCAAAGAATAACCTGAGATTTCAGTGCTGTCTGATGGCATTACAAGGTAAGTGAGGGATCCTCTGGACCCTGGTATTATTATTGCACCTTTATCAGCAGGTGCAGTTCCTTTTCTGTGAATATAAAGAAGCTTGTTTTCTGACTCTTTTACGTTAATGCTGTTGTGACAACAGTCTATCAATCTGTTTGTTTGAGTACTTACTCCAAATGCCTTAAGAATTCTATATGAAATTAAAGCCCTGTTGAAGGAAGCCCAATTAACAGCGTCATCATGTTTAAATAAGTATTCCTTGGCGGCTTCTGAAGATTGTGATAACCCTTTCTGTGCGGAGTGAACACTTATACTTTCATTGAGGATAGCCTGACCGTATCCTCTTGATCCACTGTGTATCAAAAGCATTATCTGATTTTTATCAAAACCAAGGCTTCTAAATTTATCTTCCACAAATACTGTTTCAACTTCCTGGAGCTCTGCAAAATGATTGCCACCCCCTATAGTTCCAAGACTTGCTCCTAATGGAGATAAAGACAGATTTTGACCTTCTACTTCAGGCAAAGCAATTTCTTTTAAACTTCCAATACTTTCAGCTTTTTTTACTAATCTTTCAATTTTGACCTTTCTTTTTTCAATACCGGTCATAAATAAGCCCATACCGCAGCCAATATCATTACCCACTAAATGAGGATAAATAATACCTTCCGTAATAATTACTGCGCCTACAGGAGTTTTTCCAGGGTGAAGATCGGGTAAACCAATTGCTCTCACAACACCAGGTAGGGTACTAATTTGATTAAGTTGGTTTACTGCATTTTGCTCAAGCCAGTTCTTTTCAGACGAAATGATAGTTACATTATTCATATATAATTTATTTTCTCCTTAAAATTTGCAATAAAAAAACACGATAACCTATCGTGCAATCTGTAATAGTATATTTGTATTCTTATCAGGTGACGGTTACTTACAAAGTTTGACCACAAATCTGTTTTATATTATCGCAATTTGGGTCCTATATTTATTTATTTACTAAATACCTCACAATGTATTGTTGCTGTCATTTTAAAAACTCCTTTCTCCTAATGGTATAAATAGATTTGAAGCTTACCACACCATAATATTATAGGACAAATGCTTATGTCAACGGATGTCACTGAATTGTAAAAATACCATAATACTAGGATAACATTCTTTCATAAATCTCCATCTATGTGTCGAAAGGGTATATTAAATTGGCAGAAGTAGACACTAAATGGGATATCTTATGTTGGGATAAATAGTAGATAATTAAAAATATCAAGAATGCCTTATTTTTGTTTGTAAAATAAAAAACAAGGGTACAAAAGGTAAAAGAAGAATAGAAGAATAGAAGAATAGGAGAATGAGATACGTGACAAAGGGAAAAGCAATAATAGAAACAGGATGGAATTTAGACAACACTTATAGCCATTTACCAAAATCATTTTTTACCAGCCAGAGTCCAACACCTGTAAGCTCACCGAAGTTGATTATTCTCAATAATCCTTTGGCAGCATCCTTGGGGTTGAACGTCCAAGCGCTACAAAGCGAAGATGGTTTAGCGGTGCTTGCTGGAAACCGGACCCCCGAAGGTGCATTACCTCTTGCTCAAGCATACGCGGGGCATCAATTCGGGCATTTTACCATGTTAGGGGACGGCCGAGCTTTGCTGATTAGCGAACAGATTACCCCTTTAGGTGAACGGTTTGATATTGCGCTCAAGGGTTCAGGTAGAACACCATATTCCCGTGGGGGCGATGGTCGAGCGGCACTTGGACCCATGCTGCGTGAATACATTATCAGCGAAGCAATGTATTCGCTGGGTATTGCTACCACTCGAAGCCTAGCAGTAGTGACAACTGGTGAATCAGTAATCCGGGAAAACAACCTGCCTGGTGCAATACTAACTCGTGTGGCTGCTAGCCATCTACGCGTGGGTACCTTTCAATATGTTTCTAAATGGGGAACAGTTGAGGAACTCAGGAGCCTAGCTGACTATACAATAAATCGCCATTTTCCAGACGTTGAAGCTGACGAGAGTCGATATCTTTCATTACTTCAGGAAGTAATTAAGCGTCAGGCTACGCTGATTGCCAAATGGCAATTGGTTGGCTTTATCCACGGGGTGATGAACACCGACAACATGTCCATTAGCGGAGAAACTATCGATTATGGTCCTTGCGCCTTCATGGATGCCTATGACCCGACAACGGTATTCAGTTCCATTGACATTCAAGGCCGCTATGCCTACGGCAATCAGCCAATTATTGCAGGGTGGAATCTCATGCGATTTGCTGAAACCCTATTACCACTGCTTCATGTCAATCAGGAGCAGGCTGTGGAAATAGCCCAAGATGCGGTTTCAGATTTTACTGATTTATATCAGGGGAATTGGCTCACGGGAATGAGGGCAAAACTGGGAATATTCAACATAGAGTCACAGGATAAATCTCTTATTGAAGACCTTCTCAGCATGATGCAGAAGTATCGTGCGGACTATACCAATACCTTCCGAGCATTAACTTTTGATACACGGTCGGATATGGTCCTGTCTGGGAGATCAGAATTTGCTGGGTGGTATGAGCTCTGGCAGGCGAGACTAGGTAGGCAGCCGGAATCCAAAGCCTCCTCCAATCAGTTGATGCGAAGTAGCAATCCTGCTCTAATCCCTCGTAACCACCGGGTAGAAGCTGCACTAGAAGCAGCAGTGAACCAAGGAGACTACAGCGTGATGGAGCGGCTCCTTGATGTAATTTCAAGCCCCTTTGCGCACTCCCTTGAACAGGCTGATTACTGCACACTGCCTGGGCCATCAACCCGGCCTTACCAAACCTTTTGTGGCACCTGATCTAGAAGCATTAGAACAGCTAGCAGATATCAGAAAAACTTCACAATAAATGTTTACTCAAAAGGGCAATGCTAATTGTCCTTTTTTTCTTATACAGATCTAAAATGAAAACTTTATATAAACTTGTGTATTAGCATTATTTGTAATAACATATCAAATATAGTTAACGAGTATAGTTAGCTATATTTGTTTTAATAAAATTGAATTTATTCTTGATAATTTATTCTACGCATTCTTACGGAACTCATTGCGAATAGTACGAGGTGGAAAATGGAAACTGCAAAAATATTAGTAGTTGAAGATGATGAAGATATCAATTTTATTCTTCGCAATTACCTTGAACGGGAAGAGTATCAGGTGACTTGTGCTTATTCCGGTACAGAGGCAAAATTACAATTGACGATAAATACTTTTGATTTAATACTGTTGGATTTAATGCTTCCTGGTATTACAGGAGAAGAACTAATCCAGGAGATAAGGCAGAAGGCGCCAACGCCAATAATTGTTATATCGGCCAAGAGTTCGTTGGAAGACAAGGTAAACGCATTAAAAAATGGAGCAGATGATTATGTGACCAAGCCTTTCGAGAGGGAAGAGGTGCTTGCACGAGTTTGTGCAATGCTTCGAAGAAGTCAGACATTTCAGACAAGCAATCCAAAGGAAATAGATTATGAATTAAAGCAGTTAATATTAAAGCCCTCAGCAAGAATAGTTTTGGTAAAGGGAAACTTGATTTCGCTTACCGTATATGAATTCGACATACTATTGTTGCTATTACAGCACCCTGACCGTGTCTTTACTAAAGAACAGCTCTATCAGGAAATCTGGAAGACAGGATACTATGGAGAGGATAATACCATCAATGTTCACATAAGTAATATACGAAAGAAGATTAAAGAGTATGATGACCAAGCTTACATTAAAACAGTATGGGGAATTGGTTTTAAAATTGAAAACCTATAGTCTTCTTTATCTTCGCGGCGCTTCTAATCGCCTACTCTTCGAGTATTCGATAAGTATCGCCAAGCTCGAAATAAGGGCGACTAAGCTTCTATCATCGCTGTGGCTCGATAGAAACTAAGTCTTCTTTATACTTTCTTTATACTTTCTTAAGTACTTGTTAAAATAATATCTTTATAATGATATATATGATGCAAAAAACGATTAGTACAATAATTTTTTGCACTAATGTGATCAATATTAATCCACTATAGTTAAGCTATCGGAAGGAAAGGAGTCATAAAGTGAAAGAGACTATTTTAACAACAAAAAATCTTACGAAGAAGTATAAAAATACTATTGCAATAAGCAATATAGATATGGAAATTAAGCAAGGTGAAATTTATGGACTTGTTGGTAAGAACGGTGCTGGTAAGACAACGCTACTAAGGGCTATCACCGGGCAAACATATGCAACAACTGGAGAAATCTCTTTATTTGGTACCACTTCAAATGAGGGATTGAATAAGGAAAGAAAGAGAATAGGAGCAATTGTTGAAACGCCAAGTTTTTATTCCTATATGACAGCAAGTCAAAATCTTGAGTACTACCGAATTCAGCGGGGAATTCCCGGAAAGCATTGTGTGGATCAGGCATTAAGTGAGGTGGGATTATCCGATGTGGGAAACAAGAAGTATAAAAACTTCTCACTTGGTATGAAGCAAAGACTTGGACTAGCGCTGGCTCTTATGAACAAGCCGGAGCTTTTACTACTGGATGAGCCAATTAATGGACTTGATCCTTTTGGAATTGTTGAAATTCGAAATCTTTTATTAAAGCTTAATCAGGAAAAGAACATTACAATACTCATTTCCAGTCATATTTTATCGGAGCTCTCAAACCTAGTTACCTATTATGGATTTATAAATGATGGCAGGATGATTAAACAGTTATCACATGAAGAGCTATCAAGAGAAAGTAATAAATACCTGGAACTGAAAGTAGGCAACATTGAAAAAATGACAGCTTTGTTGGAAACAGAATTGGGTTATACTTCTTATAAGGTAACACCAGACAATGCAATTCACATCTATAAGTATTTGGATCAACCGGCAAAAATCAGTGAACTGGCCGTCAGACACGGGATAGGTCTGAACTCTATTAATTTAAAAGAAGTGAATCTGGAGGATTATTTTATTCAATTGATAGGGGGAACATGCAATGAGTAATTATTTAAAAAGTGAGTTTTATCGACTGATACATTATAAATGGACTTATTTATTCATAGCAATTTGCTCGTTGTTATTACTAAGTTCGAATATCGTTTTAGCGGTGGTTAAATCTACCGATAGCGGTTTTCCATATGCTACGACTAAGTTTTCATTTGCAAATGCATATAACAATATGGCAATGGTATTTATCCTATGTATTATGTTAGCTATTATGATTTTCGGTAATGAACATAATAATCATACAATGAAGAATTGTGTCACCTATGGTATTCCAAGAGGAACCATATATTTGGGAAAGCTTCTGATTCAAATAATTTATGCAATAATTGCCTTTATGATTATTATAGGGGTTCATATAATGAGTGGATATTTTCTGCTGGAGAATTCAGGACCAAAGGAAGTTGAGATATTAATACGCACCAGTCTGGCATGCCTGCCATTTTTTATCTTTGGTTTAGCAACTGCCAATGCATTTGCTTTTATACTTGAAGGTACTGGGAGTGCTGTATCAGCTTCTTGCGGAATAATGCTTGCATTTCCACTTATATGTAATTTGCTTGGTATGCGATTTCAGTTATTTGAAAAACTTGGTGGATTACTACCATGGAATATAATGGGTTCAATAGAATATGATCAGACTGAGCGTACTTTACGTATGTTTTGGGACACAGAAGCAGGCTTTCGAAATTGCTGGGTATTTGGTATAATTCAAACTGTATTAATTGTAGTAATGGGATATTTACTGTTTCGTAAGAAAGAAATAAAATAAAACAACGGAGTATCAATATCAATTAAAGCTTATGTTAATAGGGGGGATGAGGCAAGTATGGTTTATATATGTATTGTTTTATTCATAATAAGTTCCATACTTGCTGCATGCTATTATTCTCTTAGGCGTGCATTAAGTTTTACCAGAAAACAGATGGAAGAAATTGAAGAGCATCCAGAAAGAAACCGGCAAATAAAAGCTTTTACCACCAATCATCAGATGGAACAGCTATTAACCAAAATAAATGATATTTATCAAGCAAGGCAGCAGGAACGAATCACATACCAAAGAAGAGAGACACAAATACGGCGCGAAATTGAAAATATTTCACATGACCTCAGAACGCCGCTTACTTCTATTATAGGATATGTGGATTTAATTCAAGATGCACAAACAGAGGAAACTGAGCGGGAAGAATATTTACGAATAATTAAAAAAAGAGCGAAAGTACTTCAAGGCTTTATTCACAATTTCTATGAATTATCTAGAATCGAGGGAGACAATTATCCTCTTGTTCTTGATGTAATACATGTGCAAAATATTTTAAGTGAGATTGCCGTTGCACACTATAATGAATTTGCTAATAAGGAAATTCAAGTAGAAGTTGAATTAGAACAAAAGTCATGCTTCATCATTGCTGATAAGATACAGTTAAACAGAATTTTAAATAATCTTATCCAGAATGCCATAAAATATTCAAAGAGCCAATTTATAATAAGGCAATACATCCTAAATGGAAAATGTATAATTCGATTTCAAAATGAAAAGAACCAAATGCATGAGGACGAACTGAAATATATTTTTGAGCGTTTCTATACAGGTGATCTGTCCCGTAACAATAGAAGTACTGGATTAGGTCTGACCATATCAAAAATGTTAGTTGAAAAAATGAAGGGGAGTATTGAAGCAATATTGGATGGGGATTTCTTTGTTATTGAGCTAAGTTGGAAAGTGCAAAAATAGTACTCTTTCTTGTCGGTTTTTTAGATAAACAAAATTCTAAAATTGCAAGGAAGAGTTTTTTTATTTAGAATGTTGCTAAGGAAGTTTAATGAAATGAAACCATGGTATTATTGCATTCACTGTTTGACCATATGGAGAATTATTTATATTATTGTTGAATGATAATTATAAATTGAAGATGTGGCATTAAAATATAGGTATGAAACTCCTGAGTCATTTACAAAGGCTTTTAAGAAATTTAACGGAATTCCACCACTACAGTGCAGGAAAAGTGCCTCTTTTAAATTCAGAGAAAAAGCTTTTGTACACATTTTCAAATCTGAGTTACTTGAAGAAGGTTTAATAATGAATTACAAAATAGTTGAAAGAAATTCATTTAAAATTATCGGTAGGGAATTAAGGGTTAGAAATGATAATGGTGATAATTTTAAGCTTATACCAGGATTTTGGGACAAATGTAAAAATGAAGGCATATGGGAGAATTTAATTAAATTACCTCGCGTCTAAGATAATGATGAAGGTGCATGTTTAGGCATGTGTATGGATTTTGATGGTATAGATACCTTTTCATATTTAATATGTGTTGAGGTTAGTAGCATTGATTATATACCTGAAAAAATGGTTGCAAGAACAATTCCTGCACAAAAATATGCAGTATTTACAGCGAAAGGCGAAATGACAGAATCAATTCAGCAGGCATGGAAAGATATTTACGGTAAATGGTTTCCAGCGTCAGGTTATGAACGCTCGTTTGGTCCAGATTTTGAGTGGACAAAATGGGTCATACCGTCATATAAGTATGCTGTTGTTAAATGTACTCAAAATACATATGGTAATATTTTTAATGAAATGATTAACCTCTTATAATTTTTTTGTATAATTATTCAATGCTTCTGAAGAGCTTATTTATATGTATTGCAAAAGCAAATCACCCATATTCATCATTCCTTTACACTTTTAAGATAGCACGAGCTCCACATGTCTATCTTAAAAGTGGGTATAGGACACTTATGCAACTGTTAAAGAAGAGCAGGGATACTCACTTAGTTCACTGAATTCACTATCTAAAAATACATGGTTTGAATATTCGCACACATATTTATTGCAAAATTCGTGTTCTTCAAAGTGTGATAATATTTTAAGGAAATCACAGCAATCACATTGCAGCATCTAATACCACCTCCTTTAAAAGCAATTACTCATGTATTTATTTTAGTACATAACAATAAAAAATGCAAGATAAATTTTAAAAAATTGCAAAAAATATTATAAGTTAAAAAAATTAAACAATTACGAAATATTTGAAATAATATACTGAATAATCTCAAGAGTTTCTGCTTAAGTCCGAAAAGGCTGATTGACTTTGTGATAATTAGGTCAATTTTATGATTACTATAGTTCTCTCATATTATTTGAAATTCTGACGTACTTGAAGAGTTTTTTTCAGACTTAATATCTGCATAAATGTCAACTAATCACAACAAATTACAATAAATTGCACATATACATACAAATTGACAAAATATATTAATTACGGTATATTATTAATAAATAACCACTATTGTAAACCAGTTATAAAAACTTTTTATTCTTGACTGAACACAATGTTTTTTGGTTTATAGCACAATATCTTTAGACTGTTTTTAGAGTTGTTTTTTATATTAATAAATAATTGCTTGTAAATATGGTTACTAAAATTTTAATTTCATAGAGTATTACAATTAAATATGTCAACAAGGAGCTAAAAGGATATTTCACTAATCCAGGACACTTATGTCAGATATTTATCTAGTTATATTAAATAATTATAAAAATAGCAAATTGATAAATGCGAGGACTATATCATGAAGATAAAAATTTTCAAGCAAGAAGATGCAAGATTGCTTAAAAGAGCTTTGAAATATGTGTTTTCATATAAAATCAAATTCATACTGGCTTTTTTGTGCATTGTCAGCGGAATAGGCACAGGAATAGCTCAACCTCTACTTTGGGGTAGAATATTGGATAGCCTGTTTCAAAAAAATATGGACAGTGCTTTACCGTATATAGTTTACAGCCTGATATTTGGTATTCTTGTAAGCATTCTTTCATATCTACAGGCATACATCTTTGCTTCATTAAACCAAAATATTATATTCGACTTAAAAATGGATATGTACAAAGCCATGCTCGATCTCCCTGTAAAAGCTTATGATGAAATAGATAACGGTGAATTAATGTCCAGGTTACATGGAGATGCAGGACAAGTTGCAAATGCTATTACAGAAACACTAATAAATACTGTTGTTGATATGATACGTCTTATTGCCGTAGGAATAACTATATTTGCGATAAGTGGTAAATTAGCTTTAATAGTTGTAATTACTTTCCCTTTATCCTTTTATATCTTTAATAAATATGGCAAAAAAATTAGGGCCAGCAATAAACAATTATCCGAATTAAATGATAAATACTTTAGTAACTCAGGTCAAGCTATCTGGGGCATAAGAGAGATAAAAAGTCTAGGAATAAAAAAAGATAAGCTTGATTCTTTTACGCAGCTTGCAAGCAAATTAAAAGAAAAGATTATAACTGTATCGCTGCTGAGTACTAAGTCACAGTCACTTTCAAATATTGTAAATATTATTACACAGATGACAGTAGTTTTTATGGGAGGAATGTTCGTTGTAAACGGCTCGTTAGACATAAAGTATTTTATCGCCTTCAATTCGTACTCCGGCCAATTTTCGGGGTCTCTTCTAAGCATAAGCAGTTTAAATCTTAATTTACAACAGGTTATGAATTCACTTGAAAGAATATTTATGTTAATAGACGGACTGTCTTATCCCGCTGAGAAATTTGGTGAAAAAAGTATAGACAATATAACTGGTGAAGTTAAGTTTGAAAATGTTTCCTTCTGCTATGATAAGGACATAAATGTACTGGATAACGTAACTATAAATATCCCAGCCAAAAGCAGGACAGCCATAGTAGGAAGCAGCGGAAGTGGTAAAACAACCATATTTAATTTATTACTCAGGCTTTATGACCCTTGTAAAGGTCACATATTCATTGACCACACAGAAATAAGTGAAATTAAGGAAGTAGATTTACGCAGGCATATTTCAGTAGTACGACAAGAGCCTGTTCTGTTCACGGTGACCATAAAAGAGAATCTATTACTTGCAAAAGCAAATGCATCTCAGCAGGAAATAGAAAGTGCCTGCAAAAGGGCATATATACATGAGTATATAGAGTCTCTACCAAATAAGTATGATTCTATGGTTGGAGAAAACGGTGTAAATCTTTCAGGCGGTCAGAGGCAGAGAATTGCTATAGCTAGAGCATTGCTAAAAAAATCAAAGATAATTCTTTTTGACGAGGCAACATCCTCTTTGGATAACGAATCACAATTTTATATAAAGAAGGCCATTGATACCATAGCTGGAGATTGTACAGTAGTATTAATAGCTCACAGACTTTCTACAATAATTGAAGCTGATGTTATATATGTGATGGACAAAGGAAAAGTGGTTGGTCATGGTAATCACCATTCATTAATTAATACAAATAAAATATATAAAAATCTATATAAAGCTGAGGTAGAGCTTATAAATGATAATAGCAGGGAGGTGATTTGATATAGAAGATATTGGCAAGAAAATTAAGATTGCTGTAATTGATAGTGGGATAAACACACAGATGTGCAATTTGAATGAGTGTGTAATACAATCAACAGGTTTTGGAGTTAATAGTGAAGGATATATAGAAGAAAACAGTACCCTACCTGTGAGAAATCTTCACGGTACAATAGTAGCTGAGATAATACGACATATATGCAGCGATGTTGAGTTTATAAGTGTAAATATCCTCGACGAGGACTTATCATCAGACGGAAGAATACTTGCATATTCCTTAAGTCGGGTATTTGATTATAAGCCCGACATCATACATATGAGCCTGGGTACTGTAAAGAAAAGATATATATTTCCGCTGAGAAAAATAGTAAAAGAGGCAAAAAAACTTAATATAACGATGGTAGCTGCCGCTGAGAATCTAGGAAGAGTTTCCTACCCTGCTTATCTTAAAGGGGTTATTGGGGTTAAGGCAGACAGGTTTGATGATTGTATGCAATATTCATATAATCAGGGTTTTTTCTATGCTCCTGCTGGAATTGACGGTATAGAAAGTCTACAAAGTCTACAAGAAATATCTGCCCTAGGAAATATAAGAGGTACAAGTTTGTCAGCAGCCTATATATCAGGGCATCTGGCTCGATTATTAAAAGATAAGAATAATTTTTCTTATAATGAAGCTAAAGAAGCTTTACTTAAAGAATTTTAAAAAAGGAGTGGTAGCGTGGAAAACAATACAAAAATTAAAATGGGAAGTTTAAACCCTTCATGGGAAGGCTTGGATGGGAAGCCGAAGTCAATAACCTTCTGTGTGACAGAAGATTGTAATCTTGCTTGCAAATACTGCTATATGACAGGCAAAAACTGCTTGAAAAAGATGACATTTGAAACTGCTAAAAAGGTAGTGGATTACTTACTTTCAGACAGAGAAACTTTTAATGAAAGGTCAGTAATATGGGAATTTATTGGTGGGGAAGCTTTTATGGAAATAGAACTGGTAGATAGAATAACAGACTATATAAAGCAGCAGACGTTCCTCCTTGATCATCCCTGGTTTAACAGCTACAGATTATCCTTCTCAAGCAATGGTCTTCTTTACAGCACACCTGAGGTGCAAAAATACATCAAAAAGAATAAAGGACACCTATCCATTGGTTTGAGTGTAGATGGAAATAAACTGAAGCATGACCTGCAGAGAGTAAAGCCGGATGGCAGTGGATCTTATGAAGATGTAATTAAGAATGTACCACTTTGGCTTAGTCAATTCGCTGGCTCATCTTCAAAGGCTACCTTCTCCCATGACGATATCCCCTATCTAAAAGAAAGCATTATTAGCCTTTGGGATAACGGAATAAAAACTGTAGCTGCCAATGTAGTATTTGAGGATGTATGGGAGGAAGGCGACGACATAATAATGGAACAGCAGCTCAAAGAGCTTGCTGACTATGTCCTTGAAAATAAGCTGTGGGAAGAGTACTCCGTAAGATACTTTGACCCAGCTATAGGTAACCCGCTCACAGAAGAAGATATAAATAATAATTACTGCGGTGCAGGCAAAATGTTGGCAATTGACTGTGATGGCAACTTTTTTCCATGTGTAAGATTTTATGGCATCAGTCTCAATAACCGAAAAGAAATTTGCGTTGGAAACTCAGATTGTGGGATTAATCAGGACAAGCTAAGACCCTTTCAGGCGTTAAGTCTTAAAAGTCAAAGTCCACTGGAATGTATTAAGTGTGAAGTAGCCAGTGGCTGTGCATGGTGTCAAGGCTGCAATTACGACCTGGCAGACACGGATACTATTTACCAAAGGGCTATACATATATGCAAGATGCATAAAGCAACTGTGCGAGCTAACAAATATTTTTGGGAAAAGTTTGAAGGATTAACAGGTTTGCCTTCTGAAAGAACAAAATTAGCAATGGACAGTGAACATCAGGAAATGAAATACTTACAATTTATAACTTCAGATAACATAACACCACATTGCTCCTATAGAAACACAAAATCTACTAATGATATCATGACTCCGGAAATTGTAGAAAATGGTATCGCATTTTGTGAAGCAAACGGCTATACACCTGTCTTTCTAGGAACACCACAGGGAGTAAATGAAGTAAAATATCAGGAATACCTTATTATTGATAAGGCAGGACAAGCCAGAAATGCAATTTCAATATATGACAACTGTGCAGTCAATCCAGATAGTCAAGCTCCCGGCATTTTACTTTTTAACAGGCATAGTATACATAACTTATATGAACTGATAGAGAAGCTTTCCAGTACAGTAAACAGACTAAATCTTGAAATTGAAGATATTAATGAATGGAAGGACCAAGATGTTCAGCAGTATAAAATACAGTTGGATAAAATAGTTACTTTTATTGCAGAGAAATGCAAACAAGGTGAAGAAATTGAAATTAATATATTTACCGACATATGGAATTTAAAGTCTATGAAGAATTGTGACGCAGGTACCAGCTCTTTTGCACTTGCACCAAACGGTAGAATTTATATGTGCCCTGCATTTTACTTCGATGACTCGGATTGTCACATAGGCACTCTCGCAGATGGCATAAGTGTAAAGAACCCTCAGTTGCTCCAGTTGGAAAACGCACCCATATGCTCTGCCTGTGATGTTTACAACTGCAATAGATGTAAATATCTTAACAAAAAAATGTCAAATGAGATAAATATACCTTCTAAAATGCAGTGTGTAATAAGTCATACAGAAAGAGAATATTCTATGAAGCTTCAAAGAATGCTCAAAGAAAGTAGCTCCTATAAATTTGAAAATATATTAAAGGAAATTGACTATAACGATCCATTGGAAAAGCTTTTAAAAATATAAATAAAGAAAGGAAGTTTTTAATATGACTAGAGAAATAGTTGGTATAGTAACCGAAGAGGAAAAAAATGAGGTAATGATGCTTTTTGAAAGGAAAATTGGAATTGAAGAGCTTACAGCTACCTTGGAGAATGATTTGATTTCTATTGAGAAAAAAGAAATTATGCAGGATAAAATGATCTCCGAATTGGGCAAGGTTAAGTTAAATCTGCAGGCATGGTGGGGCAGGATGTATGAAAAGTACAACTGGAAAAGCGTTGAAGGATATAGGTGGAATATAGATTTTCAGTCCTGTGAAATATTTCTAACCAAATAGTAAATGACATAAATATTTGTTCATCTTTATATCTGCAGATAGATATTAAAAGACCAAATTAAGGGAGGGTTTATTATGGATCGTTTGTTTTCTAATAAAAAAATTGGTAAGTCAAGACAGGATATAAACGGATATTTACCAGGTTGCACTACTTGTGATGTGGCTTGTCAAGGTGGGTGTCAAGGTACTTGTGGTTTTAGCTGTGGTTATAATTGTGGTATGGGCTGCGCTGCTGCTTGTTCTGGTGGTTGTACGTCTTGTTATGCTAGTTGTAGTGGTACTTGCCAAGGTTCAGTAAAGATGATTTGGTAGTAGTTATTATTGTATAATTCCCCAAGAACCTACATAATCATGGAATTGTAAGGCAAGATTGTGAGTAAATCTATCTGCAGATATTTATATTAATAAACAATGTTAAGCAATTAGGAAAGACCTCCTGTCATAGCATAAAACTATGTAGGAGGTCTTTTCATTGGTAGAATCTTTGTTTTCAAATCGGTATTCTCGCGCTACAAATGGGAATCTTGTATTACAATTCACCTTCATTCACCGTTCCCTCATTCACAAATACTATTATATTATTGAATTCTAATAAATACTTATTGATAAACAATAAATTGCGTGCTAAAATAGTGTTAACAAAAAAATAAGCGAGGTGCTTTTATGAAACTAGAAATACTCTTTTTAAAGTTAGCTGTTTTTCTGCTTGGAATCCCTGTTCTTGCTATTTGTATATTTTTGGTGCCTGAGATAGCGAATTTTGCAGCAGAGTTGTATCCAGATATGTCTTATATCAAATATCTTGTTTTAATCGATTTGTATGCAGCGGCGATACCTTTTTACTTTGCTCTGTATCAAGCCTTTAAACTTTTAAGCCATATTGACAAGAACAAAGCTTTCTCAGAATCATCTATAAGAGCATTAAACAATATAAAATACTGTGCAATCGCAATCAGTAGCATTTATGTGGTAGGCATGCCACTCTTCTATCTCATGGCGGAGATGGACGATGCCCCAGGTATAATATTAATTGGAATGGTCCTTGTTTTTGCTCCAATTGTGATTGCAGTTTTTGCTTCTGTTCTTCAAAAGCTATTTAGAAATGAAATGCCATAGATATATAAACACATATACAACAAGATTAATATATATTTGTTTGATTTTAAACTGGAGTAAAGTCTCCAGTTTTTTTTATGCCTCATCGTTTGTCTCCCCTTAATTATTTTGATTAAAGAGACTAACGATAAATAAAAATAAATATCTTTATGGGAAATTATGTATAATTAAATTTAGTAGATAAAAGCCCTATATTTTAAGTAACTATCTTGTCGTGATTAGGAAGGAACCTAATATGATTGAGAATAATATTAAAGAACTTCAGGAAATGTATATAAAAAGGAAGCTAGTACCGTTTGTTGGGAGTGGGCTTTCGCGTCCTTTAGGGTTACCGACATGGAAAGAACTGATATTTGGTTTTTCGGAGTATTGTAACTATGAGATTAGTGAGAATTTAAAAAGGCATTTAGATAAAGGGTTTTATTATGAAGCTATTGATGCTTTATTATTTTCATTAAAGAAAGACAGTAATGATTTCAAAGAATATATTGGAAAAACGTTGAGAGAAAGAATTAGAGAAATAGATGAACTTGGGCTTAATAAAAATATTTCGGTTTACCCTTACTTAAAACAGATGGAGTTCCCTGTATATTTAACAACAAATTATGATAATTTTATTAGTAATACTTTAAATTATCATTCGATAGATTTAAGATATTTCGAGGACTCTGATAGACAATTAGAAACTAATTCTAAAGTTGTTTATAATTTGCATGGAGATTATCATAATCCATTAAAAATGCTAGTGACAAAAGAAGAATATGATAATCTATATTCCTTTGAAAATAAAATATACCAAAATAATCTAAGTAAGCTTATTTCAAATTTCAATTTGATATTTTTAGGATATTCTTTTGATGATTTATATTTTTGCAATTTTCTTAAGCTTATTAATAAGTTTTCTAAAAATAAGCATTTTATTCTTTTAAACAATCCAGATGAGTATAGAATTAATTCATATAAGAGGGAATATAATATACAAGTGATTCCATTCAATAATGTGAATTCGAGTTATACAATGGAGATTTTAAAAATATTAGAACAGATAGATTCTAAATATCAAGAAAGTAAATCTTATTTATCACGGCAACAAGAATATAATAATGATTTTATGCCGTTTATGATAGATGCTGCGGATCTACCATCAAATTCAAATGTCCTTAATAATCTAGTCTATAAAAATTATCCTGTTAATGAATTTTTGAATAGAGAGAGCTACTACAGATGTGTTTGTTCACCAGCTGGATTAGGTAAGACACTTTTATTAAATCTAAAGCGTAATATAATGGAAGAACAGGGGTATACTTGCATACCTAGCAACCAAGAGTTAATTGATCGCCTAAATCCAGATGATTTAATAATTAAAAATAATAATGCTAAGTTATTAGATTCGGTGTCTCAGTGGGAAAATATTTGGAAAATCTCTATAATTCTTTGTACTTTAAAAAAACATTATAGAAATCTTGAAAATACAGAAAAACAGGAAAAAAATCAAACCCAAAATACCTTCGGACAATCATTTATTCAAAGCATCAGTGACATATGCTCCCAAAGCATTTTTATTAGCACAGTTTTTTGTAATATGGCTTATAACAAACCAAGTGATATTATTAAAGGAATTCTTCAATTAAGTAAAAAAGAATTTGCTCTCCTAATAGAAAAGAATTTAGGTGAATTAGTTTCTATATATGCCTGTATTCATACAAATTATGCGATTTTTATTGACAATGTTGATGAATTAAACAAAACGCCAAATGACGGGCAAGATATATATTATGGTTCAGAAGAACTAGTGAAGATAGTATATGGCAAGTTTAATCCTAAATTATGGTTCTATATGCAAATTGGATTACTCTTGGCGGAGTATAGGCTTTCAAGAGAAAATAGTCATATAAAAATATTTATTTCTATGAGGAAAGAGGCATATGACTGTATAGATAAGTATTCAAGTATGGTAGATAAATTTAAAAGCCATGCATGCATCTTAAGATATTCTTCAGATGACTTAAAAAATATTTTGGAAAATTATCTATCGATATGCTCAAAGAGGTATTTTTTAAATGACATTAATAAAGCTAATAGCTATTATAAAGCTTTTTTTGGAGTATCAGAGGTATATCATAGTTATGCTAATGAAAAAGAAGATATTTTTAATTATATATACCGACATTCATTGAAACGACCTAGAGATATTATGAGATTTTGTAAAAGTATTGTAGAAAATCGTGGTAAAGATATAAAAGAAGTTATTAATGTTGTTGCAAGTGAAATTGTAAAAGAGTACTTAAATGAATGTGATAAATTTTTAGAAGACAAGATTTATTGGAGTGATTTATATCGTATATTAGAAAAAAGGTGCTTACAAAGGATGAGATACATAAAGTATGTGCAGCCTATAATTTGCACATAAAAAATGTAGATTGTAATAGAGATTGTAAGAATTGTAAGGGAACACACGTGTTCTGTACTTTGTATAATATTGGGTTGTGCGGCATAATTAAAATTAAATATCTAAATAATACATATACACAATCGTTTGTTGATGCAGGCGAAAAGCATATAATCGCTCAATGTTCCCTGCCAGATAGTAAATATTATCTTTTACATCCATGTTTAAATGATGATCCTTTTTCAACAGGGAAAAATCTTAGAATAAACGGTCTAGATCAAATTATTGGTGATGGGTATCAATTTATAATGGATAGCTAATTTACTTGCCCTGGCAATTTCCATATATAATGTCAACAATATGATGGACTTTTAGTTGTCTAAACAATACATACAAATTTATGCGAAGACAAACTACCTTATTTACACAGCTAAAATGATAAAAACCGAATGCCAGAAATTCTTCCAGCATTCGGTTTTTTTATAAGTATTATTATAGGGTTTACTATTACTATTTTGATTTCAGAGCTTTAAGTATGTTCATTTCCCTGGTTATTAATGCTTTTACGGTAGTTAGCTTGGTTACAAGGTTTTTGTATTGATCATTTGAGTTTATATCAACCTTTTTATTAAGCGTTTTTAAACTTTTCTCTACGGATGACAGTCTGTTCGACAGAGCTTTCAGTTTTCCTGAGGTGCTGTTTACAAATGCTGTTTTGTTTTTGATAACATTAATAGCAGAACCTGTAGTAGTTATAGCTGATTCTGTTGTAGTTATTGCACCAGGAGTTATAGTGATTGCGCTTCCTGTCGTATTAACCTTTATAAATGTATCGATTACTATGGCAAGCTTGTTTGTATCTGATGTAATAACGTCTATCTTTTTTCCCAATTCTGTTAATTGATTATTAATTCCATTCTTAATTTGAGGTTTTGTTGCCTTTTCATTACCTTTTGTTACTTTTTTATCGCTTTTTTCTACTTTGAGAGTTGGTTTGATGACTTCAGTCTCTTTAACGATTGGAGTGCTTTTTAAGTCTGATTTACTTTTATCACTTACTGTACTCTGGGTACTACTTGCAGCCTTTTTTTCATTACCAGTTTGTGACTTTGCGAAGACTCCATAAGAAGCTGTAGAAAATACAGCCAATGCTAATGCTAAAGCAAGTAGACTTTTTGTTTTCAATTTAATCATAGTTAATTCTCCTTTTAAAATAATTTTGTTAACTTATAATAGTATTCGTCAATTGATGTCCTTAAAAGGGGGGGATATGAAGAAATAGGTCGAAAGAACTACTATTTTTTATATTAATACTAATAAAAAGTTAAATAATTACTAAAATTCTATGAGGAGGGCAATATGTATAGTGCACAGTTTCGTAATTTATAATAAATTAGTGGAGGAATAGCACTATGAAAATTGAACAAGTTAAGGAGCTTTTGGTTGATGGAACAATGGGATATTTTGCAACGATAAATGGAGAACAGCTTGAAGTCAGAGGATGGCAGTATCAATTTGAGGAAGGAAATAAGTTTTATTTTCTTACATCAAATACAAAAGATGTTTTTAAAGAAATGAAAACTAACCCACAAGTTGCATTTGCAGGTGTTAGTAACGGATACAATGTTAGAATTTCAGGCAAAGCAATATTTGTAACAGATAAGGCTGAAAAGGAAAAAGCTTTTATTAGACTATCAACTCAAGTACAACAAATGTATGAAAGTGCATCAAATCCAATTGCAGAAATTTTCTATATAGGAAGCGGAGAAATAAAGATTAATAAAGGATTTACTCCTTACGAAAACATAAAATTCTAAAAATAAAGGAAGTCAAATTGACAGGGGTCAGTTCAGGTTCACAGTTCAATGTGACTTCCTTTATCTTTAATTCGGTAACTGATTTGTAGCATTTTAATATAATAAAATATAGCGTTCAAAATTGTATTTAAGTTATTCCCAAAATTGTTATAGGGGGGATACTATGAATGTGTAAATTTAGAAAACTAATTTCAATAATTCTTGTAGTAGGGTTTATAGTGACAAACATACTGATATATTTTTCTTTAATAAGCTTTGCAGCTGTTTCAGACCAAGTAGCTAAGAATACTTATGGAATTAACCTTACTACAAGGACAAGTGCTGGTGATACAATAAATTATATGTACAATGGTTATGCTGATGATAATAATGATAGCTTAACATATGCAGGGTATAATATGGTGGGTGACAATCAATATTCAACTGTAGCGCAAGGGTTATTAATATACTATAAGCAGCAATGGAATTATTACAATAACCTAGCAAAAAATGTGAAGAATGATAAGGAGAAATCAGTCGCTTTAGCTAATAGGAATAAGCAGCATAAAGTAGCTGACTTAGTAAGGTGGGAAGATAAAAATACAAATAAGTACGAAATAAAGGGCATAGATAAAGATTTAATCGATAAAAACGGGGAAGTGTTGCTAACAGAAGCTGTTACCAGAAAAGATGGCACTAAGGTAGTTCAAGAAATCAAGATACAGTTTAATGGTCAGAAAAAAGATGCAAAAGGGTATGGACAGATTGTTATTCCAGAATTATATGCTTATACGAAAATTACTAATGAACTAAAAAGTCAGAAGCCTTTATCAGATGCAAATATAAAAGTAATTCAAAAGGGTAAAGGTAGTCAAACTAGCAATAAAACAATTGCAAATGTACCAAACTTTACAATGAATGATTTTGTTTATGGTGTAAATAACTGTGTTTTAACTGGAACAACAAGAATTATTCAAACTTTAATTAATAGACATAGTGTTATTAGCGATTTATCTCTCAAACCTTATGATAAGCAAGTTTATGATTCTGTTGAAAGTATTGCTAACAAGGATTATAGCTATAACAATAAGGCTGGAGTTCCTTTTCCTACTGATAACGATAACCTTGTTAATGATGGTCTAAATAAGTATGGATTTCTATTATTCGATGTTAGCAATAAATATCTTGTTGATGCCAATTTTAATGCTATGAAGAAAAGTATAGACAATAAAATGCCATTCTTATTAAACTGTTCAGCTCAATATGTTAATACGGAATGTGTTAATATACATGTAACAAACAATCCAACATATACTGATCATACTGTTACTGGTATTGGATATCAAGAGTATTCAACTGTTGTTGGTTCTATAAACCTTATAAAAGTATATGATGGCTGGGCTAGTACTCCAAGATATATTGACTATGACGAATTTTTAAAAGACACAAAAGTGTTGAATACTGGAATGGATGGATATAGCATTACTATAATTAAATAGTATGTTTATTTGATTTTGCCGAGGAGGTTCAGAAATGAAAAAATGTCCTATGTGTCGGCTAATTAATCCGAGTGAAGCAGAAGGATGTGATTGTGGGTATAATTTTGAGACCCGCACAGTTCAGAGAGACACTCAAAGGATGATTACACGAAGTATACCTATAATTCCAATGATTTTTACCGCTTTACTGCTAATAGTTGTAGCAATTCTATTCTGTATACATAATCACATTGGTACTTTCATATATTTTTCTTATCAATTTAAGGGTATTGCTGGTTTATTCCTATTATGGATTATTTCAATAGTTTGTATAGTTATTATGCTAATACCTACAATTATAACTTGGACGGTGTTTTATAAAAAGAATAAGTTGTTACCCCGGAAATTTACTAAGAAGGAATGGTAGTTATCCCCTTTAGTATCTGTGATAATTACATCTTTAACTAGCACTAAGTCTTATGTTGTAAAAATTACCATCATAGTATAATATATACTCGATAGAAAACTTATATAAGTAAGCTATTAATAAAAATTGTAATTATATGTTAAGGGGGATCAACTTGAGAAAATCTATCAAAAAAAGTATTTCAGTTACTTTAGTATTTTTAGTATTTATTAATACTCTCTGTTTCTTAAATCCATTGGATAAAGCGAATGCAAGTAGTTCAGATGAAGATAAATATATGTATTCATCATCAAATTCACGATTAGTAAATTATCCTTTATCTCCAACAGCTGAAATTGCTTCATTTAAAACAATACCGTCCAGTGAAACCGGACTGGATAAAAACATGATGTTAATGAATAATGCTGAAGCTAGTGCGGAAATTATTTCACTCACTGAATCAGCATCTAATTTGGTGGGAAATGGGGATTTTGAGGTAAATCCAGCTGAAAATGGATCGTGGACAGCATACAATAATACAACATATGGACAAGCTGATTTTATTTGGAACCCAAATATATATCATGGAAATGAGAGTATTGGTGCTTCTATGTGTATTACAGGAAGTGCAATTTCATCAGAAATAATTAATGAAGTTCCTATTCAACCAGGAAAATCGTATTTTTTCAGTGCATGGGGGAAGGCAGATAGTATAATAGCAAGTGAAAATGAAGCTGGATCGTTTATTTATCTATGCCAAAATGATGAAAGTGGTAATCAGATAAGTGGTTCTGTACATACATTTACAGATGATGGTACATTTGATTGGAATGAAGCAAGTGTTAACTTTACTGCTGAATCAAATGCATCCAGTTTAATTATAATGCTTGGATTGAGTGGCTCTGGTACTGTATGGTATGATGATGTTTCTCTGACAGAGGTTGCACAAACAATACCAGTAGAAGGAATAACTTTGAATAATTCATCTCTAACTATGAATGTTGGAGATACGAATCAGCTTACTGGAACAATATCCCCTGATAATGCAACAAACAAGGAGATACTCTGGTCAATCGAAAGTGGCAGTGATGTAGTTTCAATAACAACATCGGGAGCGATAGAAGCACTGAAGCCTGGAATAGCTGTTGTAAAGGCAACAAGTGCAGCAGATGCTACGATGTATTCTAAGTGCAGTATAAGTGTAGGAGATTCAATATCACTTCCTGCAAATGCAGTGATAACCGATAGCGTTATTGATCCGTCTAAGCCAATCATTTATATAACTGACAAGACAAACAAGAAATTATACTCGGTTAATTATGAAACTAAGCAAATAGCAGAAATGATATTTGCTGATCCACCTGAGAGTATTGCTTTTTCAGATAATGAAATATATGTGGCATTATTAAAAGGAGAGCATGATTATTATTGGTGGACAGAGGATCAAAATGGCGCTATAGCAGTGATTGATGCAAATAACTTTACTTTGAAAGAGCAGTTTGATATTAACCTGGATCCTTCGAAAGTGGTTGTCGGGAGAGATGGCTATGTATATGTCGTTTCAGGTTCAGGACAATGGACAAATATCAATAGTTATTCAATCTCAACGAAACAGTTTACAGGATCTGCATCTATAAGGCAGGAAAGTAGCGCTGAACTACACCCGAATTATGACCGAATATATACAATTAATTATGATGGTTCCGTAGTAATAAATACGTTTGATATTTCGAATGGAATAATACAAAATGGCGTTTGGGCAAATGATGTAGGCTCAGACAACGTTAGTGGAAAATTTAGAGTATCTCCAGATGGAAAGTATATGTTCAATAGTTCGGGGCTTATTCTTCACTGTGACATAGACAAGACAAAAGATATGAAATATGCTTTTATGCTAAATAAGAGTTTTACAGATGTATCATTTGATTTGGCCAACAATAAATTTTTTACGGTAGTTCCCGGTAAACTAATTTATTCATATGACTATAATACTTTTAATGGTATCAGTACATATAGCTCTACAGGAGAAATCAAGAACTTGTATTATAGAGATAACAATCTGATAGCATTATCTAAAACAGACAGTAACCAATATATTGTTGAAAAAATAGATACTTCAAGTGGGTCAAATGTACCACCTGCTACAGTAACTACAAGACAATTGCAAAAAAATGGAAATACATTTGGGCTGGATTATTCGATTAATGATTCCGTAATGCATCCATTGAATAATATAGTCTATATAACAGATTCCATAAATAATAAAATTGCTTCTATAAATTATGAAACAGGTGAAGCGAAAGAATTGAGTACTTTCTATTCTCCGGGAAGCATAGCATATAATAATAATGAACTTTATATAGGGTATGGAAATCAGGGTAAAATAGAAATATATGATGCCCAAACGCTGGCGTTAAAGGATGTTATATACACTGGAGTAAACTTCTTTGATTTAAACATTGGAAATGATGGATATATATATACAACTTCAGGTAGTTTTTCGAGAACGTCAAAACAATGTGTATCGCAGTTTGGAGTATTTGGAAACGGGTATATCGAGATTCATCCAACACTAAACTTATTATATACGTCATCTATGGGTGTAAGTCCCACGGATTTATTTGCTTTAAATTACAGCAATACCACCATGATAAGTCAATATGATTCCCCTTATCATGGAGATTACTCTATAACTCCAAATAACAAAATTTCGCCGGATGGTAAATTTATATTTAATGGTTCAGGTAACATATTTACGTCTTCAATAGACAAATCCAAGGATATGAATTACTATACAAAATTAAATAATGCTTTTAGTGATGTTGTTTTTGATATTGAAAATAATAAGTTTTACACTGGAGTAAGTGGGAACTCTATATATGCATATAATTACTCAACGTTTGAACAAATAAATACATATCCTACACAAGGAGCAGTTAAAAAGCTCTATTTGAGGGATGGGAAACTGATAGCTGTTTCTGGTTCTAGTCAAGGAAAAGATATAATTGAATTTATTGACACAACACCAAGTACCAATGCACCTGGAGTGATAAACAATGTTCTTATCAATCAGACTTCTGCATCTTCCTGTACTATTACCTGGGATACCGAGGAATTGACATCTTCCCAAGTTGAGTATGGACTTACACAAAGCTATGGGAATATAACCGGTATAGATTCTACTCAGGTTAGCAACCATAGTATGGTTATAAACAACTTAAATCCAAATACAACATATCATTTTAAGCTTCATAGTACTTCAGGTACAATAAATATTGTAAGTAATGATATCACGTTTATTACTGGAGATTTGCCAAGTATTGATTTGGGAGTATCTATAAATAGAATTATTTATGATACGTTATCAAACAAAGCCTACGCAATTGATAATGTACACATGAAGCTTATGATTATAGACTTGGAGAAGCATATTTTAGAAAAAACTATTCTCCTGAGTACAAAGCCGGATGATTTGTGTTTGTCTGAGGATTCATCCAAACTGTACATAGTTAATTTTGATGGAACAGTTTCAGAGTTTAGTACTGAACCTTTAAGCAAGGTTAGAGATATTGAATCCTCTCTACCCAAATATGACTCGACCAATTCTCATTTCCATATCAAATGTAAATCAGATAAATTATATCTGGTCGATGGCACTTGGGTTCCTGCTCTATGGAGCATGGATTTAAATTCGCTATCAATGACGCAGGAATCTAATGTTAACGGTATTGGTGACATGGTTTTCTCTAAAAAAAGTGACAACTTTTACTCTTGGTGCCAATTTGGCTGGAGCGCAGGCTGGGCGGTAAGCTATATTAGTAAGTATGCAGTTGGAAGCACTAATATAACAAGTATAGGAACCAGTACCTCTGATTATCCTACAATGAGTAGAGATCCACTTGACTCACCAATCATGTTGATAGATGAGCAAAATAAGCTTTTAACTAAAAACAAGGTTTTCGATACTAACAACTTTACGGAACTTAACACTTTTGCAGAAGATATTTACGCTGTAAGTTTGGATGGTACCTTTGCCGCAGGTAAAAATGGTGTGTATAAGCTTTCTGATTATCAAAAAGCAGCTGACACTTTAAAAAATGGATCAGACATGATGTTCTTTGATAATAACAGGGATTTGTACTATGTAGTTAATGAACAATCGAGAATATATTATGATAATACTTTCACCACTATAATTGATCCAGGTAAGCAAGTTACAGGAATATCTTTGAACAAAGCATCCACAACCAAAGAGGTTGGAAGTACAGAACAGCTTACTGCAACAGTACTACCTGAAAATGCATCAAACAAGAATGTAGTTTGGTCAATTCAAAGTGGTAGTGATGTAGTTTCTGTATCAACAACAGGGCTCATTACAGCGCTGAAGTCAGGAACAGCAGTGGTAAGGGTGACAAGTGTTGCTGATACCACTAAGTATACTGAGTGCAGTGTAACTGTTAATGTACCTGTAATAACAGTAGATAGTATTGGATTAAATAAAAATTCTTCAACTATAGAGGTTGGAAGTACAGAGCAGATTACAGCAACAGTACTGCCTGGAAATGCAACAAACAAGAATGTAGTTTGGTCAATTCAAAGTGGTAGTGATGTAGTTTCATTATCAACAACAGGGCTCATTACAGCGCTGAAGTCAGGAACGGCAGTGGTAAGGGTGACAAGTGTTGCTGATACCACAAAGTATACTGAGTGCCGTGTAACTGTTAATGTACCGATAATAACAGTAAATAGTATTGGATTAAGTAAAAATACTGCAACTATAGAGGTTGGAAGTACAGAGCAGCTTACTGCAACAGTACTACCTGAAAATGCATCAAACAAGAATGTAGTTTGGTCAATTCAAAGTGGTAGTGATGTAGTTTCATTATCAACAACAGGGCTCATTACAGCACAAAAGTCAGGATCGGCAGTGGTAAGGGTGACAAGTGTTGCTGATGCCACTAAGTATGCAGAGTGCCGTGTAACGGTAACGCCTAAAACCAAAGCACCTCTACTAACTGGTTTTACCTGGGCAAAAGGAAGTGTTGTCGGAACAACAAAGGCAACTGTAGTAACTGTAGGTACATTGAAATATGTAGTTGGTGCTACAGGATCTCAGGTACAGCCAGATGTAGGAGATGCAACCACTTCATATACAAATACCATTATTGCCAATACAGATATAATAGTAACAACCGGACAACACATATTTATAGTGTCTGTTGGTCTCGATGGGAAAATAACAGGTTGGGTAGATGTAGCTGTAAATACAGTAGATATCAATGATACCGAAGTAATCAGCCCTCCTCCTGGCGGTGGCCCGCCACCACCTCTTGGTGACTCCGTTGGTATGCCACCACCTCCACCACCTCCTGTATTACCGCAAACTGGTGCAGAGCCTAAAAACGGGTTTTTAACAGTTGTTCCTGTGGTGACTAATAATATTGCAAAGGCTGAAATAGGTTTGGAAGATTACAAAGCTCTATTAGACAGTGCAAAAGTTAAAAATGGTATAAAGAAATTAACGATAGATATAGATAATAACAAGTCATCTGAATTTAATACTAAGCTTCCGGCTTCGGAATTATCTAATTCAATTAAGGATTCAACTACAACTATAAACACATCAATTGCGAAAGTAGAAGTGCCCTCCAATATGTTTAACGGAACATCAGTAAAGGGTGGCAGTGATATTGCCATAAATATTGCTACAGTTGATAAATCTGCTTTACCTACTGCAGTTGCTGAAACAATTGGCAAGGCGCCGGTTATTGATATCTCTGTAACTATGAACGGGGCAGTGAAAGCATGGAGTAATCCTAATGCACCTGTTACGATATCCCTTCCTTATACCCTTAAGGACGGGGAAAGCGGTAGTAATATAACTGTTTACTATATTGATGGTACAGGTAAACTTGAAAATATGCAGGGAGTCTACAATTCCGAAACTAAGTTGGTGACCTTTACTACTACTCATTTTAGTAAGTATTTTGTAAAGGAGAATAAAGTTTCGTATACCGATTTAGCTGGTTATGAGCAGTATACGAAGTATATTGAAGGTATGGCCTCAAAAGGTATTATTGATGGTGTTGGATTAAATCAGTATTCTCCAGAAAAGGTTTTAACTAGAGCTGAGTTTGCGACACTACTTGTTAAAATGTTAAAGCTAGATACAACTAATGTTAAAAATGTATTTACAGATGTTAAAGCTTCAGGTTGGTATACGCCTTACGTGAATGCTGCTTATAAGGCAGGTTTAATAAATGGTATTGGTGCAGGCAAATTTGCACCAAATGAAGTTATAACTAATCAAGATGCTGCATTGATTCTTGTAAAAGCATTAAAGTATAAGGGCTCCGAAATTACTGCCGGATCTCTGTCAAAAGTAAAGGATATGAAAACAATCAGTAAGTATGCTTTGGATTCTGTTGGATTTGCTGTATCAAAGGGTGTTATTTCTCTAGATGCTAATGGTGATTTTAATGCAAAGAGTACTGTAAACAGAGCAACTGCTGCAGAATACATTTATAATGTATTTTACTTTGAAAACTAAAATCAATATATTTGTAGACTTAATTTTATAAACGAAAATATCAAAGAGAGTCCAATATGAAAACATATTGGGCTCTCTTTTAAAATAACAACAACCAGAATACCTATCCTTATCCAATGGATAGGTTATTTTTGGTACGCATCAGGAGGTTATCTTGAAGTACTCTTCTGTTTTATGTTACACAATGGTAAAATAAGAGAGTATTTCATATCAGTAAAATAGTGTCAAGTAACATGAAAGGAGAAATAATCGTGAGACATTTAGGTGCAAAAAGAATAGAGACAGAACATTTGATACTACGGAAGTTTACAATTGATGATGCAGAAGATATGTTTGAAAATTGGGCAAGTGATGCTGAAGTTACTAAATATCTTACATGGCCAACACATCAGAGTGTGGAAGCTTCAAAAGGTATTATCAGTATGTGGGAAAAAGATAGCAATTCGTTGAATAATTATCAGTGGTGTATAGAATTAAAGGAATTGGGTCAAGCAGTTGGCAGCATTGGAGTTGTAAATTTAAACGAAGATATTGATTCGGTGGAAATTGGTTATTGCATAGGGAAGAAGTTTTGGGGACAGGGTATTACTACCGAAGCTGTTGGTGCTTTACTTCCTTTCTTTTTTGAAGAAATACAGGTTAATCGTGTTGAATCAAGGCATGATTTAAATAACCCTGCCTCTGGTAAAGTAATGGAAAAATGCGGTCTGATCAAAGAAGGAGTTAAACGTCAAGGGGATAAAAATAATACAGGAATCTGTGATGTGGTTTTTTATGGTTTGGTGAGAAATAAGAGTGAGTAAAGGCTATTTTAATTTTGGAGGATATGTTTTGGAGAAGGTAATAAAGCACAAAGAGACAGTGTTTGCACCGTACTATATTTTATGGAGGATTTATGAAAGCTAAAACAAATTGCGACTGCTGTTTAAATTATATTTACAATGAAGAATACAACTATTATGAATGTCAAGCTAATTTAGATGAAGATGAAATGGGGCAATTTCTAAGAGATTCTTTTAATAATTGTCCATATTTCCAGATTGATGATGAATATAAAATTGTAAGGAAACAGATGTAATCCTGGAATAGATATTTTAGTTTGTTGAATAACCCGGAGAAAGAGGTTGTTTGTGATTGAGCGATTTGATTTTAGTGATTAAAAAGATATACGCAAAAAGAATAGTTAAGGTGTTAACGATTATTATTATAGTTTTAGCCCTTGGGATATTGTGGCAATACGGTATGAGTTGTTATGGAAGTAAAAGTTATACTCCTCCAGGAAAGTTAATCGATGTGAAAAATCACAAAATGCATATATATGGTGAAGGTGAAGGGCGACCAACCGTTGTGCTTACAGTTGGTTCAGGTACTCCGTGTGCGTATACGGATTATTATAGTATCCAAAAAGAATTGATGAAAACTACTAGAACTGTTACTTATGATAGACCAGGTTTTGGGTGGAGTGAGATTACATATACGACAGGAACTATAGATGAACAGGTTAGCAATTTGCATGAACTATTAAATAAAGCAGGAGAGAAACCTCCGTACATTTTGGTGGGACATTCATTATCCTCATTGGAAGTAATTCATTATGCACAGTTATTTCCAAAAGAAGTAGAAGGAATTGTTTTAATTGATGGAGGTAATCCAACAATTTATGCTAATTATAATGAATCTGTTGCTTTGCTTTCAAACCGTTTGTTTGAAGGAATAAGAAGGGTTGGTTTGCTTAGGGCATTAGGAAGTGTAGGGATTTTTCCACCTTTAGTTGGTGAAAATATAAGACATAAATTGCTTCCTGAAAAATTACAGTCAGTTGATGAAATGATGTTTTATAATAATGTCGGAAATGCCAGTAATAGAAGTACATTAAGAAATATCAATGAGAATGCTAGTAAAGTTATAAAAGATGGAAGTCTAGGAGATATTCCACTGGTTATTCTAACAGCAGGACAAGATCACAAATGGAAAGAAAGCCAAGTAGAACTAAAAGATTTGTCAAATAACAGTAAACAAGAAGATATTATAGGGGCTAATCATTATATCCATTGGAGTAACTCGAAGATAGTCATAGATAGAATTAAAGAATTAGTAGATAGTTCAAAGAAAAATGTCCATTAAGATGAGCTGCTTATAATGTTTAAACCCACGTTAGGAAGAGGTTCTCAGTCAGTTGATGCTTCATTAGGATGGAGTATAGAAAATAGATATATTATAGGTGTCATAGGTATTATTTAGTAGGGAGGTCATATGTTATTAAAGAAATTTGGCAAAGAAGATTTGCCTGTAATTGTTCTATTGCATGGTGGTGGTTTATCTTATTGGGCATTAAATAATATTGTAGAAAATTTAATTGCTGATTATTGTATTGTTACACCAATTATCGACGGTCATGGAGAAGATGGTACGAATCTCTTTATAAGTATTGAAGATTCTGCAAACAAACTTATTCGATATATCGATAATGAATATAATGGACAAGTATTCGCAATTGGAGGTTTGTCAATCGGAGCACAAATAGTTGTAGAAACTTTATCAATGCGTGAAAATATTGCGAAGTATGCATTTGTTGAAAGTGCTTTAGTTTATCCGATAAAAGGTGTTTCAGCACTTACAGTGCCTATATACAAATTATGCTATGGTCTTGTTAAAAAAAGATGGTTTTCTAAAATGCAAGCCAAAACACTTTTTGTAGCAGATAATATGTTTGAAAAATATTTTGCAGATAGTTGTAAAATGTCTAAGCAATCCTTGATAAATATAACATTGAGCAATGGAAACTATAAATTAAAAGATAGCATTCAGAATACAAATGCAAAAGTTTTAATCATAGTCGGAGAAAAGGAACTAAGGCTTATGAAAAAATCAGCCAAGCAGCTAAATGAATATATACCTAACAGTGAATTATATATAGTTAAAAGCATGGGACATGGTGAAATTAGTCTTGTTGATTATCAACAATATTTAAAGGTAGTCAAAAAGTTTATTGAGAATCATGAGGCTATAATACACAATGTTATATAAATATCCTCGTGCACAAGGTGGTAAATAAATATGAACAAAATTCTGATTATTGAAGACAACAAAGATGTGAATACAATGCTTGTAGAGGTGCTGATCGGCGAAGGCTATATGGTCTGTTCAGTATATACTGGCACGGACGGACTTAAAGAAATTAAGGCGCAGGAGTATGACCTAATTCTTCTTGATATTATGCTCCCATATAAAAGTGGAGATGAAATACTGAAAGAAGTGCGTGTATTTTCGGATGTTCCTATCATTATAATTTCGGCAAAGGACATGATAAGCACAAAAATCGACCTCTTGAGAATGGGTGCTGATGATTATATAACCAAGCCCTTTGATTTGGGCGAAGTTGTTGCAAGGGTAGAAACAAATTTGCGGCGCTCTCATAAGCGGGCTCAGGCAGAAAAGGTATTTAAATATAAGGATATGGTAGTTGATGATAATGCAAAGCGTTTAACCGTTAATAACATAGAACTTGACTTGACTCCGAAGGAATATCAAATTATCGAACTGTTGATTAAAAACAGAGATAAGGTATTTACAAAAGCCAATCTGTATGAAACCATTTGGCAGGATGCTTATCTTGGTGATGATAATGCTGTAAAGACGCATATGAGCAATCTGAGAAGTAAACTGAAAATAGCAAACTCGAATGATGAGTATATAGAAACAGTATGGGGACTTGGTTATCGCCTGTATAAAGAATAATCTTATCGAAATCTTACCGTTTTTGTTTTGCTGCTTAACCTTTTCTAAACCTTTAGCCGTTATACTTAAAAGTAGTACAACATTGCATATATCCCTGCCTATGATTTGGGCATATTTTTCCGAATTACTGCGTTGTCGTCGGTTTCAATAAAACAATTATTGCGCCCTCCTCCGCCTTGTACTTCGAAAAAATCCATCCCAAATCATGTACATAATATATGAATGTTATACTAGAAAGGGCAGGTGAGAAAATGAAAGATTATGTTTTGAAAACAAATAACCTGACGAAAAGCTATCATGGTGTCAAAGTACTGGAAGATGTGTCGGTAACTTTGGAAGCCGGTAAAATATACGGTCTTATCGGACAAAATGGAGCAGGTAAAACGACTTTTATGCGCATTGTAGCTGGGCTTACTTTTCCCACAGAGGGTAGTGCTGAACTTTTTGGGAAGAAGGGTGATAAAAACCTTCAGTATGAGAGAAAAAGGTTGGGCTGCATGATTGAGTATCCCAGCTTAATTCCGTACATGACTGCACAGGAAAACCTTACATACCATAGGGTGATACGAGGTATTCCAAGTAAGACTATCGAGAATGAATTGCTTGAACTTGTGGGACTGAGTAATACAGGCAAAAAGAAGGCAAAGAACTTCTCTCTTGGAATGAAACAACGTTTGGGTATAGCCATAGCTTTGCTTGGAGAGCCAGAACTACTAATTCTGGATGAACCTATCAATGGGCTAGACCCCTTGGGCGTAGTGGAGATAAGAAATTTATTGATCAAGTTGTGCGAGGAACGGCAGATAACCATCCTCATATCCAGCCACAATTTACCTGAGCTCTATCACGTTGCAACAAACTATTTAATTATTCATAAAGGAAGCATTAAAAAATCTATTACCCTTGCAGAACTTGATGAAAGCTGTAAACATCACATTCTGATTGGTTGCGATCAGCCTGAAAAGCTGGTTAGCGTATTAGAAATGCAGCTTGGGACGACCAACTACAAGGTAATGCCCAATAAGACAGTTAAACTCTATGATTTTCTAGATGACAAAGAATTAGTTGCACGAGCGTTTGCTGACAATGGGATTGTTGTTACGAATTTTTCTATCGAGGGAGATACGCTTGAAAACTACTTTATTTCCGTAATAGGGGGTGACCAGAATGCTTAATTTGATACAGGCTGATTTATACAAAATGTCTAAATCATTTGCCATTAAGATTTTGTTTGTAGTTACAACATTATGTGCCTTGGCAGTGGCAACAATGGCATATTTAATACCTCAAGGTCAGATTGATCCTAAAATGGCCGAAACGTTTTTTTTGTTCTCAGATGTAAACATGATAAGCATCCTCGGTGCAGCTATCGCCAGTATTTTTATTTGTGGTGATTTCGATAATAAAACAATTCACGATGCCATTGCAAGTGGCTGCAGCAGAGGTACTGTCATATTCAGTAAAACAATTGTATTTTTCTGTGGACTGGGATTCATTCTTCTTCCTTATGCTATAATAACTGGCATTGCTCTGAGTAGCGGTTCCAAGTTTGATATGGGCTCTGTAGCAGTGGGATTTTTAAATATGCTAACGAAAGAATCTGGAATAGTATTCAGTGCATCAGTTCTTTTAAAAATGATAGCGGTTGCGCTGACACTTATGCTTGTATATATGGCACAACTGAGTATATGTGTGCCACTTGCTCTTGTACTCAAGAAGCCGGTTTTGGTGGTTGTTATTTATTACGGTTTTACATTACTTTGTGCAAGTTTTACCGGATTAAGAAGCAGTTCAGAGGTTTTTGATAAAATTTTCTCATTAACACCATATGGCGGAAACTACATGTTTATAACAATGAGTTCGGGAGCCGGAGACTTTATCAAGGCCATCGCTGTTAGTTTGGTATTTATCACCGTAATGCTTGCCGTAACGTATAGCATATTTAGAAAATCTGAAATTAAGTAATAGAAGGGTTGGTGAAAGGGTTGACATTCATAATTGGTATATTAATTATTATAGTAAGCCTGCTGGTGTTATATATCACCCTTATCCAGTCGCAACTGCGCAGCATTAATAGGCAACTTCACAAGAGGCTGACAGAGAATACAAGACAGCCGGTCAGTCTGGAGTTAATTAACAGAGAGCTAAGTAAAGTGATTATTAATATTAACAAGTGCCTAAAGGCGGAGGAAACCCTCCGTCTTGAAAGCGTTCGTGAGGAAAAGAGGTTTAAGGAGCTGATCGCCAATATATCTCATGATTTACGGACACCACTTACTGCTATCAAAGGTTATCAGCAGCTTATGGCAAAGGGTGAATTGTCGGCCGACCAGCATAAAAAACTCCAAATAGCTCAAAAATATTCAGGGGAATTAGGAAGATTAATTGAACAGTTCTTTGAATATTCCTACCTTGCAAATGCAGACCTCAAACTTAACCTAGAGAGGATAAACCTTACAAATCTTGTGACAGAGTGTCTCGCGACATCGGTTTCCTCCTTTGAACAACGCGGTATTATGGTACAGTTTGAAGAGACACCAACTATATTTGTGCTGGCCGATCAGGGAATGACGGTACGCATTGTTCAGAATCTAATCCGCAACTGTATTGCGCATTCTGCAGGCGATGTTGTGGCTGCACTTTCAGCTTCGGAAAATGCAGTGATATCGTTTAGAAATTCGGTAGAAAACGCCGATGAGATAGATGTGGAGCGTATGTTTGACCGTTTCTATACAGGAGACCGTGCTAGAAGTAAATCCACCGGTCTTGGCCTGTCTATTGTCAAACTGCTGGTTGAACAGATGGGGGGAACCGTAAGCGCGGGTTTGCAGCAGAATGAGCTTTCAATACAGGTGGAGCTTCCGTTATACAAACAACTATAACTTCAAAAGTCTTAAAATGATAATTACAGGTGTTTCATTATCATCATCTACTTTTTCAAAAAAACCATCGAGAACAAATCCAGAATTAAAACACATTTGAAATAATATACTCAACGACCTATGATAATATAATTGCAAAACAGGTTGACCATTGATTGCTATTCCCTCATGAACACAAGGTGTTATATATTTATCCTGGGGTTTTATAAAACATGGATGATGCTTTGAAAATACAAATACACCGTTATGCTTTAGCATTTCGTATACTGCTTTTAGTAAAGGCTCAATTTCAGAAATGTCCATTTTATACCTAATTTCGTTGTCGATATAATATGTGAAACTGATGGACATTTACATAACCTTATGGTTTAATATGGTAAAATAGGTAACTAGCAATTAAGAGGCATCATGAGAAATGAAAAAGAGGTTCTTGACGAAAAGAGGGCGATGCAGCATGAAAGACTTTGGTACAAATACAACTGAAAATGTTACTGCTCAGTATACTACTGCAAGTAATCTAAATGCAAGAATTGAACTGCATAAGAGATTTAGTACAAATGAATATGGATGGAGTAATTGGGTTTTTGACCAATTACTTTTCGATGGCAAAAAAAGAATACTTGAGCTTGGTTGTGGTAATGGTGACTTATGGAGGACAAATACCCAAAGGAAACTTGCCAATATTCATGTTGTTCTATCAGATTTCTCAAATGGGATGATGGAAACTGCAAAACAAAGGTTAGAGGGTTTATCTCACGGTTTTGAGTTTCAAGTTATTGATGCTCAGAACATCCCATATGAGAATCAAACTTTTGATATGGTAATTGCAAATCATATGCTGTACCATGTTCCAGATAGAAAAAAGGCATTAGCTGAGATTTGTAGAGTGTTAAGGAATGACGGAACTCTTTACGCTACTACTATTGGATTAGAGCATTTGAAAGAGTTAATGGAACTTGTCCACGGATTTGCCGATGCAATATGTTATCCTGTCAACTCTGTTGCTAATGATTTTGGACTTGAGAGCGGCATTGAGCAATTACGAGAATTTTTCAGAAATATTAAGGTGTTGAGGTACGTTGATTCTCTGGAGGCTACGGAGGCCAACCTATTGGTAGATTATGTGCTGTCTTCTCAAGGATTCGGGAATGTAACAGAGATAATAACTGGTGATAAGAAAAAGGAATTTAAGGGATATGTTTCATCATTGATTGAGAAAAATGGAAGTATCAAGATAAAAAAGGATTCAGGTATGCTTATTGCAAGTAGATAGAATGATGGAGCAACCAACTGTGGAATTTCTGAAGTCTGGTATAAAGGAGCATTGGAGAAATCTAATAAATTTGTTCCAAAAAGTAGTTGCCTTGAAATTAATGACTGGAATGAGCTAAAAGAAATATTATCTATGGAGGCACTATGAAAAAGGAAAAAGGGGTTCTTGACCAACTATTAAACTATTGAATATATAGAATAGCGAGTAAAGGAGATTTTATATGACTTTAGATGACTTAAGGAATATAGCTTTTGAAAAGGTAAAACCTCGACAACTATCAAAGGATTGCTATGTTGCATCAGTTGCCAGTGCTTTGCTAACAGAAAAAGGGAATGTGTATATAGGTGTATGTATAGACACTGCCTGTAGTATGGGATTTTGTGCAGAACATTCAGCTATCGCTCAAATGATAACAAATGAGGAGTCCAGAATTGTAAAAATTGTAGCTGTTGGTAGTGAGGGAAAGGTATACCCTCCATGTGGAAGGTGCAGAGAATTTATGTATCAAATTAATAATGAAAATCTTGAAGCAGATGTGTTAGTTGGTGAAGGTAAGGTAGTTACACTTAAAGAATTACTGCCATATTATAGGAAATAGAAAATTAGGTTTATAGTGGAAGTATGCTTTATGTTTATACAAGGAGAAGGATTTTCAATTAAAGATATTAATGTAAAAGATATTATCAGGGGGATATATGAAGAAACAGGTTTGAATGTCAAAGTTAAAAAGCTTATATATGTCTGTGAGAAACCAGATGCAGTTCCTCGCAGAATGTTTTTATGTTGGTGATTTTGAAGACTGATATACTTTCTTGCAGAGAAGTGGGTATGTGTGGTATTTGGCTTATCAGGAAAAATGAACAATTACAGCTTCATGAAATTAATATGGTTAATACTTTCAGAGATTTAAGTAGATTTATATTATAAGTCTTTACTATTTGGGCAGGAGGTCAGCCAGGATGCGAGCAAATATCAGAGAAGCAACAAAAGAAGATATAGATGGTATTCTTGAGCTTTATAAACAGCCCGATATGGGTGATGGCAAGGTTTTATCTATTAAACAGGCTCAGACTATTTTCGATAGGATTAATAGCTATCCTAACTATAAGGTTTATGTTGCAGAGGTTGAAGGTGTTATAGTTGGTACTTTTGCACTTGCAATTATGGATAATCTGGCTCATTTGGGTACACCTTCGGGATTAATTGAGGATGTTGTTGTGAAAACAAATTTTCAAGGTAGAGGAATCGGAAAGCAAATGATGGAATATGCAATGGAATATTGCAAAAAGCAAGGATGCTACAAGGTTTCGCTATCCAGTAACTTGAAAAGAGAAGGTGCACATCGGTTCTATGAATCATTGGGTTATAAAAAGCATGGATATAGTTTTTTGCTGGAATTAGATAATGGTAAGTAGGGGGGATACAAATGGACTTGGAAATAGTAATAACAGATAGTAAAAATACTGATTTTATTAGCCCTATAAACCTGCTGGATACTGCCTTGTGAGAACGAAATGGAGCTTTGCAAAAGCAGTATGATAAGCATAATAAGGTTGATGACATAAATGATGTTGTGGTTATTTATAATGATAAAATTCCTGTAGCCTGTGGAGCATTCAAAGTATACGATACAAATTCTGTGGAGTTAAAGCGGATATTTGTTGTTATGGAGAATAGGAGGCAAGGATTGGCAAAATTGATTGTTTGTGAATTAGAAGACTTGGTAAGAAGGCAAGGGTATAAATATGCTTTGCTAGAAACTGGGATTAAACAACATGAAGCTATAGATCTATATAAAAAAAATGGGTATGTAGTAATTCAAAACTATGAGCCTTATGTTGGATATATAAATAGTGTATGTATGAGAAAAGCTCTATAAGAATGACTTTTTGTAATTGTAGAGAAACATTTATGCTTCTAATACAGTAGTTGCAAAGAAAATACGGTAAATAGGCTGTAATAGATATAAAGGTTGGGGGTATACATAATGAAAATGGTTGTTACAGACCTTGATGGTACGCTGTTGAGGAGTGATAAGAGTATTTCTTTCCATACACTTCAGGTGCTGGAGAAACTTAATGCTGAAGGTGTCAAAATAGCTATAGCTACTGCAAGACCACCAAGGATTGCAGTGGAAATACTTCCAGCTAATTTTGATAACATATATGTAATTTGCTACAATGGAGCTGAAATCTATCATAATGGAAATTTAATTTATAAAAAGCATATGGATGTTGGAACAGTTAAATCGATTGTTGACTGGTTTTGTGCTAATTATCCTAATGTAAATTTATCGCTCGAAATAGATAACCAATTGTATACAAACTTCGATATAAGCGTAATGGGATGGCTACCTCCTTATAATCAAGTGGATTTTAGAGTATTTAACCATAATGAAACTGCAAAAGTGATGGTAGACCTTTCAATGCTCGCTGACATTAGCACAGTTAGAAACATTATTCCAGCATGTTGTAGCATGGTGGTAACAGACAAAATGTCTTTAGGTCAAATTGCACACAGCGATGTATCGAAAATCAATGCTGTTAAATATTTAGTGAATTCATTCGGGTACAGTCTTTCTGATGTTATAGCTTTTGGAGATGACTATAATGATATGGATATGGTTAGAGAATGTGGAATAGGTGTGGCTATGGGAAATGCAGAAAAAGATTTGAAAGAAATTGCAGACATCATAGCAGAAATAAATGACGAAGATGGTGTAGCAAATGTATTGGAAGATATAATGTTAAAAGGTGGTTTTAGTGAGGCATGAAATGGTAACTTGGGGCACACTTTGGTAACTTACTGAAACATACCATTAAGCTGGAAGCGTGTATACAGACTGGCTTTAGCTGATGTAATATTAAAATTCAGAAAAGAATTGCATTGTGCAGTGAAGGGAAAGATTTATATGAGCGAATACATCACAATAAAAGAAGAAGACCCCAACTCATCAGATGATATACATATGATGGGTGAATTATCTAATACCCTAGAATATATAACTGGTAACAGCGGGAAAAGTTCATTCAAGCCAAGCGATGTTTGTGGACAGCGAGCGATATTTGCAATTGCCCGTAATCAGGGCGGAGATGCAGTTGGATGTGGAGCTATACGTCCAATTGATGATAATACTGCAGAGCTCAAACGGATGTATGCGAAGGAAGAGGGTATTGGAGTTGGTACAAAAGTACTATCATACTTGGAGACTAAGGCTCAGGAAATGTGTTACTCTGTTTTAAGAAACCAATTCTGGATGGGATTTATAAGGGGTTGGAGATTTCTTTAGAGCATGGAGCCTTTTCATATATTAGATATTTATGGCAAGACAGAAATAACGTAAAGGTATTGCATCCCTGGACAAAACAAGCTTATATGGATTTGATGGAGAAAATGTTCTAGGTTGTTCGTCAAGACTGGCGTTTAACTAGAAAAATATACTGAAGTAGATATTTAATCTCAACTATGTAGCTTGTAGCTTGCAGGGATTTATGGACAATTGATTGAATAAAAGTATTTAATACTTAGGGGGATGTTATGAGTTTATATTCACCATTTGAAACACAGAGACTTATTTTAAGAGAGTTCTCTGAAGATGATTATAAGGATGTTTGAGGGAGCATATGTGGATAAAAGGGGCTTGGCGAAGCTCGTATCTATATTCGGTTTTAGAACATGAAATTCAACCTGCTGAGGAATAATAGTTTTAATTAATCAAGCATCATTAAGGGAGTATACAACGATGAATATATCTGTATTAGGAAGCGGAAGATGGGGAACATTTTTAGCATGGTATTCAAGGATAATTGGACATAACGTAATGCTATGTGGTAGGAAGGAATCAAAGTCATTTAATATACTTTGTCATCAAAGGCACAATGAATACTTAGATTTGCAGGAGGATTTAATACTAAGTTCTTCTTTGGAAGAGGCAATAGCATTCGGTGAATTTATCATCATAGCAATAAGTGCTCAGGAATTAAGAGCTTTTGCTAAGCAGATATGCAAATTTCCGATAACATCAAAAGTGTTCATATTATGTATGAAGGGAATTGAAGCTAATTCGGGAAAAAGGCTTTCACAAATAATATATGAGGAAATTGGAGCAAGTACTAATGTAGCAATTTGGGTGGGACCTGGACATGTTCAGGATTATGTAAAAGGTATACCTAATTGTATGGTAGTTGGTTCAAATAGTATTGATGTTACAAAAGCAATTGTAAATGAGCTTAGCAGTGAGATTATAAGATTTTATTATGGACAAGACCTTATTGGAAATGAGCTTGGGGCGGCCTCTAAAAATGTCATTGGAATTGGTGCTGGTATGCTTGATGGTTTAAACTATAGCAGTTTAAAGGGAGCACTAATGACTAGAGGAACACTGGAAATATCAAGGCTCATAAAGGCAATGGGAGGAAACGAAGTGACTGCCTATGGGCTAAGTCATCTTGGAGATTACGAAGCTACTTTGTTTTCACAACATAGCCATAACAGAAGGTTTGGTGAAGAGTATGTTAAAGGCGTTAAATTTGAAAAATTAGCAGAAGGTGTTTCAACAGTAAAGGCTTTGAAAATGTTGTCTGACAAACATGATGTTGACTTGCCGATATGTAATGCGGTGTATTCTATATTGTATGAGAATAAGGACCCTAAACAGGAACTAATAAATCTGTTCCTTAGACCAGTAAAATTTGAGTTTTAGTAAGACCGCTTCAACAACTGATTATAATAATATAGAGTACATAAAGAAATCCTTAAGGAATCTACTAATAGTACCGAAATGGTTCATTTACAGGAGCAGATTTTACAGGATGAAGCTTTAAGAGTAATTATAGATAGCCAACAAACTAATGGTTGGGTAGGCAAGTGCTTTAAATGGGAATATTTACAAATACCGTAAATTCAAATAATATATTACCTTTTATAGTAACAGCTAAAATAACAAAACTGTTTCTATAAGGGAGGATATATATATGAATTATACGGTATTTTATTCAATTAAGTGATTAACTAGTAGCATATACTAGTAGCATACAACGGAAAAGTATCGTATTTTTAATTTATATCGCATCTGTTTTAATTTATTGCAACTTGGTGTCTGCAAGTTTTAAGGCTGTATCCGTTACTTGCATATCTACATTATATTGTTCATCCATATTGTATGCATGGTAGTAACCTTTTTTCATCATATAGGTTGAAATTGTTTCATGGGTATTAATAGCATCATTTAGATGTTTTCTTAATGCTGCTCTAAGCTCCGGAGAGTATGTTTCTGTTAGTGCAATAGAATAATTTCTTACACCACTTTTAGCGGATATTAAGAAGTCTGTAGCAATAACTTGGTCACTCATTTTATTCATTCCAGTAAGACTTTCTAGTATTACATTCATAAATTGACCTTCTTTCTACATAGTTTATTGACTAGCACTCAGAGGTGGAGATATTGGATTTTTCCATAAATCCTCTTAATTCTTGTATATGTTGCTGCGATAGGATTACATCCTGCTGCAAAATTGATTTTAATTCAACATCAGCAACTAATGGCGACATTGTAACTGATTTTGTTATACAAAGGTTTTTTAGCGTTAGTAATTCATGTAGTTGAATAATTTCATTTGGTGCAATTCTTTGTTTATCCATATGGGTTAGCCTCCTGATATAATTTTAAAATTACTATGGTTTTAAAACAACTTTTATACAACCATCTGTTTTTGTATCAAAGACTTCATAGCCATGAGGCGCTTCAACAAGTGGTAATCTGTGAGTTATAATATCACTTGGATCAACCTTTTTGTCTGCAAGGAGATCATAAAGTATTGGCATGTAAGGAATTACAGGTGCTTGACCAGTTCTTATATTAATATTACGGTTTATTATATCTCCAAAAGGAAAGTCATTGTACCTGCCGCCATAAATCCCTGTTACTTGAATCATTCCACCCTTTCTCACCGCTTGTGTGGCCATGACAAAAGCACCTAATGCCCCACTCTGAAGTTTCACACCTGAACCTAAAAATTCCATCGGTGTCATCTTTCCATCCATTCCAACACAGTCGATAACTATATCTGCTCCACCATGGGTTATTTCTCTTAAATATTCACCAGTGTTTTGGTGCTGTTCGAAATTCACCGTTTCAACTTTGTTGTACTTTTTAGCATGCTCCAAACGGTAATCTATATAATCAACTGCAATGACCCTTTCTGCACCAGAAAGCCAGGCAAATTTTTGGGCCAAAAGTCCTACAGGCCCACAACCTAGAATAATAACTGTATGGCCTTTTTTTACACCTGCATTTTCCACACTCCAGTATGCAGTACCCATAGCATCAGACATAAGCAGTAGTTTTTCGTCTTCAACTTCACAATTATCAGGGATAAGAAAAGGAGTAAAATTTCCATATGGAACTCTCATGTATTCAGCTTGCCCACCCGGGTACCCACCAAAGGTTTCTGTATATCCAAAAAAGCCTCCACTTTCACCATTTGGATTTGAGTTATCACACATACAGGTTAGATCGTGTTTACAATAAAAGCATTCTCCACAACTCACATTAAAAGGGACAATTACCCTGTCACCTTTTTTGAGTTTTGTAACCTCTGGACCAATTTCCTCAACAACTCCCATAGGTTCATGTCCTATAATATATCCTTGAGGAAGATTTGGAACCATATCATGAATCAGATGCAAGTCAGAACCACATATCGCAGTGCTTGTAAGCTTAACAATTATGTCATCAGGTTTTTGAATTGTTGGTGACGGAACTTCCTTAACTTCCACAGTTTTTATACCTTGAAATGTTACAGCCTTCATATACTGTTACCTCCTAAACTATTTTTCTGGAGTAGCAAAGCTCCCAAGTCTGCTAGTATCACCAGGGAAAAGATTCAAACTAGCAATTTGAACTGCTGTTTGTGATGATTCTAAGTCCATTTGGAATTGTTTATCTAAGTTAATAGGATGGAACCATTTTTTATTCACCATAAGGTTGGTTATTTCTTCATGTAAATTAATAGCATTATCCAATTGGGTCCGTAAAATCGCTCTTGCTTCTGGGGAGGCAGCCTCGGTTAAAGCAATAGCGCAGTTTCTGACTCCACTTTTAGCATTTAATAAAAAAGCCAACGACATAGTAGCATCAACAAGTTTAGGCATGCCTTCTGCATTTCTTAGCTCTAAATAATCGTTAATCATCAAGTATTCACCTCCTATTTCATTTTGGGAGCTTTTGTTAATAAGTTCCTCAGGTCATTTATTGCTGTAATTGACGATTGGACATCTTTCTCTAGGAGTGCTTTTAGTTCTTGGTCAAAGACTACGCCTTCCATCATTTTGGAAGTCATCATACAGACAGTCTTAAAATTTAACATTTCATGTATTTGCATTGTTTCATTTGGTGCTAAACTTAGTTGTTCCATAGCTTCTCCTCCTACAAATATTTACAAATGTATTCTTCCTTTATATTCTTGTGTTATACAAAAAATTGATAAAAGGGTAGTGAAGAGAATTTGGGTTAAGAATAATTTAAGAACTGCAAATCCATGTACTATCTCAATAATATTAGGCATAATAAGAGTATCAAATTAGTACGAGTGTTGATATGTTGCTAAGTCTCCCTAGTATTCAATTGGATTTGGGTATCCTTAACGGAGACTTAACTAATGTGATGGCACTATATAATATGATAATTAATGGGGTCTAGGTTGTAAAAACAATTGAATTGTAGATAGGTAAATTATTGAAATAAAGGAGGCAGAATGATAAATATGATGAATTTAACTATGTTAACTGATTTTTATGAATTAACAATGGCAAATGGGTATTTACAGGAAGGTTTAGAAAACAAAATTGCATATTTTGATATGTTTTTTAGAAAGGTACCTGATGATGGTGGGTTTGCAATAATGGCTGGAGTTGAGCAGCTAATACTATACTTAAAGAGTCTCAAGTTTAATGATAAAGATATAAAGTTCTTACGCAGTAAAAATATTTTCAGTGAAGATTTTCTCGAATACTTAAGAATTTTCAAGTTTAGCTGTGATGTTTGGGCTATACGTGAAGGAACTCCAATATTCCCTAATGAACCAATAGTTATAGTTAGGGGACCGGTTATTGGAGCACAGTTTGTTGAAACTATGGTACTGCTGACAATAAACCATCAGAGCTTGATTGCTACAAAGGCAAATCGGATAGTCAGAGCAGCACAGGGACGGGATGTTATGGAGTTCGGATCGCGGAGAGCTCAAGGGTATGATGGTGCTATCTACGGAGCAAGGGCTGCATACATTGGAGGATGTATAGGAACTGCATGCACTATTGTAGAGGAGGAATTTGATATTCCAGCTATCGGCACAATGGCTCACAGCTGGATACAGATGTTCTCAACCGAACTGGAGTCATTTCGTGCATATGCTAGAACGTACCCGGGTGATTGCACATTGCTTGTAGACACCTATAATGTATTAAAATCTGGTATTCCAAATGCAATTAAAGCATTCAATGAAGAGGTTGTTCCAAAAGGTTACAGACCAAAAGGAATAAGAATAGACTCAGGTGATATTACTTACCTATCAAAGGCAGCAAGAAAGATGCTAGACGAAGCAGGCTTTCATGATTGCAAGATTGTTGCATCTAACTCGCTTGACGAATTTATCATCAGGGATATTCTTTCACAAGGTGCACAAGTAGATTTATTTGGTGTTGGAGAACGATTAATCACTTCAAAATCAGAACCTGTATTCGGTGGGGTATACAAGCTGGTGGCTGTTGAAGAAAATGGTGAAATTAGTCCAAAGATAAAGCTTAGTGAAAATGTTGGAAAAATAACTAATCCTGGTTTTAAACAGGTTTGGAGGCTTTATGACAAAGAGACTGGAAAGGCAATAGCGGACGTACTCACTACTAATGATGAAACTATAGATGATAACAAACCTTATGAATTATTTGACCCCGAGTATACCTGGAAAAGAAAAATGGTAACAAATTTCTATGCTAAAAAGCTTTTGACTAGGATTTTTGATAAAGGAGCTTGTGTATATGAAAGTCCTGATTTGAAATATATCAAGAGCTATTGCAAAGAGCAGATTGCTATTTTGTGGGATGAAGTCAAAAGGTTTGAGAACCCACATAAATACTATGTTGACATGTCAAAGCCGTTATGGGAGATGAAGAAAGGTTTACTAGAGCAATATTCTATAAAATAAGAGATGAATTAGGAGTATAACTTACTCAGGATGTGAATGTAGGGTAAGTGCTAATGATTTTTACAGGAGTATACCAAAGGATATAGTTGATAACACAAAAATGAGATTAGATGCGGGGGCTGAAGAAAAGCATACACTCATTTAATAAAAGGTATAATGTTAGGATATAAAAAAGTGCATAATAGATATAGTTGTAATGAGATTTTATTGATAACTAATTTAATCAAGGAGGACGAATATGGCTTATTTGAATAAAGCATTAGAAGAAAGTAAATTAGTATTAAAAAACAGACTTGTTATGCCGCCTATGGCTACTGCAAAGTCGGATATAGATGGTAGGTTAAATAATGATGTTTTGGACTACTATGAGGAAAAGTCCAAGGGAGGTTTTATATCTCTAATTATTATTGAGCATAGCTTTATTTCTCAAAAAGGGAAGGCTAGCGACAGGCAACTTTCTATTGCAGAGGATGATAAGGTAAATGATCTTAAAAAGCTGGCTGACATTATTCACAAAAATGGTTCTAAAGCAGTAATGCAAATCAACCATGCTGGAAGTTCAACAGATAAATCGGTTACAGGTTCTGAGCCTATCGGACCTTCACCTGTATTAAATCCTCCTGATGGTAAAATTGTACCGAAAGAAATAGATATAAATGAAATTAAAACTATTGTAAAAGAGTTTAAAGATGCAGCACTTAGGGTAAAAGATGCAGGCTTTGATGGTGTAGAACTTCACTGTGCACACGGATATCTCCTAAGCCAATTTATATCACCACTTACTAATAAAAGAACAGATGAATATGGTGGAGATATTTTTGGTAGAATTAAAATACATTTAGAAATAATAAAGGAGATACGCCATGCGGTAGGTGACAGTTTCCCACTATTAGTACGATTAGGTGCCTCTGATTATATGGAAGGTGGTTTAACAATTGAAGAGAGCAAACTCGCAGCTTACGAGTTTGAAAAAGCTGGAGTAGATATGTTGGATATTTCGGGTGGCCTGTGCAGGGCTATTCTTCCCGGAGTTAGTGAAGAGGGGTATTTTTCATCACTATCAGAAGCTATAAAAGATATCGTAAAAATCCCTGTTATAGTTGCAGGAGGAATAACTAAAGTTGAGACAGCAGAAAATATTCTTAGCCAAGGTAAAGCTGATTTAATTGGTGTAGCCAGAGCTATATATAGAGATTCAGATTGGGCGAAAAATGCTATGCAAAATTTAGATTGATAGTTCTGTGTATAATTGTTACTAATGAAAGTAAGAATAAACCTTAGGTGTAACACCAGTTAGTATAGAAGGCTTATAGCTTCAAAAAGTATTATTACTATTTTCGTTTTTCAGAACAGAGCATACGCAATATAATGTAAGATAATTAGATGAATGTTGGAATATATAAAGGCTAAATTAGAATAATAAGTGAATATAGCGATATTGTGAGTTGATAACCGTCTCAATATTGAGGTATACTTGCAAAGCCGTCGGACGAGACAACACACAAATTAAGCGGAATTAATGGTTTTCATAAGAAACCAGAAAACAAACTTAAAAAAAGTGTTGACAAAGAGATGGCGA
>Ga0123336_10000200_pt1 | contig 61906 bp, 53 predicted proteins | sample SSSSmetaG_FD_96466 | JGI IMG/M metagenome (GOLD analysis project Ga0123336, IMG submission 96466) | Glacier valley bacterial and archeal communities from Borup Fiord, Nunavut, Canada, to study Microbial Dark Matter (Phase II) - ​SSSS metaG | ecosystem: Environmental > Aquatic > Freshwater > Ice...
CCGCGACCTCGCCATCGAACTCGGCCTCGAGTCCGAAATCATCCCCTCCCTCGACGCCACCCGCAAAACCTGGATCCTCCTTGACGGCCGCCTCCAGGCCATCCCCGACGGCATGCGCATGATGGTCCCCACCGACCTCGAAGCCCTCGACGCCTCCACCCTCTTCACCGCCGAAGCCAAACAGGCCTTCCACAACGAAATCCTCCGCGCCGACGAGCTCCGCGCCCTGGCCCCCCACCCCACCAAAGATCCAGACGAGAGCGTCGCCACCTTCGTCCTCCGCCACTTCGGCCCCGAGGTCCTCGCCAAGGTCGGAGCCCCCCTCCTCAGCGGAGTCTTCGGCGGCGACGTCGAAACCCTCAGCGTCCGCGCCGTCATGGGGCCTTATGTCGCCATGGAACGCGAGCATGGCAGCCTCATCACCGCCCTCAAATTGCGCACCAGCAACCGGCGTGAAGTGTCCACGAATATGCAGCAAGCCACCATCTTTAGCACGCTCAAAACAGGCCTTGGAACCCTGATTGACCGCATGGTGGCCGCCATTCCACCGCACTGGATCCAGCGCAATACCGAGGTCAAATACCTCTCGCACCGGCCCGGCGAGGGCTGGCTAATCGGCACAAACCAAAGCACTTCGCACTTCGACCACGTCTTCCTCGCCGCCCCCCCCGACGTCGCGCGCGCATTGCTCCAGCCCATCGACGCCGAGGCCGCCACCCTGATGGCCGTAGAAGCCAGCTCCGCCATCTGCGTCGCCCTCGCCTTCCCCTCGCAAGTCACTCTCCCACAAGGGTTTGGCCTGCTCGTCCCACCCACCCCCGGCACCCTCCTGATGGCCGCCACCTTCACCGATCAGAAGTACCCCCACCGCGCTCCCGAAAATAAAAGCCTCCTCCGCGCCTTCTTCGGCGGAGCCGCTGCCGAGCGTCTAAGTCGTTGCAACAATGATGAGTTAGCCGCCATTGCCCGCCATGAACTGGCACGCATTTTAGGCCCGCTACCCGAACCGCAGATCACCGTAATCCGCCGCTGGCCCCGCAGCCTGCCCCAGTACGCTGTCGGCCATCTCGAACGGATGCAACAACTTACAGCCCGCATCACCCAACTCACCGGCCTCACCCTGCTCGGCAACGGCTACCACGGAGTAGGCCTCCCCGACCTCATCCGCGACTCCAGGTTTGCCGCCAAAACGCTCGTAAAATGATCAGAATCGTGGTGTTTTCGCTGGTCACTTGCTGGTGCTTGTTGGATATTCGTGGACACTTCTCTTTCGTTGCTGGTGCGCCCGCGGAAGTATCATGAGGAGTGGCGGAGACCCGCCCCTGAAGTGAGAATCATTGACCACGAAGAAGCCCAGTAAGAAAGCCGCACCCAAGGTAGCCCCGGACGAGAAGATCTCCCGTCGCAATCGTGGCAAGACGGTCCGTCGCAGTCTCGTCGAGGCGAGTGAGGCGCAGGACACAGCGCTGCTTGCACGCGAGCTGCGTACTTCGCAGACGCAGCAGGAGCTTGCCGTCATTGTCGTGGTGGAGTTTACCGGCGAGCTGCGGAAGCGCAAGCAGCTTACCTCGGCTGCGCGACTGGCGCGGACTGCGGCTGCCGTGATGGCTGGGGATGAGGAGTTTCCGGAGTCGACGGGCTCCACGCTCGACTTCGATGCCAGCCGCGCCGAGTTCGAGGAGCTGGCGCGCTCTGCCGGAGCGACCATCGCCGCGACGCTGGTGCAGCGCCGCCAGAAGCCGGACCCCTCCAGCCTTGTCGGCCAGGGCAAGCTTGATGAGATTGTCGAGGTCGTCGCGTCGACGAATGCTTCGCTGGTGCTCTTCGACCATGACCTGACGCCTTCGCAGCTACGCAATATTGAAGCGCGACTGACCTGCCACGTCATCGATCGCTCGCAGCTTATTCTCGACATCTTTGCGCGCCACGCGAAGACCCGCGAAGGTCAGTTGCAGGTGGAACTTGCGCAGCTTGAGTATCAGCTTCCGCGCCTTGCAGGACGCGGGCGCGCGATGTCGCAGCTTGGCGGCGGCATCGGTACGCGCGGCCCGGGTGAGACGCAGCTTGAGACCGACCGCCGCAAGATCGACGTCCGCATCGTCCACATCAAGACGCAGCTCGATTCCGTCCGCCGCATTCGCCATCAGCAGCGGCAGCGGCGCGAGGCGGTACCGGTGCCGGTGGTCGCGCTGGTGGGCTACACCAATGCGGGCAAGAGCACGCTGTTCAATGCGCTGACGCAGGCGGGCGTGCTGGAGTCGGCGCGGATGTTTGCGACGCTCGACCCCAAGCTGCGCCAGTTGCAGCTTCCTTCGCGGCGCAAGATTCTGCTGTCGGATACGGTCGGCTTTATCCGCGATCTGCCGCACACGCTGGTCACCAGCTTCCGCGCCACGCTGGAAGAGGTGGAGCGCGCCGAGATTCTGCTGCACGTGCAGGACGCCAGCAGCCCCACGCGTGAAGAGCAGAAGACGCAGGTGGAGAAGGTGCTGGCGGAGCTTGCCGTGGCTGGCAGACCGGTGATCCAGGTGCTGAACAAAATTGACCTGGTGCCGCCGCAGGAGCTTGTTTACCTTTCAAACGATCGCGCGGCGATTCAGGTTTCGTCGTTGAAGAAGATCGGGCTGGAGCAGCTTCTGCTGGCCATCGATGCGGCGCTGGTGGCGGACCCGCTGATCGAATCCAGCTTCCGCCTGCCGCAGGCTGAAGGCGGCATCCTCGCGGCGCTGGAAGGTGGCGCGATCATTGATGAGAAGCGCTTCGAAGGCAACCTCGTTTATCTGCGGGTGCGCGGGCCTGCGTCGCTGCTGAATCGGTATCGACGGTTCCGCGAGCGGCATGAGTCGTCGAGTGCGGCCATTCAGAATTAGAGCGGTTCTTTTAGGTCTCGTGGTTAATCGATGTGTCGCAGCTTCAGTGCTCTCGTGTTCATTTGCCTCGTACCTAGGCCTTCGGCCTAGGCTATGATGTTGCGGGCCGTTGGCCCTTCAGCGAAACGGCTATATTCGAATGCGAGCGCGTCGAGGCTGGCTCTGCTTGTGTAAGCTGTTAGTTTTCGCAGGTACACGATGGATCGCACGACTCCCGAAGAGCAACTGCGCAGGCTGGTCGGCGACATCGTCGCGGACGATAGCAAATTGTTCTCTGCGCTGCTGGAGGCGTCACCCGCGCTGGCGAAAACCAGCTTCTCGCAAGGGGCGACGCGTCAGGACTCGAGCTCGAACTTCCTCGAAGCGATAGGACACACCATCTACGCCGGAGATACCGCGTTGCACTTGGCCGCAGCCGCGTATCGGCCGGCGATGGTGGACGCACTGGTCCACGCAGGTGCGAACGTTCGCGCAAAGAACCGCCGCGGGGTTGAGCCGCTTCACTCCGCCGCCTTTGGAAACCCCACATCGCCGAGGTGGAACCCTACCGCGCAGACCGCGACGATTGCCCGCCTTATCGCGGCAGGTGCCAACCCAAAACGCGCAGAATATGGATGGTGCCACTCCGCTGCATCGTGCCGTTCGTACCCGCTGCGCGGATGCGGTGCGGGCCTTGCTGGCGCATTAGGCCGATCCCGCGATTTGTAACAAGAACGGTTCTACGGCTGTACAACTAACGTCCTAGACTACGGGGCGTAGTGGATCGGGTTCGGTAGAGGCGAAGGCTCAGCAGGAAGAGATTGTGCTGTTACTGCAGGGTCTTTGAGGATTGTTTGAGTCTTGGATTGAATCAAAAGCACAGGTCTCGAAAACGAGACTGGGAGCACCCACCGTACTTTAGGTCTCAATTAATTCTCCCGTAACGACAGCTTGCATTCCACATTCTCCGTTCAGTGGCGGTGTTTAGATTTGTGTCGCCGGACTGCGCTTAGAAGTTTTGACGGGGACGAATTCGTCTACGGTCAATCTGCCTCGATTGAGAGGGTTCGAACCTCGCAGGGCCGCGCGTACGCGAGCCTTTGCGCGGAGATGCGGTCGAGGCTTGATGGTGATGGCCACATCGTTTCCCAGCATGAGAACAAATCGCAGCAAGCGCTCGATGGAGAATCCGGAAAGCCGTCCACGGATGAGTGCGGAGACCTTGGGCTGGTCTATTCCAAGTACCAGAGCGGCCTGCGCCTGGGTGAGCCGCCGCTCGTCGAGGACCGCCGCAATCCTCTGTGCCAGCTCCGCCTTGACGAGCATCTCATCGGCCTCGGGATGACCGAGGTCGGCAAAGACATTTCCGCTGCTTTCGGTGTAATCGCGTTTTGCCATTTTATTTCTCCTGCGTTGCATGCAATGCGATGGCGCGTTTGAGCCGCTGCGCGACCAGATCCATCTCCGATTTTGGCGTGGAAATTCCTGACTTCGACTTCTTCTGAAAAGCGTGAAGCACATACACACGATCCGCGAACCTGACGGTGTAGATGGCTCGAAACGTATCGCCACGATGGTCAGAGACGACTTCCAACATTCCAGATCCGAAGCCTTTCAGCGGCTTGGCATTGACGTGCTTACTGCCTGTCTGTGCCTGGTAGAGTGCGAAGCCGATCTCATCCCGCACCGCGGCCGGAAAGCCCTGAATCGTTTGCAATGAATCACCGATCCAGGTAAGCGGTTTGGGGGCTTGGCTCATCATTCGGTCGTCCGAGAGACTTATATGCTAATTTTAGCATATCGGTCTTTGCGGGGCTGCCGAATTACCTAATGCCTAATGAAAATAGCCCACCGACGGAATCGTCGAAAGACTCATTGAAGTATGTGGTTGGGGCGGTGACGTGGAGCGCCGCTATTTCTCGTACGCTCAATTTTCAATTGGTCGGCGCTAGTAGACGATTTTAGAACTTTCCCGCTACTCACATACTGACCTGCTGAGGGCCAGGGATTGAACGTTCAAAGCCATCGAACCTTTTATTTTGCAGGCGCCTTCCAGGGGTGGCAAACACCCTCGCATGAACCGGTCAGGGGTGGAGTGTCATGCTCAACCCGATGCCGTAGGCAGCGTGGTTTTTCTTCCGGTCGGCACGGCTCTCGATGGAGGCCCCCAGACGCAGCAAGGCCGCCCCCGAAGAGACGGCCCGGTTGCACCTGAACTCAGTGGTGAGCGAAGTCAACGCATATAGCGATCAGCCACACCGCCGCCGCCATAAGCCAGAAGTATCCACTCCGCCATCGACGCTTGGAGAGGATGTACGCTCCCCAGGAGACATTGACCAAGCCGAACACGGCATAGATGGGGATGACGAAGAGAGCCCATACGAAAGGCTCCCCTGAGACAGGAACCGCCCCGTGCTCTTGCGGGATCACCCAACCGTGGGAAGCCGCAAGCACATAGATGATGGCCCCTAAGATGTTCACCGTGAGCAGAACCAAGTTCCATCGACTACCGGACGCCACCTCATTGCGCGCTATGGTTAGTGACATGTCGGGTTCCATCCTGCGTTAGCAAGGTCGTAACCGAGGTTTCTATAGTCGGATTGCTGAGGGCTGCCAGCGTTCGACGACATTGTGTCTGCGAAGCTGTTTGAGATAAAGCTGGCTTGTCCATTGCTGAAGCCCGCCCCATATAGGTAGGCTCCCACGGCGATGTTGGAGGCATCTGTATAGCCTGAATAGAACGTCGTGTTTCCACCACTGACGCTGCGCTGGAAATCGAAAGTCCCACCGTGCCCGACAGCTCGCAGTGCGGCGAATGGATTCGCACCTCCAGCTCTTCCCGCCGCGATGATTGCATTGAGGTCGAATCCCGGCGGAGCGTGGAAGTTGAATATGGCTGAACAGCTCTGAGCACCTGGAGGCAAATACTTCTTCGTGAACGTCGCGTTACTTGGGGCGAGTCCCTGAATGTGCCAACGCACATGTTGTGAAGTGCAGTCGTAATGGAAGGTGGTCTGCATCGTAGCGTCAGGTCAGCCAAGCGGATAAGGCCATTCCGAAGCCGAGCACGTACATCACTACCAAAACCATCCAAAACTCGATTTTTTGTCGACTCTTAGTTCTTTCGGTAGCTGTTCCGCCCTGTATGGTTTTGGCCCATCCTCTGCTCATCAGCCAGATAAGGCCAGCCATTACAGGAGGGCCAGCAATTAGTATTGCGAGTTGTTCGCCCAATGGGCAGCACCAGGTCTCATTCTTATCCTCACCTTTAATGGACTATTCCGAGAGCACATCCGGCGGTCGCGCCGAAGTACGTTACACCGTCGTAAATGAGCTTTGGCGGGTGGCCCACATCTGACCATTCCACCACAAATCGGGTGCCCCACATCTCGCTTTTGAGATGTGGGTTCCTCCTCCGCTGAGCACGAGTCCAGTCCAAGTACGCGGCCCGTATTTTTGAGTGTATTGTGCTGAAAGTAGTTGGTCGGGGCGGAGGGATTCGAACCCCCGACCCTCTGGTCCCAAACCAGATGCGCTACCAGACTGCGCTACGCCCCGACTGCATTTAGTTTATCGCATCCGCTTAGCGGACACGCGATAACACGGCCGGAGCGTCGCCTAAAGGCGCGATTAAAACAGCTTGTGCGTGAGGTGGATGTCCATGCCGAGCGACCCCATCAGCACACCGAAGAGCCATGCGAACAGCATCATCGGCAGCAGGATGAGCGCCAGCAGCACCACGCAGAGAACGCCGAGGAAGAGCCAGCTTTGCCTGGTGTGTTTGCGTGGTTCCTCCAGGCTGCCGGTGAGCAGAGCGTAGTTGCGACGGTTGGCGCGCCAGGCGATGTCGAACATATCGCCCAGGATGGGGACGGAGCCGACGAGCACCTCGATGGCGACGTTAGTGACCATGCGCGCCACCACCGGGTACGACGCGCCGCGGACCCACGCCGCAATGATGATGATGCAGGAGGCGATGCCGCCGATGAGGTCGCCGACGCCGGGGATGAGGCCGACGATGCCGTCCAGGCCGAAGCGGATGGAGGTGCCGGGGATGCGGATGAAGTCGTCCAGCACGTGCGAGAGCAGGTCCAGGTTTTCGTCGTCGAAGACTTTTCCGGCGCGTTTGACGCGGGGGGAGAGAATCTCGGGCTTTGCGGTCAACGCCATGGAACACCTCGGCTGGTGCGGGAAACTTATCTTATTAGACGCTTTCCCGGGCAGCGCCGCTTTGCTGATTCCGGGCGGCCAGCCGGTTTAGCGGTCCGGTGCTATACTTTTGGAATACGGCGGCTATAGTTCAGTGGCAGAACGCCGCTCTGTGGCAGCGGATGTCGTGGGTTCGAAACCCACTAGCCGCCCCAATTTCCCCCCAAGCAAAATCCCCCATCCTGGTTTGATCGTGCCTGTGCCCCGGAAAACAAACGCGTCTCCCGCGCCCGACACGGTCCCCCCAGGCAGCACGCCCGCGCGCCTCTTCGCGGGAACCTCCGGCTGGGTGTATGCGACGTGGAAGCCGGGCTTCTATCCGGCGACCGTTGCGGCGAAGAAGTTTCTGGAGTTCTACGCGTCGCAACTGACGTCGGTGGAGGTGAACTACACCTTCCGCGCGCTGCCCACGGCGAAGATGATCGAGAGCTGGCTGGCGGCGACGCCCGAGCACTTCCGCTTCAGCTTCAAAGCGCCGCAACGCATCACGCACTTCAAACGCCTGCGGGAGTGTGCGGACGACGTCGCGCAGTTTGTCGAGTCACTCGACGCGGTACGCGAGGCCGGCCGGCTGGGAACGCTGCTCTTCCAGCTTCCGCCAAACTTCAAGGCCGATAACGACAGGCTCGCCGCCTTCCTCGCGGCACTTGCGCCGACCACGCCACCGCCGATTGCGTTCGAATTTCGCCACGAGTCATGGTTCACCGACGCGACGTACGAAGTCCTCCGCGAGTACGGTGCCGCACTCTGCATCGCCGAGAGCGACGGCCTCGCAACCCCCGAAGTCCACACCGCGGCGAGCTTCACGTGCTTTCGGCTGCGGCGCGATGGCGGCTACTCGGCGGCGGAGATCAAGGGCTTCGCCGACCGCTTTGCCATGCTGGCTGAGGCGCGCGATGTGTACGTCTACTTCAAGCATGAGGACGAGCCGACCGGCGCGCTGAACGCCGTCGCCTTTCTGAAGCGCGCGGTGGGCCTGCAACGCTGATGCTCTTCTCCGACTTCCAGCCCCGACGCTTCCTCTCGAACGGCCATCTGCAGACCATCTTCGGCAACTACCTTGCCCGCAGCAATGCGCTGCCGCTGCCCGAGGCTCAGCTGGTGGAGGTGTCGCCCGCGTCGGCGACGCAGATGTCGAGCCGGGTGCTCTGCCACTGCCACTGGCAGCCGGTTGAGGTACGCGCCTCGCAGCCTACGGCGATCATCGTGCATGGGCTGGAAGGCTCGTCGAGCTCGCAGTACGTCGTCGGCAATGCGAACAAGCTGTGGCTTGCAGGCGTTAATGTCATCCGCATGAATATGCGCAACTGCGGCGGCACCGAGGCGCTGACGCCAACGCTGTATCACTCCGGCCTTTCCTGCGATGTGCTGGCCGTGCTGCGCTTCTTCCAGCAGCGGGAGCAGCTCGAATCCATCGCGCTCGTCGGCTACTCGATGGGCGGCAACCTGGTGCTGAAGCTCGCCGGCGAGCTGGGCAGCGAGGCTCCGCCGCAGTTGCGTTCGGTCCTTGGTGTCTCCCCGGCGGTCGATCTCGGCTTCTCCGCCGACGCGCTCCACGCACCCGCCAACCGGCTCTACGAGTGGAAGTTTCTACGTGCTCTGTTGCGCCGCTTCCGTCGCAAGGCCACGCTCTTCCCCAAGGTCTACGACGCGAAGCGCGCGCTCAATATCCACTCCCTGCGCGACTTTGACGATCGCATCACGGCGCTCTACTCCGGCTTCTCCGGTGCGGACGACTACTACCATCGCGCCGCCGCCGCACGCGGGCTGGGCAACATCGCGATTCCCGCACTGATCCTGCACGCACTCGACGATCCCTTCGTCCGCATCCTGCCGGAGACCCGCGCTACCATCCAGGCCAACCCGAACATCACGCTCATCGAAACCGCGCACGGCGGCCACTGCGCCTTCCTCGCCACACCCGACCCCGCCACCGGCAACGACGGCTACTGGGCCGAGCACACGCTCCTTCGCTTCATCCTCGAACATGCCTGAGAGCCATCGCGCTCGTCCAAATCGCGCGGAGGCGATACCATAAACAATGCTCTCCGAATGGTCCGCAGAATGTGGTGCCGATGATCCAGTGCTCGTCGTGCCGTGGTCGTCGTCTGAATCTGAATTGCCCGAAGGCGTCGCTTCGCAGCCGCACTCCGAATTCATCGACCTTCGCGAGAACCCCTACGACCTCGACCACCTTCCTGAGGCCGAGCAGTATCCGCCGCTGATGCAGGCCCTGCGCGCCCTTAACGCCGCACGTTCACCGGTCTTCACCGCCAAGTGCGATGCGTGGGTGGTCACGGACGAGGACGAGCGCAACAACCTGCGCTTCCAGCTCGATCTCGCCGCGGATGAATCGCCCAGCGGCTTCGCCAGCTATATTGATCTCCTCTGGCGCGAGCGTTCCATCTTCGCCAACTTCCATCAGCATGAGCAGTTGCTCGATCGCCTCAGTCGTCGCGCCGGCTTGCTCGACCATCCCAATGCGATGCTGGACTGCATCGTCCGCCCCGCGTTCGTCGACCTGAACGGCCCACAGGAAGGCTTCGCCGTCAGTCTCTACATCAAGGCGCTGGGCCACGATACGCAGTCCACCTTCGACATCTGGGCCGCCGCGCTGGACTCCATCGTCGCCCTGCTGCGCGGACGCGACTTCGCCACCACTTGATTCCACTTCCACGAAAAGGGCACCATGCGCATCGGACGTAGTCTTCTTCTCTTCTCTGCTCTCAGCCTCGGTAACGTGCTAGCCCAGACCGCGCAGGAACTTTCAACGCAGGCGAACGCCGCCTATGACCAAAAGCACTACACGGAGTCGGCCGCGCTCTACGAGAAGTTTCTGCTCAAGGCCGATCCCGAAGACCTGACCAACGCGCAGTACAACGCGGCCTGCAGCTACGCCCTGATCCCGGATAATGACAGCGCGCTCCGTCTGTTCGCCGGGGCGATTGAGAACGGTTAACTCGACGCCGACCACATGAAGGTCGATACCAACCTGGCCAGTCTGCATGGAGACTCCCGCTGGCAACCTCTGCTTGCGCGCGCCGCATCGCTGAAGCAGCAGCAGGCCGCACGCTAAAACACGAAGGCGCTGAACACGCCGTACGCGGAGAACATCTCCGACGCAGACAAGCTGGCTGGCCTCTCCAAGCTGTGGGCGGAGGCACGCTACAACTTCGCCAACTTCTGGCACGTCCCCACACTCGACTGGGATGCCGCGTATCTCGCGGCGATTCCGCGCGTCATGGCGACCAGGTCCACGCTCGACTACTACCACGAGCTGCAACGCTTTATCGCACTGTTGCAGGATGGCCACACCAACGTTTACTTCCCCGACAGCTACTACCACAACGTGACGGGTCTGCCGATTTCAACCAGGCTCGTCGATGGTCGAGTGCTTGTCACCGATGTACGGCGCGATTCGCTGCGTGCCTCAGGAGTAGTGCCCGGTGTCGAGGTCGTCGCCATCGATGGCCTTACCACAAAGCAATACGGGAAGCAGAAGCTCGCTCCGTTCGAGAGCGCGTCTTCCCCGCAGGGCCGCGACCTGCGCACCTACACCTACGACCTGAATAAAGGGCCTGTCGGATCGACCACGGTGTACAAATTCCGTGACGTCAAAGGCCGCAAGTGGAGCGAAACCTTCACGCGCGAAAAGCCCAGGCCGGTAACCGCTTCCGCCCCAGTTACGCCATCGGACGGCCCTTCCAGCTTCCGCATGAAGACGTTGCCCGGCGGCATCCTGCACATCCGGCTGCGTTCGTTTGAAGACAACTCCGCCGCGGAGGAGTTCGAGAAGCACTTCGACGAGATCCAGAAGGCACCCGCCATCGTGCTCGACGTACGCGACAACGGCGGCGGCAATGGCGGCGTAGGCTTCCGTATCCTGGCTACACTGGTGGACAAGCCCTTCCTCACCTCGCGCTGGTCGACGCGCACGTATGTCCCGGTGTGGCGTCCGTGGGGCAACTTGCAGCGTGATGCCGTACACCCGGCCTCGCAGGTTCAGCCCAACGCCAAGCTCCACTACAGCGGCAAGGTCGCGCTGCTTACCGGGCCAGCCACCTTCTCCGCGGCGGAGGACTTTGCCGTCGCATACGTCAACTCGCAGCGCGGCCCCGTCATCGGCGAGCCCACCGGCGGCAGCACCGGCCAGCCTCTCCCCTTACAGCTTCCGGGCGGCGGTTCAGCCCGCATCTGCACGAAGCATGACGCGTTCCCCGACGGCAAAGAGTTCGTCGGCGTCGGTGTTCAACCTACGATAGTCGTCCACAGCACGCAGGCGGATTTGCTCGCGGGTCGCGATATCGTGCTCGAAATGGCCGTTAAGACACTCACCGCCACCAAACCTTGACCCGCCGAAATACGCCCGCAGCCAAGCAGATACTCCCCACAGCGGTCGCAGCCGCTACAATCGAAAGAGGTCAATACCGGGCGAGTAGCTCAATTGGATAGAGCATCAGCCTTCTAAGCTGACGGTTGCAGGTTCGAGCCCTGCCTCGCTCACCACCCGGCCCACTTATAATTTGTAATTTTTACGCCTGAATCAGGGTGTTTCGTGCATCCGCGTCCTGCAAGGCGCGCTTCGCTTCCATGCGGCCACCGGTCACATGCCGCAGTGTTGCCAGTGCAATCAACCCCAACGCCAGTGCGCTGACGCCGTTCCACTTCCAGTGCACCCAGGCCGCCGTCGCCAGCGCCGAACCCACCGCCGCGCCGCCAAAGTACGACGTCATATACACCGTATTCAGCCGGCTACGCGCCTCCGGGACCAGGCCAAAGATGCGGGTCTGGTTGGCGATCTGCGCCATCTGCGCGCCCGCGTCCAGCACAATCACGCCAACCGCCAGCGCGACAATGTGCCATGTCGTCGACATCGCCGAGCGCTCACTGGCCCATAACAGCAGGTAAGAGGACGCCAGCAGCACCAGCCCTACCGAAAGCACCCAGCGCGAGCCGTGCCGGTCCGACATCCTACCCGCAAACGGAGCGATCAGCGCTCCCGCCGCGCCCACCAGCCCGAACGTCCCGGCGACACCAGCGCCCAGTCCATAGTGCGTATCCAGCAGAAACGCCAGCGTCGTCCAGAAGCAGCTGAACGAGGCAAACACCAGCGCGCCCATCAGGCTGGACTCGCGCAGCAGAGGCTGCGTACGCACCAGAGTCCAGAGCGAACGCATCGCGTCTGCATAGTGCAGATTCGCCTTGGGCGGCAGCTTCGGCATCACGCGCCATAGCAGCGGGACGAAGATCGCATTCACCAATGCGGCAATCACAAACACCCAGCGCCAGCCGTTGATATGGCTGACCCAGCCGGAGAACGTGCGCGCCAGCAGAATCCCCAGCAGCAGCCCCGTCATCACGGTGCCGATGGCGCGTCCGCGCTGCGCATCGCTGACCAGGTCCGGCGCAATCGGCAGAACGATATGCGTCACCGAAGCCATCAGGCCGACCAGCGCACTGCCCGCGATCAGCCAGCCCAGGCTGGGAGCGATGGCCACCAGCAGCAGGGCCACGGCGACCGCTGCGTACATGCGCATCATCAATCCGCGGCGTTCCAGCACATCGCCCAGCGGGACGAAGAGCAGCATCCCCACCGCATAGCCCACCTGCGTGGCGACGGCGACGAAGGCGGTCCGGCCAGCAGCCGCCCCATAGGTGTGCCCCATCTCCACCAGCAGCGGCTGGCTGTAGTAGATGCTCGACACCCCCACGGCACACGCCAGCCCCAGAAACGGCAGCGGCGCGCGGGGCGCGTCAACCTTCGATTTTGAATTTGGACTCATCCGCGCAGCAAAATTCCCTGGCTTCCAGTGTAAAACCTCTTAGCCCGACGCGCGATGCATTGGTCCATCCAATTCGCGTCCGCAATCTCTCTCGCTGCCGCGTTTGTAGTAAAGTTTGCTCGGGAGCCCGATGATCCGGTTTGGTACGAAGAGCATCGTCCTGCTGCTGGGCGCAGTGCATGGACTCGTGGTGATGTGCCTCCTCCTGTTCGTCAGGAAGAACAAGTCCGCGAATCGTACGCTGGCCGCCCTGCTGCTCTTCTTCGTGCTCCGCATCACCCCTTACATCATTGGCTTTGCGGGATACTACGACGCCTACCCCTGGCTCTCCTTTTCCCCGCTGGACATCACCTTTGCCTTCGGCCCGCTGGTCTATCTCTATATCCGCCTGCTTACGGCGGGATCGGTTCCGCGCAGGACCTATACCCTGCTGCTTCCGGCGTTGCTGCAGATTCTGTACTACAGCGTCCTCTTCTTCCAGCCGCTTGCCTTCAAAAACAGCTGGGACGACCGCATCCAGGTTCCGTACGTGAACCCGGTAGAAACCTTTATTGCGCTCGCCCTGCTGACTGGCGGCTGGCTTGCCTCTATCCGTCGTTACCGGGCCTATCGCCGATGGGTGAACGAAAACGTGAGTAACGGGGAAGACCTCCGGCTCGACTGGATTCGCTACTTCCTCGTCGCCCTGGGCGCGACGCTCGTCGTATGGGCAGGCTTCGAACTCACTGAGTGGCTTTACCGGCCGCTCACCTACATCCAACGTTTCCCGCTCTATGTCTGGCAGATGCTGCTCGTCTACTACCTGGGGACCGAGGGCTGGCGCAACGCCTCGCGCGACTACCCTCATCCCGCCATCACGGCGTTGCCCCTGTCGGAACAGCCGGCGCTTCAGGCAGCCGAGTCTCCCCGTCCCCCCGACCGCGACTGGGTCGCGCAAGGTGCCGACTGGCGACAGATCGTCCTGCAGCAAAGTCTCTGGCTTGACCCGGAGATCACCCTCGCCGCCCTCAGCCGCCAGCTCGGTACCAATACCTCGCACCTCTCCCGCGCCCTCAACGAAGGCCTCGGCCAGAACTTCAACGAGTTCATCAACCGTCTGCGCGTCGACTTCGTCGCCCTCCAGCTCGCCGACCCCAGCGACACCCGCGACCTACTCGACCTCGCCTTCGCCGCCGGCTTCAGCTCCAAGGCCAGCTTCAATCGCTGCTTCAAGCTCTACACCGGCCTTACCCCCACAGAATTTCGCCGCAACCCTCCAGCGCAACGTCCCAAATCATAAATTCCCCATCAAAACCTCTCTTCTGCGACGCAATCCCGCGGCTCCGCCGCTACCTTCGCAACTGAAGGCAGCCCATGCCCGACCCAAGGAGACACCATGCTTCGCCGACTGAAAACACTCACCTTCTGCCTGGCCCTCACCACCTCGGCCCTCGCCGCCACTCCCTATCCCACCCGCACCCTCACCCCCCAGCAGGCCACCGAGGACGTCCTCCTCGCCCGCCGCGCCCTTGAAATGGTCCACCCCGGCCTCTACCGTTACACCTCCAAGTCAGACAGCGACCATGCCTTCGCCCAACTCGAAACCCGCGCACGCAACCCCATCACCGACGTCGAACTCTACGGCCAGCTCTCCCTCCTCCTCGCCCAGATCCACTGCGACCACACCAAGGCCGAGCTGCCCGCCGCCCTCGAAGCCTACCGCACCACCAACCCCACTCACCTGCCCTTCCGCTTCAAGCTCTTCGACGGCCGCATGGTCGTCGTCTCCAGCGACCCCGCCCAGCCCGGCCTCGCGCGCGGCACGGAAGTCCTCTCCATCAACGCCATCCCCACCGTCAAGGTCATCGAAACACTCGCCCCCGCCATCTCTTACGACGGCCTCACCAGCGCCGTCATCCCCTCCAAACTCTCCGCCGACTCCGACCTCATGGGCTCTGGCTTCGACCAGTTCTACCCCAGCTTCTTCGGTCTCCCCATTCGCTTCACCCTGCAAGTCCGCGACACCGCCAACGCGCCCACCCGCACCGTCACCCTCCGTCCAGTCACCTTCCAGCAATGGGTCGAACTCCCCTGGCAAGCCACCCCCTATCGCGCCGAGTTCTACCGCGAAACCACCTGGAAGATGCTCAACGCGAAGACCGCCTATCTCAAAATCAACACCTTCGTGAACTACCGCCACCCCGTCGACGCCGAAGCCTTCTACGCCTCCTTCTTCAAGGCCATCAATCAGTCCGGAGCCACCCATCTCATCATCGACCTCCGCGAAAACGGCGGAGGCGGCGGCTCCAGCGATCCCTCCATCTCGCTCATCCCCTTCCTCCTCGATCGCCCTTTCCTCTGGAACAAAACCATCTTCCGCAAAGCCCTTCGCTTCGGCGACCTGCCCAACCACATCACCAGCTGGGGCGACCCCAAACAGCTCTTCGAGCCACCCCTCGACGACTACACCCAGCGCCCCGACGGCTACTTTGAGCGCGTCCCCGGCAAACGCGAGCTCGAAGAGCTGCCCATCAAGCCCAGCCCAGACCGCTTCACCGGCCGCGTCACCGTACTCACCGGGCCGTCCAACGGCTCCGGCAGCACCATGGTCATCGCGAAGTTGAAGGACGCCGGACGCGTGCAACTGGTCGGCATGCCCACCGGTGGCAGCGCCGAAGGTCCCACCGCCGGCACCATCTTCTTCCTCAAGCTCCCTAACAGCGGCATCATCGTGCGCGTCCCTAACGCCTGGAACCGCATGAGCATCGCCACCTTCCGCCCCGGCTACGGCGTCACCCCCGACATTCAATTCGAACCCACCTTCGCCGACTTCCTCACCAATAAAGACGCCACCCTCGAAGCAGCCCTCAACCAGTCAGCCCCTGCCGAGGCCACAACAAAGCCCGCAGCGCCCACCCCCTCACCCTCCGCACCCTTCGTCGGCGACTGGCAAGGCCAACTGGAGTACCGCGACTATCGCAGCAACAAGCGGGTCCAGCTTCCCACCGTGCTCCACATCAAGTCGATCAGCGACGGCACGCTCGACTTCGACTACCTGTTCGACGACGGCCCCGGCAAGATCGTCGAAGACACCTCCACGATACGGATCGATGCAGCAGCCAACACCTGGAGCATCGCGTCACCCGACGACAAAACTCCCGACGTTGCTATCATCTCCGGCCTGCCAGCGTTCACCAAGGCCGGTCAAGGCACGCTCGTCTTATCTGGCTCCGGCACGGACAATAATCTTCCCGCACGCGTCCGCACCACCATCGCCGTTACACCGGACTCACTCACGATTACACGCGAGACCGCCAGCGGGGCAGACTTCCTCTTCCGTCACCGCTACACCTTCACCCGCACCAGGCTGGAATGAGCAGGCTGGCTCTAGAGCGCCAGCTTCGCAATCGTCGCAAGCTGCATGAAGCTGGTGCCTTCGTAGATCTTGCCGATCTTGGCGTCGCGGTAGAACTTCTCCACCGGATAGTCCTTAACAAAGCCCGAGCCACCGTAGACCTCCACTGCCAGGCTCGCCACCTTCTCCGCCACCTGCGAGGTGAAGTACTTGCACATCGCCGCCTCCTTCAAAAACTCCTGCCCGGCGTCCTTGAGCCGCGCCGCGTTGTAGACCATCAGCTTGGCCGCTTCAATCTCCGTCGCCATCTCGGCCAGTTGGAACTGCATCGCCTGAAACTCCACAATCGGCTTGCCAAACTGCTTGCGCTCCTTGGCCCACTTCACCGCGTGGCCCCATGCCCCCTCGGCCAGCCCCAGCATCTGCGCGCCGATGCCGATGCGTCCTTCGTTCAGCGTCTCGATGGCAATCTTGTAGCCCTTCCCCGGCTCACCCAGCACCTGCGAAGCCGGCACCACGCAATCCTGAAACACCAGCTCGCACGTGCTCGACGCGCGAATCCCCAGCTTGTCTTCCTTCTTGCCCAGCGAAAATCCGGGTGTTCCTTTCTCCACCAGGAACGCCGTAATGCCCTTGTATCCCAGCGCCGGGTCGAGCGTCGCGAAGACGATAAACAGCCCCGCCTCCTTCGCATTCGTAATCCACAACTTCTGCCCGTTCAGCACGTAGTCGTCGCCCCCGCTATTTGAAGAACGCCGCGTTGCTCGCGTCTGCAAGGCAAAAGCGTCCGAGCCCGACGAAGCCTCGCTCAGCGCATACGCCCCAATCGTGTCCGCAGCCAGTCGCGTCAGGTACTTTGTCTTCTGCGCTGGGTTCGCCCAACGCACCAACGCATTGATGCACAACGTGTTCTGCACATCCACCAGAACACCGACTGAGGGGTCCACCGCGGAGATCGCCTCCACCGCCAGGATCGCCTCGAAGAACGTCCCTGCCGCGCCACCATATTCTTCAGGAATTTCGATCCCCATCAACCCCAGCGCAAACATCTTTTTGATCAGCGCGGCTTCCATCTGCTGCGCCTCATCCATACTCCGTACCAGCGGGCCAATCTGCTCTTGCGCAAACTGCCGCACGGTATCGCGAAACATCCGCTCGTCCTCACCCAACTGCGTCAACGCCTGTGCCTTCACCGCTTCCAACACCTCGACCGCCATCCCATCACCTCTCTCGAAGACCGAGTCTAGCATCGCGGCCACACAGCTGAATAGTCATTCATTCACCGCGCTAAAACTCCTCCGGCCACTCCCCGCACCGTGCATCAAGGCCAGAATCCTTATCTGCCCGTTGAGCACCGTGAACACAATCAGGTAGGGAGTTCCCGTCAATACGACCGGACGCGTCCCGTATACACGCCCCGGTCGTCCCGCATCCGGGCGCGACCCAAGGTCGAAGCCAGCTTGAACAACACGTAGTGCCATCCGCTGCGCAGCCTTTGGCTTATCCAGTGCGATGTAGTCCCGTAATTGCGCAATATCGAACAGTGCTTTCTCTTCCCAGATCACACTCAACGCAGCTTCCGCGCTTTGGGCGTCGGAAGTTCATTCTTCGTCCCCAAGGAGGCTGGCCAGGCCTCTCCTTCTTCATGGGGCACCCCCACATCGTCCTTCATCGCGTCGATTGCCTTCTGCACATGCGCCACATGCCAGGACTCGCGCTCCAGGTAGTTTTCCAGGGCCTCCACCGCAAGAAACGACTTCGACCGCTTGGTGGCCACAGCCAGAGCATCCAGTTTTGTCTTGAGTGCCGTATCGATCCGAAAGCTGAAGAGAGTTGTCGACATCGTCATATCCTCAACAACATTGCATGACAAGCCCAACACCCAGCTTTTAGACCGCCACGCGCCGCCCACGCCGGCTCACAATCGACAGCTTCTCCACGTTCAAAATCTTCCGCGCCTGCCCCTTGGCGTGGCTCGCCCACGGCCCCACCGGGTCCAGTCGCACATACGTCATCCAGTGCCGCAACGCCCGCCGCCGATGCCCCTGCCGCTCATACGCCAGCGCCAAGTTGTAGTGCGCGTCGGCATACTGCGGAACCAGCACAATCGCCCGGCTATAGGCGGCGATAGCCTCGTTCAGCCGCTGCATCTCGTCCAGCACATTGCCCAGGTCGAAGAATGCCAGTGCATACTCAGGGTCCGCCAACGTCGCACGCCGGTAGAGCGACTCCGCCAGCGTATGCTCCCGCATGTTGTACCGAATCGTCCCCAGGTTGATCAGCGCCGGCGCATGCTCCGGCCTCATCGCCAGAATCGCCTCGTACATCTCCGCCGCCTGCGGTACGGTCGCCGGATTCTCCTCCAGCTTCACCGCACGCAGAAACATCTCCTGCACCTCGGCCGCCTTGCGTGCTGGAGCTTCGCCGCCTGCGCGCACCACCTGCAACTGCCGCGCCGGAGCCAGTGCAAAGTCGAACGCCAGTTGCTGCGTCATCGGGTCCACCAGCGCGCCGCCATGCCGAAACACCAGTCGCGACCCACGTCGCTCTGCGCTTGCTTCCATCAGCGGATTCCGCATCCCGGCCACACGCTGCATCGCATCGACCGATGCCCGAATGCTCTTTGCTGAAATGCGTCCGGCACCCGACTTCAGCACACCGACGCGCGTCTCCTGCAGGTCGCGCAACTTGCGTAGGCGGCTCAGGTCTTCAAACGCATAGTCGTCCAGAAGGGGTATAAGCCCTGCCCGCTCCCACGCCATCAGTTGGCGAGCATGCAGGTGAAGGATTCTTAGTACGTCATGACGGCTATATCGGGTCACGTGGGTGTCTCGGTTGCCACCGTCTTGCAAAGTCATAAGCGTCATTGGAGTAACAAGCGCCGCTGGAGTAACAAGCGCCGCTGGAGTAACAAGCGCCGCTGGAGTAACAACATCTGCGAGTATGCGTGGAACACCCGCGCCAATCAAGGGCGTTTCGTGTACCTGCTGTAAATATCAGTGGATATCGTGTACCAAACGTGGTTCAAACCACGTCTTCCACAGTAGGTCGCAACGCACACCCGCACAGCCCTCGCGCGCAAAAGAAATCCCCCGCAGCACATCACGGGGGCAATCCTGAAGCTACAAACCTTCTAGCTGCGTTTAAAGCGGAACACAATCTCCTACTCGATCTTGTCGTCCACGCTCATCAGCCGTGCAATCGTGGGCTCCAACAGCCGGTTCTTCACATAGCCGTCACGCTGGTCCTGGTCGCTCTTCAGATTTCCCATGTCGATCGTCAGTTTCGAACCCGGCGCAACCGAGCCATCCGCTGCAATCGTCAACACACCCGCCACCGTCGGCGTCGTGCCAATCGCATCGTTCGGAAAGCTGATGCCGACGAACTGCTACGTCACGCGATACGAAGCCGAAGACCCATCCACAATCTCCAGGTGCGCGCCCGCCGTCGGAGGAGGTGGCGGTGGCGGAGCCTGCCGCGGCCCTGCTCCCGGAGCACCCCCCGGAGCCTGCGCCATCAGCATCGGAAAACCTGCAACAAAAATCGCTTCGGCAACCATCAGACGCAGCGACCGCATAACAGAAATCTTCTTCCCGGATAAAGTGACGTGCCCGTTCATAGTCGTTCTCCTCGCAACACATTGACTGCTTTGTGTACGGGAAGACGTTCCAAAACCCGAAAGAGACCAGCTGCCCGCTGGAAGATGTCATCTCTTTGTCGCGTCCAGAAGTTAGAGGGGGAATGGAGCCGATGAGCGGAGTTGAACCGCTGACCTACTGATTACGAATCAGTTGCTCTACCAACTGAGCTACATCGGCTTACCTCCATCATTCTAGCGGCTACGCCCGCATCGCGCAAAACCATTTGTCCCGAAACTTAGCGCATCGGGACAAAAACGTCTGCGCACATGCCTCCGTAGTCTACAATCTGCCGCTTGTTGCCGACACGATGGTATCCGCCCGCAATCACCTTGACGCTCTTGCCGCCGGAAAAGTCCAGGTTCGTCCCCTGCGCACCCGAGTTGTCGCCGTGCGGGATCGTCGTCAGGTCCGCGAACGCCAGGTGGACCTGCTCCGGCTTGATGCCTTTCACAATCACGCGGTCCAGCGTCATCTCCGTCCGGTGCGCGTCGTCCAGGCCGGCGATCAGCACATCGCCCGGCGTCTCGCTCGTAATATTCTGCAGCATGATCTTCTTATAGTCGGGAATCTTCTCGCCCTTGTACCCCGGATCGACGAAGCCTTCCGTCGTCTGGTTCGTGTAATACGGCGAGATGGCAATCGGATTCGCCACGCCGCGCATGCAAATGTTCTTATACGTCAGGTCATGCACCAGGCGCCGCGGGTTACGTTGCTCTTGATGCGGATCGCGCTCGTCGTATGATCTTCCGTCAGCCCGTCCACCAGCAGAAAGCTCTGCCCCGGCGTCGTCTCGCTGCCGATCGACATGCCATGGCCACTGTAGAAGTGGTTATCCAGCACGCTCATATACGAGACGCCCGACTTCACCGCGATATTGTCGTCGCCGTTGTCGATAAAGCTGTGCGCCACCGTCACATTCGTCGAGCTGCCCGGGTCAATGCCGTCCGTGTTCCGCGCATCCGTCCCCTTCACCGTTGGCGTCAACAGGTTTACGCCTCACGCCGTAAAGCCGTCCGTCCCGTTCACGCTCACGTGAAAGTTCGGCGAGTTGTGCAGCGTAATCCCATACAGGACCAGCCCGTCCGCATGGTTCGCCACGATCAGCCGCGGATCGTAGTAGCGCAGATTCTGCGGCTCAGCCTTGCGGGCCATCTGCCACCAGCTGTAGCCCTTCGGCTTGCCGTCGAACGTAATCAGCACGTAGCCGCGCCCGTCAATCACGCCGCCGCCCATCACCGCAGTATCCTTTGCGTTGCTGATGTTAATCAGCGCGCGGCACCCACCCCTCGCCGGTGCGCTTGGCGGGGCCGGATACACCGCCGGCGGCGTCGGCGCGATCATCCCACACAAGCCCGTCCCCAGGTCGTAGTCCTTCGCATCGCGTGAGCCAAACAGCGTCACGCCCTTATCTACCAGCAGCGTCACCCCGGCGCGCAGGTCCAGCGGACCGCTCAGACAAGCATCCTTGCCCGCCCCCGCTTTCAACTCGACTGCCATTCCAGCTTTGCAGTGGTCCAGTGCCGCCTGGATGCGCGCCGTATCCAACTTGCTCTCATCCGCTTCGACGATCTGGTCGTCCGCCGCCCGCAACTGCGCCGTCAACGTGACGCACGCTGCCGGAATCGTCGGCTCCGTCACCACGCGGCGATCCTGCGGCGTCGCAACAGCACACACCGCCGCCAGAAACCTCCCCACCTGCAGACGGTTCCAATTCGCCGACATTGGTCTGACCTCCTGAACCTGCTCAGCCAAACTAGCACAGCAGGCCAGGAGTCGTCGTCAGACCGCTGCCTTTCAGCTTGCGTCTTCCCGGTCCAGATCCACCGTGGAAGCCAGCAGGCAGGGTGCCACCAGCATCAGCACCGCACCCAGCAATATCAGCACCTGCATCATCATCGAGGGCCTTCTTTCCGGGTCGCCCGCACTGGACGCGCGCCCTTACTGGAGAGCTAGCAGCCTCTCCTACACCCTTCCATCGGCCCTCTCCCGGTGCCCTCCAGTCCCCACGCAATCTTTCCCATTACTTTCGTTCCACATCGGAACCCATCCCGATTCGGCTCAGAAAAACGCCGCACAAAACAAAGAGACCGCCCGGCAACAGGGCGGTCTCTTCTTTAGGGAGAATAGCTCCAACGGAGGCAAAGCCATTAGAACTTTCTGGCGAAATACTAAGTTTGCCAAAATGACGTGTCAAGGCCAAAACTTGGTCCTCGTAAGTCATTATGTAGGCATCAGTTACACTGTTAACACATCCGTCAACACGACACTTTTTCTTTGCCTTGTCTTCGCTTTTATTGGTTGGGCCACTTCCCAAACGGGCATCGAATCAACCGCTTAGGCACAGCGTTGCACCATCCTAAGTGCATTCTCAGGCCTGGGCGTTGCCGTCCGGCGTCCCGGGCTCCACATGCAGCTTCGCGGAGCGTCCGCTCAGGTCGATCCGCAGAAACTCCGGTTCACTCGCCGCCGGCTTGCCCTGCAGCATCCGAATCCCCGCCCGCGCCCCGCCCAGAAACAGCCCAAGGATCACCGCCGCCGTCATCAGCACCCCCGAGAGCACCGCGATGCTCGTCAGCAGGCTGTACGTCTTCTGTACCTCGGCATGGAACTCCAGCGGCATCTTCTTATCGAACGTCACATCCTGCCGCAGGTGAATCCCTTCCACCATCGCCTGCGCATCAGCCGCCGTCCATGCACCCGTCGTCAGCAGTACCAGAGGACCTTCGCGGCGCAGCTTTACCGTTCCGGCACCCGAAGGCCCAGTCACGCCTGGCTTGTTCAGCACCGCCTCGATCTGCCGTCCGTGATCGCCCGCAATCTGCGGCGTCGGATACAGAAACAGCGTCAGCGTCCCCTTGCCCGCATACTTCGCCATCACCGCCTCACCCGCCTTATCGAAGCCGAGAATCTCCCCCGGCAGCACGCCGCCCATCGCGTTATAGCCAGCCGGCCCCAGCGCGTAACGCACCGTATCCGCCTGCAGGCCCTTGGCCGGAAGATACTTCGGCAGCAGCGGAGCCAATCCCTTCGTCCCGCCCACCTTGGGCAGCCTGGCAGCCAGCAGACGTAGCGCCGGAACATCGCCCGCGCTCGCGCCCTGCGCAATCACCGTCGTCACGCCCTCTTCAAATAGCACCTCGCCAATGCCGCTCGCCGAATGCACACCCAGGTCCTTGCCAATCTTCATCCCTGGCCGCAGCCACAACGTGAACGCGCTATACGCGCCGGTGGCATCACCAAACTCCATCGCCGAAACCGTAATCTTCCGCCCACCCGACGTATACAGAGCCTGCGTGCTGCGCTTCACGCCGCACTCCTTCACGGCCGTCGCATCCGGCCCCACGTTGTTCGCGTCTGTCGCGCTATCGGGCGTCTGCTTCCACGCACCAAACTCCTGCGGCAGCAGCGGGCCCGGAGGAACCATCAGCATCGTCTTCGCTTCCTGCCCAACCCCCACAGCAGCCACGCCCACCAGCGCCACTGCCATCGCCAACCGCCGCATCAACCCTAACCTTAGCTTCATCCAAAAACCGCCTGTAACGGTGAGACTACACCAGCACGTTTCCAGTAAGCCCAGCCCGTTTTCAATACAAGTAGACACCGCGGACATACCGTTAGTTCCCATTCCACACAAACGACTTGTGTCCCGTCACAGTCGCGCCTGGCAAAATCTAAACCGCCAACTGCTTCAAAATCTTCTTCGCCCGCCGAAATGCAGGACGTTCCCGTCGCCTCAAATACCCCGGCATCGCCGGCCGCTTGTCGAGCACCTTCTGCGCCCACTCCCGCGCCTCCGCCGCCCGCCCTTCTCCAGACAGCAACTCCGCAAAGTTCAGATACGTCTCCGAGGTCACCGACCACGCCGTCACCCAGCGGAACAACTCTTCCGCCTTCGCCTTCTGCCCCGTCTGCGCATACGCATGGGCCAGCAGTCCGGTCGCGCGGTAGAAATCATGCTGCGCATCCTGCTCATACACCTTCTCCAGATCGGGCAGCGCCGCAGTTGCGTCGTTCAGCAGCAGCGCGCACACACCCCGCCGGTAGAACGGGTCCAGCGTATACCCTCGCGCGGCGATCGCCTTGTCGTAAGCAACGCGTGCCCGCGCCAGTCTGCCATCCTCCAGATACAGGTCGCCAAGCTCTTCATAGTTCCCCGCCGAAGGATTGTCATGGATCGTCCGCTCCAGCTCGCCGATGCGCTTGCGCCGCGGAAACATTTTGAACGCTCCCCGCAGAAGCCTCAAATCGGGGATCGCCTCGGCAAACAGGTACACCAGCGCCCCCACCGGGCCCAGGAACAGGATGATGTAAATCCAATAGGTATCCGGCCGCCGCCGTATAAAGTGGACCACTGCCAGCCCCTGCAGGATGAAACCCCACGGGTAAAAGAAGTGATTGAACATCCCCATCGAAACTCATCCTTGCTGAAGCTGCCAGAGTCATTCACGCCCGCACAGTTGCAGCGCGGCTATCGTGAAACCCGATAATATCTCAGCCCCATCAACCTTCCAGCCCAAATCCTACTTCGTCCCCACCCGCTCCACACCCGCCCGCTCCCCGCTGGCACGTTCTGTAGCTACCCGCGATCCGCTCAACCCACCCTCATACTTCGCCACGCCCTTGAACAAGCTCTCCGCCACCCGCTGCCGATACTCCGGCTGCGCCAACTGGCTCGCATCCTTCGGGTTCGTCACAAACGAAATCTCCGCCAGGATCGAAGGCATATTCGCCCCGATCAGCACTACAAACGGAGCTTTCTTCACGCCGCGGTCCTTCAGCCCCACATTGCCGCGCTGCAGGCCGCCGTACAGGCTCGCCTCCACGTCGCTGGCAAACTCCCGCGACTCCGCAATCTTGTCCTTCAACGTAATCTTCTTCACCAGCTCGCTCAGTTGATGGATCGACTGGTCCGACACCGCATTCTCGCGCGCCGCCGTCTCCAGTGCATCCGGCGACGACGTAAAGTTCAGGTAGTACGTCTCCACGCCACGCGCGCTCGCATCCGGCGAAGAGTTCGCATGAATGCTCAGGAACAGATCTGCCTGCGCCCGGTTCGCAATCGCCGTCCGCGTCTCCAGCGGAATAAACGTATCGTCCGACCGCGTGTACACCACCTCCGCGCCCAGCCGGTCATGCAGCAGCTTACCCACGCGCAGCGCCACATCCAGCACCACATCCTTCTCTTCAATCCCATCGACGCCGATCGTTCCCGAGTCGTGCCCGCCATGCCCCGCGTCAATCACGATGCGCCCAATCTTCAACCCCAGCGCCCGCACCAGCGACGTCTGCCCATCCGCCGTAGGCACCGCCGCCCGCGCCGGAGCACCCGCCTCCGTCACCATCTTCGCGCCGCGCTTTATCCGCTTCCCACCGGGCGCCGGGCCGAACACGACTGCATCGCCCACACGCGCACTCTCTGAGCCCTGCACCCTGGAACCCGAACCCTGTGCAGGCACGCTCGTAGCCTCCACCCGCCCCGGCTGCGAGCTCACCTCGGCCACGTCACTCGTCGTACTTGCACTCTTCGTCGCCACCGTATTCGGCACCGGCTTCGAGAGCGTTGGCTTCACCGTAGCCGCCGTCCGCGGAGCAGGAACCTCCGCCGGAGAAACGCTCGCAGTCGCAGTACCCGCATCCACACCCGGCCCCGCACTCTGCGCCTTCAACAGCGGAGGCTGTCCTTTGCCATGGATATCAATAATCAGCCGCGAAGGATTCGGCAGCAGAAACGCCGAGAACTCCGACACATCACTCACATCCAGCACGACACGCGTCATGTCGTTCGAGAACTGCGCCGCCCGAATTTTCTTCAGGAAGCCATCATCCGTCACCGCAAAACTCTTGCCTACCAACTCCGGCGCCAACCGCGTCCCATGCAGGTCAAAGTAGATGCGGTCCGGATTCGGCACCCGTGCCGCCTCGTACGTCACATCGTCGCCCAGGTCGATCGCCACCCGCGTATACGTCGCCGTCGACCAGTGCCGCACCCCCGAAACCTGCGCCAGCTTCCCGCTCCGCTTCGCCGCCAGCACCCCACTCGCAACCGTGGTCGCCACAGGCACACCGCCCACCGGGGCACTCTGCGCATCCAGAGCCTCATCCACCGGCTTCGCAATCCCCACCCGATCCGCATCGACAGCAGCATCCGGCCCAACCGCACTCCGCGTCACCGCCGTCGCCGGCAGACCCCCACCACCACTGGCAGGAGCCTTCCCAACCTTGCTCTCTGAACCTTGAGCCCGCACCCCTGAAACCTGCCCTTTGCCTTCTGAGCCCTGAGCCCTGGCCCCTGAACCCTTGCCTCCCGCGCCCTGCTGCAACGCAGCTTTCGCCTCGTCCGCCTGCGCACTCCGCGGATACTGCTTCACCACTAGCGCGTACTTCTCCTTCGCCAGCGCGCCATCGCCCAGGTCGTTGCCCGCAATCTGTCCTTCGGCCAGCAACGCCGCCACCCGCAACGAGCTTCCCGGATACTGCGTCCGCAAAAACTCATACTGCCCAATCGCCGCCTTCAGACTCTTCGTATCCTTCAGCTCGCGACCCTGCTCCACCAGCAGCTCCGCCACCGCGTACACCGCACTCGGAGAATGGCTGTCGCCCGGATGCTGGTGATAGATCTCGCGGAACCCATCCATCGCCTTCGCATAGTCGGCCTTCGTCCGCGTGCCTTCCGGCATCGCCTCCAACGCATCCCGCCCACGCTCCGCCGTCTCCCACGGAGACACCTCCACCAGCCGCCTGCGCTCACTCCCCGCAGCCTTGGTCCTGGATTCAGCAAATCCATGGGTCGGCACCAGCGTGCAGCAGCACAGCAGCGCCGAACAACCCATGCAGCGCAGCCAGTACCCTCGACTTGTCGTCAACCGTCCCATCACAAACTTCAGTTTAAGAGCGCGCACCCCATAGCGCCCATGAAAACCCACCACCGTACACCACCTCGACACTCCCCCATCCCTAGGGGAGGCCCACCTACCCACCACTAAATCTCCCATCCCATCACCCACCCAAACGCCGGGTACCCCCTCCTTTGCAGCCCTTCATCGCAAAAGGTGGAAATCACAAACCTCCACCCTGACAAACTACCCCAGCAAACCCTCTACAATACTCGCCGCCTTCGCCAGAGCCCCATCCAGCCCCGCGACATCACTGCCACCAGCCTCCGCCAGGTCCGGCCGCCCCCCGCCTTTGCCGCCCACCATCCCCGCCAGCGTCCCGACAATCTTTCCCGCCTGCACGCGTCCGGTAAGGTCCTTCGTCACGCCCACAATCAACGCAACCTTCCCGTCGATCGCGGACCCCAGCACCACCACACCACTCCCCAGCTTCCCACGCAAAGAGTCGACGAGCTCGCGCATCTGCCCCTTCTCCACGCCATCCACGCGCTGCGCCAGCACCTTCACGCCCTTCACCGAAACCGCGGCACCCACTGCATCCGACATCGCCGACGAAGCCGCCTTTATCTTCACCGTATCCAGCTCGCGCCGCAGCTTCTTCATCTCGTCTTCCTGCGCCGCCATCCGCGCCCGCAGCGCATCCGCCGGAGAGCCCTCACTAGCACCAACATAAGAGCTGACCACCCGCGCCACCTCAAAATCCCGCCGGAACTCACTCAGCGCGCCCGTCCCCGACACCGCCTCCACCCGGCGCACGCCGCTCGAAACCGACCCCTCGCCCACCAGCTTGATCAGCCCAATCTCGCCCGTCGCCAGCGTATGAATGCCGCCGCAAAGCTCCGTCGAAAAATCGCCAATCTTCACCACCCGCACCTTGTCGCCATACTTCTCGCCAAACAGCGCCATCGCGCCATAGTCGTTCACCGCCACGTCAATCGGCACATCCACCATCGTCTGCACCGGCGTGTTCTTCAGCACCTGCTCATTCACGATGCTCTCAATCTCGCGCAGTTCTTCCTCCGCCACACCCGTAAAGTGCGAGAAGTCGAAGCGCAGCCGCGAAGCATTCACCAGGCTGCCCGCCTGCTTCACATGCTTCCCCAACACCTCGCGCAACGCCGCATGCAGCAGATGCGTTCCCGTATGGTTGCGCTGCGTCGCCGCCCGCACCGCGCCGTCGACCACCGTGTCCACCACGTCGCCCACCGCAAGCGTCTGCGTCGCCTTCACACGATGCGCAAACACACCCTGCACCGGCTTCGTCGCACCACTCACCTCGGCCACTACGACGTTGTGGTCGCCCGAATAGAGCCAGCCCACATCGCCAACCTGCCCACCCGAGTCCGCATAGAAGCTCGTGGCATCCAGCACCACTTCGCCCTCTTCGCCCGCCTTCAACTCCGGAACGCCGACACCATCCTTGACGAGCGCCAGCACCTTCGCCCCATCCACCCGCAGCGTCGAATACCCCTCAAACTCAGTCTTCGCCAACTCCCGATATACCGGCGCCGCTGTCTTCTGCGAACCACCCTTCCACGAAGCACGCGCCCGCTGCTGCTCCTCTTCCTTAGCCGCTTCGAAGCCAGCCATGTCGAACTCGATGCCGGCATCACGCGCAGCATCCATTATGAAATCAATGGGCAAGCCGTAGGTTTCGTAAAGAGTGAACCCAACGCGGCCTGAGAGCAACGGACGACGTTTACTTATTTCTCCGATGAGCGCACCACCCGATCGGGGCCAATCGCGCTTATTCGTTACGAATGGCTCAACGGCACTGTATATCTCCGAGTTTTGAATTGGGCTTTCATCCACATCGCGAGAGTAAAGAGCCCGCAGAGCGCCAAATGCGCTTCTTGCAGCATCAGGCTGCATTCCCCAATCGACAAGGACTTGTTCATCTAATGTCATCCGCGCACGGCGAAGTTCGCCGTTCAGATATACGGAACCCGTGGCAAGTACCCGCGCAAACTGCTCCTCCTCCGCCAGCACCACCTTTGCCACCCGCTCCGCAGTCTCCTTCAGCTCCGGATATGCCACGCTCATCTCATCCCGTACCGCCAGCACCATCTCGTGCATAAACGGCTTCTCCTGCCCCAGCAGGCGTCCATGCCGAATCCCGCGCCGCAGAATCTTTCGCAGCACATACCCGCGCCCTTCATTCGCCGGATTCACCCCGTCCGAAATCAGGAACGCCGCCGCCCGCGCATGGTCCGCTATGATCCGCAGACTCGCATGGCCTCGCTCATCGCTAACCGCTGAAAGCACCGGGCTCTCAATCGCGAAATTCGTCAGCTCCGCCGCCCTCTTAATCAACGGAGTAAACAAGTCCGTCTGGTAGTTTGAGAGCACGCCCTGCAGCACGCAGCTTACGCGCTCCAGCCCCATCCCCGTATCGATCGAAGGCTTCGGCAGCGGCGTCAGCACCCCATCGCTGCTCCGGTCGAACTGCATGAACACCAGGTTCCAGATCTCCATGTACCGCTGGTCGTCTTCGCCAAACGGCTTGTCCTCGCCGGTCTCGCTCGCGGCCAGCCCCAGGTCGAAGTAGATCTCGCTGCAAGGTCCGCACGGCCCCGTATCGCCCATCTGCCAGAAGTTGTCCTTCGCTCCCAGCTCAAAGATCCGCTCCGCCGGCACGCCCACGTCCAGCCAAAACTGGTAGGCCTCCGCATCCCGCGGAACCTTCGCATCGCCTTCAAAGATCGTGACGTACAGCTTCTCTTTCTCAATCCCGAACCACTCGGGCGAAGTCAGCAGCTCCCACGCATAGGCAATCGCATCGCGTTTGAAGTAGTCGCCAAACGAGAAGTTCCCCAGCATCTCGAAGAACGTATGGTGCCGCCGCGTAAACCCGACGTTCTCCAGGTCATTGTGCTTGCCCCCCGCCCGCACGCACTTCTGGCTCGTCGTCGCCCGCGTGTAGTCCCGCTTCTCCGCCCCCAGAAAAACGTCCTTGAACTGGTTCATCCCGGCATTCGTAAACAGCAGCGTAGGGTCGTTCACCGGCACCAGCGAAGACGAGTGAACCCGGCGATGCCCCTGCCCGCTCGCAGCCGACACCTTACCCTCAAGAAACCGCAAAAAATCTTCCCGAATCTGACTGCCCGAACGATAGACCATAGGCAGCAAGTTTATCAGCCGATTCTCATCCATCCGCACCCCAAACCGCCCCCTCCAGCAACGTATTAGGATCAGTAGCTTGTTCGAGCCCCCTAAAACTGTGCTGCTTTGCCACCATCGCGATCACTGAAACCAGCGCATCGAAAGCATCCTCGCTCCTACGGGCTTTCGCTACTACATCCTCATCCAGCATTTCGAATGCATGATCTGTGCTGCACCGATCGGCCAGGTATGCTCTCCGTGCTTCATAATTGCTCTTGTTGACGGGACCAGTCAGCAGCCGCGGATAGATCTCCAATACCATCGGCATGTGTGCCGGAGAAAAAGGCCACACGCTGAATCCTGCTTCGGCCAGGCGGAGTAGTAGAGGAATTCCACGTAGTGTTCCCGTCCCAACCGCTCCCGCACCTCCAATTTGAAATGGAGACTTGGGAGCAATTCCTTTAACTTTCAACGCCTGCTCCGGATCCAGAATTTTCGACCTGACCTTGCAAGCCTCATCTGCCCGACGAAACATCCGATGCCCAGAGTCACCACAAAACTCCGGCGGCTTCTTACCCGTTCTAGAAATTCCTGCGCGCCCCCAGAAACGCACGTCTTCGCACTCTTTGCTAAGCCAATGCTCGCCTCGTTCCACCACCATCTTCCAAAATTCCGGGGCAGTCTTCGCTCCTTGCTCCTCCAGAAACCACGCAGGATAACTAAAGCAAAAATCCACCCCCACCACCATCCGCGGAGTCTCCTCCGCCATCCCCACCAGCCACGCCCCCAACTCCTCCCGCGTCCGCCCACCCTCCAGCGCAAACCGCCCCCCCGAGCCAGACGCTCCCTCCGTCCACACCCCAGCCCAGATCTTCTTCCGCTGCCCCGGCCCCTTATCCCCCGACCAGTCCACCGCCACCACCCGCTGCAAATCCATATACCCCATCCTAATCACCGGAACTTTCTCGCCACACAATCCGTAGATCACTCCAGAGGGTTACACCGCCATGATCAAGCTTCTCCTCTTCCTCATTCTCCTCGTCGTCTGCTGGCCCATCGCCGTGGCCGCAGTCATTCTCTATCCCCTCATCTGGCTCGTCCTGCTCCCCTTCCGTCTCGTCGGAATCGTCGTCGGCAGCACCTTCTCGTTCATCGCCGCCCTCTTCTCGCTCCCCGCCAGAGCCATCCGCAGCATCTAGCCCTAAGCCCTCACGCCGCCACTCAAAACTCCGGCAGATCCTCATCCCCCGCCCCATAGCTGTCCGAGTCGCCGCCCCCTTCCACCGGCATCACCTCTTCCGGCAGCTCCCACTCCCGCAGCACCTTGTAGATCGCCGTCGACGAGAACCCCGCCCGCATCAGCCGCCCCATCACGCGCGCTGTCTCCTTCTGGGCGGCAGCTCCACTGGGCTTCTTCATCCGCTTCCGCGCGATGTACTGCCGAGCCAGCGCCACCTCATCCACCTCTTCGTACGCCGCCGTCAGCGTCGTTGCTATCAGCTCCTTCTCGACTCCCTTCTGCATCAGGTCCTGCTGCACCCGCCGCTTGCCGAACTTCTCATGCTCCTTTCGCATTCGCGTGTAGTCCGCCGCAAACCGCGTGTCCGAGAGATAGTTCAGCTCCTTCAGCCGCACCACCACCGCATCCATCGCGCGCTCACCGGCCTCACCCTCTTCTGCACGAGCCCGCATCAGCCGCTTCAGATCCCGCACCGTCCGCATCCGCCGCGCCAGCACCCCCAGCGCATACTCAAACAGTCCAGCCTCGCCCACCGGCTCCCGCTTCTTCGCCGCACGAGAACTCATACGCTCATCGTACCGCCGCCGCCGTCTTTGCAATCACCGCGGGCCGCCACGCGCTGCCCCACTGCGAAGGCTTCGGCCCCATCACAAACTTCACCGTAGCCCCAGCCTGTATCTGCTCCCACGAAATCACCGGCACCGTCAGAGCCCTGCCATCCAGCGTCGCCGATTGAATATAGACATTAGCCGCCGAGTTATTAGCCGCCACTACCGTAAACACCTTCCCATTCCCCAGCTTCAAACTCATCCGCCCATACAGCGGGCTCCCCACCATGTACTCCCCGCTCGCCGGGTTCACCGGATACATCCCGATCACCGTAAACAGCAGCCACGCCGACATCTGCCCGCAGTCATCATCGCCATCCAGACCACCCGCGTCATACCCGTACTCCGCCGCGGCAATCTCCCTCACCTTCGCCTGCGTCTTCCACGGCTGCCCGGCAAAGTCGTACAGATACCCGTAGTGATGGCTCGGCTCATTGCTGTGTTTGTTGTGCCCACCCGCAAAGTGCTGGTCCAGCTTCGCCGCATACTTCTCCGCGCCACCCATCAGCTCCATCAGCCCGCCCTGGTCATGGAACGGCGACCACGTGTAGACCCAGGCATCGCCCTCCGTCCATCCCGAGACCGACCTGTTCGTATTCGTATCCCCACCCTCCCCACCCGGCGGAGCCCACTTCCCATCCGACGTCCTGCCATTCATCAGCCCCAGCGCCGGGTTATACAGATTGCGGTCATTCAACGACCGCTGCAGAAAGAACTCGTAATCCTTCTGCTTCCCCATCGCCTTCGCTACCTGCGCCACGCACCAGTCGTCGTAGCTATCCTCCAGCGTCCGCGACGCCGCCTCGTCCGTCTTGTCCGTCGGAATAAATCCCAGCTCCTTCAGATACGTCAGCCCTGCCCGAGCCTCATACGGCGTATGCTCTTCGCGATCCAGCCAGCGCCGCGTCGTGTCCCCATCCGGAGGCACCATCGCATCCTTGTAAACCGCCTGCCACGCCACCTCGCGATCGAACCCCGTAAACCCCTTCCGCACCGCCTCCGCCACCATCGAGTCCGCATGCGTCCCGATCATGATGTTCGTATACCCCGGATTCGGCCACTTCGGCATCCACCCGCCCTCTTTGTAGTTTTGCAGCAGCGCCGTAATCATCCCACCCACACGCTCCGGAGCCACCAGCGTCAGCCAGCTATTCTCCGCGCGAAACGTGTCCCACATCGAGTACGACGTATAGCTCTCACCCTTGTGCACCTCATCGTCAAACGCACTGTAGTACCGCCCTCCCTCGGAAAAGGTGCGGGGGTAGAGTAATGCGTGATACATCGCCGTATAGAGCCGAACCTTCTCCTTCTCCGTCGCGCCCGTCACCTGCATCCGGTCCAGCTTCTCGTCCCACACCGCACGCAGCTTCTTCTGCACCCCGGCAAAGCCCCACGCCGGAATCTCCCGCCGCAGATTCGCCCGCGCATCTTCCACACTCAGAAACGAAGTCCCCACCCGCGCCTCCACCACCGCCCCCGGCGCAAACTCCGCATACGCCCCGCGGCTCGAACCCAGCGAAGCATCCTCCATCCCCCACACCTTCCCCGCCAAAGGAGCCTCGCGAAACTCCATCACAAAATACCCCTTGAAGCTCGGCAGCGCAGCCTTCCCCGTATTCGGTCCCAGGTGCGCATCCATCCGGTGCGGGTTGTACCCGGTCAACTCACGCTTCGCCACATCCACCGCCGCGAACCCCGCAATCCCCGCCCGCGAAGTCTCCATCAACACCCGCGCCACACCATCTTTCGGAAACTGAAACCGCAGATACCCGCACCGCTCCGTCGCCGTCATCTCCACCCGAATCTGCCCCGCCTGCAGATCCGCCCCCGAACCCGGGTGTCCCAAATCTCGCTTCTGCAATGTGGGCTCCTTCTGACCCGCCCCATCCCCCAAAGTCACCGCATAATAATCCGGCCGCGCCACCTCACTCCCATGCGAGTACGCCATCTTCCGCGCCTCGGGCGAAGTCCGCACCTCCTCCGCAGCAGAAGCGCCCACCTGCGGCATTAACGTCACATACCCATAGTCCCCCATCCAGATCGCCGGCTGATGCGTCCCCAAAAACCCCGAGATGGTTGTGTCGTCATAGTTGTACGAGGTCACGCTGATCTTGTTCTGCCGCGTCTGCGCCGTCCAGTTCGTCATCCCAAACGGAGGTGTCACAAACGGCATCGTCCCGCCATACCCCAACACACTCTTCTGCGACCCCAGCAGCGGATTCACATACGAAACCCCATCCCGCTCCGCCGCCCCGGCACTCACCACACCTAAACCCAACACAGCCGCCAACACATATCTACACATGGCAAAGAAGTATAAGTTCCCACCCTACCCTCCGCAACGAAACCCCCTCGAATCTGAACTCACCCGCACTTTGCACGCAACCACGATCTGCCCTCCTCTATACGATCTGTCATCCCGAGCGAAACGACTCGCGCTTTGCGAGCCGTGGAGTCGAAGGACCTGCGGTTGCAGTTGCTTTTGCCGTTGCACATGCCGTTGCCTTAAATCCGCCTTTGCCTTATCCGCTTTTATCCATTCAATCCGTGTAATCCGTGTTAAGCCTTTCCTACCTCGGACTCACCGCATACCTCCCGCTCTTAGTCCATCGATCACACCAATCCCCCACCGTCTCGTACCAAAGCTTTGAGTTCTGCGGCTTCAAAACCCAATGCCCCTCATCCGGAAAATAAAGCATCTTGCTAGGAACACCCAGCCGCTGCAACGCCGTAAACAGCTGAAACCCCTCGCTCACATCGAGCCGGTAATCCTTCTGCGAATGAATCACCAGCGTAGGCGTCTTCGCATTCTGAATATGCAGCATAGGCGACCACTTCCTGAAAGGATCCTCGGAAGCAGGCAAAGCCGCATACCGCCACGGCTGCCCCGGTTCTCCGGCCTTGGTTCCTTGTGGATAGTCCCCCGCCCGCCGAAACTCCCACTCGTTGAACCACATCTCTTCCGTATCCCCATACGCACTCGCCGGGTTATACATTCCGTCATGTGTCACGATGCACGCGAACCGTTTCGTATGCGTCAGAATCCAGTTCGCCATGAACCCGCCATAGCTCGCCCCCAGCGCACACTCCCGCGTCTTATCGATGAACGGAAACTTCGCCTCCGCCGCATCCAGCCCGCGCATCAGGTCGATATACGCCTTCCCGCCCCAGTCCCCATTCACTCCATCGATAAACGCCTGCCCATACCCCGTCGACCCGCGCGGATTCACCATCACCACCACATACCCATCCGCCGCCATCAACTCCGCATTCCACCGATAACTCCACGCATCCCCCCAGGCCCCCTGCGGCCCCCCATGAATCAAAAACTTCAACGGATACTTCTTAGCTGGGTCGAAGTTTGGTGGCTTCACAACAAATCCCTGCACCGTCGCCTTTTCGGCTCCTTCAAAATCGAAGGTTTCCATATTCGCAAGATCGAGTCTCGCAAAAACCTCATTGTTGAGGTGGGTCAGTTGGATTCCTCTTGAATTGGAGTTCATGCTCTTGGTCGGGTAGACAAATATCTCGGGAGGCTGTTGTGTAGTCATCTTTACAACAACGAGAGCGTTTCCTTGCTTTCGTGGAAATAGCCCTAACAGGGGCCGAATGTCCGAGAACTCTCCTTCGCCTTTGAGAAACTCAAGTCGATTGTCAACAACGCTAATTCCATCAATGTCTTCCGAACCTCTCCGAGCCGTCGCGAATAATACGCCACTCGAGTCCGGCGTCCATGCCAATTCATCAATCCACCCATCGTAGTAAGACATGAGTTCTAAGGTTGTTCTCTTCTCACGGTCGAACCACATCAACCGAAACCGGTCACTCTCATACCCAGCCCGCGCCTGCGACCGGAACGCAATGTACTTCCCATCCGGCGAATAAGCCGGCCCATCATCACTCCCCAAACTCGTAGAAATCTTCCTCGGCTTCGCTCCCTTGTCATCCAGCAGCAGCGTAAACACATCGTTATTTGTACTCGCCGCCGGAACCTTATCCAGATTCGCCACAAACGCAATCTCCTCCGACCCCGGAGCCCACGCATACCCCAGTGGCCCACCCAGGCTGAACGTCGGCGTCTCTGCATCCCCCACCACGCTCGCCGGAGTCAGGTCCCGAATATCCTCGCCATTCGCCCGCGACACTACCAGCACATGGCTCCGCTTCTTCCCCGTGAACGCATTCCAGTGCCGGTACAGCAGCGAATCCCACACCTGCGCCTTCACCGGACTCTTCGCCGCCGCCTCATCCTTCGCCCTGTCGCACGCATCTTCCTTCGCCCACTCCCCAAGGTCCGAGCACTCCGGATACACACTGCTCACAAACAACAACCGCTTCGAGTCCGGCGACCACACCGCCCCATCCGCCCCCGTACTCACCTGCGTCAACGCCTTCCCAAGCCCCACGGTCCCCGCCGCATCATCCCACGCAGCCAGCACAATCTGCCCGTTCCCCTGAGCGTCGTCAGCAGTCCAACTCACCCACCTCCCATCCGGCGAAAACCGCCCATTCGACTCCCCCGCCCCGGCCGTAACCTGCACCTCAGCCCCACCCGTCATCGGCACCACCCAAAGATGATTCACCTTGCTGTTCGCAGCCAGCGAAACATCCGTCACCGAAAACAGTACCCACTTCCCGCTCGCCGAAATCTGCGGATCGCTCACCCGCTTCATCCGCTGCAGGTCCTCAAACGTCATTGGCCGCTTCGCCCCCACCGCCGCCTGCCCCAGCCCACTCCCCACCGCCAACCCATAAACCGCCACCACCAAACCCGCACGCGTCATCCTGTTCATCATCATGACCGAAAGTCTAACCCCACACCCTTGACAAATCCCCACTCCAAATCACCCACCCCCAAAAACAAAGTGACCCAAAAAAAACACAAGTACCCCGCTAACCCCAATCTTCCGAAGACTTTGCACCAAAACAGGGGGGAGGGGGGTACTTCTGAACCCTACGCCCTGAGCCCTGTGCCCTGAACCCTGTCCCCTTGCCTTAGAGGAAGATCCACCACCACCGCAGCCCCGCAAGGATGCAGATTGAACGCAGCAATCTCTCCCCCATGCTCCCGCACAATCCCATAGCAGATCGACAACCCCAGCCCAACCCCTTCGCCCGGCTCCCGCGTCGTATAGAACGGATCGAACACCCGCCCCGGCTCCTTGAACCCCGGCCCCGTATCGCTCACAATCAGGTGCAGCTTCTCGGCGTCAAAGCTCGCCGCAATCCGAATCGCATGGGCCTTGTCATACGGCCTCGGCGCAGCACCGGCAATCGACTGCGCGGCGTTATTCAGCAGATGCTCCATCACCTGCCGCAGCCTGCCCTTGTTCCCCCGCACCGCCGGAATCCCGTCGCCCACCTGCATCACCATCCGCACGCCGCGCTCATCCAGCTTGCCGGAGCACGCCTCCGCCACCTCAAACAACATCGTCGTAATCTCCACCGGCTCATCGCCCAGCGTCACTGGCCGCCAGAACGTCAGCAGACTTTCTACCGTGTCCCGCATCCGCCTCGCCTCATGGGCAATCGTCCGGGCACCTTCCTGCACCCGCGCCTCGCTCGTCATCTCCGCGATCAGCTCGGCGTAGCCCAGCACCGCCGTCAGCGGATTGTTCAGCGCATGCGCCACCCCGCCCGCCAGTTGCCCCAGCCCGGCCAGCTTCTCCGCCCGCATCAGCCGTTCCGCCAGCGCCGCATTCTCCATCGTCCGGGCCACCTTCATCGCCAGCGTCTCCAGCGGGGGAATCGCCTCCTCCACCCGCCGCCGGTGCATCGCCTCCCCGCTTACCGCAAGCGCTCCCAGCATCCGCCCCGCCGTCGTCCACAGCGGAACCACCACTGCCCGCCCCAGGCCCGCCCCCATCTTCACCACCAGGCTCTTCCCGCCCATTGGCCGCTCCAGCCCGCCCATCGCCCCTGCCCGCCGCGTCCCATCCTCCTTCCGCCGAGCCTCCGCCCAGCTCCGCAGCGCCTCCAGCCCCGCATCCTCCATCCCCACGCAGCCCGCCACCACCATCCGCCCCTCGGCATCCACCGCCAGCATCGCCACCTGGTCGAAGACGCTCCACTGCGCCACCGCAGCACACACTAAATGCCCCAGCGGACGCACATCGCCGTTCCCCGGCAGCCTTACCTCCAGCCGCGCATATCCTTCCATCTCCTCGCGCAGCCGCAGTTCCCACCGCCGCAACCCCGCATGGACCCGCCTCTGCTGCCACAGCACCCCCACCGACCCCCACAAACACACCACCACCCCCGCCACCCCCCAATGCACCCATCCCGCCCCCCAAACTGCATCCAACATCACCAAACCTCCGTTTCTCGCGTCTATTCTTGATAGCGCGGGTTATGTACTTCATCCGGCCAACCCGCCGCAGCCCTCAGGAGTTCACGCAAGCATGAAGCCCTTCGCCGCATCGCACATCCGCCGCACCCCTCTTCTGGTGCTGGCACTCCTCACGCTATCGGCACTCCCCGCCACCACCCGCGCCGCTGTCGCAAATCCATACGCAGGCGCCGCTTCAGCCAATCAGGACCCCGCAGGCTTCAGCCGTCTCGACCCCAAGCTCCCGGTCGGCATCACACCCGACGAGATCATCAAAAAGTTCTCCGCCCGCGAAACCCTCTTCAACGAGGCCCGCCAGAACTACACCTTTCGCCAGTCCGTAAAGGTCAACACGCTCGAAGAAGACACCAACCGCGTCGACGGCGAGTACCAGCAGGTCACCGACATCACCTTCGACAAGGAAGGCAAGCGCACCGAGCACGTTATCTTCGCCCCCCAGAACTCGCTCGAGCGTGTCCAGATGTCCCCCGCCGACTTCCGCGACATTGAGCAGCGCCTCCCCTTCATCCTCACCACCGCCGACCTTCCCCAGTACGACATCACCTACCTCGGCCGCCAGAAGGTCGACGAGCTCGACACCTACGTCTTCTCCGCCGGCCCTAAAGTCATGGAGAAGAACAAACGTTACTTTCAAGGCAAGGTCTGGGTCGATCAGCAGGACTTCCAGATCGTCCTCGTCAACGGCAAGAACGTCCCCGACGACACCCGCAAGGGCCACGAAGACCTCTCCCCACCCTTCACCACCTACTACGAGCAGATCGACGGCAAGTACTGGTTCCCCACCTACACCAAGGCTGAGGGCGTCCTCCACTTCGGCGTTTCCGGCGGCGGCGACGTCCACATCCGCACCATCGTCAAATACTCCGACTACAAACAGTTCCGCGCGAAGAGCCGCATCATCTACAACGGCGAAGAACTCAATAACAATCCGGCGCCCCCTCCCGACCAGCCGCAGAACCAGCCACCTCCACCCAAAAAGCCCTAGCCCAAGTCCTCCCTCTGATGTCCCGTGAGACACTACCCCTCACGCAAATCAAGGGGAGGCACTCCACGAAATACCGCAACCGGGTGTTGGGCTATCTCTCTGTCCTGTTCGTTATCACTCTGCTGGACCGAATCTGCCTCTCTGTCGCCGGCCCGCGCATGCAGGCCGATCTGCACATCGGCCCCGTCGGCTGGGGCTGGATCACCGGCATCTTCAACCTCGCTTACGGCCTGTTCGAGATCCCCAGCGGCGTACTCGGCGATCGCATCGGCTCCCGCAAGGTCCTCACCCGCATCGTCCTCTGGTGGTCCGCCTTCACCGCCCTCACCGGAGCCGTCGCCAGCTTCCCCATTCTCCTTATCGTCCGCTTCTGCTTCGGAGCTGGCGAAGCCGGTGCCTACCCGAACGCCTCCATCGCGGTCAATCGCTGGTTTCCCCTGCGCGAGCGCGCCCGGGCCTTTGGATTCCTGCTCATGTCCGCGCAACTCGGCAGCGGACTCACGCCCCTCCTCGTCGTCCCCATCCAGATTCACTACGGTTGGCGCGCCTCGTTCTACTGCTTCGGCCTCCTCGGTGTGCTTTGGAGCATCGCCTGGTACGCCTGGTTCCGCGACTCCCCCACCGAAAAATCCGGCATCTCCGCAGCCGAGCTCGACGAGATACGCGACCTGCCACCCAACGCCGACCACTCCATGCCCTGGTCCATCGCCATCCGCTCGACCAACCTGTGGTCCATCTGCGCCCTCGCCGCCAGCTACGTGTACTCCCTCATCTTCTTCCAGACTTGGTTCCACACCTACATGATCAAAGGCCGCGGCTTCCACGAAACCGACCTCTTCCTCACCGTGCTGCCCTATCTGGTCGCCGGCGGCGGCAACCTCCTCGGCGGCATCCTCGGCTCCGTCATCGTCGCCAGAATCGGCCTCACCTGGGGACGTCGGTCCCTCGGCATCATCGGACTCGGCATCGCCTCCCTGGCCGCCGTCGTCCTCATCTACACCAAAGACCGCACCGTCGCGGTCATGGCCCTCTCTCTCCTCTACGGCGGCATGACCTTCCAACAGCCAGGCGTCTTCGCCGTCTGCCTCGACATCGGCGGTAAGTACGCCGGCGCCACCGTCGGTGCCATGAACACAGCAGGCATCTTCGGCGGAGTCTTCTCCTCTGTCATCTTCGGCTACCTCGTCAGCTACTACGGCAACTACACCGCACCCTTCATCCCCATGGCCGCCCTGCTCGTCGTCGGCATCTTCCTCTGGCTCAAAATCGACCCCACCCGACAGCTCATCTCCGAAGCCAGCTCCGAAGCTCACCCAGCCTGATCCATGCGCTAGACTCACCAGTATCATGCGCAATCTACATTGCCTTCTCGCCCCGCTCTGCGCCGCGTCCCTCCTCTGCGCCCCGCTCGCGGCACAGCAGCCCCCAGATTCTAATCGCGACCCCCAGCTCGAGGCCCAGCTCCCCGCACTCCTCGAAACCTACAAGGCTCTCCACCAGCATCCCGAACTCTCCCGCCACGAGACCTGGACCGCCGCCTACCTAGCCACCGCCCTCCGCAAACTCGGCTTCACCGTCACCGAGCACGTCGGTAAATATTCCGACGGCACCCCCGCCGAAGGCGTCGTCGCCATCCTCCAGAGCGGCACCGGCCCACGCCTTCTCCTCCGCACCGAGCTCGACGCCCTCCCCGTAGCCGAAAAGACCGGCCTGCCCTACGCAAGCAGCCTCGCCGCCAAAGACTCCTCCGGCCAGTCTGTCGGCGTCATGCACGCCTGCGGACACGACATCCACATCACCACTATCCTCGGCACCGCCCAGCAGCTCACCGCGCAAAAGTCCAAGTGGCACGGCACCCTCATGATCGTCGGCCAGCCAGCCGAAGAGGTCGGCGACGGAGCTCGCGCCATGCTCAACGACCACGTCTACGAACGCTTCGGCAAACCCGACTACGTCCTCGCCGAGCACGACGTCTCCGACATCGCCGCCGGCCAGGTCGGCGTCGTCAGCGGCCCCTTCAAATCCAGCGCCACCGGCATCGACGTCGTCATGCGCGGCGTCGGCGGCCACGGCGCCAAGCCCGAGCAGACCAAGGACCCCGTCGTGATGGCCGGCGAATTTCTCGTCCTCGTCCAGACCATCGTCAGCCGCCAGAACACACCGCAGCAGCCCGCCGTCCTCACCGTCGGTCACATCACCGGAGGCACCAAGCGCAACATCATCCCCGAAGAAGTCCGCATGGAGATCTCCATGCGCAGCTTCGACGAGACCCAGCGCCTCGCCATGATCGAAGCCGTCAAACGCACCGCCAACGGAATCGCCATCGCCGGCAACGTCCCCGCCGACCGCATGCCCCTCATCACTATCCCCGAATACATCCCCGCCACCTACAACGATGCCGCCCTCGCCGACCGCTTCCGCACCATCGCCCGCGCAGCCCTCGGCCCACAGAACCTCGTCGAAACCAAACCCAGCATGGCCAGCGAAGACTTCGGCCAATGGGCACTCCCCGACCACTCCATCCCCATCTTCTGCTTCTGGCTCGGCGTCTCCGACCCCGCCAAAGTCAAGGAAAGCGAACGCACCGGCGTACCCCTCCCCGCCACCCACTCCGCCCAGTTCGCCCCCATCCCCGAACCCACCCTGCGCACCGGCATCACCACCATGACCGCCTTCGCCCTCTCACTCCTCAACGAATAACCAGTCCAGACGCCTGTACCTGCGGCCTGACTCAAATCATCGCTAAGGCTGCGCCTCGTCCAAAAGCACCTCGTACGAAATCGAGAGCATCTTCGCAACCTGTTCCGAACTCAAGCCCGCCGCGAGCAGGGCCTGCACTCGCGCCCTCAGCTCCGCCTTATACGGCTCGCTCGGCACAAACTGTTCCGCGATGAAGTCGCTCTGGGCACCCATCCCGCGACGATCCGGATAACCTCTCTGCTTCGCCATACCCATCCCTCAACTTCATGTTCTTAACGACAAGCAAGACGGCAACCCACAGAAGCCATAGTTTCACGTCGAGAATCCTACGGCGCAGCACAATGCGCATCCGGCTCCGCATGCTGCTGCGTCATCCACCGATCCATTAGCGTCCCCGTACACCGCCCCCGCAAAGGTGCTTCACCCCCGCCGAGTGCGCGTGCTTCACCTGCCACCGCGTCAGCCTATTCTGCGGTTGGTCCTCTTCAGCCTTCTCGCCCTGGAAGCAGTCCACCCACGCCAGCCACCAGTCCCCGCCCTCACCCGTCTTATCGCCACACACATCACACCTATAACTCTCGCCATCAGCCATCCACTCTCCCGCACTGACTAGCAACTAGAAACTAATAACTAGCAACTGCTCCTACGCTGCAGCGTCTGATTCGAAGTAAAGATACTTCCGCCAAGCCGCATCCGCACTCCCGATCATCCGCATGATGTGCCGCGAAGTATGCAGCGTAAACGGCCGCGGCTCACGCAGCAGCCGCATCTCCGTCAGCTCATGCAGCATCTGGTTGCCCTTGCGCCGGTTGCAGTCGTGGCAGCACGCCACCAGGTTCTCCCACGTCGAAAGCCCGCCCCGCGAGCGCGGAATCACGTGGTCCAGCGTCAGTTCGCCCGCCGTCAGCACCACGTTGCAATACTGGCATGCATTGCGATCGCGCAGCAGGATATTCTTCCGGCTTAACGCCCGCGTCTGGTGCGGAATCCGCCGATACTCCAGCAGCCGAATCACACTCGGCATCGCCACCCGCATCCGTGCCGCGTGCAACTGCGCCCCCTGCTCTTCTTCGGTCCGGGCCACACCCTTCAGCACCAGCACCAGCGCCCGCCGTGCCCCGCAGATATTGATCGGCTCATACGACGCATTCAGCACCAGCACAGGAGTCTGCATCGCCGGCTGCCGAAACACTCCCACCCGCACATCCAGCTCCGTCTTCACACGCCCATTCGCATGGGTGCCGTGGCTGATCCCGTGTCCCGCATGACGCTTTCCGTTCGAACCCTGCTTCCGCATCTTCCCCGCCTTCATGTTTCCCGATTGCATCGTCCAACCCTCCGGTGCCGTTGCTTTCACTAACCACTACCCACTAATCACTACTCGCTATCTTTCGTCCCAGAACTCCACAAACTCCTTCTGCGCCCGCGACACCGTCGCGACCCAAACCTTCGCCGCGCCCGCCCGCCGCAGCACTCGCGCACACTCCCGGGCCGTCGCACCGGTCGTATAGATGTCGTCGAGCAGCAGCACCTCGCGGCCTACCAGCGCGGCATCCTTCGCCACTGCAAACGCACCGCGCAGATTTCTCCGCCGCCCGGTCGGCGTCAACGCAAACTGGCTCTCCGTATCCCGAACCCGCCGCAGCGCGTCAGGCTGCGCCTGCAGCTTCCACGCCGGACGCGCCTTCCGCAACAGTCCCAGCGCCGCATCCGCCAGCAGCACCGCCTGGTTGTACCCTCGCTGCTTCTGCTTCGCCGAAAACAGCGGAACCGCCACCACCACCATCTCCCGCGCTGCCGCACCCTCCAGCGTCAGGATCGCTTCCGCCAGCATCGGCCCCAGCAATCCCGCCACCTCGCGCATCCGCTCATACTTCAGCAGGTGGACCATCTCCCGCAACTCATCCTCATACACCCCGTACGCCACCGCCCGCGCAAAATCAGGAGCCACCATCCGGCACGGCGCACACAGCAATCCTTCACTCAGGCCACGCACCGCCGAAACCCCACGCCCGGCAAACCGAGCCCCATCCATATCCAGCGCCTCGCCACAGCAATCGCAGAGCGCCATCCCATGCACAGCAGATTGTCTCGGAACCCGCCCCACGCAGGCCTCACATACCGGAATCACGCCCGCCCGCAATAGCGCTCCCCCACAGGTGCGGCAGTCGGCAGGAAAAACAGTGGTTACCAGATCGTCCACAACAGCCCGAGCCACCAATCCCGGACCCTTCAGCAAACGCGAGAACGCGCCAAACTCCCCCACCCCACCAGGTGGCCTACCGGGTGGACCCCCGGCAGATCGTTCAAGCGCGTTGTCATTCAAGCATTCGCTGAAGACTCACCTCACTTGCCGACGCTCCAGGTTCTTTTGGGCATCAAGCCCGCAGCACCGCGCCATGCCTGCAGTATAAGCCGACCCCAGCCTCCAGCGCCAATCAATTCCAGTTCATCCTCCTTTCACAGCTATACTCCCGCCATGCGCCGCTCTCTGTTGATGCTCGTTCTCCTCGCCTCCGCCATCCCCGCCCTCACCCAATCCATCACCATCTCTTTCCCTACCTCTAAATCCGCAAAACCCCTCGACGGACGCCTTCTCCTCCTCTTATCCAACGACACTGGCCCTGATGGGAAAGCCGAGCCCCGCAACCAGATCGACGACACCCCGCGCACTCAGATCGTCTTCGGCACCACCGTCGACGACCTCGGCCCCAACCACCCCATCCCCGTCACCAACGCCTACGCCGGCTACCCCTACAAAACCCTCGCCGACGTCCCGCCCGGCGACTACACCGTCCAGGCCGTCCTCAACATCTATGAGACCTTCCACCGCGCAGACGGCACCACGGTCAAGCTAGCCCCGGATAGAGGCGAAGGCCAGCACTGGAACAGCGCACCCGGAAACCTCTACTCCAAACCCATCAAGCTCCACATCGGCCCCAGCCCCGCGCCCATCCAACTCTCCCTCACCGAAACCATCCCGCCCATCGCCCCCGAGCCCGACACCAAGTACATCCGCCACCTCAAAATCCAATCCGCCCTGCTTACTAAATTCTGGGGCCGCCCCATGTTCCTCTCCGCCATCGTCCTCCTCCCCGAAGGCTTCGACGAGCATCCCAACGCCCACTACCCCCTCGCCGTCTTCCATGGCCACTTCCCCACCGGCTTCGACGACTTCCGCACCACCCCGCCCGACCCCGACCTCAAACCCGACTACTCCGACCGCTTCCACCTCGCCGGATACAACCGCATCCAGCAGCAGGAGGCCTACGCCGAGTTCAAGCAGTGGACCGCCCCCAACTTTCCCCGCCTCCTCGTCCTCCAGATCCAGCACGCCAACCCCTTCTACGACGACTCCTACGCCGTCAACTCCGCCAACCTCGGCCCCTACGGCGACGCCATCGAAACCGAACTCATCCCCGCCGTCGAAAAACAGTTCCGCGCCATCGGCCAGGGCTGGGCCCGCTTCATGTATGGCGGCAGCACCGGCGGCTGGGAGGCTCTCGCCGTCCAGATCCTCTACCCCGACCACTACAACGGGGCCTTCGCCGCCTGCCCCGACCCCGTAGACTTCCACGCCTACAGCACCACCGACCTCTACACCCAACCCAACATCTTCTACCTCGAAGGCGCCAACAAAAAAGTCGAGCAGCCCGCCATGCGCGATTACCTCGGCCGCACCCTCATCTCCGTCCGCGACAACGTAGCGTATGAAGCGGCTCTGGGTGATAAAGGCAGATCGGGAGAACAGTTCGACATCTGGCAGGCCGTCTACTCTCCCGTCGGTCCCGACGGCTACCCCAAACCCATCTTCGACAAGACCACCGGCACCATCGACCACGCCACAGCCGCCTACTGGCGCGATCACTACGATCTCAACGCCATCCTCCAGCGCGACTGGGCCACCCTCGGCCCCAAACTCCAGGGCAAGATCCACCTCTACGTCGGCTACGAAGACACCTACATGCTCAACAACGCCGTCTACCTCATGGAAGACTTTCTCAAAACCACCGGAACCACCGGCCACGGCGTCCCCTACCAGGGCGAAGTTCTCTACGGCCCCCGCGCCGAACACTGCTGGAACGGCGACCCCACCCTGCCCAACGCCCTCAGCCGTCTTCACTACAACACCACGTATATCCCCCGCATCCTCGACCGCATCCAGAAGACCGCCCCACCTAACGCCGACATGAGCTGGAGGTATTAACCTGAAGCCCATGCCGGAAAAAACCAAAAAGCCGGACCGTCCCCGCGAACCTGCCCGCGACATCCCCACCCCCGACGACGTCAACGCCGGCACCCTCGATGCCCTCCTCGAAGGCGTCGCCATCGACGACACCACCTTCACCGATCTCGACCTCTCCGGCCGCACCCTCCCCGCGCTCCGGGGCAGCAATCTTTTCTTCAACCGCATCTCGTTCGCCAACTGCGAGATCGCCTCCACCCGTCTCAGCGACGTCCGCTTCACTCACTGCGACTTCTCCAACGCCCAGCTCCGCGGATTTGAAGCCACCCGCGTCGAGTTCCATCACTGCAAACTCGTCGGCCTCAACGCCCTCGCCGCCCGTTGGCAGGACGTCCTCCTCGACCACTGCGACGCCCGCTTCGCCCAGTTCAGCGAGTCCCGCATCCGCCGTTCCCAGCTCCGCTCCACCCAGCTCCGCGAGTCCGCTCTCAACCGCGTCGACTTCGCCGGCACCTTCTTCTCCGACGTCTCTCTCCGCCAGGCCGAGCTCACCAGCACCGCCCTCGCCGGCCTCGATCTCACCGCCTGCGACCTCGAAGCCATCACCCTCAAACTCGACGACCTCCGCGGAGCCATCGTCAGCGCCCCGCAAGCCATGCAGCTCGCCCGCTTCCTTGAAGTCATCATCAAGTAATCGACAAAAGAGCGCACCACCCGCCAACCCGCCCTCGCTGATACACTCCCACCCAGCCCCAACATCGCAAATCAGCCGGAGAGCAACCACCCATGGCAACCACCCCCGTCACCAAACCGGCCTTCAAACCCTTCGTCCCCGCCACCGAAACCCGCCCCGAGCTCTCCGCCCGCGCCCTCATCCTCGGCGCCCTCTTCGGCGTCCTCTTCGGAGCCGTCACCGTCTACGTCGGCCTCCGCGCTGGCCTCACCGTGGCCGCCTCCATCCCCATCTCCGTCCTCTCCATCTCCATACTGCGCGCCTTCGGCAAGGCCTCCATCCTCGAAAACAACATCGTCCAGTCCACCGGAAACGCCGGCCAGTCCATCGCCTCGGGAGTCATCTTTACCCTCCCCGCCCTCATCTTCCTCGGTTTTGATCTAGAAGCTTCAAGAATCTTCGCCCTCGCCCTCTTCGGCGGATGGCTCGGCGTCCTCTTCATGATTCCCCTTCGCCGCCAGCTCATCGTCGACGAGCACGACACCCTCATCTATCCCGAAGGCACCGCCTGCGCCGACGTCCTCATGGCCGGCGAGCGTGGCGGCTCCTTCGCCTCCCGCGTCTTCCTCGGCCTCGGTCTCGGCGGCCTCTACACCCTCTTTCAGAACGACAATCTCTTCTCCCTCTGGCCCTCCCAGCCCGACTACCAGCCCGACCTCGGTACCCAGCACCTCCTCAAAGGCGGAGCCATCCGCGCCGACTGCACCCCGGAGTATCTCGGCGTCGGCTACATCATCGGCCTCCGCGTCGCCGCCATCATGCTCGCCGGCGGAGTCTTCTCCTGGCTCGTCCTCATGCCCGCCATCCACTTCTTCGGCGCCAACCTCACCACTCCCCTCTACCCCGGAACCGTCCTCATCAAGGACATGTCCCCTTCGGACCTCTGGCGCACCTACGTCCGCCCCATGGGCGCAGGGGCCGTCGCTTGCTCCGGCCTCATCACCCTCCTCCGCACCTTCCCCACCATCGTCGGAGCCCTCACCCAGGGCATGAAGAAGACCTCGAAGAACATCGCCGCCGCCCTCCCTTCGCGCACCACCCACGACCTCCCACCCATCGTCGTCTTCGGCGGCTCACTCGTCCTCATCCTCCTCATGGTTCTCTTCCTCCAGTTCAAGCCCGTCCCGGGAGCGCAGGTTGGCCTGCTCGCCAACATCGCCGCCGCCCTGCTCGTCGTCGTCTTCGGCTTTCTCTTCGTCACCGTCTCCGCCCGCATCGTCGGCATCGTCGGCAGCAGCGCCTCACCCGTCTCCGGTATGACCATCGCCACCCTCATGGCCACCGCCGCCATCTTCCTCGTCAAAGGCTGGACCGCCCCCGCCTTCGGAGCGCTCGCCATCACCATCGGAGGAATCGTCTGCATCGCCGCCTCCAACGCCGGCGACACCGCCCAGGACCTCAAGACCGGCTACCTCATCGGGGCCACCCCGTGGAAACAACAGGTCGCCATCATGGTCGGCGTCATCGTCTCCATCTTCTCCATCGGAGCCACACTCAACGCCATGAACAGCGGCCTCGAGTCCTTCCAGCGACTCCCCAAACCCATCCCCTTCAACCTCGCCACACTCCCCGACGGAGTCCAGGCCAAGGGCAACTTCTCCCGCGATCACGTCACCCTCACCGCCCACAACGCCACGGATCATTCCAAGGAAGATTTAGGCAACACAAAGAGTTACATTCTCCTCAACGCCATCGGCTCCACCACTCTCGACGACGGCAAATACCTCTTCAACCCAGCCACCAATCAGATCGAGGTCCAGTGGATTCAAGGTATCGGCAGCGAAAAGGCCGCCGCCCCCCAGGGCCGCCTCATGGCCACCGTCATCAACGGAATCCTCAGCCGCAAACTTCCCTGGACCCTCGTCCTGCTCGGCGTAGCCCTCGTCATCGTCGTTGAACTCCTCGGCGTCCGGTCCCTCACCTTCGCCGTAGGAGCGTACCTCTCCATCGCCACCACCCTCGCCATCTTCGTAGGCGGAGTCATGCGCTGGATGGTCGACCGCGCCATGGAGAAACACCGTCTCGAAAACCAGATCCCCGGCGACGAACTCGCCTCCGAAGAGATCTCCCCCGGCTCCCTCTACGCCTCAGGCCTCATCGCCGCCGGCGGCATCGTCGGCCTGCTCGGCGTCTGCATCAAGCTCTACGAAGCCGCCACCGAACACACCATCCCACGCTTCAGCGAACACAACCCCCTCCACCACGACTGGGTCAGCGTCATTATGTTCGCCCTACTCGCCTTCAGCCTTTACTACTTCGCCCGCAAGCCGCTCGATACGAGCAAAGGACAATAACCGTCCTACATACTTAGACAGTTTCGGCATCGTGCGCCTCGCGAGAACCCTTTACAAATAAGCCATGAGTGCCACGGCAATACCACCTAAAAGTATGCCAAACCTCTATCGATGCACCCGCACACGGTTGAACAAGCTGTAGCAGGTCTGCTCAAAGTGAAGCCAGAACCTGAAGCCCTCAAACCGCCGAATCGTGAGACGGATAGACCTACCGAGTAGCACAGTATTGCTCTAGCCCGTCTAAGTCGTAGTATCGGATTCCGGGAGGCTCACCGCATGAAATATCTCGGAGTTTGGGCCAGTATTGTCGCCCACCAGCGAGCGCAACACTGTCCATTCCGTATGCTTTTGTCGCCGCTTGTATCGCGTGTAGACCCTGGCGTATGTCTTCCATGATTGCGCGCGCTTCCTGGCCAGCTGTTCGGTCAAAGTAGAACGATCCATCGTGTCGGACGAGAATCTTGGGCGGGCACTGTTTGTCTTCTGGAAGTTGCTTGGCGATTTGAAAGTCGGGGTCGTGCAGGAGATGGACCGTAATGGCCGTCTGGATATTACCGGCCACGATGTTTGCTTTCAATAAAACGTCCGAGACTGTTTGTCCAGGTTGCGTGCCAAATGCCGTGATTGTGGAGAGAAACAGCAACAAGCCAGAACAAAGCCGCATATCCGCCCTCGCAACGCTCTAATCTCGAAGGAAAAGGCGTATGCGCAGAATATATCGCAGTGGAAAGGTTTATGGAATGACGTTTCAAACCAAAGAATACATCGACCCATCGGACATGCTTGCGTTCAGGTGTACGTGTAAGAAGTGCGGTACGGAAGTCACTATTGCGCGGGTTGGATGCACGACAGCCACCATCGAGTAGTGCTGGGTGTCCCACATCTCGCTTTTGCGATGTGGGCTCCTCAACCACCCTGCAATGAAATTCTTAACACAGGGTCCGCTAACTTCGATGTCATCGCCCAATGGCGGTCATTCACATCTCGCGCACCGAAACAGCCATCAATTTCGACGGCCTGATTGCGTGCGCAGGCGATGGCGATGAAATCCTTATCGAAGCGAATGACCACATCGTTGCCAGACTTTTACCGGCCAATACACCTCGTCCTCGCCTCCTGTCCGACTCCCTCCAGATTCTCAAAGAACGCGCTTCGACGGTAACGCTGGGCTCAGACTTTGGAAACAATCTGGAAAAGGCGATTCAGAGCCATCGCGAACCACTGAATCCCCCTGCATGGGACTAATACCCGCACCAGGTCCGCGCACGGAATGTCTTCAATCCCGCCATCCACCACCGCGCCGCTCAGCGCCGGAAACCGTTGCACCGTATCAAACGCCTCCAACCCGGAGTACGCCGTAATCACATTGAACTTTGCCGTCTCAATCACCAGCTTTCGGGTCGAGATGCTGCCGGGAAACTCCCGATCAATTACCAAAAAACAGGGTCTGGTCATAGCCGCTAATTTGCCCTTCTGAACCCACACTTCGCATCTCGCCCCCGACGTTTTTCAGAGTCCCCACTTGACAAAACCCGCCCCCGAAACACCCCGCCCCGCCACCCCTCCCAAATTCCTTGCCTCAGCTAACCCACATCGTTGCTATACTTTGCAGCAACACCCAATAGAATCAGTACTTTGCCACATTCCGCGCCACCGAAGTACCCGGCTAACTCACATGAATGGAAGACTTTGCGCAACATAAGGGGGGGAGGGGGGGGGACCTCAAAAATCGCCTGCCACGCCCGAACGGCGTATGCTTTTCCAGACACAGTTTGTCCCTTCAAAAACAATGCCAATCGACCCCAAAACTCCCTCTCGCCGTACCCTCATTAAAGGCGCCTTCGCCACCGGAGCCGTAGCCGCCGCGGCCACCACATTCGCCGAGACCCCATCCATGACCTCGACCCAAACCCCCACGGCCGCCGCCAGCCTCTCCGACCGCGACTACTGGCTGTCCGTCCTCACCAAAGTCTCCTCGCCCGTCCTCGAGGCCCTCGCCAAAAATCAGCTCCGCGCCACCATGCCCGTTGAGTGCGTCGCTGGCGAACTCGAATCCCGCCGCGCCTGCACCCACCTCGAAGCCTTCGGCCGCCTCCTCTGCGGCCTCGCCCCCTGGCTCGAGCTCGAAGGCCTCACCGGCCCCGAAGCCGCCGAGCAGGCTCGCCTCCGCGACCTCGCCCGCAAGGGTATCGCCAACGGCACCAACCCCGCCTCACCCGACCTCATGAACTTCGGCACCAACCAGCAGTCGCTGGTCGACGCGGCCTTCCTCGCCCTCGCCATCGTCCGCGCCCCCCAGCAGCTCTGGCACAAGCTCGACCGCGCCACCCAGCAGAACCTCGTCCGCAGCCTGCACGAAACCGCCCGAGTCTTCCCCAACCGCAACAACTGGCTCCTCTTCGCCGCCATGGTTGAGACCTGCCTCTGCTTCATGGGCGAGACCTGGGACCACCTCCGCGTCGACTACGCCTTCCACCAGCATGAGCAGTGGTACGTCGGCGACGGTGCCTATGGCGACGGCCCCCACTTCCACTGGGACTACTACAACAGCTTCGTCATCCAGCCCATGATGCTCGCCATGTACGACGGCCTCGACCTTCGCAGGGAAGACATGCGGCGAAAGGACACCCGCTCCAAAGACCCCAACGCCGACCGCTGGGACGACCTCCGAGTCGGCATCATGGAGCGTGCCCAGCGCTACGCCGCCATACAGGAACGCCTCATCAGTCCCGAAGCCACCTTCCCCGTCATGGGCCGCTCCCTGGCCTACCGCTTCGGCGCCTTCCAGCACCTGGCCGACACCGCCCTCCGCCACCACCTGCCCGCCGAAGTCTCGCCCCAGCAGGTCCGCGCCGCCCTCACCGCCGTCATCCACCGCATGATCGAGGCACCCGGCACCTTCGACGCCCACGGCTGGCTCACCATCGGCTTCGCCGGCCACCAGCCCTCCATCGGGGAGATCTACATCTCCACCGGCAGCCTCTACCTCTGCGCCTCCGCCTTCCTGCCCCTGGGCCTCCCCCCCGCAGACCCCTTCTGGTCCGCCCCACCCAAACCCTGGACCTCCAAGGCAGCATGGGGAGGCACCGACCTACCCCCAGACCACGCGATACAAGACCACGCCATCACCGGGTAGCCCTACGCTTGCGTTCGAGCCAGCGGCAGATAGAACGTAAAGACCGACCCCTGCTGCGGCTGGCTCGTCACTTCAATCGAGCCGCCGTGCGCTTCCACCACGGCCTTGGCAATCGCAAGCCCCATCCCGGTCCCCTGCACACGATACCGCTGCCCCTGCCCGCGATAGAACTTATCGAAGATCATCATCCGCTCAAAGTCATCCACCCCCACCCCCCGGTCCGCCACACTCGTAGCCAGCATCCCACGCGTCACCTCGCCGCTGATAAAGATGGGGCTACCCTCGTCCGAATACTTCGCCGCATTCTCCAGCAGATGCTGCAAAACCTTCGCAATTCGCTCCAAATCCATCATCGCTAGCGGCAACGTCTCCGGCAGTCGAATCTCCACCGGATGCGTCTTCAAGGGTCCATGCATCTCTTCCAGTGCGCGCTCCACCGCCTCGCGCATCGCATGGGGCCTCAGGTCCAGTTGAATGTCGTGCGCATCCAGCTCCGCCATCTCCATCGCCTGCCCCACCAGGCGATCCAGCCGCGCCGCTTCCTCCTCAATCACCTGCATCAGCTCTGCACGGCTCTCCGGCTTCAGCAACGCATCCGTCCGGAGGCTCGTAATTGCCGCTGTAATCGAAGTCAGCGGCGTACGCAACTCATGCGCCACGGAGTCCAGCAGCGCATTACGCAGCCGCTCGCTCTCGCGTGAGGCCTCCACCCGCGTCAGCGTCTCCACGGCCCCAGCCCGCTCAATCGCAATCGCCGCCAGCCCACACACTGCATCCAGCGCCTCCGGCGAAGTGCCACGCCCGGTAATCCCCACCGCCCCAATCGGCCGCGTCCCCAGCAGAATCGGCAGCAGTGTTACGCCCCGCTCCACATCCTCGCGATGGTCCCGCGTAAAGGCAGCATCGCGCAGCTCCGCGGCGGTCACATCCATATAGTTCGGACTGGACCGGTAGATCCTGTCCTTCTCTCGCAGATAGACGGCCGCCCCGCTCAGGTTGAATGTCGAAGCAATCATCTGCGGCAATACGTTCAACAGATCAATCACATTGCCGGTCACGAGCATCTGCTGGCTGAAGTCATACAGCCGCTCGGCCTCCCGCTGCCGCCGACGCGAACTCTTCGCCTCGCGCCGCGCACGCTCCGCCAGTTGGCTTGCGATAATGCCCGTCGCCAAAAACGTGAACAGGGCCACCCAGTTCCGCCCATCGCGAATCGTAAACGTCAATACAGGTGGCAGAAAGAAAAAGTTGAACGCCGCCGACGACAAAAACGACAGGTAAATCGCATGCTTCAGGCCCCAGTTCGCCGCCACCAGCAGAATGCCTAACAGAAACGTCAACGCCACCGTCGTCTCATTCGCGTGCGCCCAGCGAAAGTACACGGCTACAATGACGACGACGGTGCCCGTAGACACCGCATACCGAACCGCACTGCGCGTCAGACTTTTTTGCATCACGGAGTTCCAGCCTTCAACATCGCTATATCTTAGCCCTATGACCACACGCGACCCATCCAACTCCGCAATCAAGAGCCCAGAAGAATGGCTGGAGAAAGTCGCGCCTGAGAAGACCCGCGGCACCTTCAAGCTCTTCCTTGGCTACGCCCCCGGCGTCGGCAAAACCTTCAACATGCTCTCCGAAGCGATCCGCCGCCACGCGCGGGGTGAAGATATCGTGATCGGCGTTGTCGAAACCCATGGCCGCCCCCGCACCGCGGAACTCGCCGTCCAACTGGAACAAGTCCCCCGCCGTGCCATCGAATATAAGGGTGTCCTCTTCGACGAGATGGACCTCGACGCCATCCTCGCCCGCAAACCGCAGATCGTCCTCATCGACGAGTTGGCCCATACCAACATCGAGGGCGGCCTCCATCGCAAGCGTTACGAAGATGTCCTCGACCTCCTCGCCGCCAACATCGACGTCCTCGCCACCATGAACGTCCAGCACATCGAGAGCGTGGCCCCCACCGTCCAAAGCGTCACCGGCATCCAGATTCGCGAGGTAGTGCCCGACTGGTTCATTCAGCGCGCCGACGAGATCGTCATGGCCGATCTCACTCCAGAGGCCCTCCAGACCCGGATGAAACGTGGCGATATCTACGGCATCGCACGTGCGGAAAAGGCACTCGCTAACTTCTTCCGTCGTGGCAACCTCATCGCGTTGCGCGAACTAGCGCTCCAGCACGTCACCAAGGCAGTCGACCGAACCCTCACCGCCTACATGGATGCCAAGCGCATCCAAGCGAACTGGGCTGTGCGCGAGCGAGTTGCTGTCTGCATCAGTGCAAATAGCGCTTCGCAGATGCTGATAGCTCGTGGAGCACGGGTCGCTGAAGGTGTGGGAGGCGAGCTCTTCGTCCTCCACATCGATACAGGCGAAAGCAAGGCAGGCGAAGACCAGAACACCCTCGAAGCCAATATGCAGTTCGCCCGCAATCTCGACGCCCAGACGTTCGTGATCAAGGGCGGCAATGTCGCCACGGCCACGGCGGCATTCGTGCTCGACAAGCGTATTACGCACATCGTCTTCGGTCGCACCGCAGTCAGCGGCTGGCGCAAATATCTTTATTACTGGGCCATCCAGCATTTTCTTAAGGAAGCGCCCAACGTTGACGTTCACATCGTCACCCAGCATAAGGAGCACGATTGATGCACGCCGATCGCAACCACACAGCAGCCCAGAAGATTCTTCTCGTCGATGACGAGCCGCAGATTACCCGCGTCCTGCGCACCGCACTCTCGACCCAGGGCTACTCGCTCCACATCGCCGCCAACGGCGTTGAAGGACTTGAGGCTGTGCGCACCTGGGAGCCCGACCTCGTCATCACCGATCTCGCCATGCCGGAGATGGACGGCGTCGAACTCTGCCGCGAAATCAGGGCGGTCTCGCAGGTCCCCATCATCGTTCTCTCCGTCCGCAATCAGGACCGCCAGAAAATTGAAGCCCTCGATGCCGGTGCCGATGACTACGTCACCAAGCCCTTTAGCATCCAGGAGCTCCAGGCCCGCGTCCGCGCTCATCTCCGCCGCCGCACCGCTGCCACGCCAGAGGCCGCCCAGGTGCTCTCCCTCGGCGACTTCCACATCGACGTCCCCCAGCATCGCGTGCTGGTCCGCAATCAGGACGTCCACCTCACGCCCAAACAGTTCGATCTGCTCCTCTGCCTCGCTCAACACGCTGGACAAGTCCTCACCCACCGCGCCCTCCTTCAAGCCGTCTGGGGCACCAATGCCGACCAACCCGAATACCTCCGTGTCAACATCGGCCAACTGCGCAAGAAAATCGAAGCCCCCGATTCAGACGAGCCACGCTATATCCTCACCGAACCCTGGATCGGCTACCGCTTCCGGCCCACTGGGGACGATGCCTACTAGCGTCCTTTACGAATCCTTTATATCTTCGCTACGCACTCTTTACGTCCAGAGGCATTAAATCGGAGTAGCCGAGGCCAAAAGGAGCCTCCGATCACATTCTCATGGCAAAAAACCTAGCTTTTACGCTCTCTGCGTCTCTCGTACTTCTGGCAACTCTCTCCACACCATCCGCGATCGCTGAGAGCGACACACCGGCACAGAAGCCCATCACCCCTGAGTCGGCCAAATCCTTCTTTACCCGTCTCTCCGACGCCTACAAAGAGGATTGGCATCCCACCCAGCCTGCCGGCCCCGATGCGCCACGCCGCGGCTACCCAGCCCCACTCAACTCTCCTCCCTTTCCCAGCGGGGACTATAGCGTAGGCGGCACGCCCACCATCGGAGCTCCCGACACTCAAACTTATCCCCTCATGCAAGCCATCAATCAGAACCGCAGCCGCATCAAGATCTACGGCTGGCTCAACGGCGGCTTCAACGTCAGCACCTCCAATCGTGGCGATGGTGCTAACGCCCCCGCGGCGTACTACTACACCCCCAATCGCCTCGTGCCAGATCAGCAGGTCCTCTACATCGAGCGCCTCCCCGACACCGTCCAGACAGAGCATTTCGACTGGGGCTTCCGTATCGCTCAGGTCTATGGTCAGGACTACCGTTACACCACCTCGAAGGGCATCCTCTCCGACCAACTGCTCGTTAAGAACCATCGATCCGGCTACGACCCCGTCATGTACTATCTCGATCTCTACTTCCCTAAGGTCGCCCAGGGCATGAACATCCGCATTGGCCGTTACATTTCGCTGCCAGACATCGAAGCCCAACTCGCGCCCAACAACTACACCTACTCGCACTCTTTGCTCTACACCATTGATCCCTACACCCAGACCGGCATCGTTGCCAGCATTAAGCTCTCTAACCACTGGCTGCTGCAGGCGGGCCTCTCCGACGGTAACGATGTGGCTCTCTGGACGCCCGACGCAAAGGCCACCGGTACAGCCTGCGTCGATTTCATCTGGTCCAAAGGGGGCGACGCACTCTATACCTGCGCCAACTCCTTCAACGATGGCAAGTATGGATACAACAACCTCCAGGGCTACTACGAAACCTGGTACCACAAGATCAATGCCACATGGCACACTGACACCGAGTTCTGGTACATGTATCAGCGGGATGTCCCTAATGCAGCCGGCAACGTAAATAACCCCATTACGCCGGAACAAGGCACAAACGGGGCTTTCTGCAAACCCGGTCAGCTCCGTTGCTACGCTCCTGAGGTTGCCATCGTCAACTACCTCGAAAAGGAGATTAATCACCACAACTATCTCTCCTTCCGCAACGAGTTTGTCAACGACATCCGCGGTCAGCGCACCGGCTACCAGACCAAATACTCCGAGCACCTCATCAGCTACGGCCACTGGATCGGTTCCACTGTTCTCTTCCGCCCGGAGATCCGTCTCGAACACTCGTACAACGCAGCAGCTTATGACAACGGCTACAAAACTACCCAATTCGTCGTCGCTGGCGACATGATCTACCACTTCTAACCCAAACTCAACCGGAGCCCCGCAATGGCCGACATCTTTCTACCCGTAGCCTCTGTCCTCTTCTTCCTCGCAGCCATCGGCTATACCGCTGGCTGCGGGCGGCTCAACTCCAAACCAAACAACGGAGCTGGCAAATGATCGAACTCTCCTTATTGGCTCTCGTCACCGTCGCATTGCTCGCCTATCTCGTCTACGCACTCCTGCAACCCGAAAAATTTTAACTAACTCCGCAAAGGTAAGCCCCCAATGACCGCAAACGGTTGGTTCCAGATCGCCTTCTTCTTCACACTCGTCCTTATCTGTGCGAAGCCCCTTGGCATATACATGGCACGCGTCTTCGAGCGCGAACGCACCTTTGCCGATCGCATCTTCCGGCCCATCGAACGCCTCATCTATCGCCTCACCGGCATCGATGAAACTCATGAGATGCGCTGGACTGAGTACTCGATCGTCATGCTGCTCTTCAGTCTCGTCTCGCTCCTCGCCACCTACGCGATCGAGCGCGTCCAGCACCTGCTGCCGCTCAACCCCCAACACCTCCCCGGCGTAGCACCGGACCTTGCCCTTAACACTGCCGCCTCCTTCACGACCAATACCAACTGGCAGTCTTACGTGCCCGAAACCACCATGAGCTATCTCACCCAGATGCTCACCCTCGCCTACCATAATTTCTTTTCGGCAGCTGTGGGTATGGCCCTTGCCGTCGCCCTTATCCGCGGCATCTCCCGCAAAGAGTCGAAGACACTCGGCAACTTCTGGGTCGACACCACCCGCGCCTCCCTCTGGGTGCTGCTCCCCGGCTGCCTCATCTATTCGTTGCTACTCGTCTCGCAGGGCGTCGTACAGAACTTCCGCCCCTACGACCAGGCCACACTCGTGCAGCCGCAATCTGTAACCATCACCGGCTCAGATGGACAATCCTCCACGCAGATCATTACAACGCAGTCCATCGCCCAGGGGCCCGTAGCCTCGCAGGAGGCGATCAAGATGCTCGGCACCAACGGCGGCGGCTTCTTCAACGCCAATAGCGCCCACCCGTTTGAAAACCCCACCCCGCTCTCGAACCTCATGGAGATGTTCTCCATCTTCCTTATCCCTGGCGCGCTCACCGTCACCCTTGGCCGTATGGTCAAGGCTCCCGCCCACGGTTGGGCCATCTTCGCTGCCATGGCGCTGCTCTTCTTTGCCGGAGTGTTTGTCGCCTACTACGCCGAAGCCCAGCCCAACCCATTGCTCCACACCGCCTCGCTGCATCTCGACCAGCACCCATCTCCGGTCCAGGCGGGCGGCAACATGGAAGGCAAGGAGGTGCGCTTCGGCATCGCCAACTCCGCACTCTTCGCCACGGTCACGACAGATGCAAGTTGCGGCGCAGTCAACTCCATGCACGACTCCTTCATGCCCCTCGGTGGACTTGTCCCACTTGTCAACATCATGCTTGGCGAAGTCATCTTCGGCGGCGTCGGCGCGGGTCTTTACGGCATGATCATCTTCGTCGTCCTCGCCGTGTTTATCGCTGGCCTCATGGTCGGTCGTACACCGGAGTACCTCGGCAAGAAAATTGAGGCCTTCGACGTCAAGATGGCGATGCTCTACGTCCTCATCTTTCCGCTCTCCATCCTCGCCTTCTCTGCTGTCTCGCTCATGATGCCGAAGCTGGGTCTCAGTGCTCTCGCGAATAACGGACCCCACGGCCTCTCCGAGATCCTCTACGCCTACACCTCCGCTACTGGCAACAACGGCTCTGCCTTCGCCGGCATCAGCGCGAACACCCACTGGTACAACTTCTCACTCGCTGCCGCCATGCTGCTCGGACGCTTCTTCATGATCGTCCCCATGCTTGCGGTAGCTGGCAATCTCGCGCAGAAGAAGCTCGTACCGCCTTCACCCGGAACCTTCCCCGTGCACACGCCGCTCTTCACCGTGCTGCTCGTAGGAGTCATTCTCATCGTCGGCGCACTTACCTTCTTTCCGGCACTCTCGCTCGGTCCCATCCTCGAGCACCTCCTCATGCAGGCTGGCAAAACCTTCTAAGCAACTCAGGAAAACAACATGGCAAGCCGCAGATCCACAAAGAATCTCTTCGACGCAAAGATCGTCCGCCGCGCTCTTGTCGACGCACTCACCAAACTCAATCCCCGCACCATGATGAAGAACCCCGTCATGTTCGTGGTTGAGCTGGGCAGCGTCGTCACCTCGCTCTATCTCATTCGTGACTTCGCCATCCACAAGTCCACGCTCGGCTTCGATCTCCAGATCACTCTCTGGCTCTGGTTTACCGTCCTCTTCGCCAACTTCGCCGAAGCCATGGCGGAAGGCCGCGGCAAGGCTCAGGCCGATGCACTGCGACGCGCCAAGTCCGAGACCACCGCGGTCCGGTACACCGCCGATGGCGTTACGACGGAAGAAGTCCCCAGCTCCCAACTCCGCTCCGGCGACCTCTGCTTCTGCATCGCCGGAGCTATGATTCCCGGTGACGGTGAAGTCATCGAAGGCGTAGCTTCCGTCGACGAGTCCGCCATCACCGGCGAGTCCGCTCCTGTCATCCGCGAAGCTGGAGGCGACCGCTCTGCAGTCACCGGCGGTACACGTGTGCTCTCCGACCAGATCAAAGTCCGCATCACCTCCAACCCCGGTGAAACCTTCCTCGACCGCATGATCGCCCTCGTCGAAGGCGCCGAACGCCAGAAGACCCCCAACGAGATCGCCCTCAACATCCTCCTCGCCGGGCTCACCATCATCTTCCTGCTCGCCGTCGTCACGCTGCAGCCGATCGCCATCTACTCCACCGCGCCCCAGACGGTCTTCGTCCTGATCTCCCTCCTTGTCTGTCTCATCCCCACCACCATCGGCGGCCTGCTCTCCGCCATCGGCATCGCCGGCATGGACCGTCTCGTGCAGCACAACGTCCTCGCCATGTCCGGCCGCGCCGTAGAAGCCGCCGGCGACGTCAACACGCTGCTCCTCGACAAGACCGGCACCATCACCCTCGGCAATCGCCAGGCCTCCGAGTTCATTCCAGCACCTGGCGTCTCCAAAGACCAACTCGCCGACGCCGCCCAGCTCTCGTCTCTCCCTGACGAAACTCCAGAGGGCCGCAGCATCGTTGTCCTCGCCAAGGAGCTTTACGGCCTGCGCGGCCGCGAGCTATCCGACCTGCAGGCCGAGTTCGTTCCCTTCTCCGCCGTCACCCGCATGTCGGGTGTCAATCTCGACGGCAGAATCATCCGCAAAGGCTCCACCGACGCCATCGCCGCTTTCCTCAAGGAGAACGGCGGCAGCCTTCCCGACGAAGTCCGCGCCGCCGTCGAACTGGTCGCCCGCTCCGGAGGCACCCCACTCGTCGTCGCCGAAAACCGTCAAGCCCTCGGGGTGATCCATCTCAAGGACATCGTCAAGGGCGGCATGAAGGAGCGCTTCGCGCAGCTTCGCTCCATGGGCATCAAGACCATCATGATCACCGGCGACAACCCGCTCACCGCTGCCGCTATCGCACGCGAAGCGGGCGTCGACGACTTCCTTGCCGAAGCCAAGCCCAAGGACAAGATGGACCTCATCAAGCGCGAGCAGGCCGAAGGCAAACTCGTCGCCATGACCGGCGACGGCACCAACGACGCCCCCGCACTCGCCCAGGCAGATGTAGGCGTCGCCATGAATACCGGAACCCAGGCCGCCAAGGAAGCCGGCAACATGGTCGACCTCGACTCCAACCCCACCAAACTCATCGAGATCGTCGAGATTGGCAAGCAGCTTCTCATGACTCGCGGTGCCCTCACCACCTTCTCCATCGCCAACGACGTCGCCAAGTACTTCGCCATCATCCCCGCCATGTTCGCCGGTGTCTTCCCGGTTCTTGGCGCGCTCAACATCATGCACCTCAAGACGCCCCAGTCCGCCGTGCTCTCCGCCGTCATCTTCAATGCGCTCATCATCATCGGCCTCATCCCGCTGGCACTGCGTGGTGTCAGTTACCGCGCCATGTCCGCCGAAGCCCTGCTCCGCCGCAACCTTATTCTTTACGGGGGTGGCGGCATCCTCGCCCCCTTCCTCGGTATCAAGCTTATCGACCTCTTCATCACAGCAATCCACCTGGCCTAAAGGACTCTCGCCATGCGCCGCAACTTCATCACTGCCGTTCTCTTCACTCTCGTCACCACGGTCATCTTCGGCGTCGTCTACCCTCTCGCCGTCACCGGACTCGCCCAACTCTTTTTTCACGAGAAGGCCAACGGCCAGCTCATCTACTCCAAGGAAGCGAGCCCGCAGCTTATCGGCTCACGCCTGATTGGTCAGCCGTTCACAGCGCCCGGCTACTTCCACTCCCGCCCTTCAGCCGCAGGCAATGGCTACGACGCAGCCAACTCCAGCGGCAGCAACTACGCCCCTACCAACAAGAAGCTGATCGACCGCGTCACCACCGACGCCACCACCCTGCAAGCCGAGAATCCCAACATCATGATCCCCATCGACCTCGTCACAGCCAGCGCCTCCGGCCTCGACCCCGACATCACCCCCGCCGCTGCGGACTTCCAGGTTCCCCGCATCGTCCAGCAGCGTCACCTCACTGAGGACGCCGTCCGCAAGATGATCGCCACCCACACCCAGGGTCGCCAACTCGGCTTCCTCGGCGAACCTCGCGTCAACGTCCTCGAACTCAACCTTGCCCTTGACCAGGCCGCGCCCCTCAATCGCTGAACGTCCATCAGCGGTACAATCCGCAGTTGTAAAAATCCTGTCTGTCGTGTTTTCATCGGGTCTACAAGGAACTCCATTTTCCACGCAACGCAGGAGCCTCATGCCCTACCAGGTCTCACGCAACGGCCAGCTCTACGGCCCTTATACTCTCGAAGACCTTCAGCGTTACGTCGCCTCCGGCAACGTCCTCCTCAGTGATGTCGCAAAGTCAGACGATGATCCCAGTGCCATTTGGGTTCCTGTCTCTTCGTTGA